>ERZ1031292.128-NODE-128-length-29478-cov-6.780852_pt1 | contig 29478 bp, 24 predicted proteins | sample MGYA00518215_ERZ1031292 | MGnify/ENA primary metagenome ERZ1031292 (study PRJEB33718, sample SAMN03159822) | human skin metagenome | collected 2014-02-25 | study: EMG produced TPA metagenomics assembly of the PRJNA266117 data set (Human skin bacterial metagenome... | reverse complement strand
CTTGTGCCTATCGACGGCCATCCGGTCGTCGACCCCACCCCCAAAGCCATGAACGTCGTCGAATCTGGCGCGCTGACGGTGGACGGGGTGGCGGTGGACCCGCCGTCGCTGCGGTGGACGGCGGCGCAGGCTGCCTTGGACGACCAGGAACGCCTGCGCGAGCTGGGCGTCGGTGTGGTGGTGCGCGCCGACGGTTCCGTGGCCGAGACTGGTGAGCCCGCGCGCCCGCTACCGCCTGCCGGGATCGCGTTGTTCGCCCTGTGGTGCATGGTGCCATTGCTGCAGTGTGTCCGAAATCACACGGGAGCGCACCGAACCCCCTCACCAGCACATTTCTAAAAATTAGTTGGCTCCGACCAATTAATGACAACTTCCAATCATTGACCCTCTTGCATCGTTCACTTTTCGTCGCTTAAAGTGAACGCCAAGTTAACAACAGGTTACGTACATGCGTAACCCTGAGCCTAGAAAAGGAGCAGATACAGCTTCTGCAAGGAGGAACACAACATGGCTAACACAATTGACTTCAGCATCATCCGCGAGCGCGCACTGCGCAACATCCGCGAGGACCTGCTCGCCGAGTACGCCGGCAAGTTCGACGCACTCGAGATCAACGACGCGTTCGATGCTGTCCTGCGCACCCACCGCAACTCCGCTGTGATCGAGGACTTCATCCCCGTCCTCGTCGAGGCCGAGATGCGCGACCGTCTCCGCGACGGCGAGCTGTTCCCCTCCGCGGCGTAAACCCGCACAACCCCAACGCCCAGCCCTTCCCAGCGGCTGGGCGTTTTGCTATGTTAGATCGAAACTGTCGGTAGCGGAAAGCTCGCCGGCACCCAGCGAACGTCAACCCCACGCGTCCGGGGAAAAGGGCGCACTCATGGCGCCTTGTGGCCGTATCAGGGCTGAAGCGGTTCGATTCCGCTCACACGCACAACGCATGCGGCCTGCACGACGCACACGGGCACGACCCCCACCACAGGGTTGCACCGAGCACGCATTACTACCGCGACGTTGGGGGTGCCCCGGGCGGATCCGCGAGGGTTGGGAACGGGGACAGAAACGTACAAGGAGGCACTCATGCTGCTCGCAGAGGCACTGGCGCGACGCGCCGAGGCGCAGGACCGCCTGAACAAGCTGCAGGAACGCCTGGTGCAGGGCGCGATGATCCAGGAGGGCGACACACCCGTCGAGGACCCAGCGGCCATGCTCGAGGAGGCGGCCGCACTCCTGCAGGAGATTGAGACGCTGGTGCGCCGCATCAACCACACCAACGCGCAGACCGCCTTCGAGGGCGCCACGCTCACCGACGCCATCGCGCGCCGCGACGCGCTGCTGCGCTCCCGCCGCCTCTACGCCGCCGTCGCCGACGCCGGCACCATGACCGGCTCCCGCTATTCCCGCTCCGAGGTCCGCTTCGTCCCCGCCGTGGACGTGAAAGCCCTGCGCGACATGGCCGACAGCGCCGCGAAGGCCTACCGCGAGCTGGATACAAAGATCCAGCAGCTCAACTGGACAACTGAGCTACTTTAGGGCTCCAATAATCATCGCGAACCTCCGGCCGGTCTCCTCCCAGGAGAACCGCGCCGCCCACTCGCGCGCCGCGGGAGCCATTGCTTCTCGACGCCCAAGGGTCTCCCCCACAACCTGCTCAAACTCCTCGCCGGGATGCACCAGCCGACCAGTCTCGCCGTCGCGGATGGAGTCGGCGACCCCACCTGCGGACGCGTACGCCACGGTGGGCACGCCGTGCTGCGCCGCCTCGATCACCGCGATCCCCCAGCCCTCCTTGCGCGACGGCAGCAGGTGCACCGCGGCCCGCTCAAGCAGCGCGTGCTTGTAAGCCTCGGAGACGTGCCCGTGGAAGACCACCTTGTCGCCGTGCGGGGCGGCGTACTCGCGCAACTGGTCCTCCCACCAGCCGGAACCGACCACATCCAGGACGGCGCCATCCATCCCCGCCACCGCGTCGATAGCCTCCTCGATGCGCTTGTGCGGCACCAGGCGGGAGAGGGTGACCAGGTGCAACCTTTGGTCGTCGTGAAGCACAGGCGTGTGCGCCGGCACCAGGTCGACGCCGTTTTCCACGATCTCGATGTCCTCCTCACGCACCCCAAGCGCCACCAGGTCGCGCTTCGAGGCTTGCGACACCGTCACGTACTGCGCACCCCGGTACACCCTCGGCGCCACCCGCGACTCTAAGAACCACCCCAGGCGGCGGATCAGCGGGCCCGCCACCGGCCACTGCTCCTTGTGGCAGTGGTGCGTCAGCAGCACCACGGGCTTTCTCGTGAACAGCCGCGCAAAAAATGGGATGCCATTTTGCGTGTCCACGACCACGTCCGGCCGGTTGCGCCAAATCGATAGCGGCGCCGCAAGGTACACGCCGAACTTTCCCCCGGCGCGCTCGTAGCGCACCCCTTTCCTGCGAGAGCGCCTCGGCGCGTCCGTGTGCGTTGAGGTGCGGTAAATCACCTCGTGGCCCTGTGCCGCCAGGTACTCCCCGACGCGCTCGAGATAGCGCTCCGACCCGCCGCCTTGCGGGTGGGTGGAGTCGCGCCAGCACAAAAGCAGTATCTTCATGGCGCGATAACCTCGAGTCCCACTTCACGCGAGGCGTCAGCGAGGCGACTGTCATAGGTGAGCATCGCATCGGCCTCCAAGTCCAGCGCGGCCTGCAGATGGATCGCATCCAACGTTCGAAGGTACGGCATGGGCAGCATGCTCGCGCTGCGCAGCGTCGCCCGGTTCAGTTCCGCAAGCGAAATGCCGCGCAGGATCAGCGTGACCTCTCCCTGGGGCCTGCCCAAGCGCACCGCCAGCCGCCGCAGCTCAATCTCGAGCAAGTCCGACGAAACCACCTCGCACTCCCCCGCCTCGAGCCACAGCCGCATCGCGTGCGTGTGCGGCTCCGCTTTCAGCAGGCAGGCGATGGCTGACGTATCCGTATACACCCGCCGCATCCTAGAAGCGGTCCTCGCGCATATCATCGAGCATCTCAGCCAACGGCTCGCCATCCGCCGGCTCCACCGGAAGGTCCAGCCAACCGCCGACACGGGTGGCGGGCCGTGTGATGGCCAGCCGCGGCTTCGGCTCGTCGAGAGGCACAAGTCGCCCCACCGGCTCGCCGTTGTTGGTGACAACGAAGCTGTGCCCCGCCCGCACCGCGCGCAGGATCCGCGCAGAGTCGTTGCGCAGTTCGCGCTGCGATATCCTGCGCTCGACTAGCGATTCGTCGTATCCCGGCGTGGCCATGCACCGCACTGTAGCACGGTTGCTACGGTATGCCTATGCACCGTACCCGCCGGATGGCCACCCTTTCCCGCTCGCTCCGGCTGTTGCGCGCGTTTTCCTACGAACAATTCCGCCCGTGCATCTTCTACTCCATGCTCGCCCGCGATACGCGTTCGCTTATCGACGCCCTCTCGCACGACCTCCTGGGCACCCCCGTCACCGGCCAGTCAGTGCTAGATGTCGGCGGCGGGCCCGGCTACTTCGCCGACGCGTTCTCCGACTGCTTCTACGTGGGCCTCGAGCCGGACATCTCCGAAATGTCGGCCGCGGGGATATCGGGCTTCGGCTCCGTGCGCGGCGACGGCACCGCCCTTCCCTTCACTAACGATTCCTTCGACGTGGTGTACTCCTCCAATGTCGCCGAGCACATCTCGAACTGGCAGTCCATGGGGGAGGAGATGCTGCGCGTGGCCAAACCCGGCGGGCTGGTGGTGCTCAGCTACACGGTGTGGCTCGGACCGTTCGGCGGGCACGAAACCGGGTTGTGGCAGCACTACGTGGGCGGGGAGTACGCGCGGCGTCGATACGCGAAAGTGCACGGCCGCGACCCGAAGAACATCTTCGGCGAGTCCCTCTTCGCCGTCTCCGCGCGCGAAGGGCTTGCCTGGGCGGAAGCGACCGGCCAGCTCGTGGCCGCCTTCCCCCGCTACCACCCGCGGTGGGCGTGGTGGCTCACCAGCGTGCCGGTGCTGCGCGAGTTCGCGGTGTCAAACGTCGTGCTTGTGCTGCGGGCATAGCGCGCGCGAATCGCAACAATCAAGAGCTGACGCAACTTCATATACCTAGGTATACGACCATCAAAACTCCCTCTCCCAACGAGCACAACGATCTGATAATAGAACTGACCAGCCAATAACGGCTGGGAACTATCAACTGGCACAGAGAGGGGTCATGATGAGACCACCATCGAGAATTCTGACTGCGGTCATCATCTCCCTTATTATAGGAACTAGTGTTCCAGCTCAAGCGGACGAACACTTCGACCTGAAAGATGACCTACATGACAACGTCATCGGGATTTCGGAAAGTGGCGAGGAGCTGGGGCTTCCTTTAAGAACCACGAACAACGACCTCAACGCCGGAACGGCACCGTCGTTCGAACTCCCCGCCGAGGAGCCGCTAACCCCCACCATCAATGATCCGCGATTCGTTGGACCATACTCGGTTATTGGGACAGACGACCGGAGAAAAGTCACAGCCAATCCTGCAATTGTTCAAATTCAGCGAAATGGGTACAACCACTGCACCGGCTGGATGATTGCCGATGACACACTAGTTACAGCTGCCCACTGTCTTTATGACTGGAGCAGGGACGATTGGGTGCCCAAACTTACCTTCCGCCCCTCGGATTGGAGCCAGTGGTCTTACGAATTCGCTTCACAGACATGGATTTCCTCGGAGTACGCTCGCTCGGGTTCTGCAGATAGCGATTGGGGAGTAGTGAAATTCCCTCGCCCCATATCGGCAAGCTGGTTCGGCATGAAGCCAAGCACGAATCCAAGTGAGCTAACTGGTGAGAGGGCTACAATCACAGGTTTTCCGGGTGAAAAGGGCCGAGGTCTAATTCGCGATTACGCCCAGTTGTGGCCTGCGGACGGCATCCTACAAGCGGGAACTGAAGCGCGGGTGTGTTACTCCATCGACACAACCGGGGGTCAAAGCGGTTCGCCCGTATACCTCGGAGATAGAACTGCGGTCGCCATCCACTCTCATGGAGCCGGCAACGGTGCCTGCTCAGGCAACAGCGGCGTACGAATCGCCCCCAGAATGATCGATACTTTCAATGACCTAAAAGAAAGGAGCAACAATGCCACCCCAGTTCCAGCTTCCCGCATCGGTTCAAGCCGGTCTTAGAAAACTCCAGCTTTCTCCAGAGATTGTGGCCGCCACCTTGACTGCGGTGGGACTCATGGTCGCCTCCGCACTCTTGGCCAACTCCTTAGCTCCTGCTTCCGAGGCGCGACCCGAAGGTGAATTCTCCGCAATTCAAGTGGTCAAGAATAACGGAAGGTCCGCGGGAGTATGTTCTATCAGCGGACTAGAGGAAGAAAAGGTACATTACACGAACAAGGATTCGGTGTACTACTGGAAGCTACAGCCCAACATAAATACGATTCAGGCTTCATGCCCTAGCGTAACGGGGCTTTCGTCGGGACGTACCTACCTTGAGGGGAAAGCCACTGTCACCGTAACCGACAAACCGCAAGTGGTTCGTATCGTTGTTCGGTAGGGTTCAGACCGTTCGAAGTGGCGTACCATCAGAGTTCAACTTGTAAGGAGCCCCGTGCGAAGTAAATCTCGGAGCCTCGCTTTTCCAGCTCTGGGGGCAATGGGAGAAAACTTCCGAAGGGGCCCTAACCTGCCCGTAAAATTTCCGATATTTATAGCATTCGGATGCGTGGCGGCTGTCCTTTTCGTTGCACGTTGTCTTCTCTCCCCGCCTGAAATCATTGTCGGGTTTTTCCTCGCTTGCCTAGCAGCGACTCTACCCATTTCTGTCTGGTTCCCGGTACTTGCGACCACAGCATTTCTGATTCTGCTGACACTTCTCGAGACCGCGGGGATGTATGCCGAGTTACTGGTGCTTCTAGGTTATCCCCTGATGGGAAGCCTGGCAGCTCAACGGAGCCTTGGGTGGTGTGTTGCTTACGGCGTGGTGTTCTCAGTGCTGGGCTTCTACTCTATAGACGAACAAAGGTTTTCTACAGACCCCTACGCAACTGCTACCCACGTGACCCTTTTGGGCATCGCATTCTCTTGCGGTTGGTGGTCGAAGACGGAGCTCCAACGACGCTACGTCAAACGAGCAAAAGTTCGGCGCGAGCGTGAAGAGCTAGCGATCCTCACCCACAACACAGTGGCAGCCGAACTTACCTCTCTTGTGGTCAGGTTGGAGGTCTTTGCGATGGAGAACCCACAGCTGAAAGAACAGCTGGAAGCCTGTGCGGATTCAGCTCGCCGCACAATTTCCGACGTACGTGTGTTGATCGAAACGATGCGAGCGTCAACGTTTTCCAGTCCTGGGTCTCCGGGAACTCAGCCTGACATTGCGATAAAGACCATGGATCTGACTCTTCGCGCGCATGGTTTTTACACAAAGTCTGACGTTTCAAACGCGCTGCTGACGATGGACGATAAGTTCTGCCGGGCACTTGAAGAGTGCCTGGCAGAAATCACGACAAACATCCTGAAATACGGTGACCGATCAGCTGACATACACATTCAATCCGAAGATCAAGGGAACATGCTAAGAGTTCGCATAGAGAATAAAGTTTCCTCCACTCCCCAACGTTTCCAATCAAGTCACATGGGTCTAGAGATCATGGGCCGACGCCTCGATGCTCTGAACGGTTCCCTCTCAATTAGGAACCTGGATGGGACTTGGGAGACAGAAGTATCCGTTCCCATAAATGAAAGCGGCGAACAATTATGACAATTTGGCTGTGGGGCATTCTTATTATTCAGGCCAGCTCACAGATGCTGAGAGGTCTTCCGCTGGATAGCGACAATAGCATCTCGTTGAAAAGTCCAGATCTCGAAGCAGTCAACCGATTGCTGGGTTGTCGCGGAGGGAGAAAGCTTCCGTGGTGCAAGGGAACCCCTTGAGAATCCTGCTGGTAGACGACGACCCGGTTATCAGGAGTTGTTTTCCCTCCTACTTCGCCACTGCCCCTGATCTCGCGGTCGCCGGTACCGCCGATGGTGGCCTTTCCGCCCGGAAATGGCTTCAAGAGAACCGTTGCGAGATCGTGTTGTCAGACATCCAGATGCCGGGTGTGGACGGGATCGCGCTCCTGCAGTGGACCAAGCAACTCCCTCAACCACCGCTATTCGTAGCAATGACAGCATTCGATACTGATCGGAATTTGATCACTGCCCTAACCCAGGGCGCAGCGGGATACCTCGTGAAAAGTCAGAGGCCCCAGGAGATCATCGAGGCGATCAGAGCTGCTATACACGGCAATTTGAGCATTTCCGCTCGTAGCGGGAGACGGTTGCTGGAAACCCTCAGGATCCCCGAAGCGAAGCCGGAGGAGGTAGACACGATCGTTTCCGAGGAGGAACGTCGGCTTCTCCGGATGATCAGCCGTGGCTACACCAACCGAAGGATTGGTAGAGAGTTGAGTTACGCAGAGGTAACGGTGAAGAAGAAGGTCTCGGCTCTCTTACGAAAATTTGGCGCGCAAAGCCGGGCTGAACTTGTTGCCCTGGCAGGCGACCTGCTCTAGGAAATTTCAAAACGAAAGGCCTGCCAAACGGCAGGCCTTAAGCTTTATTAACAACAGATCCTGTCTGAAGTTTTCCAGCAGCAACGATACAACATCACTGCCGTGCTACTCAAGCGTCTACTTCGTCGCAGCGTGGATGCGCTCGTCCAGCTTCTTCAGCTGGTCGAAGATCTCCTGCGGCACGCGGGATCCGAGGCCTTCGAGGTAGCGGCGGGAGTCCGCGACGTCTTCCTTCCACAGCTCCGGGTCGGCGGTGAGAGCCTCGCGCACGTCCTCGATCGGGGTGTCCAGGCCGGTCAGGTCCAGGTCTTCGGCGCGGGCGGTGTAGCCGACCACGGTCTCGTCGGCATCGACCTTGCCCTCGATGCGGTCGATGACCCACTTGAGCACACGCGAGTTGTCGCCGAAGCCCGGCCACAGGAAGCGGTCGTCGTCGCCGCGGCGGAACCAGTTGACCAGGAAGATCTCCGGCATGCGGTCGCCGCCCTTTTCGCCCATGTCCAGCCAGTGCTGGAAGTAGTCGCCCACATTGTAGCCCATGAACGGCAGCATGGCCATCGGGTCGTGGCGCAGGGAGCCGACCTTCGCCTCCGCGGAGGCGGCGGTCTGGCCGGAGGAGAGCATCGCGCCGATCATGGTGCCGTGCTCCCAGTTGTGGGCCTGGGTGACCAGCGGCACGGTGTCCGGGCGGCGGCCGCCGAAGAGGATGGCGTCGATCTTCACACCCTGCCAGTCGTTGAACTCCGGTGCGGCGGCCGGGCACTGCTCGATGGCCACGCAGTAGCGGGAGTTCGGGTGGGCGGCCTTGGAGGAGGATTCCGGCGTCCAGTCCTCGCCGCGCCAGTCGATGAGGTGGGCGGGCTTGTCGCCGTCCATGCCTTCCCACCAGATGTCGCCGTCGTCGGTAAGTGCGACGTTGGTGAACAGGATGTTGCCCGGCTCCATGCTGCGCATGGCGATCGGGTTAGAGGCGTAGTTGGTGCCCGGGGCGACGCCGAAGAAGCCGTTTTCCGGGTTCACGGCGTACAGGCCGTCCTCACGCAGGTGCATCCAGGCAATGTCGTCGCCGACGACCTCCGCCGTCCAGCCGTCGAGCGTCGGGGTGATCATGGCCAGGTTGGTCTTGCCGCAAGCCGACGGGAAGGCGGCGGCGATGTGGTAGGCCTTGCCCTCCGGGGACGTGAGCTTGAGGATGAGCATGTGCTCGGCCATCCAGCCCTCTTCCTTCGCCATTACGGACGCGATGCGCAGGGCGTAGCACTTCTTGGCCAGGATGGCGTTGCCGCCGTAGCCGGAGCCGTAGGACCAGATCTCCTTGGTCTCCGGGAACTGGGAGATGTACTTGGTGTCGTTGCACGGCCACGCCGCATCTTCCTGGCCCGGCTCGAGCGGGGCGCCGACGGAGTGGAGGCAGTGCACGAAATTCTCGCCCTGGATCTTCTCCAGCGCCTGGGTACCCATGCGGGTCATGATGCGCATGGAGAGCACGACGTAGGCCGAGTCGGTCAGCTGGACGCCAAGCTTCGGGTCCGGGTCGGAGATGGGGCCCATACAGAACGGCACGACGTACATGGTGCGGCCGCGCATGGAGCCGGTAAAGTGCTCCAGCATCTCCTCCTTGAGCGCGGCCGGCTTCATCCAGTTGTTGGTCGGACCTGCGTCTTCCTCGTTCTCGGTGGAGATGAAGGTGCGGGATTCGACGCGCGCCACGTCGGACGGGTTGGAGCGGGCGAGGAAGGAGTTGGGGCGCTTTTCCTCGTTGAGCTTGATCAGGGTGCCTGCCTCGACAAGTTCGGCGGTGAGGCGGTCCCATTCTTCCTGGGAGCCGTCGGCGAAGACGACCTTGTCGGGCTGGAAGAGCTCGACCGCCTCGTTGATCCAAGCGATTAGCTTTTCGTTGTCGGTGGGGTTGTTCCCCTCCAGGCGCTTGATTTCGGCGGTCATACGTACTCCTTGTTCAACTGGTTATGGCCAGTGCGCGTGCGAAATTCATCGTTGTTGCGTCACAAGAGTATCGAAACGGGCGTTCATCTGGCCAAAAGTTCCGACCAATCCGCGCCCACTGGATATAACCAGACCGCCCGAGCACGACCTTTGCTGCAAGCGGGGGTGACGCCCTACCCCCGCCGCCCGTTCTTGAGCCTTCGCTTTACGACGCCTTCGGGGGTGCCCCGTGGAGCTTGCGTTTGCCCTGTTCATGTGGACAATAAATCTGATGAATAATACTGAAAATTTGCGTCCGGGAACGGGCGAATTGCCGGCGGGCCGCCCGCTGCAAACCGAGTTCGACACCGGCCTGGACTACCCGCGCCTGGGTTCCGTGACCTTCCGCCGCGGCACGTTGACGGAAAACCAGGAGGCCCTGTTCGACGAGCATTGGCCGCGCCTGGGCCGCGTACTGGCGGAGGGCTCGGACGATCCCATCGACGTCGACGAGTGGTTCGGCCGCTCCGGCCACCCCACCATCGTCGAGATCGGCTCGGGCACCGGCACCTCCACCGCCGCGATGGCGCCGCTGGAGGCGAACACGAACATCATCGCCGTGGAGCTGTACAAGCCTGGACTGGCCAAGCTGTTGGGCTCGGTGGTGCGCGGCGGCATCGACAACATCCGCATGGTGCGCGGCGACGGCGTGGAGGTGCTGGCCCGCATGTTCGGCGAGGAGTCCCTCGACGGCGTTCGCATCTTCTTCCCGGACCCGTGGCCGAAGGCGCGCCACCACAAGCGCCGCATCATCCAGTCCGGCACCCTAAACCTGATTGCCACTCGCTTGAAGCCGGGCGGTGTGCTGCACGTTGCCACGGACCACGCGGATTACGCCGAGTGGATCGACGAACTCGTGAACGTTGAACCCACCCTCGAGTACAAGGGCTGGCCGTGGGAGGAGGCGCCGCTGCTCACGGACCGGCAGGTGATCACTAAGTTCGAAGGCAAAGGCCTGGACAAGGATCACGTGATCCGCGAGTACCTGTGGGAGAAGAAGTAGCCATGGATCTGCAAGCGCTGTCGCACCCGTACACCCCGGGCGCGCCCGCCGGCCCGGAAAGCTACCTGCTGGTGTGGGATGCGCCGAACTTGGACATGGGCCTCGGCGCGATCCTGGGTGGACGCCCGACTGCGGCGCACCGTCCCCGCTTCGACGCGATCGGGCGCTGGCTTATCGACGAAGCCGAGGCCCGCGCCGACGAGCTTGGCCGCGACATCGAACCGGAGGCGACGGTGTTCACCAACGTCGCCGCCGCAGGCGCGGATTCCATCCGCCCGTGGGTGGAAGCGCTGCGCAACGTCGGTTTCGCGGTGTTTGCCAAGCCGAAGAGCGACGAGGATTCGGACGTGGACCAGGACATGCTGGCCCACATCCAGCGCCGCCGCGACGAGGGCGTACTCCAAGGCGTCGTGGTCGCCTCCGCTGACGGGCAGAACTTCCAGGAGCCGCTGCTCGAGCTGGTCGACGCCGGCATCCCGGTGACCGTCCTCGGTTTCCACGAGCACGCCTCCTGGGCGGTGAACTCCCCCGACGTGGAGTTTGTGGACTTGGAGGACATCCCGGGCGTGTTCCAGAACCCGCTGCCGCGCGTGAACCTGGACCGGCTGCCGGACGGCGGCGCGTGGCTGCAGCCGTTCCGCCCGCTGCGCTCCCTGCTGCACAACACCCGCGACTAGGAGGCCGGAGATGTTTTACAAGTGGGGCCGTTTCGCGTTCCGCCACCGCCGGATCGTTCCGCTGGTAGTCATCGTGCTCATCCTGGCCATGCAGGTGCTGTTCGGCTCGAAGCTGGGCGAGCGCCTGTCCCAGGAGGGTTGGGAGGATCCGGGCGCGGACTCGACCACGGCCGCCGCGATCGAGCAGGAGACGTTCGGCCGCGACAATTCGGGCGATGTGATCATGCTGGTGAGTTCGCCGGAGGGCATCGATAGGCAAGAGCTTCTCGATGAAGCCAACGCCCAGCTGAGTTCCCTGCGCGACCAGTTCCCCAACGAGGTCGCCCACGTCACCAGCTATTTCGAACGCCCCAACCCGCAGCTGGTCAACGCCGAGCACACGAAGGCGTTCGCGGCAATCGGGCTCAAGGGCGACGGCGAGCAGACGCTGAAGGATTTCCGCACCATCAAGCCCGCGCTCGAGGCGATGGAGCTGCCGGGCGCGACCGTGCAGGTCGCCGGCGCGACCGCGGTGGCCGACGCGCTGGACGAGGGCATGGCGGCCGACATCGCCCGCGCTGAGAAGATCGGCCTGGTGTTCGTCGCCGTCATCCTGTTGTTCGTCTTCGGCGGAGTGGTCGCGGCGGCGATGCCGCTGATCGTGGGCATTTTGTCCATCATCGGTTCGCTGTCGCTGCTGTCGGTGTTGGCGCAGTACCAGCAGGTGAACATCTTCTCGCAGTCCATCATCACGTTGCTTGGCCTGGGCCTGGCCATCGATTACGGCCTGTTCATGGTCTCGCGCTTCCGCGAGGAGCTGGACCGCGGCGCGGACGTCGAGGAGGCGGTGGCGGTGACCACCAACACCGCCGGCAAGACCGTGTTCTTCTCCGCGCTCATGGTGGGCGTGGCCCTATCCGGGCTGCTGATGTTCCCGCAGGCCTTCCTCAAATCCGTGGCCTACGGCGCAATGAGCGCGGTGCTGCTCGCCGCCGTGATCTCTGTGGCGGTGCTGCCGGCGCTGTTCGGCATGCTTGGCCCCAAGATCGACATGTGGTCGGTGCGCAATGCTTCTCGACGTGCACGCCGCCTCCAAGACACCGTCTGGTACAAGATCCCGGCGTGGGCGATGCGGCACGCCAAGGCTGTCGTGGTCGGCTGCGCGGCGCTGCTACTCCTGCTCACCGTGCCGATCGTGGGTATCACCTTCGGCGGCATCAACGAGACCTACCTGCCGCCGAACCAGGCCACCCGCCAGGCCCAGGACGAGTTCAACGAGGAGTTCCCCGCCTTCCGCACCGACCCGGTCAAGCTCGTGGTCACAGGCGCGGACAACCAGCAGCTCGTAGACATCGTGATGGAGACCCGCCAGGTCGAGGGCCTGGCTGCGCCACTCAAACCCGCGCACGCCACGCAGGACGGCACCACGGTGCTTTCCGCCCCGTTGGCGGATAGGGCCGGGGGCGCGGACGTCGTGAAGCAATTGCGAAACATCGACACCCCCGAGGGCGTCGAGACCTACGTCGCCGGCACCCCGGCGATGGAAACCGAGTCCATCGAGGCGCTGCTGAAACGCCTGCCGTGGATGGCGCTGTACATGGTCATCGCCACGTTCCTGCTGATGGCGCTAGTGTTCGGCTCCGTGATCCTGCCGGCGAAGGCCGTGATCATGAACGTGCTCGGCATCGGCGCCACGCTCGGCTTCCTCACCGCCGTCTTCGTCGACGGCCTCGGCGCCGGCGCGCTGAACTTCACCCCGGGTCCGCTGATGAGCCCGATCCTGGTGCTGATCATCTCCATCCTCTACGGCCTGTCCACGGACTACGAGGTCTTCCTGGTCTCGCGCATGGTGGAGGCGCGCCAGGACGGCGAAAGCACCGACGAGGCGATCAAGCGCGGCACCGCGCACACCGGCGGTATCATCACCGCCGCGGCGCTCATCATGATCGTCGTCGCCGCCGCCTTCGCGCTCAGCGAGATTGTGATGATGAAGTACATCGCCTACGGCATGATCTTCTCGCTTGCGCTCGACGCCACCCTGATCCGCCTGCTGTTCGTGCCTGCGGTGATGCACCTGCTGCGCGAGGACAGCTGGTGGGCGCCGCGCTGGGTCAAGCGCCTGGCCGGCGCGTTCGGGGAGGGCTCAAGCCTATCGACGCCACCGCGCACCGAAACCCCCATCGCCCACATGGTGCCCGACACCCAACCCGGCCGCGCGGGAGTGTCGGTGTCCGAGGATGCCTCGCTGGTGCCGTTTACCCAGCTCATGCGCGACCTGGAGGAGCGCCGCGCACGCCAGGCGCTGGAGCAGCTGAAGAAGAAGGAACTTGAACGCTAGGACGTGGTGGCAGTGGCTGCGCTGGCTCGCGCCCGTGGCCATCATGGTGGTCGTGCTGGTGGTGTTGCGCGACCAGCTGCCGTTTTTCGGGGAGGCGTGGAGGGCCGTCGGCGCGGCGTCGACAGGCCCGCTGCTGCTCGCGGTGGCCACTGCGGTGCTGTCGCTGGCGGCGATGTCCGGGGTGATGCAGATCCTGCTCAACGTGGAAGGGCGGATTACGGGGGTGGCGCGCACCAACGCGATCGTGTTCGCCTCCAACGCCTGGTCCACCACGGTGCCGGGCGGGCCCGCGCTGTCGGCGTGGCTGACGTTTAGGGTGCACCGGTCCTGGGGCGCGTCGGTGGGGTTGTGCGGCTGGTTCTTCGTGGTCTCAGGCGCGCTGTCGACGGTGTGGATGGTGCTCATCGGCGTGGTCGCCGTGGCGCTTTTGGGCGCGGAGCTGTCCGTGTGGTCGCTGGTGGCGTCGCTGGCAGTGGCGCTGGCGACGATCGGCGCGGTGTTCTGGGCGACCCTCCACCCTGCGGTGCTGAAGCGCTGGGTGCGGTTTCTGCCGGAGAAGGTGCGCGGGCGGGTCGTGGACGTGATCGACCAGGTCTCCGCGATCCGCATTTCCGCGCCGGCGTTTTTCGCAGCGGCGGGGCTCTCTCTTGCGAACCGGCTATTGGACCTGGCCACGATGGTCTTCGCCGTGTGGGCCGTGTCCGGCCAGGGCGCGCCACTTGCCGGGGTGTGCCTGGCATTCATCATGACCAAGCTGGCCGGCTCGGCCCAGGTCACGCCCGGCGGGCTCGGCACGGTGGAGCCCGTGGCGGTGGGCATGCTGGTCGCCGCCGGGTTGCCGCTGGCCCACGCCACGGCGGCGACGGTGGTGTACCGGGCGGTGTCGTTCCTGCTCATCACGGCTATCGGGTGGGTGGTCTACGCCGCGGTATACGCGGGTCGTGGCTTCATGGTCGGGCGACCGTCTGCCGGCGACGCTGTTTGAGCTGGCGTGACGTTTTAACTTGCGCGCCGTACGCAAAATGGGTCTAAGGTGGCCCTACATGAGCGTTTCCAGCATGCTTTACGGTCGCAGCGTGGATTTCGAACGCGTCTTGCCGGTCGGCTGGCACGCGCACGAGGAGGGGGTCGCCGCGCTCCTCGAAAGCTTCCAGCGGGTACCGGACGCCCAGCGGGTGCGCCTGGCGAAGAAGACGTCGAACCTCTTCCGCTCCCGTAGCGCCGGCGGCGCCGGACTCGATGTAGAGGGCCTGCGCGGCGTCATCTCCGTCGACCCGGTGACGAAAACAGCCGACGTGCAGGGTATGTGCACCTATGAGGACCTCGTCGACGCCACCCTGCCGTACGGCCTCGCGCCATTGGTGGTGCCGCAGCTAAAAACTATTACTCTCGGCGGCGCAGTTTCCGGCATGGGCGTGGAGTCCACCTCCTTCCGCAACGGTCTGCCGCACGAGTCCGTGCTCGAGATGGACGTGCTCGTGGGCACCGGCGACATCGTCACCTGCTCGCGCAACGAAAACGTCGCGCTCTTCCGCGCGTTCCCGAACTCCTACGGCTCACTCGGCTACGCGGTGCGCCTCACCATCGAGCTCGAGGAGGTCGAGCCGTTTGTCGAGCTCCAGCACATTCGCTACAACGACCTCACGGCCTTCCAGGACGCCCTCGGCGACGCTGCCGCCACCGGAGAATGGGCCGGGCGCGCCCTGCACGGCCTCGACGCCGTCGCGTTCTCCCCCACCGAGCAGTACCTAGTCTGCGCCTTCCGGGTGGGCCAAGCGCCGGGAACGTCCGACTACACGCGCGATGCCGTGTACTACCGCTCGCTTCAGCACCCGTCCGGAGTGCACCACGACTTCCTCACCGTCCGCGACTACATCTGGCGCTGGGACACCGACTGGTTCTGGTGCTCCCGCGCCTTCGGCGCCCAGCACCCGAGGGTGCGCAAACTCTGGCCGCGCGAGCTGCGCCGCAGCGCGTTCTATTGGAAGCTCGTGGGCTTGGACAAGAAGTACGACCTCGAGTACCGGTTCCTGAAAAAGCCGAAGGGCCTGCCGCGCACTGAGCGAGTTGTGCAAGACATCGAGGTGCGGGACACACAGGTCGCCGAGTTCCTCGACTGGTTCTTCAAGGCCAGCGACATCGAGCCGGTCTGGCTGTGTCCAATCCGGCTTCGGGACGGCGTCGATACGCTCGCCGGCGTTGGGCTCGATGACCAGGCACCGTGGCCGCTCTACCCCCTCGAGCCGGGGACGACCTGGGTGAACGTCGGCTTCTGGTCCGGCGTCCCGGAGGTGAAGCCGGGGGCCTTCAACAGGGTCATAGAGCGAAAGGTCTCCGATCTCGGCGGGCATAAGTCCCTGTACTCGGAGGCGTTTTACGACCGCGCCGAGTTCGAGCGTCTCTACGGCGGGGATCTACCGGAGCGCATGAAGGCCCAGTACGACCCGGACCGGCGCTTCCCGGGCCTCTACGAAAAAACAGTGGAAAACGCGTAGGAGAATGACCATGCACATGACCGTCGCAGATATCGTCGACACCCTCTTCCCCGGTGGCACGCCGTTCAAATGGGAAGCCTTCGACGGCTCCTCGACGGGCCCGGCAGACGCCAGGCACACCGTGAAGGTGAACAGCCCCGAGGGCCTGTCGTACATCGTCACCCACCCCGGCGATGTCGGGCTCGCCCGCGCCTGGGTCACCGACGGTCTGACTGTTGAAGGCGCGCACCTGGCGCACCCCTACGACGTCTTCGACGACATGCGCACCCTCTACAACAATTACAAGCGCCCGAACCCGCGCGAACTTGTGCGCATCGCGCGCTCCCTGCGCTCCATGGGCGCGCTGCAAATCCAGCCCATTCCAGAGGCGGAACAGGCCTCCTGGCTCGAGCGGACCATCCGCCAGGGCCTCGCCCCACACTCGAAGGAGCGCGACGCACAGGTCATTTCGTCCCACTACGACGTGGGCAACGACTTCTACGAACTGTTCCTCGGCGAGTCCATGGCCTACACCTGCGCCTACTACCCCACCCCGGACGCCACCCTCGACGAGGCGCAGGAAAACAAGTTCCGCCTCGTTTTCGAGAAAATGAACCTCAAGCCCGGCGACAGGCACCTCGACGTCGGCTGCGGCTGGGGCTCCATGGTGCGCTACGCCGCCCGCCAGGGCGTGAAGTCCCTCGGTGTCACCCTGTCAAAGGAACAGGCAGAGTGGGCGCAGGCGAAGATTAAAGAGGAGGGCCTCGAGGAGCTTGCGGAGGTGCGCTTCCTCGATTACCGCGACGTCACCGAGACCGGCTTCGACGGCGTCTCCTCAATCGGCCTGCTCGAGCACATCGGGGTGAACAACTACGCCTCGTACTTCGAGTTCCTCGCCGGCAAGCTGCGCCCGGGCGGCGTGATGGTCAACCACTGCATCACCTACCCCGACAACCACAAGACGCCGCAGGGCGACTTCATCAACCGCTACATCTTCCCGGACGGCGAGCTCACCGGCTCCGGCACGATCATCCACGAGATGCAGGACCACGGCTTCGAGGTCTTCCACGAGGAGAACATCCGCTTCGACTACATGCGCACGCTGCGCGACTGGTGCGAGAATCTCAAGGCCAACTGGGACGAGGCGGTGTCGCTCGTCGGTATGAACACCGCAAAGCTGTGGGGCATGTACATGGCGGGCTCGGAGTGGGGCTTTGAACACGACGTCGTCGAGCTGCACCAGGTCGTGGGCATCAAGCTTGATAGCGACGGCTCGCGCGCCGGCACGCCGGAGCGCCGGTGGTGGAACGACTCATTGTTCTAAAGTGACCATCATGCGCAACACAATTTCCAAGCCTTACGCCATCGCCGCAGACTACGTCGCCATCGCCGCATTCGCCCTCCTGGCGCGCGCGACGCACCAGTCCGACGATATGCCGTTCAACTTCTCCGGCTGGCTGTCCACCCTGTGGCCGTTCGCCCTTGGCGTCACACTCGGCTGGCTGATTTCCCGCGAAAACAAGGGCGGGGTCATCTGGATCGTCACCGTCGTCACCGGCCTGGTCATCTGGGGCATCCGCAACCAGGCAATCCCCCACTGGTCGTTCATCGTCGTGGCCACGGTGATGTCCGCACTGCTCATGCTGGGCTGGCGCGGCGTAGCCAAGCTGGTGAAGAAGTCCTAGAAGCCGATGCCGAAGTTCCAGGCCGGGTTACCGGTCTGGATGCCATTGATGAACCAGACCAGCATGCTGATCAGGTCGCCGAAGATGTCAAGAGTGGAAGAAAGCATGGGAAAAACCTTACTAGAGGGGACTAATGGTGTGCTTCTTAGGCAGGTCGAATTCCTGCTTGGAGGCTAGCTGCCGCAGGGCTCGCCGTAAAGCGATGCGGGTCTGCGAAGGCTCAATCATCTGGTCAATGTAGCCGCGCTCCGCCGCGACGTACGGCGAGGTCATTTCCTGGTCGTAGAAGTCCATGAACATCTTCTTCATGGCTTCACGCTGCGCCGGGTCCTCGATGGCGGCGAGCTGCTTGCCCTGCAGCATCACCACCGCCGCCGCCGAACCCATCACCGCGATCTGGGCGGTGGGCCACGCCAGGTTGATGTCGCCATTGAGGTTCTTCGACCCCATCACCGCGTACGCGCCGCCGTAGGCCTTGCGCACGACCAGGGTGACCTTCGGCACGGTGGCCTCCACGCCCGCGAACGCGAACTTCGCGCCGCGGTGGATCAGGCCCTCGCGCTCCTGCTCCACGCCCGGCAGGTAGCCGGGGGTGTCCACGACGTAAACGATGGGGATGTTGTAGGCGTCGCAGGTGCGGATGAAGCGCGCGCCCTTGTCGGCGGCGTCCGCGTCGATGCAGCCGGCGGCGTACATGGGGTTGTTGGCGACGAAGCCGACGGCGCGGCCGTCGATACGCCCGAATGCGCAGATGAGGTTCTCGGCGTACCCGGACTGGACCTCGACGAGGTCCTCGTCGTCGCCGAGTTGCACGAGCAGGTCCATCATGTCGTAGCCGGCGTTGGTATCGTCGGGCATGAAGGTTTCCAGCGCGGTGTCGTCGAGCTCCTCGTCGGGCTGCGCGGCGAAGACGGGCGCGGCGTCGAACGTGGACGTCGGCAGGTGCGCGAGCAGGTCCTTGACGTAGTCGAATGCGTCCTCCTCCGTCGCCACAACCGCCTGGATGTTGCCGGCGGCCTCCTGCACGCGCGCCCCGCCGAGCTCGGCGGAGGTGATGTCCTCCCCGGTGACCTCGCGGATCACGTTCGGGCCGGTGACGTACATCTCGGACTCGCCGTCGACGGCCACGACGAAGTCCGTGGTCACCGGCGCGTAGACGGCGCCGCCGGCGGATTTGCCCAGCATGATGGAGATCTGCGGCACGCGCCCGCTCAGAGGCAGCTGGCGCTTCGCGATCTCGGAGTACATGGCCAGGGATGTCACCGCGTCCTGGATGCGCGCGCCGCCGGAGTCTTGGATGCCGATCACCGGGCACGAGATCTTGATGGCGAACTCCATGACCTCGGTGACCTTGCGCCCGAACGTCACGCCCACGGACCCGCCGTAGACGGTCTTGTCGTGCGCGTAGACGGCGACGGGCCGGCCGTCGATGCGCCCGTAGCCGGTGACCACGCCGTCGGAGTAGACGGCGTCAGGGTCGCCCGGGGTGCGGGCCAACGCGCCGATTTCGACGAAGGAGCCTTCGTCGAGAAGCGCGTCGATGCGCTGGCGCGGGGTGGTGCGCCCGGCGTCGTCGCGGCGCTTCCGGGAGCGCTCGGAGCCCGGGTCCTGCGCCTTGTCCAGGCGTTCGCGCAGGCCGGCGAGTTTGTCTGCGGTACTCATCGCTTCCCCTCAATCCATGCGTTCATGTGCTGGCCGACGATCCCCACCGCCGGCTCGTCCACCACCGCGAGGTGGTCGCCGGGCAGGTGGACGATGGTCAGGTCGTCCACGATAGCGCCCCAGCCGCCGTCCTCGTCGATGTGCGCGTAGTTCGGCTCGAGCTGGATCGCGCCGTCGTGCATGCGCTCGGCGCGGAACAGCAGCACCGGCACCTGCACATCGCGCCAGCGGGTGAAGTCCAGGTGGTTGAGGATCTGGTTGTCCACGAACGACGCGCGCTGGTGCTCGAGCACACCGGCGGCCAGGCCGTGCTCGGAGGCGTCGGTGGTGGCCAGGAACTCGGTGAGCATCTGCAGCAGCGCGTCCTCGCCGGCGGTCTCCAGCAGCTCGTACGGCACGTCGAATTCGAGGCCGTACGTTTCCTTGGCAAACGCGGCGTAGCGGCCCCAGCGCGCCTTCGTCTCCTCCAGCGTGTCGGGGATCGGCTCGGACGGCTGGGTGGTGTCCAAAAGCGCGATGTAGTCGATCTTGTCGTTGCCCAGCTGGTGCGCAACCTCATAGGCCAGCGCGCCGCCGAACGACCAGCCGGCGAGCACGACCTTGCGCCCGTCGGCGATGCGCTCGATGTCCTTGACGTACTCCGCCGCGCGCTCCTCCAGGGAGCCTTCCAGGCGCTCGACGCCGTAGACGGGCACGTCGTCGCCAAGCCTCCGCGCGAGCGGCGCGTACACCGACGACGACCCGCCCGCCGGGTGGAACACGAACACCGGGGAAACCTCGGCGTCGCCGTCGCGGAAGACGCGGATGTTGCCGTCCACAGGTGTTTCCAGCCCCTCGCGCACGAGGTTCGCCAGCGGCTCGAGCGTCTCGGCGCCGAGCACGTCGTCCGCGGTGACGTCGATGCCGGAGCGCTCGGTCAGGTGCGCGGCGATCTCGGCCGCCTGCTCCTTGCTAATCGACGGCAACTCCGACGTCACACCGGCCGCCGCCGCACCCGCGTACTTGGCCCAAGCGCCGAAGACCATGCGCTCGGAGGCGTCACGCGGGGCCACGCCCACACCCTGGGTCTTCTCGGCCGCCGCGGCCGGGTCGCGCGCCTCGTCGTTGTAGGCCATCGGCTGCGGCGCGTCCGTCTTGCCGGCGACGGCGTCTTCGACGATGCGGATCACGTCGGCGACGGAGGCGTCGCGAAGCGTCTGCACCTGCAGCGGCGGGATCTGGAAGTCGTTCTCCACGCGGTTTTTGATGCGCATACCCATCAGGGAGTCGAGGCCGAGGTCGATCAGCGGCAGCTCGTCGGGCAGGTCCGCGGCGTCGTAGCCCATGGACTCGGAGACGATGTCGCGCAGGCGGTCCGCCACCGACTCGCCGGAATTGGGGTCCCAACGCACGGCATCTGTCTCGGTGTCTTCCTCGGGGGCGTTGTCCACCGAAGGTTCGTCGTCAAGCGGTTGTTCCATCACGCCCTGCACCGGGGCGCGGTCGATGGTGGACGCGAAGCCCTCCGCGAGCAGTGTCGCGCCGTCGAAGACCTTGATGGACACCCCGCCGAGCGAGGAGGCGACGACGGTGGTCACTTCGCCGTCCGCGGGCAGGTAGCCGTGCTCCTCGGTGGCCACCACGCGCGCGTCGGGCGAGACCTCGGCGGCGGCGGACTCGATGAGCTGGTGCGGGCTGAAGATCTGGTCGGCGGCGGTGGAAAACGCCACCTCGCCGCCCGGCAGGCGCACGCGCGAGCCCAAAAGCGACGCGCGCGACGACGACGGCCGTGCCGGCGTCCAGTGGTCCACCTGTTTAAACACGGTCTTCGGCGCCTGGACCACGTCGCCCGCACCGTAGAACGCGCCGAAGTCCACGCCCATGCCGCCCACGTACAGCTTCGCGGCCAGGTCCAGCAGCGATTCCAGTTCGTCCACCTTGCGCTTGGTGGTGTACAGCAGCTGCGCCTCTGGCTTGCCGGCGGCGAACGCGGTGTTCATCATGCCCATCAGCGCCACCGGGTTCGGGGTGATTTCCACGAGCGTGGTGTGGCCGGCGGCAAACGCGGCCTCGGTGGCGTCTTGGAAGTACACCGGCTGGCGGGTCATGCGCAGGAAGTACTGGTCATCGTGGACGATCTGGCCGGGCTGGTACACCTCGCCGCGGTCCACGGAGGAAAACAGCGGTACACGCAACGGCCGCGCGTCAAGACCTGCGATTTCGCCGGCGAGGTCGCCCATGATCGGGTCGAGGGCGCTGGTGTGGCCGGCGCCGCGCACGTTGAGCTTGCGCGCGAATTTCTCCTCGGCCTCGAGCGCTGCCACCACGTAGTCGACGGCCTTGCCCGGCCCTCCGACGGTGGTCATGCCGGGCCCCGCGTACACGGCGGGTTCCACGCCGCGAGCCTGCTCATGCTTCTCGACGAACTCCGCCAACTCTTCGCGGGAGAGCTCCACCACCGCCATCGCACCTTCCTGTTCGGTGCCGGCGATCATGGCTTCGCCCTCGCCCATGAGTCGGGCGCGCGCGGTGGCGACGAGGATGCACTCCTCGGCGGAAAGGCCGCCGGCGCCGTAGGCCGCGGCGATCTCGCCCATGGACATGCCCATCGTGGCGGCCGGGGTGATGCCGGCGGCGGCGAGCAGGTCGGTCTGGGCGATCTGGATGGCGGTGATGGTGACCTGGCCGTTTTCGGTGTCGTAGGTCAGCTCGTCGTTCTCGATGATCTCGAGCATGGACCAGCCGGCCTGGAACTTCACCATCTCGTCCAGCTCACGCATGCGGCGCGCGAACAGCGGGGAGCGGGCAATGAGCTCCTTGGCCATCTTGCGGTGCTGGGAGCCGAAGCCGGAGTAGACGAACACGGGGCCCATCGGGGTGGGCGCGTCGGCGGCGGCGATGCCGGGGCCGATCTTGCCCTCGGCGACCTGGCGCAGGCGACGCACCGCCTCCTCGACGCCGGTCGCCTGCACGACGGCGGCGGAACGGCCGTGGTTGCGCCTGGCCAGCGAGCGCGCGACCGGGATCAGGTCGGCGTCGGCGCGGCCCTCGAGGAAGTCCGCGAGCACACCGGCGGCCTCCTTGCGCCGCGACGGCAACAGCCCCGACACCGGCAGCGCCGCCACGGAAACGCCTTCGAACGCGGGCTCGTCCTCGACCACGTCGAAGTCATAGTCTGCCGGGTCGAAGTCGGCCACGACCACGTGCGCGTTCGTGCCGCCGAAGCCGAAGCCGGAGATACCGGCGACGCGGCGGCCGGAGTAGCGCGGCCACTCGCGCGGGTCCTGGACGACCTCGATGCGCTCGGCGTCGAAGTCCACGTAGCGGTTCGGTGCGGCGAAGTTGATGGACTCCGGAATCGTGTCGTGCTTCAAAGCTTGCAGCACCTTGATCAGCGCCACCACGCCGGCGGCGGATTCGGAGTGGCCGATGTTGGACTTCGCAGAGCCCAGCAGCAGCGGCTGGTAAGCCTCGCGCCCGCGGCCGAGCACCTCGCCCAGCGCGGCGGCCTCGATCGGGTCGCCGAGGATGGTGCCGGTGCCGTGCGCCTCCACCAGGTCCACCTCGTGCGGGTCCACGCCGGCGTCGGCGTAAGCGCGGCGCAGCACGTCCACCTGCGCCTCCGGGTTCGGGGCGGTCAGCCCGTTGGAGTGGCCGTCGGAGTTCGTCGCGGAGCCCTTGATCACGGCCAACACGTTGTCGCCGTCGCGTATGGCGTCCTCGACGCGCTTGAGCACCACAAATCCCGCGGCGTCGGCGCGGACGATGCCGTCGGCGTCATCGGAAAAGGCGTGGATGCGCCCGGTCGGCGAGATCACGCCGAGCTCCGAAAACGCAAGCGTCGCGAACGGGTTGGCCAGGATGTTCACGCCGCCGGCCAGGGCGACGTCGGCCTCGCCGTCGCGAAGCGCGCGCACCGCGTGGTGCACCGACACGAGCGACGACGAGCACGCGGTGTCCACGTTCATCGACGGGCCCCGGAAGTCGAACGCGTAGGAGATGCGGTTCGGGATCACGGCCGAGGACGCGCCGGTCAGCGCGTACGGGTGCGCCTCGTTCGGATCGGCGGCGATGAGCATGCCGTAGTCGTTGTTGGACGAGCCCACGAACACGCCCACTGGCTCGCCGCGCAGCTCGCTGGGCGCCAAGCCGGCGTCCTCGAGCGCCTCCCACGCCACCTCGAGCATGATGCGCTGCTGCGGGTCCATGTTCTGCGCCTCGAGCGGGGAGATGCCGAAGAACTCGTGGTCGAAGGACGCGATGCCGTCCATGTAGCCGCCGTCGGTGTTCTCCTCCGCCATCTTGGTGCGCACCACCGGGTCGCCCAGGTACTCGTCCCAGCGGAGCGGGGGAAGCGGGCCGGTGGCGGAGCGGCCGTCGATAAGCATCTGCCAGAACTCGTCGTTGTTCTTCGCGCCCGGGAAGCGCCCGGCGGAGCCCACGATCGCGATGTCGTGGGAGCTCGTTGCTTCTCGACGTTCAACCTTCGGCGCTTCCTGCCTCTGCGCGAGGAGCGCCTGTGCCAGCGCCGTGATGGTCGGGTACTGGTAGGCGACGGTGGGGTCAACCCGGCGGCCGAGCAGCTTTTCCAGCTCGCCGGAGAGGATCACCGCATCGCGGGATGCGAGGCCGTAGGTTTCGAGCGGCGTGGTCGGGTCCACCGAGTCGACGCCGGTGGCGCCCTCGACCCAACTGGTGAGCCACTGGATCAGTTGATGCTCGTTCATAACAGTTCAGAGTATCGGCCCATCCGGGCTTTTCGTTACTCCGCTGCAGCGTGTTCGCGTTCGGTGAACTGCTTCGCGTTGACGCGGCGGGCGATCTTGCCTGCGGTGGAGCGGGCCACCCCACCAGGCGCGCGGAACTCAACGACCTCGGGCGAGATGCCGTGGTTGGTGGTGATGGCGGAACGGATGGCGTCCTCGGCGGCGGCGTCGCCTTCCTCGGTTGCGCCGTCGGCGCGCTCGGCAAGGACGATCAGGCGCTCCACGTCGTCGCCCGGCACGGCGAACGCGGCGACGGAGTCCTTGCGCACGTGGTCGGAGGCCTCCATCGCGGTGGCCTCGATGTCCTGCGGGTAGTGGTTGCGGCCCGCCACGACGACGAGGTCTTTCACGCGCCCGGTGAGGTAGAGGTGGTTGTCCAGCACGGTGCCCAAGTCGCCGGTGGCGCACCAGTTGTCCTTCGGCAGGCCGTCCTGGATGGTGGCTCCGATGGTGTTGCGGAAGGTCGCCTCGGTTTCCTCCGGGCGGTCCAGGTAGCCCGCGGCGACGTTGTTGCCGTTGACCCAGATCTCGCCGATCTCGCCTTCGGGCAGCTCGTTTTTGGTCTCGGTGTCCACGATGGCGAAGTGCATCCACTTCGCCGGCTGGCCGATGGACGCCATGGGCACGCCGCCTTCGGCGGGCACGGCCTTGCCGTCGGCGAGTGCTTCGCGGTCGAATTCAATGAACTTCGGGCGCTCCTCGGTGCGGTCCGTGGACACCAGCAGTGTGGCCTCCGCCAGGCCGTAGGAGGGGCGCAGCACCGTGCGGTCCAGGCCGGACTCGCCGAACGCGCCGACGAAGGCTTCCACGCCCGGCTTGGTCACGGACTCGGAGCCGATGAGGATGCAGTGCACGCCGGAGAAATCGTACTGGTCCGGGGTCTCCGGCGCCGCGTAGCGGGCGGCCAGATCCAGCGCGAAGTTGGGGATGCAGGAGTAAATGTGCACGTCGGCCGGGTCGTCGTCGCGCCGCGAAAGCATGTCCACCCAGCGCTTCGGGTTCTGCAGGAAGTCGCGCGGACTCATAATCTCCAGCACCTGGCCCAGCACGACGCCGACCACGGCGACGATGACGCCCATGTCGTGGTGCTGCGGCAGCCAGGTTGGGATGCGCATGGGCGCTTCGAAGCGCAGCGCCTCGTTGATCTGAAGTACGTCGGTGACGAGCGCTTCGTTGGTGATCATCACGCCGGCCGGGTTGCGGGTGGAGCCGGAGGTGTACTGCAAGAAGCAGATGGCGCCGGCGGTGTCCTCGCCCTCGACCGGGGCGATGGGCTGCCAGGACTCGGCGAGCGTGTCCGGCAGGGAGTCCGCGGCGATAATGCGGGGGCGCTCGGCAGCCGGGCGGTCGGCGAAGTAGGCACGCACGGCAGGGGCGCCGGCGGAGTTGGTCACCACGAGCCGCGCGTTGGCATCGTCGAGCACGGCGCGCAGGTGGGCCTCATGGCCGGGCTCGTTCGGGTCGTACAGCGGCACCGGAGCCAGGCCTGCGTACAGCGCGCCCATGAAGGCGAAGAGGTACTCGGCGGAGTTCGGGGCCATAATCGCCACGCGTTCCCCCGGCTCGCCCACCTGTGCCAGACGCGCAGCGACGGCCTTGATGCGGGTGTTGACCTGCGTGCGGGTGAACTCGCGCGCCTCGCCTTCCGAGTTGGAGGTGAAGTCCCAGTCACGGATGTTCACCGCGTCGCCGCCGCCGGTGGCCAGGTGGGCCTGGTAGATCGTCTCGCTCAGGCTCGGGAGGGTGAAGTGCTCCGGGAGCGCGATTTGGCCGTCATCGTCGAAAAATTGCGCGATGAGCTGCTGAAGATCCATACCCGTAACTCCTTTTCAGGACAAAATGATTTTGGACTACAAACTGTCTACCACGTTCTGGACCCAACCTACAGTCCATTCCGGCGTGGTGGTCCCGGGGATGACGGCCGGATTGGTCGCGTACATGGCGTGATTGCCGTTCGCCGCAATGAGCGCGTGAGCCCGGTCGATGGCGTTACCCACACCCTTCGGCGCGTCGCAGACCGTGTCGTCCGGCGCGCAGATCTCAAACGCGCGGTCCTCAACCAGGCCGAAGCCGCCAGGACGCGGGCCGGTCATGGTCGCGCCCGGGGTGACCCGGTCCACAAGCCCTTGCAGCGGCTGCATGACAATCTCCGCGCCCACGCCGCCGACCTCGGCGCCCGGGTTGACGCCCACACCGTTTTCACGCCGGCCGTCCGCGATCATCACCGCGCCCAGCAGCCGCTCCGGGTCGATCGGCCCTTCGCTGTTGCCGATCTTGGACGCCACGTCGCCCACAATCACCGCACCCTGGGAGAACCCGGCGACGATGAACTTTGTCGACGGGCACGTCTCCGCCACAAACCTCAGCTCGCCCGACAGTTTGGCGGTGCCCTCGGCGCGCGAGTCGTCGTAGGTCATCTCGGCGCGCCCGTGCGCCGTCTGGATGTTCCTGAACTGCGCGGTGTACGGCACCGTGAACACGCGCACGTGGTTGATGTCGTACATCTGCTGTAGCGGCTGGGTGATCGAGAGCATGAAGCTCGCCGGGTTGGCCGCGGGCGCGAACGGGTCGTCGTCTGCCGCGGACTCCCAGGTGCCGGGCACGGAGACGAACTCCACCGCGGGGCACCAGTCCGGCTCCACCGCCTGCGACTCCGAGGGTTCCTCAGGCGCCTCGGAGGTCGCCAACGGCCCGTCCGCGGACGGCAGCCCGGTCTCGCCGGAACGCCACTGGTAGATCCCCAGACCGATCAAGGACAGCACCACAATCACTGCGGCGACAACAAATACGTTGCGCGATGCGCGCATGAGCCCAGGCTCCCTTCTGTACTGCTAGGAGCAGAGGTTGGCGCGTGCGGTGTCGCTGATCAGCGCCGCCACGCCCGCCGCATCCATGTCGGTGCGGCGCTGCTCCACAAGCTGGCCTGCCACCGCGTCGCGGGTGATCAGGTCGTCCGCGCATACGGTAGCCCCGGTGGCTGTGAGCTGGTCTTCAATCCCGTCGACGTTGACTCCACTTTCCCTTAGGGTGGCCAGGTAGGCCTCCTCCTGCGGGGAGAATGCGCTGGCCTGCTCGGGCACGTCGGTCACCTCGCGGGCCGGTTGGTCGTCGGCGCGTTTGCCTTGCGACGGCACAACTGCCGACGACGACGGCGCCACCGACGATGACGCAGTCTCCGTCTCGGATTCAGTTTCCGCCTCAGTGGTCTCGCTGGCCACCGTCGGGGTCTCCGTCACGTCGTCGGAGTCCACAGTGGCGCCTCCGCAGGCGGCCAGAGCGACGGCGGCAGCGGCCGTCGCAAAGCAGAATGCAACCTTGCGCACTACTTCTTCCTCACATCAACGCGGCCGTTGACCTGCTGAATCGTGCCGTGCTGGAAGTCGATGGTCAGGCCGCCCGCCGGAATCTTCTCCATGTCCTTGACAGGCCAGCCCAGCTCACCCTGCTCCCAGCCGCGCTTGCCCCACTCGTCGAAGATGTCGCCGGTGAGGATGGTGTGCGCGCCGGTGGCCGCGGACCAGTAGATGTTGCCGTGCTCGAACGGCTGGAAGAAGCCGCCCTTGACCGCGATCTCGTTGCCGGTCGGGTACCCCAGCTCAGAGGTGGCGGTGCCGATCTCTCCGTACTTTTCCGCGATCGCGCCGTGGACGATGAAGTGCTTGCCGTCCGGGTTGCGGGTGAGGAAGCCGCCCTGGAACTTCTGCACGTAGCCCTCGCCCACCTGGTTCGCCTCGGCCACCGGGTACTTCAGGTCGCCGCCCTCGTAGCCGTTCTCGCCCCACGCGGCGAACATGTCGCCCGGGATGGCGTACGCGCCGGTCTGCGGGGTCCAGTAGACGGAGCCGTGCTGGAAGTGCACGAAGCGGCCCACGCCGTCAGGCGCCGGCGTCTCACCCGTGACCGGGAAGCCCAGCCAGCCCGCCGGGCCGCCGAGCGCGTTGTACTTGGCAAGGATCGCGCCGAACAGCGCGTGCGCGCCGGTGTCCGGGGACCAGAAGGCGGTGCCGCCGCGGAAGTCCTGGGCCTTGCCCTTGGTGTCCTTGCCCGCGTCGTACTCGTCGTTGACGCAGGAGCCGATCGTGCCGGACTTGGTGGCCTCCGCGATCGCGCCGACCGGGGTGCACTTGGAGCCGCGGTCCGCCTCCGGCACCTCCAGCGCGTTGGCCATGTACGGCCAGGCCTGCGCCATCTCGAACTGCCAGTACTCCCAAGAGTGCACGCCCGACGGGCGGAAGCGCACGATCGGCTTGACCGGGGTGCGGGAGGCGTAGTCCACGAACGTCTGGGTGGACAGGCGGGACAGCACCTCCAGGCCAATACCGGCCGGGTTCGCCTGGCCCTTGGCCACAGACTCCGGGTTGCCGAAGTCGTCGCGGCCCGAGCCTGCGGAGACGTAGACCGTCATGTCCTTCAGGTTCTCGATGCCCAGCTTCGGGTCGTGGTCGATCCAGTCCTGCGAGCCCAGCGGGCCCCACATCGCCTCGGCGTTGTAGCCGCCGGCGTCCATCTGCGCCGCCTTGATCGCGGTGGGCATGCCGGTGGTGGTGGTGTCGAGGTAGCCGGAGAAGGAGCCGACGAACTTGAACAGGTTCGGATTACGCTCAGCCAGGTTGACCGCGGCTGTGCCGCCCATGGACAGGCCCACCACGGCGCGGGAGCCGTTGGAGCGGAACTCGTTGTTCAGCACCGGGATGAGCTCCTTGGTCAGGAACGTCTCCCACTTGTAGTGCTTGCCGTTGTTCTCGCGCTGCCAGTCGGAATAGAAGGAGGACTCGCCGCCGACCGGTAGGATCACGTTGACGTTCTTGTCGGCGTAGAACTGCTCGATGTTCGTCTCGATGGTCCAGCCGTTTTCGTCGTCACGCGCGCGCAGACCGTCAAGTGCCCACACCTCAGGGAACTTCGCGGTCGGGTTGGAGTGCCAGTCGCGCGCCAGCAGGATCTGCACCTGGATCGGGTGGTCCGGCATGGACGGGGAGTTGATGAACACCGCCACGCGACGGTTGGTGATCCACTCGATGCGGTCCACCTTCACGCCGTCCGGCAGGCCCGGGATTTGCGGGCTGGTCTCCACCTCGATCGGGGTGCGCTTCGGCGGGTCGTGCGGGCGCAGGCCGTCGGAGATGCCGCGGTTGGAGGACAGCTGCGAGGACAGGTCACTCGGCAGTGCCGGCTGCGCGCTGGCGGCGGGCGCGGTGGCAACTGCGGGTGCCAGCGAAAGCGCAAGAGCGGCGGGCAGCAGCGCGGCGGCGATCCGCGTGGGGGTGGTTCGGTTGTCTCGCATGAGTCTCCTACCTCGTCTGGCTACTGGTGTCACAAGAGTATCGACCAAAAGCTTAAGTTTCACTTGAAGGTTTAGTCGCTGTCTCTTATACACATCTCCGAGCCCACGAGACTCCTGAGCATCTC
>ERZ1031292.127-NODE-127-length-29537-cov-6.312360_pt1 | contig 29537 bp, 27 predicted proteins | sample MGYA00518215_ERZ1031292 | MGnify/ENA primary metagenome ERZ1031292 (study PRJEB33718, sample SAMN03159822) | human skin metagenome | collected 2014-02-25 | study: EMG produced TPA metagenomics assembly of the PRJNA266117 data set (Human skin bacterial metagenome... | reverse complement strand
GGGGTGGGACGCGGTGCCGGCTTGTCAGCGTCCTTCGCGGCTGGCGCGGCATCGCGCGGAGTCGTCGAGGGTTGCGGCGCGGCACTGGCCGATGGCATCGGAGCGCTCGGCTTTGGCGTCGGCTTAGCGCTACCGCTAGCCGGCTTAGCCGCAGCTGGCTTGCTTTCGGCTGGCTTAGCTGAGCTCTTGACGCGTTCGCTGACGCGGCGCACGACGGGAGCTTCAATCGTCGACGAAGCTGAGCGAACGAATTCGCCCATGTCATTGAGAATGCTTAAAAGTTCTTTGCTTTCCATGCCGAGCTCTTTGGCGAGCTCGTACACGCGGACCTTGGCCACTTGTCTCCTTCAGGTCCGCACTGATTTAAGGCGCGAACCACTAGTTGGTTTGGGTGCTCATTTCTGAGTACTCATCGCGGGTTCATGAGCGTCACGCTCACCTTCTGCCTTTGAGCACGCTCTAGCGAGCGAGCTGGATGGATGTTTGCGTCTCGGGCACATCAACTGCTGAGCCTCAGCGAAATAGCCGGCTGCTGCTGGGTTCGCCGTCAGACGCATCAACTAGTTTAAACCCCGGGTGGCGCTTCGAGCCAATCTCGCGGCGTCGAGGCGGGTCGCGCACCTCGGCTGCGCGGACTTGCGCGATTCAGCGCCCATGCCGGAGGCATATGTATCAGGTCTGAAGTGGTTCGACCTGCCCCTGGAACAATTAATCTGAACACCATGAGCCAGCCCATCCCCCCGCCGAAAGCCAGGAAGCCTGGAGGCATGAATATGAACTGGACTTTGCCAGTCGCCGCGCTGTTGGTCATCGCGCTCATCGTGGGCATCGTCGTCTGGCAGCACCAGCGGCGAGATTCGGTCGTGGACGATCCGCAACCTAGGCCCACCACGCCGGCGGCCAAGGATTCGGGTCCGGCAGATGCCGTGCGCGATGACGAACTAAATGGTGTCGTGCACTTGACGGTGGGTAAGCAGCTGAAGGTCCTCGTCGGCAGCGTCAATCCTTCAGCGCGGATCTACAGCACGATCGCCTACGATCCCGACCCTGCGATCGCTAAAGCAGAGATGACCACGGTACCCAAGCAGAGCCAAAATCCCGCGCCCGGTGACGCCACGGGATACAACGTCATCGTCATCGATGCGGTCGGGCCCGGCGAAACATCAGTGCGCTATGGACAGTGCCCGATTGATTTCCAGCGCGGCGCACAGAAGTGCCTCGATAATGATGGCAAACCCGTCTGGAACAAAGAATTGAAGATCGTAGTCGCTTGATCCGCGGCGCCCGAAACTGTCACCAAGGTGGCGAACAAAGGTACGCGGCTAGCGCATCAATAACGCTTGGCTAGATCTGCCATTGTTCGAGCAGTTCAGTCAATATCGAGTCATCTACCCCGCTGCGGAAGCTGCGCGCGAAGCCCTGGCGTGCGTGCGCGGCAGCTAGGCATTGTGGATTTTCGTGCAGCCAAGCTCCCCGTCCCGGGGCTTTGCGATTGTCGTCGCAGGTCAACACGCCGTCGACGAGCACGAAACGCAGCAGATTGCTGGGGTCGTCAGGCTGTCGGCAGCCGACGCAAGTGCGCGGATTCAAATGAACCATCCGGTGAGTCGCGGGGCTCGGTGTGCTGGGAGCTTTTAGCGTGGCGCGACTTCGTTATCGGGCTTGATGTCGATCCGCCAACCAGTCAATCGGGCCGCTAGCCGCGCATTTTGACCTTCCCGGCCGATCGCCAAACTGAGCTGATAGTCCGGGACGATGACTCGCGCAGCGTGCGCTCCTTGATCTACGACGGTCACCGAAGCGACCTTGGCAGGGCTGAGCGCGTTAGCGATGAACTCCCCGGGATCTTCAGACCAATCGACGATGTCGATCTTTTCCTCGTTGAGCTCATGCATTACCGCGCGCACCCGCGCACCCATCGGGCCGATACAAGCGCCCTTGGCGTTGACGTCAGCGTGCTTGGTGAAGACGGCGATCTTGGATCGGTGTCCAGCTTCGCGGGCGATCTCTTTGATCTCGACGGTGCCGTCAGCGATCTCGGGAACTTCCATCGCGAACAGCTTCTTGACCAAGTTCGGATGAGTGCGGCTGACGACCACCTGCGGGCCGCGCTGCTCGCGGCGGACACTGACCACATAGACCCGCATCCGCTTGCCGTGCGCATAATCTTCGCCAGGCACCTGCTCAGCCAGCGGCATGATCGCCTCGATATTGCCCAGGTCCACCCGCACCGTGCGCGAATCGCGATCCTGCTGGATGACGCCAGTGACGATGTCACCTTCGACGGCGGAGAATTTGCCGTATTTTTGTTCATCTTCAGCTTCGCGCAGCCGCTGGAAGATCACCTGACGCGCGGTCGCGGCGGCGACCCGTCCAAAGTCGCTGGGGGTGTCGTCATATTCGCCGATGATGTTGCCCTCTTCGTCGCGTTCGGGCACCATGACGGCCACCTGTCCGCTGCGCCGATCCAAGACGACATGCGCGCCGGCTTTGGGCTCGTCGGTCTTGTTGTAGGCATTCAACAACGCGTCTTCTAGCGCAGTGACTAAATAGTCCAGGGGAATTTCCTTGTCACGCTCGATAGCGCGCAGCGCCGCCATGTCGATATCCATTGCTCTTACTCCTTATCCCCTGCGTGCACCGCGTCGTCACTGTCGACTGCAGTCTGATCATCGAACTCGTCGTCGAAGTCTTCGTCGATTTCCTCGTCGGGCAGCTCGTCGTCTTTGCGGTTCATTTCGATCTGTACGACGGCCTTGCTGACCTGCTCGAAGCTGACGGTGACCGGTTCAGCGAGGGTCTGCTTTTTGGTCGGCTTGCTGCCTGGCTCGGGCTCTGGCTGCAGCGTCACTGCGCTTTCATCGACGGACTGGATGCGTCCCAAGATCGGCTCACCTTCGGTGCGGGACAAACGCACCAGACGACCAAGATTGCGGCGGAAATGCACTGGCTGGGTCAGCGGGGTGCTGACCCCGCGGCTCGAGACCTCGAGGGTATAGGGCGCCTCCCCCATCGCATCGTTGTCGTCGAGAGCCTGCGAAATCAGCCGAGTCGCGTCGGCGATCTGATCTAGATCCGGACCTCGGCCAGCCGGGCCGTCACCGTCGACCCGCACCTGCACCATGCGGTGTTTTCCGGCTCGCACGATCTTCAAATCGTCCAACTCAAGCTCAAGGTCAGCAAGCAAGGCCGAGAACAACTCAGCGAGCTGCTGTTGGATCTTGGCATCGCTCATGGTCTTACCCCCCGGTAGTTTGCGCCGCTAGCTAGCCGCGCTATTCGACCAATCGGCTATCCAATACGCCGACTCTTCGATTATTTGTTTCTGTTCTGCGACTGCTGTTTGTTGATCCGCCCCATCGTCATGAGCAGAGCAACATGAATAGGGCGTGATCACGTCCTACGATAGTCGACCTGACTGGGAACGCCAGCCGGGCGCGTGACTATTGCCAACCGGGCCAGTAGGTCAAAGGTTGACCGAGTTCTTGGGCGCGCTGCAATTGCGGTACGAATTCGTCGAAGAAATCTTGGCGTTGCGCCGGCTCGGTGGTCGCGACGACGGCAGCCCAAGCGGCGGCGACATTGGCTTCGAGCTTCCCCCAGGTGGCGCGCTTGGCGCTGTCGTCGCCGTCAACAGGACGTTGATATTGGGCAGCTGCTGGGGTCGGCTGGCTGCCCGCTTGGACGATCAATTGACGGAGCCGATCGACTTGGGTGCTCGTCGAGGCCAAGCGGACGCGCAGCTGTGCGCGTAACTGCTCGCTAGCCGGCTGATTGGCAGTCTTTCCGGTCAGCGTCTCTAGGCCGAATTCGAGCGCCTGCAAATGTCCCAACAAGAGCTGCAGAGTCTCGACATGGGAGCCGAATTCGACTGGTGCAGGCACCGTCTGGCCCGCGACTGGGAGCGGGGCTTGCTCAGCTAACGCGTGCCGGGCGGTGAATGTCGTCGCCGCAGCGCAAGAGGCCAGCAGCAACGCGCGTTGCGGCTCAGCTTGTTGTGACATCAGGTCGACGAGCTGCTCGGTAGCCCGTTGAGCTAATTGCGCGACTTGATCGGCTGAGACGGTGGGCAGCGTCGAGGGCTGAAAATCAGCGATCGGCGTGTGGTCGGCTTGGACCCCTGCGAAAGGATCACGTTGCGCCAAGACCGTGTGCCGCGCCTGGTGTGCTTGAGCAGTAGCGGCAAACCATTCTCGTCGCGCACCGGAAAATTGATCTGCGACGGCGGCGCAAGCGGCGGCCAGATCGAGTTCGAGTTGGGCGGCTGTGTGGCGCTGGTCGTCCAAAGTCGGCGTCGGTTGCGGCGTCGGCGCCTTGCTGGGGTCGATGATCGGTGACGGGGAGCACGCTGCGGTCGCGCCAAGCACACAACTGGCGACTAATCCTCGCAGCAACAATCGACGACTCACAGGCACATCGCAAGGCTAGCGCAGCAGATCAGACGTGACGACGAGGCTGATATTGGCTGCCGGCAAGATGGAACGACTAGCGATTTCAGGCAGCATCTGGCCTCGTCAAATCGAGGAATCGACGACAGCCGAGACGATGTTGAATAGCTTAGGCTTACCTTATATATTGCAGGGGTGAGCTTCCGACCCTTTGTCGTCACCGTGACCCGCAGCGAACGCATTTCGCCGTCATTTCAGCGGGTGACGTTCACCGGCGTTGACGACATGGGCCCGGCTGGCCCCGTCCACGACCTGCGCATCAAATTGTTGATCCCGCCCGCCGACGGTGTGCTGCCCGATCTATCCGGCGAGGACGGCTACCAACGCTGGCAGCAGTTGCCCGAACACGAGCGCGGGGTGCTGCGCACTTATTCGGTGCGCCACCTGCATCGACATCCAACCGGCAGCGAAATCGATGTCGATTTTGTCATGCATGACGGGGACGATTGCGGCCCTGCCTGCCAGTGGGCGCGAGACTGCTCACCAGGCGATCAGCTGATCATTTTGGGCCCTGGACGCGATGACGACAGCCGGCGCGGGATCGAGTTCCATCCCCGCGAAGCCACTAGCGTGCAGCTATTTGGCGACGAGACGGCGATGCCAGCGATCCTGCGAATTTTGGATGAATGGCCAGAGGGCCTGACTGGCAGCGCACACATCGAGGTGCCGAGCTTGGCCGATCGGCAGCACGTCAACGTGCCCAAAGGTGTTCGGCTGTGTTGGTATCAGCGCGCCGCAGATCACGGCTGCGCGTTGATGTCAGCACTTTGCGAGCATTTGGACGTCGGCGATGAATCCCCCAGCCAAGACGTGGCTAGCGAGTTGGTCTGGGAGACGCCTTCATTTTCAGCAGCTGGCGAAGCGATCACCGACTCCCCCTGCACGGATTGCTATTACTGGATCGCCGGTAAATCCTCTATGGTCACCGCGATGCGCCGCGTGCTGGTCCAAGAAGCCGGCGTGCCGCGAGCGAATGTGTCATTCATGGGCTATTGGAAGTAGCGATGGGCCAAACTGAACCCGCGTTGCGCCGCGGGGCTGGCGTCAAGCGCGGGCTGGCAGGCATCGCAATCTTGCTGGTGGCGCTCGCATTGACGATCTTTTTGTCTATCGCGGTCGGCGCCCGTCCGATGAGCGCGGACGTCGTCGTCAGCGCGCTGCGGGAAATTTTCGCCGGGCGCATCGAATCCGACACTGCGCTAGTCATTTGGCAGCTGCGAGTGCCGCGCACGGTGCTGGGCGTCTTAGTCGGGATGGCCTTGGGTTGCGCCGGCGCCATGTTGCAGGGCCACACTCGAAATCCGCTGGCCGACCCGAATTTATTGGGCATCTCCGCTGGTGCTGCGCTGGCGGTGGTCATCATGTTTCGCTTCGTTGACACGTCATCGACGTTGTTGACGGTATTCACCGGCTTTGCGGGCGCATTGGGCGCGCTGGTCTTGGTTTTTTTCTTGACTTCGTTGGGCGGCGGCACGATGAATCCGATCAGTGTCGTGCTAGGTGGCGCGGCGCTGGCAGCGGTCTGCTCGGCGATCACTTCGGGAATCGTGCTCAGCGACACCAAGAGCTTGGACCAAATGCGATTTTGGACCGCCGGATCGCTAGCTGGACGCGATCTGCAGGTAGCTGCCGTGGTCGCGCCATTCATCTTGATCGCGCTAGTTATCTCGTTCGCGACCGCCAATCAGCTGAACCTGCTCAACCTGGGCGATGACGTCGCCGCATCGCTGGGCGTCAACGTCAATGCCATGCGCAATTTGGGCATCGGGCTGGTCGCGGTGCTGGCGGGCGCTGCGGTGGCCGCTTGCGGACCGATCGGTTTCGTCGGCTTGGTCGTGCCGCATATCGTGCGCGGCATCATCGGCGCCGATTATCGCTGGGTGCTGCCCTGCGCTGCGTTAGCTGGCGCCTGCCTGCTGCTGCTAGCCGACGTCGCCGGACGAGTCATCGCTCGACCCGGTGAGCTGGAAGTCGGCATCACCTTGGCTTTCGTCGGCGCCCCGTTCGCTTTGGCGCTGTTGAGTCGGACGAAGCAGACCAAGCTATGAGCAGCCCAGTATTCAACTCCCAGCAGGAAACCGTTCCCGGCCGGCCACAGTTCAAATTTGGCACTTGGACGCAGGTCTGGCGGCCGAGGATCTTCTGGGTCAATGTCGCGCTATTGATCGCGACAGTCGGGATCGGGATTTTTAGCCTGACCGTCGGCGACTATCAATTGGCGCTCGCGGAGGTTTATCGGGCGATCTTCGTCGACCGCAGCGGCCTGCAGCACGACATCGTGACTGGCTGGCGCGGATCGCGGGCTGTCGCCGGGATCACAGTCGGCATGGCACTGGGATTAGCGGGCGCCATCTTCCAGACCATCACCCGAAATCCGCTGGCCAGCCCGGACATTTTGGGCGTTACGACCGGCGCGTCCGCGTTTGCCGTCACGGCTCTGCTCGCCAGCGGCGGGCTTCTGAAGTCTATTGGTGTGCCAGCTAGCGCGTTCATTGGCGGGCTGCTGGTGTCATTGATCATTGGCTTTTTGGCGCGCGGCGGGCTGGATAGTTTCCGGTTGGTATTTGCCGGGGTCATCATGAATTCGCTGTGCGCGGCATACATCACTTTCGTCATCGTGCGCGCAGACATCCGGCACGTCGGAAAGGCTCAAGTCTGGCTGTCCGGGTCGCTTGGGCAAGCTAATTGGGACAATGTTTTACCGGTGATTTTGATCGTCGGCTTGGCTCTGCCGCTGTTGGGCTGGTTGGCTTTTCAGCTCGAGGCGCTCTCGCTGGGCAGCCAGACCGCGACCGCATTGGGGGTGCCGGCCAGGCGCACCCAAGGATTGCTGCTGCTAATGGGGGTGTTGGCTGCCGCGGTCGCCGTCAGCTTGTCGGGGCCGATCGCTTTCGTCGCTTTCGTCGCCCCGCATTTGACGCGCTGGCTCACCGGACAATCCAGCGCACCGATGTTCACGTCAATGTTGGCTGGCGCCTTGGTCGTGGTCGCTAGCGATCTGGTGGTGCGCGCCTTGTTGCCCGGGTCACTGCCAGTAGGTCTAGTCACCGCAGCGATCGGTGGAGCGTTGCTGTTGCAAGTGCTGGTCTCGCAAAACAGAAAGGTCACGCTTTGAATCACCAAACAGGCGGCCTGCAGGCCCGTGATCTGCACGTCAGCTACGGTTCTCGCAAGGTAATTGCTGGGCTCAACGTCGACATCACCCCCTCGAAGATCACCGCCATCATCGGCGCGAATGGCTGCGGCAAGTCGACCCTGCTGAAGGCCTTGGCGAACTTGATTCCACACGATGCTGGACGGGTGACTTTGGACGGGACGGACGTCACCGAGCTGCGTCGCCGCGAATTAGCACGTCGACTGTCGATGCTGCCGCAGTCGCCGATCGCGCCGGACGGTATCGGGGTGGCAGAGCTCGTCGCCCGCGGCCGACATCCACACCAGACGTGGCTGCAGCAGTGGTCAGATGATGACATGCAGGCTGTTGCGCAAGTCTTGGCGCTGACCGGGATCAGCGATTTGGCGGAACGGCGGTTGGAAAATCTGTCTGGCGGGCAGCGTCAGCGGGCGTGGATCGCGATGGTGCTGGCTCAAGAAACGCCGTTGATTTTGCTTGACGAACCGACCACCTACTTGGATCTTTCCCATTCGATTGAGGTCTTGGAATTGGTCCGATCATTGGCCAATGAACTTGGCCGTACAGTCGTCATGGTCTTGCACGATCTCAATTTGGCAGCACGCTATTGCGACGACTTGATCTTGCTGAAGGACGGCCAGATAGTCGCCCAGGGCACGCCCGCCGATGTGCTGACGAGCCAGCTACTGGCAGTGGTCTTTGGTCTGGATGCGATCGTCATCGACGACCCTGTCACCGGCGGACCGCTGGTCGTCCCGAACGAGCAGAAATTCGTGGCCTGATCACTTACTAGTCAGTGGATCGGCGCTCCGGTGGGGCGATGCTCGACTGGCAGCAAACAAATAGGGCCGGCAGCTGACGCACTAGCTGCCGACCCTCGGGGAGCCGTCATAGGACGAAATCATCCGACTTGGCTTTTGATCACTTGACCTTGCTGAAGGCAGTGTCGAAATTCTTCGTGACATAGGAGATCGTCAGCGGGTTGAGCATGCTCATGGCATTGCTGGTGTCATTGTCGAGATAGACGACCCTGCCGTTCTTGGAAATGTTCAAGCCCTGGAAGATCGGGTCCTTCTTTAGCGCCTCACTTGAGCCGAGATAATCGCAGACGAAGAAGTAGTCGGTCTGGTCGAGCTTGGTCCAGTTCTCCGGGCTGAGATCCATGAAATAGGACTCCTTGGAGTTCAACTCCTCAGGAATCTGGAAGCCGAGCTTCTCGATGAACTCACCACGGGCATCGCCGGAGGCATAGAGGCCGAGCTTGCCGCTGTAGGGCATGCCGATCGCAGCCTTCTTGCCGACGCTCGCGTCCTTGTGCTTGTTCGCCAGATCAGCGACCGCCTTCTCCGATTCCTTGATCAGCTTCTCACCGTCAGCTTCCTTACCGACTGCCTTGGCGATAGAGCGAACCTGGGAATCCCACGGCACCTGCCAGTCCTGGTACCTCGGATCGCGCACGGTCGTCGGCGCGATCTTGTTCAGTTCAGCCTGTGCGGCTGCGTCGACAGCTTGGTTGACCGCGATGATCTTCGTCGGCTTGAGCGCAGCGACTTTCTCAAGCACCTTCGAATCGATGCCGCGGGCGACGTCATAGAGCACGGCGGGGTTCGCCGAACCGAGCTTGTCCTTAGCCCACGGCCCTAAGCCGGACGGATCACCTTCACCCTCGCTGCCCCAGGTGGCTAAGCCAACCGGAGTGATGCCGAGCGCGAGCAAGGTGTCGGCATCACCATAACCGAGCGAGACGATCCGCTCATTAGACGCATCCTTGCTCGCTGAAGCAGCATCGGAGGATGGTGACGACGCGGGCGTGCCGCCGTTGCTCGCACACGCGGTCAATAGGAAGGCAGCCATGACGAACAGAGCCATGAAACTGCGCAGAACTTTGGGCATTAGGACTCCTCTGCTTAGGTAACCCAGGGGGCGGATCAGACCAACACGGTCTAACGAATATTAGCTTAGGTGTTCCTAAGTTAGGCTGCACTAAGCCGCCACTGTCGGGCGCAATCGTTATCGTTTCGTCACCTTGGTGGGGAGTCGGGATCCCGCGGCACGTTTTCGCTGCTCAGCGTCCGATCTCATTCAAAATCTCGCTCGCCGCATCAGCGAGTTCAACCACCCTCGCGGCAGCGGATTTGCGGTCACGGATTTCTACCTTGCCTTCGGCCAGCAGCTTGCCGACCACCACGGAGGTCGGCATGCCGAGCAATTCAGCGTCAGCGAATTTCACGCCCGGAGAGGCTTTGCGATCGTCGAGCAAGACCCGAACTCCGTGACCCGCGAGCTCGCCGGCGAGCTGCTCGGCGACCTCAAAGACAGCCTGATCTTTTCCAGTCGCGAGGATCTGCACGTCATATGGTGCCAACTCGCGCGGCCAGCACAGGCCCTTCTCGTCGCAGGTAGATTCGGCCACGACGGCCACTGCCCGCGAGACACCGACGCCATAGGAGCCCATGGTTACGGTCTGCAGCTTGCCATTTTGATCCAGCACCTGCAGCCCGAGCTTTTCGGCATATTTTTGGCCCAACTGGAAGATATGCCCCATCTCGATGCCGCGCGCCAGCCGCAGCGGCCCGGAGCCGTCCGGGGACGGATCACCTTCGCGGATCTCGGCCACGTCGATTGTACCATCGGCAGTGAAATCACGGCCAGCGACCAGATCGTAGACGTGCTTGCCGGCGACGTTCGCGCCAGTGATCCAGCTGGTTCCGGCACCGATCCGCGGGTCTAGCAGATAGCGCACCTTGGCGCTGCCCTGCTCGCCCAGCACTGCCTGTCCGTCACGCACCGGGCCGATATAGCCCTTGACCAGCTCGGGATGCTTGACGAAATCCTCGTCACTGAAGGGCCGCGGTTCGGCGGGGCTGACGGCAGCCTCGAGCCGCTTGGCGTCGACTTCCCGATCGCCGGGGAGGCCGACGACCAGCGCTTCGGTCTCACCGTCGGGATATTCCAGGACGAAAGCGACATTCTTTAACGTGTCAGCTGCTGTCCAAGGCTGATCGGCGCGCGGATAGCGCTCATTAGACAGCGCTACCAAGGTTTCGATGGTCGGCACGTCCGGGGTGTCTTCGACGTGCGCTGCCGGTACGGCGCTGAAATCGATAGGTTCGGCGGTCGGGATCGACACCGCTTCGACGTTGGCGGCATAGCCGGCCGGTGAGCGGACGAAGGTGTCCTCGCCGTTGTCGGCCACGGCGAGGAATTCTTCGGACTTCGAGCCTCCCATCGCTCCGGCATGAGCTTGCACGATGACGTACTCAAATCCGAGCCGATCGAAGATGCGAATGTAGGCCTCGCGATGTTTGTGATAGGACTCCTCCAGCCCCTCTTGGCCTAAATCGAAGGAATAGGAATCCTTCATGACGAATTCTCGGCCGCGCAACAGACCTGCGCGGGGACGGGCTTCGTCACGATATTTGGTCTGGATCTGAAACAGCGTCAGCGGCAGGTCCTTGTATGAGGTGTACATGTCTTTGACCATGAGGGTGAACATTTCCTCATGGGTCGGGCCGAGCAGCATGTCGGCGTCTTTGCGGTCGGTGAGCCTAAATAGCGTGTCACCGTATTCGGTCCAGCGTCCGGTCGCCTCATAGGGTTCGCGCGGCAGCAGCGCTGGGAAGAGCACTTCTTGGGCGCCGATGGCAGCCATCTCTTCGCGGACGATGCCTTCGACGCGGTGCAGCACCTCTAAGCCCAGCGGAAGCCAGGAGTAGATGCCGGGCGCGACGCGACGGATATAGCCGGCGCGCACCAGCAGCCGGTGACTGGGCAATTCAGCGTCGGCGGGATCGTCGCGCAGGGTGCGGACGAAGAGCTCTGAAAGTCGGGTGATCACCTGGCTATGCTACTCGGGCCAGGTGGGAGGGCGAATGCTTAGCCGTCGGTACTCGGCACGATCGATCGGATATATGCCTCAAAGCCTGCGGTGCTGCGCGATTGCAGGTAGACCCGGCCGGGACCCATGAAGTCGAAGACGAATCCTTCGCCGGAGGTGAGGGATTTCCACATCCCACCTTGGGCAGCTTGCCGCAGCCTAAATTGCACCGACATGTCATAGGCAACCACGTGCCCGGTATCGACGGTCACCTGAACGCCCGGCTCGAGGTCCATGACGTCCAAGGCGCCATAGACGGCGAGCACTACCGAACCTTGACCGGTCGCTACCAAACCGAAGCCGCCCTCGCCACCGAAGAAGTTCTGCGCCCCGCCCCATTTCGCGTCAGTCTGCACGCCCCACGAGTGGGCTAGCCAGCAGCCCTTGGTGACGAACATTGGCCGGTCTGGTTGCACCGGCATTTCGATGATGTCGCCGGGCAAGACGCTGGTGATATCAACCCAGCCGCCTTGTTGCGGGGCGGTCATCGTCGAGACGAAGAAGCTTTCACCGCTCAAGAAAGAGCGCTTGAGGCCCGCCATGAAGCCACCTTCGACCTTGGCGTCTAGCATCATCCCAGCACTGTGCGCCATCATCGCCCCAGATTGGATCTTGACGGGCTCGCCGGGTTGCAAATAAAGCCTGGCGACCGCGAAGCCGGGCTTGTGACGAATTTGAGTCTGCATGCGTCAATGATCCGGCATCTGGGGGCCAAATGGTGAACTAGTCCACAGAAGATTTAACGTCCTTAGAGCCATGCGACGCTGGGGCAGCTTGTGGCTTCAGTTAAGGCCCGCTGCCTATCGGCTGGCCGCCTGCAGCCATTCAATTAGCCTGCTGGCAGCAGGTCAATCAGGCTGCTGGCGGCTGATCAATAGAGCACCGTCGCGAAAGTAGCGTGCTCGACGAAACCAATGCGTTCGTAGAGTTTGCGGGCGCGGATATTGAAGTCGTTGACGTAAAGCGAGACGACCGGGAAATTTCGCTGGCACAGCCGGACGGCAGCCGCCATAGCTGCCGCAGATAGGCCGTGGCCGCGCAACCTGGGGTCTAACCAGACGCCTTGCACTTGGCAGTGTCCGTCGATAGCTGAGCCGATATCTGATTTAAACCAAACTTGCCCCTCATGCACGGCTCCGAAGGCTCGTCCGGTGGTGATCAAGGTCCGCACATAGCTGGCGTAAGAGTTGCTCGGGTCCAGCGGTGAAATTCCTACTTCTTCGGTGTACATGCGCACTGCAGCGTCAAAATATTGCCGAAATTCAGCTAGCTGAATAGGTCGGACGCGGGGGTCTGCGGCAACGGTGGGTGGGCTGTCGATCCGCAGCATGGGTTGGCGATCTCGGATCTCTCGTTGATCGTCCCAGGCGGCTCCCCAGCGCGCGACGAGCCGTTCGTGCAGGCCGAGCACCGCGTCAGCTTGGCCCATGATCGATTGCGGGCGTCGGATCGGACCGATCTGTTCGGCGAAGGCGTCCAGCGCTGCTGGATCCTGCGTGATCGGCACCAGATTGGCCCCGACGTGGCATGCACCGACCAGTTCGCCGTCACGTTCGTAACCCAGGATCGGGCAGCCGAGCCGACGCGGATTCAAGCCGGCGACGTCGACTCTGGACAGCACGAACAAATTGAGCACTGGATCTGCGCGCAGAAATTCCAGCAGCCGCCCCAGGTCCCGTTCGCCTAAGACACGGGCTCGGCGGGTCGCGAATGGCATCACTTAGTAGCGACCAGCACCTCAGGGGAGCCGCTTGCCGACTCCTCCCCCATTTCAGCTGCGATTCGATTCGCCTCGGCGATCAAGGTCTCGACGATCTGATCTTCAGGAACGGTCTTGATGACTTCGCCACGCACGAAGATTTGACCCTTGCCGTTGCCGGATGCCACTCCGAGATCAGCTTCGCGGGCCTCGCCTGGACCGTTGACGACGCAGCCCATGACCGCGACCCGGATCGGGACGGTGAAGTGCTTGAGTGCTTCGTTGACCTGGTTGGCCAGTTCGTAGACGTCTACCTGCGCGCGCCCACAGCTGGGGCAGCTGACGATCTCAAACTGGCGCGGTCGAAGGTTGAGAGACTCCAAAATCTTGGTGCCGACCTTGACTTCTTCGACCGGATCGGCCGAGAGCGAGACGCGAATCGTGTCGCCGATTCCTTCGGCCAGCAGCGCGCCGAAAGCGACCGCCGACTTGATCGTGCCTTGAAATGCTGGGCCAGCTTCGGTGACACCCAAGTGCAGCGGATATTCGCAAGCCTGAGACAAGCGGCGATAGGCCTCGACCATGATGACGGGGTCGTGGTGCTTGACGGAGATGCCAAACTCTTGGAAACCGACTTCCTCGAACAGTCGCGCTTCGTTTAACGCGGATTGCACTAGCGCACCGGCCGGGTCGGTCTCGTACATGCCGTGCAGTCGGGCGTCCAAGGAGCCCGCGTTGACGCCGATCCGGATAGCTGTTCCGGCGTCGGTGGCTGCCTTGGCGATCTCGGCGATCTTGTCATCAAAGGCTTTGATATTGCCAGGATTGACGCGCACCGCCGCACAGCCTGCGTCAATGGCGGCGAAGACATATTTTGGCTGAAAGTGGATGTCAGCGACGACCGGGATCTTCGATTTGGCAGCGATCGCGGGCAGCGCGTCAGCGTCATCTTGGCTGGGGACGGCGACGCGAACGATGTCGCAGCCCGCAGCGGTCAGTTCAGCGATCTGCTGCAGCGTCGCGTTGATGTTGGCAGTCAGCGTCGTCGTCATGGATTGCACGGTGATTGGTGCATCACCGCCGACGAATAGATTGCCGACCTTCACCTTTCGGGTCGGACGGCGGGTAGCTAGGACGGGGGCAGCCTTAGCTGACGGCACTCCGAGATTGATGCTCATTGGTTCGCTTCCTGGAATCGAGCTTGCGCGTCCAGCCTAGTCCGTCAACCGAATATAGCGCGCTCAGCTGGCGAGCGCGTCAGCTGGGCATAGTGAGCGGGTCCAGCCTAATAGCCGCTGGACCCCCGCAACAGATTGTCTAGTTCGCCGTCGTCAGCGCTTGCGACGGGTGGCGGCCAAGGTACTCAGCCCTGCCGCGATCACTAGCCCACGTCAGGGGCTGCTCTGCCTCTAGGCGTTGTTCGGGCCCCGCGCCTAACAAATGCGCGGGACCCGAACACCAATCAATTAACCAACTACCAAATCACGGCCAAGTAATCACCGAACCAACGAAATCCTGACGAACCCCACCAACAAAGGGATACTCACCAGTAGTCGGCACACCCAACACCTCATGGCCACCACCAGCCAAAAACTTAGCCAAAATCCCACCATGAACCGCACGAGCACCAAACTGCGGAGACCAATAAATCCGACCACCCTGGAAAGTCTGCACAACAACATTCCCCCCAAGACTCACCTCATTACCAGTCGGAGCACCCAAGAAACCATTAATGCCCCCCAAACGCTCCCACTCAATGCGATTACCATCATGGACAAACCAAGCCCCAGCACCAGGCGCCCAATAAGCATCACCATGCTCAAAATGCTGAACCACCCGATGACCACCCAAAGCGATCTCACCACTAGTCGGCTTACCAAAATAACCATCAGCACCACCAGCCTGAGCCCACGCAAAAGCAATAGCACCAATGACCTGCGGAGTCGAAGGCGTGCCGCTGGTCACGGTTACGGTCGGACCAGGAACGTTGCGCGTGACGGTGACGGTCGGACCAGGCACGTTACGCGTCGCAGTGACAGTGGCCGTCGGGCCAGCGATCTGCTTAGTTTCAGTCACGGTGGGGCCAGGGACGTTCTGAGTAGTCGTAACAGTCGAGGTCGGACCAGGTACGTTTTGCGTCGCCGTCACGGTGGTCGTCGCCGCGGGTGCGCTGATCGTAACTGTGGCGGTTGGGCCAGTCACGGTGGTGGTCGTGACGGGGCCACGAGCAGTGACAGTAGTCGTCGGACCGGTCACCGTTTGAGTGACCGTAGCGGTCGCGGTGGCCGTGACGGTCGCGGTCGGCTTCACGGTGGCGCTAGGCGTGGGCGACGGAGTAGGCACGACACTCGGCGCGGGAATGTTGAGGCCGAAAATCGCGGGGTCATGGTCGGAGGACGCGAATGGTCCGTCCTGGTGGAAATCAACGACGTTGTAGTTACGACGCGAATACTGCATCGCGATGGATTCGTCACCGTTGATGTCCCACACGCCAGCTCCGCTGACCATCGCCAAGCCCTTAGCATTCGCGAAATTGTGGTCGAGCGAACCGAGACGACCACCGAACTGATAGGTGCTCGCCTCGGGGGCGAACTTGCCTTCAAGCTCAGTGAAACCAGCTGCTTCGATGATGCGGACCGGGTCTTCCTTGGAGTAGGCGTTGAAGTCACCCATCAAGAAGACCGGGTCGTCCTTAGCGATTTGATCGACCCACTTAGTTAGTGCCTGAGCCTGGGCCTTGCGCGACGGGTTGGATTTCCCCTGGCCGGTGCCGTCATCATCACCAGAGCCCTTCGACTTGAAGTGGTTAGCAATCGTGACGAATTCAACCTTGTCGTTCTTGACGGTCGTCCAACGCTGCGCCAACGGCTGACGCGCATTGGCAAAGGCAGTATCGATCAAAATCTGGCTCGCGTCCTTGGGCGAGACAGCGCTCGGCTTGTAGATGTAGGCCAGCCGGATCACGTCCTCGCTATCGGGCACGACCAGCGGGCTACGAACGTAATCCCACTGATCGGCTTTATTGGCGATGCCGGCGTTCAATGCCTCGACGAGCTTGGACAAGCTGTAGTCACGAGAGTGGCCAAATCGCGATGACGTCTCCATCTCCATCAATGCGACGATTTCAGCGTCCAGACCGTTGATGGCGCTGACGATCTTAGCCTGCTGATTTTCGAACGCCTTCTCAGAGTAGGCGCCACGCACCGTGCAATAGTTCGATCCGACTGGATTGCCTTCACGGTCGTCATAGGATTTACAGCCAGCTTCGTCCTTACCTAAATCGGTGAAGTAGTTCAACACGTTGAAGCTGGCGATCTGAATATCGCCACCGACCCTGGGCGCAGTGGCCGGACGATCATTCTCGGACTTAATCGGGATGTTCTCGCTGTCGTGACCTACGACGTGCCCGGTCGGCTGGAAGTTCCACTGGAAGCGGAAGTCCAAGATCACAGGCTTGTCGAAGCTCACCTGCGAACCCGTACGCATCGGCGTGTCTTGGCTCAGGTACGGCAGCCGTGAGTCTTGAGCGGTCTTGTTCTTCATGTAGTCCCAAGAGGAGCCATCATCTAGCGTGATGTATTTCTTCAAGTTCTCAGCCTCGTAGGCTTCCGCCTGCTCGCCTGGCAGCACCTTCTCAGTCGCCACGTAAAGCGGCTTGTCGCCAATGGCCAGGCCCAGCTGGCCGTACTGGTTGAGTTGGTAGTTGTTGGTGATCGTGTAAGCGCCCTTGGGCAGCACCAGCATGCCCTCCAGACGCTCCTTTTCCGCGTCCGACGGCAACGTGGTCAGCTCAACGGCCTTAGCAGCCTCACAACCAGTCGTCTCGTTGACGATCGCAGTGGGCTTGCTGAGCTGGGTGAGCCCGTTGTGCTCACCCGCAGTGCCGGTGACGCGATAACACTTGCCGACTTCAACCGAAGGGGCTGAGCCGGTGTAGACGAAGATGCCTTGGGACGCGGCTGGGATGATGCCGCCACTGCCTGGGGTCTGCATGTAGAAACCATTGAAGCCACCGGTCGGGTAGCTAGCGGTCACCACACCGAGAGTCGTGACGACTTTGCTTTTCAGTGGCGTCTCCTGCCCAGTGCCCTGGATGTCGGCAATAGCGATGACGGTGTCAGCTGGTTGCGGGGCCGGTGGTTCGGCGTTGGGAGCCGGAGGATTCTGCTGTCCGTTCGTGCCGGAACCTTGCGGTGACGGCGTCGCAGTGAACTCGAAATCCGCCGCGTTATTGTCGGTATCTACCGCCTGCTTGCGCTGAATCGAGCCTGGATCAGAATTGCCGCCGTCATACTTGGCGGCAGCGCCTTCGTTACGAACGGCCGTGCCATATCCAACAAGATCAACCTGGTCCGCGCCACGCAGCAACGTCAGCGCGCCCTTAGTGCCGCTCGGCGTCAATCCACACTGCTGGTCGACCCCAGCAAGACTCTCGCCAACCTCACCGTTGCCAGGCAGCTCAATGAGGTAATAGCCACTCGGCTGGATTTTGCCGGTCAACTGGCAACCAGCAGTGGGGGTGCCGTTGTTCGTGGCGCTCTGATAGGCAAGGCTCATGCCTGTCAGGTCGATCTCGTTCTTAGCGGGGTTATAGAGTTCAACGAACTTCTTGTTATACGGCTGATTAGCCGAGCCGCCTCGACCATAGAATTCGTTGATGACGACGTCACTGCCGTCGGGTTTTGCTTGCACTGGTTGGTTGACTTGCAAGATCGAGCCACCGACCGCGAGGGTGAACGCGGTGAAGGCAGCGATCCGCCGATACTGCTGGGGCATCTAACGCTCCTGGGGGATTGTGCCGCCTAGGCGGCTGAGGGGATGGACAGACAGTCCAGCTAAAACAGTACGACTCCAGTCAGACACTTGCTCGTCAATCCTCGTCCCAACTGAAGCCCCAGCACAAGAAATTGCCCAGAGTTCACAGTCTGTTAAACCAGCTCTGTCCGGGAGCCGGGCAAATGATCAGGCGGCCGACGCCTTGATCAGCTCGTTAGCACGCTGTCGCGCCCAAGCATCAGCAGCGAGCACGGCGTCCAGTGTCAGATTTTCGTTGCTGACGTGGCCGTCCGCCAGATGCTCGTCGAGCACCGCTGCGATCGTGTCCACGATGCCCAAGAAGCTCAGCTCCCCGGCGCAGAAAGCGTCAACGCAGGCCTCATTTGCTCCGTTGTAGACGGCAGGCGCAGTGCCCGCGGCTTTGCCGGCACGACGAGCCAATTCCACCGCCGGGAAGACTTCATTATTGACCGGCTCGAAAGTCCACGATTGAGCCTGCCGCCAGTCCACCACCGGCGCTGCGTCTGCGAGGCGATCAGGCCAAGTCAGCGCCAAGCCGATCGGCAGCCGCATATCAGGTGGTGAGGCTTGCGAGATGAACGCGCCGTCAATGAATTCGACTCCCGAATGGATCATCGACTGCGGATGAACCACGACCTCAATGTCGTCATAATCAATGTCATAGAGCAGCGCAGCTTCGATCAACTCCAAGCCTTTATTGACCAGGGTCGCTGAATTGATCGTAATGACTCGCCCCATATTCCAGGTCGGATGGGCAAGAGCCTGCTCAGCGGTGACCTCGGCTAGCTGCTCGCGGGTCCGGCCGCGGAACGGACCACCCGATGCGGTCAAAATCAGCCGTCGGACTTCATCACGCCGCCCACCGCGCAACGATTGGGCAAACGCCGAATGTTCCGAATCAATCGGAATCAACTGCCCCTCGCCGGCAGTTTCAGTGACCAGCCGTCCGCCAATGACCAGGGATTCTTTATTCGCTAGGGCGAGCTTCGTGCCAGCCTCGAGAGTTGCGAGCGTGGCTTTCAATCCGGCAGCCCCGGTGATGGCATTGACGACGACGTCAGTCTGCTCCGCTGCCAAGTCAATGACGGCCTGCTCCCCCGTCGTGACCTCCGGGGTGGCGATCTCCCAATCGGTCAGCCCTGCGTCGATACGTAAATCGTCCAGCTCAGACCAGAAGGCGGACTCGGCATATTCGTCAGCGATGGCGACCTTCAAGGGCGCGAAATCCAGCACCTGCTGGGCGAGTAGGCGCGGATTTGATCCACCGGCAGCCAGCGCATCCACCATGAATTCGCGGCGCCGGGTGCTGATGACGCCCAACGTCTGGGTGCCGATCGAACCAGTAGAACCAAGAATCACGACGCTACGCACTGTCCCAGTCTGGCACGGATCTCCTGACCCTTCAGTTCGCCGATGTCGGCTAGCGTTGAACCCGCCCGTATCGACTAGATCCTGCAGCAAAGAGAGGACGGCCATGCCAGGAATGCCGCCGGCCAGTATCGAAGTGGAAAATATCCACCAATGGGATCAGCTGACCCGCGACAGCTCGTCGATTGCTGGCGCCGCCATCCAAGGGGTGGACCTATCGGAACGCGCCGATGATCTGGCTCGGCTTGACGTCGAGGGCGCAATCTTCTTGGGCTGCACCCTGCCCGAGCAGCAAGTCCCCGACTTGCAAGAACGCGGCGCATTGGTATTTCCCGAACTGCCTGACTTGCCGTTCAACCCCTATCGATCGTCGCTCTATCAAGCCACCGAACTTTACGATTCGGTGCTTGCGGGCGGGCTTTACGCCGAATCGAGTGATGCAAAGATTTACGCTTGGTCGCATGCTCAACCCATCGATGCGCCGTTGCCGTCAACGTTAGCCATGGCGCTGCACGATCACTCGATGATCGATGCGTTGACTGACGTGTTGACCGAGCTAGAACCTCGCTCGATCGTCGGCATCATGGGCGGACATGCGGTGCAACGAGATTCTGACGACTACGTCGGGGCCGCGCGCCTAGCGGCGCAGTTGACGCAGGCTGGCCGCGTCGTCATGACCGGGGGTGGGCCGGGCGCGATGGAGGCCGCGAATCTCGGCGCTCGGCTGGCTGGTCAGCCCTCAGCTTTAGTTCACGCGCTGCAGGATTTAGCTGACGCGCCGAGTTATATCGGCGAAGAGACGCACTGGGCAGCCACGGCATTGATGATTCGGCAGGCCATGCGCGCCACCGGTATCAGCATTGGCATTCCCACCTGGCATTATGGGCACGAGCCGCCGAATGTTTTCGGCACTGTCATCGCGAAATTCTTCTCGAATGCGCTTCGCGAGGACATCTTGCTGCGTTACTGCCTAGGCGGACTGATCTACCTGCCGGGTGCTGCTGGCACCGTCCAAGAAGTTTTCCAGGCAGCCACCGCAAACTATTACGCGGCAGACAGTTCTCAAGTCGGGCCGATGATTCTGGTCGGCACCGAATATTGGACCGACGTGCTGCCGGTCTGGCCACTGCTGACGACGCTAGCCCGCGGCCGCGGCATGGCCGAGCGGATTCGTCTGGTCAAGGACGTCGACGAAGCCGTCGAGCTCTTGACGCTCTAGTCGCTGCAGCTCAGCTTTGCGATAGCAGTTCTGAGACGTTCACGGCCAAAGTCCGATCGAGCTGTTCACCATCGCGCAGCTGGACGGTTAGGTCTAGCGTGACGATCAATTCGCCAGCGTCAATATCGGCTTGGCCGATTACACGGGCAAGTTCAATCTTGCAAGTTTGGCCCTGCGCGAGCTGCCGTTGCTCTCCAGATTGTCCACCGAATTTCCAGCGCAGCCATTCAATGTCCTGATCGTGATCGACGACGCTGGCGTTGAAGATCAAGCTGTCCCCCAGCTTTAAACCCTGACTGGGTACGCTTTGTGATCGGTAGTACTCGCGGGTGTGCAAGCGTTGCACAGCCTCTCCCGCGACCGCAGCCCCAGTTTCGCGCCAGGCTGCCGCGTCCCAACCTTCGGTGTCGCTGATATCTATGACGGCGTCGTCCGCACTCGCCGGCAACGGAGCTGGACGCACCAGCCGCAAAACCAGCTTGCAGTCCAAGCCGGAAGGCTCCGGAATGACGTCGACTGCCGGGCAAAAATCAGTCACTGCGAAGCTATCGAAGACGATCTGCCGATAGCCGAAACGCTCATATAGCACGCCGATCTTGCCGTCAGACATTTCAATCGCGGTCGAATAAGCCGCGCTATCAGGCTCGACGATGATCGCTTCTGGCCAGCTCTGGCCGCCGTCGAGCGATCTGCGCAGGACGAGATTTCGACGCAGCTGCTCGTCATGGTTGTAACAGCAGACCACACTGCCGTCCGATAGGGCTAGCAGCGAACCATTATCGGACGGATCTAGCAGTTCTGGATGCGGAGCGTAATCGATGGTCGCCCCGCCGTCCTTCGAGATGCCAATGACACGTCGCGGCGTCGCGCGGCTGGTGAATAGCACCTGTCCATCCACAAGCCCAATCGCCGCTGATTCATTACCGCCGATGACGGGCTCACCCAGCTGCCAGGAGGCTCCTTGGTCGTCGGAGAACGCAATCCGCGCTCGAATCTGCTTGTCGACCCGATCGACGATGGTCTGCAACAGCCGGCCAGTGAAGGGCCCGGCGGGGAGCTTGCCAGCGCTGCCAGAGGCCGCGAACGCACCGCTCACCTCAGGAGCTTTTAGTTGCTCAGTCAATCTGCGGTAGGTCCAGCTGAGTCCGTCGTCACTTGATTCAGCGACGTCAATATGGGCATGCAACGGGTCGTCGTGGTCAGTGCCGGGCGCATCGTCAAAGAAACCGCGAGTGGTGGTCGCCGCATGAAAGACCATGATCCGTCCGTCTCCGGCGTCCCCAATGACCGAAGCGTCACCGAATCCTTCGAAGCCACTGCCAGTGCGCAGTACGCGCTGCTCGCTCCACGTCTGACCACAGTCATCGGAAAATCGATAGACCAGATCAATCGGCGCGGGCAGATCGTCAACATCGGGGCGTGCATCATAGACCGCCAGGATCCGGCCACTGGCTGTGACGCCCAGACCCGGGATGCGATATTGGCGATAGCCTGCCAGGCCACTTTGCGCTAGCACGTGTGCCATGCTGGTTCCTTAATCGGCTAAATTCTTGGTCTTGACGTTGGCAGCTAGCTGCCCGCAGGCACCGTCGATTTCACTGCCACGGGTGTCGCGCAACGTGACCGGCACACCCGCGGCTTCGAGGCGAGCGATGAAGGTCTGCTCGTCGATCTTGCGGCTGGCCGTCCACTTGCTGCCAGGCGTTGGGTTGAGCGGAATCAGGTTGACATGACACCAACCCCAATCGCCGCGCTGCTTGAGCTTCTTGGCCAGCAAATCTGCCCGCCAGGCATGGTCGTTAATGTCCTTGATCAGCGCGTACTCGATCGAGGTGCGGCGCTTGGTGACATTGGAATACTCCCAAGCCGCGTCGAGCACCGCGGCGACATTGAAATGCTTGTTCAGCGGAACGAGTTCGTCGCGCAATTCATCGTCTGGCGCGTGCAGCGAAAGTGCCAAGGTCAGTGGTAGGCCTTCGTCAGCTAGCTGCTGGACGCGGGGCACCATGCCGACCGTCGAGACAGTGATGCCGCGCGCCGACATGCCTAGGCCGTCGGGCTGCTCTGCGACCAGCTGACGGATCGCCGCGAGCACCGACTTGTAGTTCGCCATCGGCTCACCCATGCCCATGAAGACGATATTGCTCAGTCGGCCAGGTCCACCTGCCACTTCACCATTAGCTAGTTGACGCGCAGCATAGACAGCTTGCTGGACGATCTCCCCAGCGCTCAAGTTACGCTGCAGACCGCCCTGTCCGGTAGCGCAAAATGGGCATCCGATGCCGCAGCCAGCCTCGGAGGAAATGCACAAGGTATTTCGATTCGGGTAACGCATCAGCACCGATTCGACGATCGACCCGTCGAAACCTCGCCAAGCGGTCTTGACCGTCAGACCCTCGTCGGCGGTTTGGGTCTGCACCGGGGTCATCAGTTGCGGGAAGAACTTTTCGGCGACCAACTCTCGAGCGTCGACGGGCAAATCCGTCCATTTGTTCGGGTCGTTTTCCAGACGCGCGTACCAGTGATTGGAGATCTGCTTGGCTCGAAAACCCGGCAGCCCAATCTCCTTGACGGCATCGATCCGTTGCTCGGGAGTTAGATCCATCCAATGCGTGGGCGCCTTGCCGCGCACTTTCGGACGGCTAGCCATTTGCAAGGGGATCTGGGTCGAAGTCACAGCTCTATTCTCTCAGCCAGTGCAAGCAAAAGCCGAGCGCCGGGTTGATCAATCTGACGGGCACCGCAGCTTGGGAGGCTTAGTCAGGAACCGAAGTCAGCCATGACTGCTGTGGACTGCGGCATTGCGGTGCCGGTGTCGGCAGTGATCCCAATCGACGACCCAATCGACGACTCGTAGCGACGCGCTCACAACAACAGCAATTGGGCCACCCATAGCGCTGGAGCCGCCATCAACAAGGAATCAAGTCGATCCATTGCTCCGCCATGGCCAGGGATGAAATTGCCCATGTCTTTGATTCCGGTGGTCCGCTTAATGATCGACTCGACGAGATCACCGAGCACCCCGGCCAGAGCGAGCAGCACGCCGATGACTAGGCCGGCCCACCACTGCTGGCCGAGGACGAAATGCACGTAGACCGCGCCAGCGATACCGGCTAGCGTCAATCCCCCAGCGAAACCTTCCCAGGTCTTGCCGGGGCTGATCTGTGGCGCGAGCTTGTTGCGTCCAAACCATGACCCGAAGGCGTAGGCGCCAGTGTCAGAGGCTGGCACGCAGACGAACAACAGCAGCACGCGCAGGCCACCGTCGGGGGCGAGTAAGACCAAGATCAGCGGTAAGCCGAGCAACCCCAGATAGGCCAACACGAAGAAACTCGCTGACACGTCGGTCAAGAAATCCGATAGCCCAAACCACAGCCGCACCGTCAAGCAAATGCACACCAGCACCACCAGACCGGCGATTATCGTCAGTTCAGCAGATCGGGTGCTCAACAGGTTTCCCAGCAGATAGCTGACGGAGACGATCACCGGCAACCCGACGCTCAACGTCCGCCATTGGGCACGCCAACCCAACTCCTTGAGCGCCCGAGACACTTCGAACGCACCAATCCCGAGCGCGAGTGCCCAGAAAATGACGAAGCCAGGCTGCCACCACAGCAGACTGCCGACAACCCAGACCAACAACACGACGCCAGAGATGATCGCGGCGGGCAAGTTTCGCCCAGCGGATTTCTTGGCGACTTTGCTGCTTTCGCTGCTGCTCAGCGTTGCGGCCGTACCCTTCGGATTCGGCGTGGCGCGCATAGCGTCCAGAGGATGATCAGCCGACGTCTCGTCAGCCGGCTGAGACATGACTAGACCGCCAGCAGTTCAGTTTCCTTGGCCGACAACAGTTCGTCGACCTGATCGACGAACTTCTTGGTGTCGTCGTCCAACTTCTTTTCGGCGCGGCGAGCGTCGTCTTCGCCGACTTCCTTGTCCTTTTCAAGCTTCTTGATCTGATCCATGGCATTGCGACGCACATTGCGGATCGAAACACGGGCATCTTCAGCCTTGCCCTTGACGATCTTGATGTACTCCTTGCGCCGTTCTTCGGTCAGCTCAGGCAGCACTACGCGCACCGAGTTGCCATCCGAAGCGGGGTTGACGCCCAGATCGGAATCCCGGATCGCCTTCTCGATCGCATTTACCGAGCTCGGATCAAAGGGGGTGATGAGCATGATGCGCGGCTCCGGCGACTGGAAGGTAGCCAGCTGCTGCAGCGGAGTCGGGGTGCCGTAGTAGTCGGCCTCGATGCGGTTGAACATTGCGGGATTAGCCCGGCCAGTACGCACAGTGGCGAAGTCGGACTTCGCGAAGTCGATCGCAGACGCCATCTTGGCTACGGCTTCGGAGAGAATCTCTTCGATCATGGTCTTGCCTTTCGGATCAATAATTTGATGCTAGCTGCTGACACTGACAGTTTGTGACGCACGCCGCCGACGAGGCTATCCCGTTCATCAACCCTGATCGAGATCGCCGAAGCCGATGGTCAGCGTGGCGTCATTGTGCTCGCGTCTGCCGATTATCTGGCTTCCTCAGGCATGCACCACGGTGCCGATGCCGGGTTCACGATTGACTGCGGCCAGGATGCCGCCGGGCACGTCGAGGCGGAAGAACAACATGTCCAGGTGGTTATCGCGGGCCAGGCTAATGGCGGTCGCGTCAGCGACTTTGAGGTCGCGTTGCAGGAATTCGTCGTAGCTGAGTTTGTCGAAGCGTTTGGCTTCTGGGAAGACGCGCGGGTCTGCGTCATAGACGCCGTCGACGCCGTTCTTGCCCATCAACAAGACCTCCGCGCCGATCTCTAGCGCCCGCTGCGCAGCGACGGTGTCAGTAGAGAAGTAGGGCATGCCTGAACCAGCCGCGAAGATGACGACGCGCCCCTTTTCCATGTGTCGCTCGGCACGCCGCGGAATATAGGGCTCAGCTACCTGACCCATCGTGATGGCAGTCTGCACGCGAGTTTGAATGCCGGCCTTCTCGCAGAAATCTTGCAGGGCCAGCGCGTTCATGACGGTTCCGAGCATGCCCATGTAGTCAGCTCGGTCGCGGTCCATGCCACCGCGTTGCAGCTCAGCGCCGCGGAAGAAGTTGCCGCCACCCACGACGACAGCTACCTGAGTGCCATTTTTGGAAACCTCAGCGACCTGATGCGCGATGTCGGACACGATCTTCGGGTCGACTCCCAACTGGCCACCCCCAAAGGCTTCACCGGAAAGTTTCAGCAGCACGCGGTGATAGGGCTCGGCCATGATTCCTCCAACGAGACGGGATGAGTGGGGCTTGGATCACTCTAGCGAAATCGCGCAGAAGTGACTCGGCTCCCCACGATGACAGTGCGATTCCGTCCAACCGCTGGCGGAACGATCGTCACCGTCCGATTGGAATTGCTTCGCCCCTCAGTCAACAGTTTGGAGAGCCTCGTCGGCCGGCCCTTGCGCTGGCTAGCGAAAGCCGATCCGGCGCGCTCGCTAGCTTGGCAGGCACTGGCGATTGGCGAAAAAGTTCACCAACTAGCCGTTGGTGACGCCTAATCGCGAAGGCAGCAGGGCGCCCCGAAGTGGGGACGCCCTGCTGTGTTTGTGGTCGCGTTATTTCGTGTTGCTCAGCTCCCGGCGGAGAAGCGGACGAAACGAGTGATCGTGACGCCAGCGTCCTTGGCCAGCTGGCCGATGGTCTTCTTCTCGTCGCTCAGCGCGGACTGCTCGGTCAGCACGAAGTCCTTGACGAAGGCGTTGACGCGGCCCTCGACGATCTTCGGGATGATGTTTTCCGGCTTGCCCTCTTCGCGAGCGGTCTCGGTGGCGATGCGGGTCTCGCGATCGATGACGTCCGCCGGGATGTCCTCGCGGGTCAGGTAGTCCGGACGCATCGAGGCGATCTGCAGAGCGACCGAGTGTGCGAAGGCTTCGTCGTCACCTTCGTACTCGACCATGACGCCGACCTGCGGCGGCAGGTCCTGGCTGCGCTTGTGCAGGTAGACGTGGGTCGGGCCATTGAAGGTGGCGACGCGAGTCAGCTCGATCTTCTCGCCGATCTTGGTCTGAATGTCCTCGATCTGCTGAGCAACGGTCGAGCCGTTCAGCTGCAGCGCGAGCGCGTCTTCGACACTGTCGACGCCCGCCTCAGCGACGGCGGCGATGATCTGCTCGGCGAGCGCACCGAACTCCTCGTTCTTGGCGACGAAGTCGGTCTCCGAGCCAAGCTGGATCATTGACTTGCCCTGGTTGGCGACCAGACCATTGTCGGCGGAACGATCCGAACGCTTGGCGGCCTTGGCGGCACCGCTGACGCGCAGCAGTTCGACGGCCTTATCGAAGTCGCCGTCAGCCTCGGTCAGGGCCTTCTTGGCGTCCATCATGCCGGCGCCGGTCTCGTCACGAAGTTTCTTGATGTCGGCTGCAGTGATAGCCATGTGCTTGCTCCTAAGAATCGATATTGGCTAGTGGGGTCACTTAGCTTCGTCGGTTTGATCAGCTTCCTGCTTGGCCTCGGCATTAGCGTCGGCCTCGGTCGCGACAGCGACAGGGGTCTCGGCCTCGGCGTCAGCAGCGCCGGGGGCGCCAGCGGCTGCGGGATCCTGATCGGACGCGCCGGCCGGGGTCTTCGGGGCGAGCTGCTCGACGTCAGCAGCGGCGCTGGCCGGAACCTGCTCGGTGGCCTTGGCGGCGGTGGCGTCGACGTCTGCCTGAGCGTCAGCGCCGAGTAGTTCGCGTTCCCAATCTGGCATCGGTTCGGCTTCTTCAGCCGCGCCGGAGCCACCCTGCGAACGGGCGACCAGGCCCTCAGCGACGGCGTCAGCGATGATCCGAGTCAGCAAGCCGACCGAACGGATAGCGTCGTCATTGCCCGGGATCGGGTAGTCAACTTCGTCGGGATCGCAGTTGGTGTCCAAGATCGCCACGACGGGGATCTTGAGCTTGCGGGCTTCGTCAACAGCGAGGTGTTCCTTCTTGGTGTCGACGATCCACACGGCCTGCGGAAGGCGGCTCATGTCGCGGATACCGCCCAGCGAGGCGTCCAGCTTCTGCTGCTCGCGACGCAGACCGAGCAATTCCTTCTTGGTCAGACCGCCGGAGACGACATTCTCCAGATCCATCGACTCGAGTTCCTTCATGCGGGACACTCGCTTGCTCATGGTCTGGAAGTTGGTCAGCATGCCGCCCAGCCAGCGCTGGTTGACATACGGCATGCCCACGCGGGTGGCCTGCTCAGCGATGACGCCCTGAGCCTGCTTTTTGGTGCCGACGAACAGCACTTGTCCGCCGCGGGCCACCGTCTGGGTAACGAAAGCGTAAGCCTGGTCGATGTATTGCAGCGACTGGCGAAGATCGATGATGTAAATGCCGTTGCGCTCGTTGAAGATAAAGCGCTTCATCTTCGGGTTCCAGCGGCGGGTCTGGTGGCCGAAGTGGACGCCGTTTTCGAGCAGCTGACGGGTGGTGACCACTGCCATGGTCGATCCTTTCTCAGGACGCTGTAGCCACGCCTGGACTGTCATCGTCTTCACGCCGCGTGCGACGACGATTCTGGCCTGGGGGGCAACGCCCTTATGGTTACGTGAATCTCGCGATTTCACTCGGTTGATTTCACTCGGTTGTCTGGTCATGCCGGTCGGCATGATCTCTGACATGCGATCTGGTCCGCCTCAACTGGTTGAGGACCTCGGAGTCGACCCGGCGACGCGCGTATCTCTATTAATGACACGGGACGCACGAGAGCATGTCGTGAAGTCAGCTCAGGCACGTGGAACTTATCCACGTTCAAAGCTGCGTGTTCAAGTGTAATGCCGGTCGTCTAGCTGTCACAAAATGGTGGGAGTTATCCACAATATTTCTTTGAGCCGATGGTTTATCCACCGCGGTGTTGTCCGTTTGCCCCCGATGTGTTGTCCGCATGAAGAATCTGAGGCTTGCCGACCATAGTTCGGGCATGAACCGACCGAAACTCATTGCGAAACTGTCGCCTGCTCGGCCGCCGGAGTCCGTAACGCGAACACAATCCTGGAGACAAACGAGCACTCCCCTATTGCGATCTGCGCCGGTGGCTGGTGGCTTGTTGGCTGCTTGTCTACTACTCGGCGCTGCCTTGCCGTCAGCGGTAGCTAGCGAAGTCAGGTCCGTGCGGGCCGCACCTGTGAGCCTGTCGGCAGCTACTGGAGGGCTAGCTCAAACCCCTATCGATCCGAGAACTCGACGGCCCCGTCAACTGCCATTGCCTGGCGCAGCTATGACTCGCGGATTTCAGATTGGCGAGAAGAACTGGCTGCCTGGTCATCGCGGTGTCGATCTGGCTGGCCAGCCCGATCAGCCAGTGCTGGCAGCAGCTGCAGGCTCGGTTCGATGGATTGGGGTCATCAACGGCGTTCCCGGGCTGTCCATTCAGCATGCGGACGGAGCGATCACGACATACCAGCCCGTCAATGCAACGGTCAACCGTGGCGCTCCAGTCGAGGTCGGCGATCCGATTGGCCTGCTAGCCGCTGGTCATCCGGGCTGCACGGCAGCCGCCTGCCTGCACTGGGGTGTGCGGGTGGGCAAAAAGTATCTCGATCCGATGCTGTGGTTAGGGGGTGACGCTATCAAGGTGCGACTGCTTCCGGTGGGTTCGCGTCCCAAATCATTCACCCCGCCAGCTGATGATGAATTGGCAGCTGACGAACCCGGTCCCTGACGACGCAGCCGGCTTGGCGGCACGAGATTTCAAGAGACGACGCGGAGCAGTCGGTAACGCAGAACAGCTCCGATCTTCAGGAACGGGTATGTCCGCTGCGAGTTGCTCGGGAGGTCACGATGCGAGTAGTTGGACTGGCTTGCACCCGCTGCTCGATGGGATTCGCTTGCGCCGTCAAGGGTGGTTCGTGCCGATCAACAGGCGAGTGTGGGCTTGCGCGTTCGGCCAGGAATGATGGTGGCCTTGCGCCGACCACTCACGAACGTGGGTGGGCTTGCTGGTAGACAGCGCGCAATCGTTCATTGCTGACATGGGTGTAGATC
>ERZ1031292.124-NODE-124-length-29812-cov-30.811641_pt1 | contig 29812 bp, 22 predicted proteins | sample MGYA00518215_ERZ1031292 | MGnify/ENA primary metagenome ERZ1031292 (study PRJEB33718, sample SAMN03159822) | human skin metagenome | collected 2014-02-25 | study: EMG produced TPA metagenomics assembly of the PRJNA266117 data set (Human skin bacterial metagenome... | reverse complement strand
AAATTGTGAGGGAGGATCCGCGGAGGCAATGGTGACGCGGCCTCATCCGCACCCGGCGAGCACCCGCCTGAGCGCCTCCTTCTCCGCCTCCGTCACCCACAGCCCATACGCCGCCTTCACCGCCACCTGCCGCGCCGCATACTCGCACCGCCCCGCAGGCGGCAGCCACGCCGCCGCATCCGCCGCCTTCTTCTGCTCATTCAAAGAACCCTTCACTGCGAGCAAATTCCGCGGGTCGTTGGCAAAGTTCCGCCGCTTCTCGTCCGACCACGCAAACGCCCCCGTCTGCCACGCGTTCGCCAGCGCCACCACATGGTCAATCTGCACCTGCCCGGACGTCTTCGCCCCACGCTGAAACGCAATCACGTCCCCGCTGTACGGATCGTGCAATGTCCCGCTCAGCACAACACACCCCCGCGTCCCTGGCTTTACGACGACGTCCTCAAGCTGTGTCCTCAAAACGTCATTGCGGGTGTCACACCCGTTGTGTCCGCCCTCCACAGTGACATCGTCGGACCACTTCTGGCCGAACGCCTCCCGCGAGTACGCATACATCCCACCGCTGGAGTCCTTCGTCGGTGCCTTCCCTTTTACCTCCAGCGTGGCAAGCTGCTCCAGCGCCGGCGGAACGGCCCCCCTCTGCCACCACACCCCACCAGCGATAACACACGCGATGACGATCAGTACAACAAACACGCCTCGCCACATATAAAAGACACTATCATCGAAAATTGGGAAGTTTTTCCACGGCCTGACGGTCGCCACGTTCATCGTCTCCCTCCCGGCTATCTTCATGACGCTCGGTTTCGGCATCCTCTCCATCGTCAACACGACGGTTCCCCTCGGCGCCGGCCTCGGCACCGTGTACTGCCTGGCCACCCGCAGGCTCACTACCCTCGCCTCCCGGTTCATGGCCGCCGGCCATTTCATCTGTCTGATCGGTCTCCTCATCCACGCGGTCATGCTTGTCGACGCTTCTTCGGGCTGGGAGCTCCTCTTCCTCCCCCTCGCCTTCGGTCGCGGCCAAATCGTCGCCTTCATCGGCCTCGTCCTCGCCGCCCGTGAGGCGGCCTGACCTCCAGCAGTGGCATCCCCTCATCGACAAGCGCGAAGGATTGCCTTCGGTCCCGTCTGTGGAGCCAATAGAGATGGGTTCGGGAAGCGCCAAGCGCCGACACCTTCACTTTTTGCAGCAGATTCGCCCTCAACCCTTAAAAAACCATGGTTTCCGTGAAATCTGCTGCAAAAACTAAAATCTAAACGCCAACAGAATAGGGGACCCGTATTCTAACGAGAGGCACCCGCGTATGTAACAATCCGCAGGTCGCGGTGAACCCGCCAAAGCCGATATGTACAAATTTCGACGTTTTTTCGACATATTAATGCAATAGGTTTACGAAGTGTACATATAAAGCTACAGCGCCAGCTCCGGGTGCAGGTCCTTCCGCATCATCACCCGCTCCCGCCAGTTCGACAGCACCACCACAACGCGCCCGCCGACAAAGCAGCACGCCAAAACAACAGCCGCCACGCCCGGCCGCAGATCGCCATCAAACGACCCCACCATCACGTGCCGCATCGGGTCCCACCCGTGCACCCACTGAATAAATGCCGGGCGGGTACAGACCATTCGACGAGACCAGCTGCAGCGTCATCAGCGCCATCGCGATGAGCCTGCCCACCGTCGCCCCGAAGAACGTGTAGATCGCCAGCATGTTAAACGCGAACCCGATCCCCATCAGAGCCCCGTAGAACCCGCAGAAAGATGTCACCGGCACGCCCAGCGCGAGCCACAGGAACGTCGCCTGGATGAGGCTCATGATCAGGCCCGGCACCACAACGGTCAGCGCCGCCCGCAGGGGAGAGGCTCTCGAGTCCACGGCCCGCCTGTTCAAAGGCGCAAACACCATGTGCAGAATGAGCGCGCCGAGCCACAGCGATAGCGACAGTAAAAACGGCGACAGCCCTATGCCAAACGTCGTCAGCGTGTCGCCCCCGGCCGCGCAACCCGTGGCGAGAGCGTCCCGGCCCCCTCATCCAGCTGTACCGCCCCGTCGGTAAGCTGTCGCGACCCCACCACGAGCCGTTGCGTTCCATCGCGCAGCGTCGCCGTCCCCGCCACCAGTGTCCCGGGCCCGTCCTGCGGCACCACAACCTGCCCCACCGGCGTGTTCGTCAGCTGGTCGGCGATCGCGTGCGCCTCGGGGAGCTGGTCTAAGGCTCCTGTCACCGGTCCCGTTAGCTTGTCGACGCCTCCCGCCAGCCTTCCTGCTCCGTCACCCATCTGCACGGTCGCCCCCTGCAGGGCGGCAAGGCCACCCTGCAGTTTCGTCGCGCCCTCAATCGCGGTCCCTGGCCCGCCGCGCGCCTTTTCCGCGCCGTCGGAAAACCCAACAAAGATCTTGTTCATGATCTGCTCGGACACGGAATCCCCAATTGTCGGCGTCATCACCGTCGTCGTCTGGTCTTTCAGGCCGGTGACGGTATCCGTAAACCCTGCGGGTATTTCCACCCCAGGTAGTACGTCCCGTCGGCAATCCCCGAGCGCGCCTCGGACGCGCTCACCACGTGAAAGTCCATCACGTCAGCGTCGACAAGCTTCTCCGTAACTGTCGAGTCCACCTCACCAGAATCGCTGTTGACCAGAGCGACGGGAACCTTATCCAGATTCCCCAGCGGGTCGTAGTACGACCACACCGGAGGTCTAGCTATCACTTCATCGGTGTTCTATAATTCTGCCCGTCCAGGAAGTCTGTCAAGTAGGAGGAACAATGAGGGCGGATGCCGTGCAACGCCGGCAGGCGATTATCGACGCAGCCTGCGAGGTGTTCCGCACCGTCCCCTCCAAAGACATCACCCTCACCCTCATCGCCAAGCGCGCGGGCGTCGGCATCGCCACCCTCTACCGCAATTTCCCCACCCGCACCCACATCAACATCGCGTGCGGCCTCGACCTTCTCAGCCAGCTCGACCACGCCATCGACCGCCTCAACACCCAATTCGCCACCGACCCCGAAACAACTTTCGACCACTTCGTCTGGGCGCTTGTCCATAACGGCATCGGCACCCTCGTCGCCGTCCTCGTCCCCGAGGATCCCGAAGCCGTCCCCGATGAGGTCATACAAAGGCGCGCCGAGCTCCTCACAAAAGTCGACGCCTTCCTCACCCGTGCCGCCCGCGTCGGCCTCGTCCCCCCGCACCTCACGGCCGACCAGCTCGCCGCCGAGCTCTTCGTCGTCACCCGGCCCCAGAACCCTACCCTTTTCCTTATGGATCCGGATGTCCGCGACCGCCTTGTCGGCCGTCTCCTCTTCTGTTGGAGGAATCAGCGCTGAAAAAAGCTCCCCACGAAGGGGGAGCGGTGTGTTTCCGGTCGGTTACCTTGTTGCGCGGTAGCTCCAGCGCCCGAGGAAGTAGCTGCCGATGATGAGGGCGACGCCGATTATTGCTGCGATCATGCGTGGGACCTTTCGTGCACGTATCCGAGGGCGAACATCACGCCGCAGCCCGCGACGATGGAGAGCCAGTACAAGGTCATAGCGATTCCTTTCGAGGATTATAGGGGCAATTCCCACCTTACCCCCGCGCCACCGCCCGCGCCGCGATCGCCGCCTTTTCCCAGGCAGGCACGTGTGCGCGCCGGGCATGCAGCTCCTGGGTCGTCATCGCGTCGAGCTGCTCCGTCAGACGCCCATAAACCCCGGCCGCCGCCCGCACGCCCACCCGCGCGCCCCGCGGCAGCTCCTCAATGGTCGGTGTCGCCTCCGCCAGGTCAGCCTTGATGGATTCCACAATTTTTTGCTTGTCGACGCTCGTCAGGTCCCTGGGGTAGTACGCCCGCCCGAGTCCTACGGTATCCTCGTGCAGGTCGCGAAGGAAGTTGACCTTTTGAAACGCGGCCCCCAGGTGCCGCGCCCCGTTTTCCAGGTATGCCCGGTCGCCAGCGTAGGGCGCGTCGGCGAGAAACACGTCTAAACATAAGAGCCCGATGACTTCCGCGGAGCCGTATATGTATTGTGTGAGTTCTTCCGGCGTGTATTCCCGGGGCGTGAGATCCGCCCGCATGGAGGCGAAAAAGGCGCGCAGGTGGTCCTCAGCAAATCCGCAGTGTCTCGCGGTTGCGGCGTAGGCGTGGAGGATGGGGTCGGTGTGGAAGGGCCGTGCGGGTGCCGCGCACACCGCCTCTTCGTATACCTCTAGCTGCGCGGATGCGGTTTCCGCGGGGGCCGCCCCGTCGACGATTTCGTCGGCAATGCGGACCACGGCATACAGGTGTGCGATGTCGTGTCGCATGGCGCGGGGGAGGAGGGCGCTGGCGATGCCGAATGAGGTCGAGTATGTGGCGATGACCTGGCGTGCTGCGCGGTGTGCCATGGTGGTGTAGATAACGGCCGCTCCTTCCTGTTCTTATTTATCTTAAGCATGAGGACGCTAAGGATTCTTAGTTGGTGCGCAAAACTTCTGCGAGGAACCTAAATTTTCCGCGCTACACCTCCTCTGACCTGTGGTTTCCACGTTAAAATTCCCTTCCAGAAAGTCTTAGATACACGTATGTATCCACGCTTTCCTTTCGGTGCGGAAACTTAATGAGGATTCCTTAATTAAACGCCCCCAAACCCTCCCGACCAGCAAAAACACAATTTAAGATACTTCTCATTTATGTGTTTCCCTAGGTTTGCGCCCGTCACCTTCGCAGGGTAAATGTGTCAACCATCACATTATAAGGCTTTTTCTTAGCGTCATTCTTGCCCGTTTTTGCCCTCTTTTCCACCCAAAAACATGTTCAAATCTAGCTGAATCCGAGCCCTATTTTCACCCTTTTCTTAAGAATGATGAACAAAACTGACAAATTTTGAGAAACCCCCTCTAACCTGCGGGTTTAGGTTGGAAATCTGCCTGAAAGTTCCCTTAAAAGTGCCTGTCTACCAGCTCCTTTTACAGCCCTGACCAGGGCAAATACAGTTAAAGGTGCAGGGAAGGAAAGAACCTCACTGGTCCTGAGGGAAAACCTGCAGAAACTGAAAGGCACTGATTGAAATGAGCACCGTAGTTCGAAAACTTTGGAACAGCGTTGCTGCTATCGCCATCGCAGCCGCCGCAGTTGTCGCCCCGACAACCGCTTCCGCCATCACCCAGGGCACCGATGCCCGGATGGGCACCGTCGCCGATTCCACGGCCCGTGTCCAGGTGGGCAACAGGAGCTGCACCGGTACGCTCATCTCCAGCGAGTGGATCCTCACCGCGAAGCACTGCCAGGGCGTTGGCGATTACTCCTTCATCTCCGTCGGCGCTCCTGCCGAAGGCGAGAAGGCCCGCGTCGCCAAGGTCGTCAAGCACCCCTCCTCCGATCTCATGCTGGTGAAGGCAAACAAGCGCCTGCAGTCCCCGGTTGCGGATCTCGCCACCTCCTACACCGCCGAGGGCAAGGCCGGTTACTCCATGGGTTGGGGTTCGGTCATGGAAAACGGTAAGAAGGTCATCCAGCAGGCCGATGTCGAGGTCCAGCGCCGCGTCACCAACGTCCCCGGCTCCCTCGACGCGGGCGACACCTTCTATGAGGGGTACGTCTACAACGGCCATCTCGGCAAGGGCGACTCCGGTGGCCCCCTGTTTGTCGACGGCAAGCTCGCCGGGGTTGCCTCCCTTGCCAACGAAGCCAAGGAGGGCTCCCGCCTCGACGGCGCCCTCGGCTGGTGGATCCCCGTGCAGGATCACTACGCCTGGATCTCCCAGGTGACGGGCATCGCCACCCCGGCCGTGTCCGGCGAGAAGACCACCGAGTGGGACGCAATGCAATACGGCACGATCGCCCCGCCGGTTGAGGTCCCCGCCTCCGTCCAGGCCCTCCAGGCCCTGGAGACCATTAACGACACCACGCAGGCGCTGTACGAGGCCACGGAAGAGGGCGGCACCCTCTACAACCTCAGCTCGCAGCTGTCCTCCTAATTAATAAGCCACCTTCGTACGAAGGGTGATCTTCCCGGTCTCCTCGGGTCGCGCCAGTACTTGCCTTTCGCCGGTGCGGTAAAGGGGGAGTGGGAAAAAGAGAAAACGGGTTTCGATGCCAGGACCAGGGCGTCGAAACCCGCTTTCTCGCTGTGACGTAGCCAAACCTAACCACAACAAAGTGGCGCAAATCGCAATTCACTTCATGCCCGGATACAATCAGATACATATGACGAATGACAGAAAGGGCCAGGAATGACAGCCCCAGAACTTTCCCGACGCAGCTTCCTCGGCTGGTCGGCGGCGGCAGGCTCCGCCGCTCTCGTATTCAACCCCCTGCCCGCCCACGGCGGCGCCAAAGAGTCGACTCCGTCGACGCAGGAAAAAATCGTCTGGTCAGCCTGCACCGTCAATGCGGTTCCCGCTCCCCCGTCCCATGGTGAGCGGGTTTTCGTCCCGACGGATGCGGTTTCCTGGGTGGCGGAGCACTACGGCGATGCCGCGGCTCATCTCCTGGCCCTGTGCGCGGTCGCGGTCCTCGGTTTCCTCGCCGTCGTGACGAGTGGCGGTACGTTCCGCGCTGGCGCGAAGTTCGTTCTTCTCCGCGTCGATCCGCGTGTGGTTTTTTCGCGTCGTCGCCGCGCCGTCTTTGCGTCGCATTTCCTTGCGATTCTTCGTTCTCAGGAGACGTGGATTTCCCTCCTCGTCTCCGTCGCTTTGTTCATCTACCTGTCTATTTCGGGTTTGTTGCCACCTGTGGTGGCGGTTGAGCCGTTGGCGTTCCTGGGGTTGAACGCGTTTTCTTCCACGTCGTCGATCCGTCGTCTGCCGATGCTTCGGCTTCGTCCCGGCACGGCCTACGCGGTGCTCGTTGCTTCGGTGGGTGCCCTCGTCGTTCCGTGCGCGCTGTTTGCCTGCGTCGTCGATGTTCTTCTCGGTGGCGCCGCGCTGCCCGCCCTCTTCAGCGCGCTTGCCTGCCTCGTCTCGGTGCCGTTGTTTGTCACGCTGGGCATCGTTATCCCTACTCAGCGCGATAATCCGATCAGTGTGCTGGTTGCGGTCGCCTTGTGTTCCTCTCTTTTTCGCTTTTCGACGCTCGGTTGGCTCCTCCTTGCGCTATTCCTCGTATCGTTCGCCGTCGCCTGCGGGGTAATTAATGCCCGTTCGTTATCGACGCGTTAAACTATTCAGCGTATTTCCATCGATCGAAAGGCAATCATGAAACGCACGTGGTTTATCCTCCCCAGCCTGGCCATCGCCTTCGCCATCACCGCCGCCCTCGTGGCCTTCACCATCCTCTACGTGGCCTTTTCCCACCCCGCAACCACTTTCTTTGCCACGGCCCTTTTCGACTCCATCTTCGTCTCCTACTCCGGCTCAGTGCTCTCCGCCGGCATCAACAACGGCTGGATCCTCGTCGGCCTCTTCGCCGCCATCTTCGCCGTCGTCCTGGTCGCCGCCAACACCCTGCAATCCGGGCATCGTTGAGTACGCCTTGTAAACAAAGAGTGCCCGGCAGAAGGGCAGCCTCTTCACGCGGTCTGTCACTCCAGCCGGCCGTTGCCGACATAGTTTTGTTGCAGTAGTACCTCGTTTTCAGCTGCCCTCGGCCAGGTTTTGCGGCGTGAGCTGCGGAAAGTTTTGTTGCAGTCGTTTGCAGCACACGGGAAGATTCCCATCTTCCTGGTGGAAAGAGCAGCTGCAAAGGAATATCGCCGTTCACAAGGCGTCCGCTGCGGGTGTGAAAATCACCACGCAGGCGACCCTAATTTCCCGCCGTGGCCTGCGCATTCGACTCACCACTCCGATTCGGCATCCGCGCTACGCTTAGACGTATGACGAAACTCCTTGGCAAAGACCCCACCCGCCTCGGCCAGCCCGCAGGCAAAACGCACCCCTCCCCGGACCCGTTCCCGCTGGAGTTCGCCGACGGCACGCCCACGGAACTCCGCGAAACACTCGAACAGCTCCTCGGCAAGGACCAGGTCCGTTCCCGCACGATCGACCTCGTCCGCTACGCCTCGGATGCCTCCCACTACCGCCTCTTTCCGCAGGTCGTGGTCAGTCCCCGCACGGAATCGGATGTCATCAAACTGCACCGTTTCTGCCGCGAGTCGGGCCACCATCTCACCTTCCGCGCTGGCGGTAGTTCCCTCAACGGTCAGTCGCTTTCCGACGACATCCTGGTTGATGTTCGCTCTAACTTCCGGGGTCTGGTGGTCAACCCCGACACGATCACCGTTAAACCCGGCGAAACCCTCATCAACGTCCTTGCCGTCCTGAACCGCAAGGGCCGCAAGATCGGCCCAGACCCGGCGAGCTCCTCCATCGCCACCATCGGCGGCATTCTTTCCAACAATTCGGGCGGCATGCGGTGCCGCGTGGACATGGATTCCTACCATTCCATCCGCCAGATGCGCATCATCCTCCCGTCCGGCACCGTCGTCGATACGCGTGACCCGAATGCGAACGAGCGCCTCCGTGACCAGGAGCCGGAGATCTACAACGGCCTGCTTGCGCTGAAATCCACAATCGAAAACGACGCAGAACTAAAAGCCAAGATCCGCCGCAAGTTCACCATCCGCAACACCAACGGACTGCGCCTGGACGCGTTCCTCGACTTCGACACGCCTGTCGATATCCTCATGCACCTTATGATCGGCGCCGAGGGTATCCTCGGCTTCATCGCCGAGGCCGAGATTGCAACCGTCGCCCATCCCAAGATGGCTGCCGTCACCTGGGTGATGATGCCCAAGATGGACCTCGCCGCAAATTACGTCGACCGTCTCGTCAAGGCCGGCGCCGAATCCGTCGAACTGCTGGCCAGCCCCGCCATGCGCGAGGCCGTCGGCAGCTTCCCGGGCGCCCACGAGGACTGGCTCAACCTTCCCGAGGACATGGCCGCTCTCCTCCTCGAGGTCGCCGCCGACGACGAAGAATCACTCCAAGCCAAGATGCAAGCCGCCCGCGATGCCCTCCAGGACGCCGACCTCCTCCAGCCCCTCGACTTCATGCGCGAGCCCACCGACATCAAAAACGCGTGGGAGATCCGCGCCGGCCTCGTCCCGCTCGCCGGCGCCAAGCGCGACCAGGGCTGTTCCCTTATCACCGAGGATGTCTGCTACCCGCCGGAGCGCATCGGCGAGGCCACGAAGGACCTCCTCGCCCTCCTGGATAAGTACAACTACCCCCTCCTCGTCATGGGCCACGCCACATTCGGCAACCTCCATTTCTGCATGACCCCGAACTTCGAGGTCCCCGAGGAGGTCGACCGCTACGACGCCTTCCTCCAGGAGTTCGCCGAGATGACCCTCGACAAGTACGAGGGTTCGCTCAAAGCCGAGCACGGCACGGGCGTCAATATGGCCCCCTTCGTCCAGCGCGAGTGGGGCGAAACCGCCTTCAACCTCATGTGGAAGATCAAGGAGCTCCTGGATCCGCACGGCATCCTCGCCCCGGACATCAAGCTCACCCGCGACCAGAAGCTGCACATCAAGAACTTCAAGTCGCACCCGAAGATCGAGGACATCGCGAACCCGTGCGTGGAGTGCGGTTTCTGCGAGTCGGTGTGCCCGTCCCGCCACCTCACCACCACGCCACGCCAGCGCATCGTCATCCGCCGCGAGATGGCCCGCCAGCCCGAGGACTCACCGCTGCTCACAAACCTCCTCCAGCAAAACGAGTACGACGGCATCAACACGTGCGCCGTCGATTCCTCCTGCTACATCGCCTGCCCGATCTCCATCGACACCGGCAAGATGGTGAAGCTCTTCCGCCAGATGGAGCAGACCCGCGCCACCGAAAAAGTGGCCCTCACGCTTGCGAAACATTGGGACAAGGTCGAAGCCGCCGGTCGCGCCGGCCTCACCGCCACCGACGCCGTCACATCCGTCCTTGGCAGCGACCTCGGCTCCACGGCCCTCACCCTCCTCACCGAGGCCGTCCGCCTCGTCGTCGATCCGGACCTCATGTACACCGCCCGCGAGGGCCTCCCGCCCGCCGCCACCTGGGACCCGCCGCATACCGCCCGCGAGACTGCGAAAGCGGTGTACTTCCCGGCCTGCATCAACCGCATGTTTGGCGACGACCACGGTTCCATCGCCCATACGCTCGTGAACATCTCGAACCGCGCGGGCCAGCCCCTCTGGATCCCCGAGGTCGACGGCCTCTGCTGCGGCACCCCGTTCACCTCGAAGGGCTTCAAGGCCGCGCAGGAGTACATGGCCACCAAGCTCCAAAAAGCCATCCTTGAGTGGACCGACAACGGCCGCCTCCCGCTCGTCTGCGACGCCGCCTCCTGCACGCACGGCATCGTCGAAAACATCCCGGGCGTCAAAATCCTAGACGCCGTCGAGTGGGCCCACTCCCTCCTGCCGCACCTCACGGTCTCCCACAAACTCGACAACCTCGTCATCCACCCGACCTGCTCCATGCAGCACCTTGGGCTTGTCGACGACTTCACCGACGTCGCCCAATCCATCGCCTCCCACGTGGAGGTCCCCCTCGGCGCCCACTGCTGTGGCACCGCCGGCGACCGCGGCCTCCTCCACCCCGAACTAACCGAGGCCGCCACCCTTGACGAGCGCGCCGGCATCGCCTCCTTCGAATCCGAACACGGCCCTGCCGACGCCTACGCCTCCGCCAACCGCACCTGCGAGATGGGCCTCAACCAACACTCCGGAAAGGACTACCAACACATCATCTACCTGCTGGAAAAAGCCACCCGCTAGTTACGCACATATAGCTTTTAGAAACTAACAGAAAAAGGACAGGTGAATTGCTTGGTGGGCGAGGGTATGTTACGGTCGGGTGCTGCAAGCGGAGGTGCCTTAAAGCCTCTGCATCTCCTAAACCCCTAAAACGGAAAGGTATTTTCTGTGAGAAAAAAGTTCTGTGCAGGTTTCCTCCTCGCCACCTGTATTGTTGCACCCATCGTTCCGGCATCCGCGTCTCCCGCTCCGGTGCCGCAGCAGTACGTTTCTGATGCAGATTCCACCAATAACCTCTGGATTTTGGATCGTGACAAAGCTGTCTCGCTAGAGAATCAAGGTGTCGCTGTTACCGAAATTTCTAATTATACGGAGCAGGGATTTCGTGCTGACTTTGAAGGAGCGACTCCGCGAGAGACCCAGAGCGGAGGCATCGAGGTAATTGACGATGCAGGAAACGTGCTGCAGTCCTTTTTGCCTTCTGTACCTCTGAAAGACGGACATTTTGTGCCCGTTACCTACACGGTTGGCACCAAATTCGTAGAGGCAACGTTCGAAAAGCCTGTGAAAGCGGAAGCTGTTCGAATTGCAGCGCTGGAGACTCGTAGTGCCGGAGGGTGTGCTCTAGGTGCTCTCGCCACGGTCTCCGAAGTCGCAGCTGGCGCAGCAGCTTTGATTTCGTCCCCGCTTGATGGTCCGGTTGGCCCGCTCGTTGCTACTAGTATTGCGACTGGTGTTCCTGCGACGGTTGCAAAAACTGCCCAAGAATGCACGGAGTAAGGAGCGACCTAGTGAGTGAATTTCGCAGAATGCTGGCTGTAAGTTTGGGAGTATTGGCCTTGTTCCTTGGTCTAGCTCTCGTTGTGACCGCCTTAGCATTGCAGATGTTTAATTGGACCGTTGCTCTTGGTGTGATCGCTGCATTTGCTGGTGGCGCGTATGCCCTTTACCGAGCGTGGCGAACCAGTCCAGGTGAACCTGACCAGCCCCGTTAAACGTGTTTATTCCCCATTAGTTTGAGGCTAGTGGGGAACAAATGAGGGTCGGACATAGGCCACCGAGACGTGAAATGTGGAAGTCGCATGTACGGATTCAAGAGCAGATTCTAAATTGCGCACGGCCAAGTCGTTAGCTAACCGCCAGCTATGGCAGCAGCGGCTTGATCTGGGGGAGTGCGACGATGACAACGCCCGCTACGGTGAGACCCATTTCGGCGTCGTTGAGCCCCTTCCCTAAAGGGATTATGCTTTTCCAGCGGCCTGGCTAAGCGGGTACGCGTATTGCTTGGATGTCAACCGGGCATACCCGTATACCGCCCGGGGGATTCTGCTTGGCCTTATAAATCGTCTTCTCGAAGTTGTCGAGGGCCGCAGGAATGTCCGTCAATATCCGCGCCGCCTGAGCCCTGGGCCGAGTATTGTGCCCTTTCACTCGTCATGATCGTACACATATCGCCGTTGATCTCGGCGGATGTGGCGTTGGCGACCGGCGTGACGAGATCGAGGGTGAGTGCTGCGGTTCATGGCGTGTGCCCTTTCTTCTAACCACGCGTGCCCGTTAAAATGCCGCTACACCGATCCCACCGCCCCCGTAGCCGCGCAAACAAAACTAGCAACTTCTCGCCCCCACAAAAGGTAACCAATCTTTCATCTGTAATTCACGTATCTGAAACGTTTAAGAAACTCTGGGAGCATAGCCTGCGCTAAGTAAGAGAAATCTGCTTAGTACTAAGGAGCAACCCATGAATCGTATGTTCAAGCTCGGCCTGGGCCTCGGCGCCGCTGCCGTCCTCGCCGTCGGCTGCACGAGCCCCGATAGCACCACGAACAGCACCAGCAGCAGTGATAACGCCACCTCGAGCGTGTCCGCTTCCAACACCGCCAAGTCCGTGGACCTCGACTCGGACATCGCGAACCGCGAAGCCAAGGGCGACCTCGCCACCTACGGTGGCGCCCGCCGCCTCACCGGCGACCAGACCGATTTCATGCGGGACGCGATTTCCCAGTCCGGCGCGAAGAACGTCATCCTCCTTATCGGCGACGGCATGGGTGATTCCGAGATCACCGTCGCCCGCAACTACGCCGAGGGCGCCGGCGGTTTCTTCAAGGGCATCGACGCCCTCCCCGTGACCGGCCAGTACACGCACTACTCCCTGGATAAGGACGGCAAGCCGAACTACGTCACCGACTCCGCCGCTTCCGGCACCGCCTGGGCCACGGGCACGAAGACGTACAACGGCGCGATCGCCGTCGATATCCACGGCGAGGCGCACGAGACGCTCCTGGAAATGGCGAAGAAGAAGGGCATGAAGACGGGCAACGTTTCTACCGCCGAGATCGAGGACGCCACCCCCGCCGTCCAGATGGCGCACGTGAAGGCCCGTAAGTGCTACGGCCCGGAGGATGCCGAGAAGTGCGGCGATGACCTGAAGGCCAAGGGCGGCAAGGGCTCCATCTCCGAGCAGATTGTCGATACCCGCGCGGACATCACCCTGGGCGGTGGCGCGAAGGCCTTCAACCAGAAGACCCCGGAGGGCAAGACCGTCCTCGACCTCGCAAAGGAACAAAGCTACCAGCTCCCCACGACCGCCGCCGAGCTCGACAAGATCACCGAGGCTAACCAGGACAAGCCGGTTCTCGGCCTCTTCTCCGAGGGCAACATGCCGGTCCGTTGGGAGGGCCCGAAGGCCGAGAAGTACGGTTACCTTCAGGAGTCCGCTACCTGCACCGATAACCCGAAGCGCACCGCAGACGTCCCGACTCTCGCCGCCATGACCGAGAAGGCCATCGACGTTCTCAAGGACGGCGAAGAAGGTTTCTTCCTCCAGGTCGAGGGCGCCTCGATTGATAAGCAGGACCACAACGCGAACCCGTGCGGTCAGATCGGCGAGACCGTCGATCTTGACGAGGCCGTCCAGAAGGCCCTCGACTTCGCCAAGGCCGACGGCAACACCCTCGTCATCGTGACCGCGGATCACTCCCACACCTCCCAGGTCATCGGCAATGTGAGCCAGGAGGATATCGACAAGCTCGCTAAGAAGAACGAGATTTCCGTCGAGGAGGCCCGCGACATCGTCTACCCGGGTCTGTCCCGAAACCTCACCACGAAGGACGGCGCGACCATGACGGTTGGTTACGCTACCAGTGAGAACGTCGATGTTGAGTCCCAGGGCCACACGGGCGCCCAGCTCCGCATCGCCGCCTTCGGTCCGGGTGCCGCCAACGTCGCCGGCCTGACGGACCAGACCGATCTCCACTTCACCATTGCTGAGGCTCTCGGTCTCGAGTAGTTAGGCAGCGCACGTATCTTCGCCCGCAGTAGGGATAAACTCCGCGGGCGTTTTTCCTTTCATGATCTCGCGAATCTCGTCCCGCAGTCTGTCTTCCATCTGTTCTTGCATCTCAGGCAGTTTCCACGCGTCGTTTCGACGCGTAAAGCGAGCCGCCCGGTCGGCTAGCCCGTTGAGGACGTTGCCGTTGTGCCCGCGAACCCAGTGCAGGTGAACCTTCGCGGTGGTGGGAGGGCATTCAAACGCTGTGAATGCGTGTCGCGAATCGGTGAGGATATGCAGGTTGACGGCGAGCTGTACGGCGTGGAGCTCTGCTTCGTTGATCCCCGTTACTCTCCGAATGCGTGTCTGCACCTTCCCGTACGTCGAGATCATGGCGATTGCCGCCCGTGTGTTGCCTCGCGCCAGGGAGGCATCGGTTGCTACCACGATGTCTTTCCTCTGGCGAGGCCTCTCCTCGGTGGGTTGTAGCTTTTCGACGGTTTTTTTCCTGAGTGCCCGCGCCGCCTCGTAGTCGTTTTTTACCGCGGTCTGGACCACGCTATACATGTGTACGTTGGCAAACAACGAGGGGTTCCCGGCGATCAGCTGCTTGATTGCGGATGCGGACGTGTACAGCCCTAACGTATGCGCGGTGTGCTCGATGGCGAACTGGATAAACATTTCAACGGCCACGTCTTTTACCGAGTTAGCGGAGCAGACCTGAACGTTTGTTGCCCCACCTCCCGATAGTGTCACAACGCCCTTGTCCGCGCGGTGTGCCTTCTCGTAATCGATAGCGACAGGAATAAACATGATGAAATAGCCTTTCTAGCGTCAGGCGCAGAACGGGTTTTCTGCACCTGAAACTAACGCTAGAAAGTGGGTTCCCGAGGCTGCTCGATTTACAAAAGCCCTGTTTAGCAGGGGTCTGAGAAGTCTCCCGCGTTGTTCAGAGACCGCGCGTTGCCGCCGTACTTCGCCTTCAGCGCGCACACCTCGGACACACTGTGCCCCGCGTCGTAGTACACGGCGTACACATCTTTGCCGTCGTATGTTCCGCGTAGCGACGAGCACACGGCGTACGACACGTGCGCCCCCGGCCATTTTTTCAGCGCCTCCCACGTCGGGTCGTAGGGGTTGTCGCCTGGCGCGACGAGCACGGATTCCACGATGAGGATGTATCGCCCGTCGCACTGTAGTGGCGGTCCCGCCCACGCGAATTCGTCCTCCGCAGCCTTCGCCTGCGATGTCGCTGGCGCATCGCTGGTGCAGATGTTCAGCTTGCTCACCAGCGCCGTCGGCGCACCCGCAGCCTCAAGCCGATCCTCGTCGTAGCAGTCGTAGCCGGCGTAGTTGTCTGTTCCGTCGGGTTTGAAGTATTCCCATCGGTCGGTCCAGTGGTAGAGGTTGAGGTGGTCTGATTGTTCCTGCCCGGCCCACAGCCATTCGCCGTCGCAGTATTGTTGTTGCGGTTCTGTCATCCCGCTTACGGCATTCTGCGCGAGCACTCCGCACCTGTCTTCTGTCGGACTCGCGCTGGCACTCGTGCTTTCGCTTGTCCGCGTACTGGTAATTGCGGTCGTCTCATCCGGCGCCCGTAGCGAAAAGTACGCCAGTAACAAAACGACACCGACAAGCACCACGATAGCCCCGATGAGGGCGTAGATGACAGGTGATTGTTTGGAGGATGCCATGGTGGGCCTTTCTTTAGGCGGGAGAAGCAAGCAAGCGTCAAGCCCCATTTTAAGACGAAAAAAGGGGTCAAAATGGAGCAAGCAAATTACGCCGCGTACCCCGTTGCCGTCCACGCGTCCTCGCCGCGCGCTGCGGGGATGAAGTCGCTCAGCTTTCGGTCGACAAGCATGGCTTTCAGTTCCACCTTCGACCGCTCCAGCATCTCTTTTTGCGTGTCGACGAGCCCCCAGCAGGCGTTCCTGCGCGTGTACATCGCCACGTCGTTGGCCAGCTCGTTGAGCACGTTGCCTCGGTGGCCGCGCACCCAGTGCACGTACACCTCGGCGCGGTCCATCCGCTTGAAGCACTTCCGCAGGGAGGTTGCGCACCCGGTGGGCTTCTCCGCGCCGTTGAGCGCCTTGTACACGATCTGGGAGTCGGTGAGGATGTGCAGCACCGGGGTCTTTCCGGCCCAGGTGGTAAGCGCCATTTCCACGGCCCAGAACTCCGCGTCGGCCACGCTTTCCACCGTCACAGCGCGTGCCTGTACGCGGCCGCGCGTGGCAACCGCGGCAATTCCTGCCCGGTGTCCGGTGCCGAGCGACGCGTCGGTCGCCACCACCATGCCCTCCTCGATGGGGAGGTTCACCAAGGAGCGGATGCGCTCTTCCACTATGGAGTTCTTCTTGTCACGCGCCAGTGCGAAATCCTCCGTTAAAACCGGCGCCACGGTGCTAAACCTGCGGACGTTTCTAAACAGCTCGGGGTGTTCACGAACGAGCGCCCCAATGCTTCTAACCGAGGTATATAACCCCACCGTGTGGTCCGTATTGCGAAGCGCCACGTCTAGGAACCAGGAGGTCGCTAGCTTTCCGACGTCGACAAGCCGACAAACCTCAGCCCGGCACTCACCGCGGGCCGACAGCGTAACCACCGCCTCGTTCGTCTTGGAGAGAATGGCATAGTCAAGAACTACGGGGATAAACATATTTAATTACCTTTCATCTATCGGCCCGGAATGGGCCTTCTAGAAACAAAGGTAAGTGGTGCTTTCCACGCCCAAAGTGACGTAGCGGAACACCCGTTCTAAGGCAAAAAAGGGCCCCGCAAAACAATGCGGAGCCCCGGCTAAAAAATAATCTAGAACAGCACGCGCAGGATCGACACCGTCACCGCGCCGATAACCGCGGAGATCGGCAGCGTGATAACCCACGCCGTCGCGATCGGCTTCATGAGGTTCCAGTTGGCGGCCTTGTTCACCATGCCCACGCCCAGCACGGCGCCGATCAAGATGTGCGTCGAGGAAACCGGCAGGCCCAACAGAGAGGAGCCCATGACCACGCCGGCGGCGGAGAGCTCGGCGGCGAACCCGGAGGACGGGTGCATCTTCGTCAGCCCGGAGCCGACGGTCTTGATCACGTAGCGGCCGATGAACCACAGGCCGGCGATAAGGCCCACGCCCATCGCCATCATGACGGCGATCGGCACCTCGGCCTCGTCGTTGATCTCGCCGGTCTTCAGCACGTCCAAAACCGCGACGAACGGCCCGATGGCGTTAGCGATGTCGTTGGAGCCGTGGGAGAAGGCGAACGCCGAAGCGGTGAACACCTGCATCCAGCTAAACAGCAGGAACGTGGCATTCGACAACGACTTCTTCTTCAACGACCGCGCGAAGATGTACACCGCCATCCACACGATGGCGCCGACCATGCCCATGATGAGGAATTTCTGCAGCGAGGAGAAGTCCAAAGGCGTGTTCTTCAGGCCCTTGAACAGCATCATCGCGGCGATAATGATGGCGCCGAACGCGGCCAGCAGCGGCACCCAGTTTTCCAGCGCTTTGTGCGCCTCAACGTTGTCGCGCTTTTCGTTGATTTTATACAGTTCGCGGTAGTAGTCGGATTCCAGCAGTTCGGGGTCGTAGTTTTCCTCGGCCACAAGCGCCGCGTCGCGCGCCATGGCGTTGGTGTAGTTGATCTGCTGGAGTTCGTCGAGCCGTTCGAAGCGCTGCTTGTGGTCGCGCCGCAGTTCGGCGCGCCGGGTTTTGATTTCGCGCAGCTGCTGGTCGGCGTGTTCGTTGTATACCAGGATGGATTCTTTGACCCATTTGAACAGGAAGTACGCGACCACGCCGCCCAGTACCGGCGACAGCACCCACGAAATCGCGATCTTGCCGATCTCCCCCCACTGCACCATCGACCAGCCGCCCTTGTGCGTGACGAACCCGACGGTGAGCGCCGCGCCGACGATGCCGCCGACGATGGAGTGGGTGGTGGACACCGGCCAGCCCATGCGCGTGGCAATCAACAGCCAGATCGCGGCGCCGAGAAGCGCGGACATCATGATGTACACGAATTCCATGGGGTCGAGGCCGTTGATGGCGGACAGGTCGACGATCCCGGATCGCACGGTGTCGGTGACCTCGCCGCCGGCGAGCAGCGCGCCGGACACTTCGAAGATCGCGGCGACCAACAGCGCCTGCTTGAGTGACAGCGTGCCGGCGCCGACGGAGGTGCCGAAGGAGTTGGCGACATCGTTGCCGCCGATGTTGAAAGCCATGAAGATGGCGAAGATAATGGCTGTGATGAGGAGGAGCTTGTTGGCGCCCGGGGCGACGTAGTCGAAGCCCCAGATGATCGTCCACACGAGGGCGACGGCGGTCAGCCCGCCGAAGCACAGGTGCCAGCGCCAGTCCTTCTTCGTGTCGCCGGTGGTGACGTCGACCTCCGGCAACGATTCAACTTTATTGGACATTGCTTTCCTTCCGCTGAATGCGTGAATACTCATTCAACATAGAAGACCAAGGTGTCCACCAGATGAACGTTAGCTATCACTGTGCTTAATTTTTTGCTTGTCGACGCTCGGTGGTTGCGGTCGCAGGGCTAAGGAAGTCGTTGTATCGTAAAAATGTCTTAACGGGGAAATTTCGGTCCAGACTTTTGTTTACCAAGTAGGTAAATGGTGCAGTATAGGTACAAGGACGAAAGAACTCGGAGGGTCTTCGAAGATGACAAAGCTTGTACAAGAAAATATGGGTATCAAGCTTTAAAGAACCGCGATCGTCGCCTGAACGAAATCACCGACTATTCCACTTTCGCAGAGCTTCTACGTTTGGCAAAGGCCGACCCCGGAAAGTGGCACGTCCTTGACGGTCGGAACGGCGGCGTTGACGGGAGACCTGACTGGCAATGCGGCTCGGAACGTCTACTAAGCACCTGAGGTACGCCCCGACCAGTCCGGAGATGGCCGTTAAACTTGCCCTCGTCACCGGGTCCAGGCTCGCTACGTTGCTCGCCGAACGTACTTGGGTCCGTGCTTCCTGGGCCTTGCGTCTCCCGGCTACAAAGGGCTGGGATCGTCACACATAACTGGAGGAATCCTCAGGAGCTGGTACGCGAGGTTTTTGCCCGCGGGCGAGTTGCTTGCGCCGATGCATTCCGTGATCTGTGTGCAGGTTCTGATTCGATTGCTTTTCTCTGTTCTGGCGGTGGTGCAGAATGGACCTGGTTAAGAAGCAGCTTGATGCGGACAGGGATGGTTTGGAAAGCTCACTTCTTCGTTGCGCTCAGCATCTGTCCAGGATCCTTCATCGTTTGTTCCAGCGGTCCGGCGCATGCTCCACAGCGTCGGCGGTTCCCGGTTCTCAGGTCTCCGGCGCTTCGTTTGAGTACGACGGCAACCCCGTTATAAGCGGGAGGACATCTTCTGGTTCACTCTGTTTCACGAGCTGGCTCATATCCTTACTGCGGACTATGAGACGAGGAGGGTTGACCGTGAAAAGGATTCGGCTGCTCGTCCGCAGTCTGAACGTAAGGCGGATAACTGGGTGGCGAACGCGCTTTTAGACGGTACCGCTGTAGACGCGATCCCTCAGCCCTATACCGCTGAGGGGATTGTAACCTGCGCGTCCGATCATTCCGTCAGTCCCGCAATTGTGGTTGGGAGCTTACGCCGCCAGGGCAAGGTCCCCCGTACCTGGGGAGCAGACCTGATCCGTCGTTTTGAAATCAGCTAATACCATTCTTACAGCGGCCGGTACTTCTCAATATTATCCCGCGTGACCACCATCACCGGCGTGTGCACGCTCTCCGCCGCCTCGCCGTCGAGGAGCTTCCCGGCCTGCTCAATGGCGGTGGCGCCGAGCTCGGAGGACTGTTGCGCAATCGTTGCTACGAGCTTCCGGTTCTTCACGGCGCGCACGCCCTCCTCGGTGCCGTCGAAGCCCACCACCTTCACGTCTTTTCCGGCGCGTTCCCCGAGCGCGTCCACGGCCCCGAGCGCCATCTCGTCGTTTTCGGCGAAGATCCCCGCCACGTCGGGGTGGTCGGCAAGGAGGTCCGTGACGAGGTCGCGGGCGGTGTCGCGGTCGAAGTCGGCGGCCTCGGCGGCGACGATGCGGACGCGTGGGTGCTCAGCCATGGCCTGGGTGAATCCCTCGTAGCGCTCGGCGCTGGAGGAGCTTCCCTCGATGCCGCGCAGCACGATGACCTCGCCCTGGGCGCGGATTGCCTTGGCCAAAACCGACGCTGCGGCCGCGCCGCCCTCGGTGTTGTTGGAGTCGATGAGCGCGGCGACGTCGGCGCCTGTGATGGTGCGGTCGACGGTGATGGCGGGGATGCCCTTCTCGTTCAGCTGGGACACGGCGGGGGCGAGCGCCTCGGAGTCTGCGGGGTTCACCACCGCGACGCCGGAAGAAACGTCGTCGAGTTGCGCGGCCTGCACCTCCGCATCATCCCCCGCATCCAGGACGGTGAGGTCGATTCCCAGCTCGTTGGCCTTCGCCTGCGCCCCGTAGCGCACCTGCAGGAAGAATGGGTTTTTCTCCGTGGACAGCGCGAGCGTGACCGCCCGGGATCCGGCGGCAGGGACATCGCGTGGAGTAGCAGAACACCCGCTGAGCGTGAGCATTCCTGCGGTGAGTAGCACGAGTGATTTCCGGAGCATTGGGGGGTGCCTTCCTAGTTCAAGTTACGTTCTATATTCAAAGGTAGGCAGGCGTTTCGGGAAAGGCAAGGAGGTGTGCGCTCACCCACAGCGCCGTGTGTGATCCGCCACCACTCCTCCGAAAGTTGCACACAAGAAGTAAAGTACCTCACCGAAAAAAACATTCCAATGAGGAGGAAGGACATGCCTACTATCACCCAAGAAGCTGCGGAGAAGGTCGTCGCGTGCGTCGATGCCTTCCAGGACCAGCTTGTTTCCTGGCGGCGGGATTTTCACCGTTACCCGGAGCTCGGTTTCTTGGAGTATCGCACGACGGCACGTATTGTCACCGAGCTACGGCACCTCGGCTACGAGGTTCTCACGGGCGCGGACGCCACGGACCCCAGCGCCCGCATGGGGCTCCCGTCGCCCGCCGAGGATGAGGCCGCCATCGCCCGCGCCATCGAGGAGGGCGCGGATCCGGCGTTCGTGCGCGCCATCGCCGGGGGGCTCACGGGCGCGGTCGCGGTCCTGCACAACGGTCCCGGCCCGGTCGTCGGCATGCGGTTCGATATCGACTGCCTCCCCCTCACGGAGCGCGTGCCGCGCTCTGTGCACCCAGGTTCCATGCACGCCTGCGGTCACGACGCCCACATCACAATGGGTCTCGGTGTCGCCCGCGCGCTCGCGGAGCTCAAGGATTCCTGGTCGGGCACGGTCAAGATCCTCTTCCAGCCGGCCGAGGAAGGCGTCCGCGGTGCGCAGGCCATGGTCTCCGCTGGGCTTGTCGACGATGTGGAGATCATGCTTGGCCAGCACGTCTGGCCCCACCCCTTCGCTGAATACGATTTCGCCCCGGCGAGCTCCGGGGCCCTTGCCACCACCAAATTCGACGTCACCTTCTCAGGACGTGCCGCCCACGCCTCCGGCGCCCCCGAAAAGGGCAAAAACGCCCTGCTCGCCGCGTGTGCCGCAACCCTTAACCTGTACGCCATTTCGCGTCATTCGGGTGGCTCCACGCGAGTATCCGTCGGCAAGCTAGAAGCCGGAGACAACCGCAACATTGTCGCCGAGCGTGCCCACCTGGAGATGGAGGTCCGCGGTGAGACAACGGAGATCAACGAGTTCATGGCCACGCGTGCCCGCACCGTCATCGAAGCGGCCGCCGCGATGTACGAGTGCGACGTGGACATCGACACGGTCGGCGAGGCCATCTCCCTTCGTTCCGACGACGAGCTTGCCCAGGTCATCGCCCACGCCGCCACCACCGTCGGGATCCGCCCGCAGACCACCCCGGCGATGCGCTTTACCGCCTCGGAGGACTACTCCTACATGATGAAGCGCGTCCAGGATAACGGGGGACAGGCCGCCCTCATGCTCTTCTTCACCCCCTCCGAGGGGGGCCTCCACTCCGTCGACTTCTACGTCGATGATTCCGTCCTCCCCAAGGCCGTGAAAACCTTCACCGCCACCGCGCTTGCCTACTTGCCCGCGTAGGGCTCCCATGTTTGGATTTGTGCTCCCGCTTCTCATGTCACCCATCGCTGGCGTCGTCACCTCCGCCGCCTGGGACTACATCATCGGTGCGCTGGTCTAGTCATTTTCGCTTCTCGACGCTTGGTACTCACCCTTCCTCACCTGTCACCCTGCGACGGTGGGGGAGGTAGCGCCAACTCTGGGGCACCGCGATCCCGCACTCCCGCAGCTCCGCCATCGTCACGGGCTCTGCGAGCTTTTCGACGCAGGAAAGCACCAGGCCATGCCCGATGCTGCACCCCGCGAAGTAGTGGAAAAACTCCCCCACCTCTTCCCACAGGCGCGCCGGGGGCAGTGACACGATCCCTGCCAACTGTGCACGAGCCACCACGGCCTTCACCGATGCGGTCGCATAGATATGTACTGCGGCCCCTGGACGTAGCTGCGGCTTCTTCCTCCGCAGCTCCACCGTCTTGGTGCCAGTAAGGATCTGCTCCACAAACGTCGGCCGAATGGAAATGAGAAGGCTGCGTGGCATGGGAGTCAACCTACATTACGGGTCCCCGCAATCAGTGTTGCAGGAATCTGGACTGCCCAAAAAGGCTTAAACCATCGTGTCAATGTACGCAGGCCCTGCTTGTGTGAGGCGGCTATCTGGTCAAGCGAACGCGTGCCCATGATCCAATCCATGAACACGCGAAATCGTGTGGCGTGGATGGCATCGGTGTGTGATCTGGTTGTTGATACCCCGCAGTCTGGATTCTTACACCGCCAGCGTGGGGTGCCTTTGGCTGTTTTTCCGTTGCGTTTCATTGGCCCGTGACAAACCGGGCGGTAAGGTCTCGGTGTACTCATCCAATAAGGATCGAATACTGCTCCTAGTACATGTGCACCGGGAACTGGTGGAACCCGAAGGATCAGCCCCCGACGCCCTCACGCCGAGAGCGTACCATCAATGTTCCACCAGCTTAACGATTAAAAACAACTCTATTTAGACACACGTTTTGGCGCTTAACCCCAACTCCGCCGTGGATGGGCTGGACTTCCCCATCGCCTTTCCCGGGGCACCTCGTGGCGCTTATCGCCGTCCTCCGGTACTACTGCGCGCCTGCAAACCGGTTCCTAGCGTGTGCCGCTGAGAAAAGATGTATGGTAGCTCACCGCTAATTTTATATGCGCTGTGAAAAACCTGGTAAAATATTAAAGAGTCTGGACTCAAAACCTTCAACCCTATCCATAAAAAATATACGAGTAGGAGAGTGATCCACCGTGGAGACCAAAGGTGGTTCGAGCGCCCCGAAGCCGCGCAGGCGCGTCATTTCAGTCATTTCATCCATCTCCCTGGCTCTGGGAACGCTAACGGCTGTGCCACCGGCGTTCGCGGCGGAGCTTGTGGGAGAAGATATCACCGCGAAGCAGAGTGACACCTTCATTGAAAAAAATAAGCAGAAGGTCTCTGACATCAGCGGTAATGGCAGCTGTGTGGTCGAATTTGTAAAACCGCTGGATGCCAAGCCAAGGGCCGGCCTGGAGCTGTTTACCATCAACCCCAGCAATGACTTGCCGGATAAAAAGTCCTTCGGCTTTCAGTATCGCATCACCAATTCTCAGGATCGCACTTTTGCCAACCTCACCGTGAGCGATTCGGGCCGTTTTCCGGTTACCCCCGGAGAAATCCCGGCTATGGCCGAAGGCTCCGAGCTTGGTACTAATACAGGTTTCCCCAAGGTCAACCGCGAGAGCACCAAACCAATAGGAGTCACAACTCGTGGTGGGCAGAGAAATATTAATCTGGCCGAGAGTTTTTCCGAGGACGACGTGAAAAATATGGCCACGCCCGATGGAATCATCTCGGCGTGGAAGAGCCAGTACACAGCGGATAACCCGAGACTCAAAGCCTTTGAGACCGACAGCACCATTGTCACGGCCCAGGTCAACCCCTGGCCGAGTGAGCAAGTCAATTGCTCGCCCATCACTATTGACTGGTCAAATGTGGATAAGGCCGTGATCAAACCCGGCGAGCAGGTGAAGATCGGCACGATTAACGCCGACGATGACTCGCTGTCACGCATCAAGGTCTCGGCCAAGACCCAAAGGGGTAGCTATGCGGGCGAGGTGCGACGGGACGGGAAGGACCTGTACTACACGTGGCCTAAGTTCATCGGTGAAAAGTGGGCGGACGATGACACCGTGAGCTTCACCGCCGTCGCCCTGCCCCGCAACCTCGAGCAGCTCAAGGCAGCGGCTACAGATCCGGTGAATAACGAGGACGGCGACGATACCTACGTCTACCAGTCATCGATCGATTTGCTGGAGAGGTACAACAAGGCCAATGAGATTTCCACCCACACCATCACCACGGACGATGAGAAGTACCACGATCCGCAGTATGATCCGTCGCAGGTGCAGATTATTTCCGGCATTACAGACGGCAAGCCGGCAACCAGCGCGCAGTCGGTGACCTTCACCGGGATCAAGGATAAGATCGCGGACCTGGTTAAAAACCAGCAGGCCACGGTGGAGCTTGATACCGAGCTCGTGCAGCCGGGCTGGAAGGCCGAGTTCGTCGATCCCGACAAGGGCGATTACACGGTGAAGGTCACAGCCCCGTTTGGTGGCGGCGAGCCGCGGCCGGGCACCTTCTCCCAGCCGGTGGTGAAGGTGACCTACACCAACGGGTCGGTGGATTCCATTCCGCTTCTTGCCATCGTGAAGCCCAATAACACGCAGGTCACGGACGTGACCTATCCCACGGAGCCGGCCACGGGCCTGCAGGGCGCGGAGCTTACGCAGCCTGTCGCACTCAAGCGGATCCTGGGCAAGGGCTCCCCGGTTAAACCCACAAGTTACGAGGTCGTGCCGGGTAGTTACCCGGAGGGCTGGACGGTGACCGTTGATGCAGACGGCACGGTGCATGCCACCTCGCCCAAGGATGCCCCCAATAACTCCTCCATTACCCCCAAGGTGAAGGCCACCTACCCCGATGGCACCACCGATGTTGTTGAGGCGCCGTTCCAGGTGGTCACCAGCATTAAGGTGCCGGATTACGGTTCCACCGCGGGTGTGGTGAAAGATGAGCTCTCGCTCACGCCGGTTGAGCCGAAAAACGGCCTGAGTGGCAAGCCCGATGATGCAATGCCCACCTCGTACTCGTTCCAGGATGGTGCAACCGAGACCACCATCGGCGATTGGAAGGTTGCAGTTGATCCCACCACCGGCGTTATCAGCACCACGGTGCCGGATACAGCGCTGCCGGGGGCGTTTCTCACCGTGCCGGTGGTGGCGCACTACGCCGGCGGCGTTGCCGATCAGACCATCACGGGCACGTTCCGCGTGAACGGCAAGGGCGACGGCAAGGATGCCGCCGAGTACGTGGAGCGTGTCACCACGGCCGGCAACCCGGTGGAGAGCACCATTAGGACGCAGCTCAGCGATCCAAAGCTGGCCAAGTACGAGCTTCCTAAGAAGCTCCCCCAGGGGTGGACGGTGACCGTCGATGAGTCGGGTACCGTCACGGCCACCCCGCCCAAGGATGCGCAGCCGGGCGATAGCGCGACCATCAAGGTCAGCGTCAGCTACCCGGATGGCACCAAGGCATTGGTGCCGGCGGAGTTCACCGTCGTCGGCGCGGATAAGGACGCCAACGATCCGTCCTACGCCACGGTCAGTGGCAAGCCGGGCACCAGTACTACCAGCAAGGTGGATACAACCCGCATGCATGCGCTGTCTGAGCCCAAGTACTCCATCATCACGGATCCAAACGAGCCCGGTTATATTGCACCGCCTCGCAACATCACGTGGGATATGGTGAAAATCGACGAGAAAACGGGCGTTATCACCACCCCGATTAGTGATAAGGCCGTTCCCGGCAGCTCCGCAGATATCCCGGTGAAGGTGACCTACAAGGATGGTTCCACCGATACCACCTTCGCCACCGTGGTTGTGGTGGGCGATCAGTCCCGCGTGTATAGCCCGGTTTACAACCAGTCCACTACCACCCCCGGCAACGCTGTGACCAGCAATATCACGCAAGGCTCTCAGCCGCCTGTCCGCGATCTCCAGCCCACCACCCCGTACGAGGTGCCAAGCGACATCAACGGTTGGAAAGTGTCGGTGGATAAGGACGGCAAGGTCACGGCCACCCCGCCGGCGAATGCCCGCCCGGGCAACCACATCGATGTGCCGGTCACCGTTCACTACCAGGATGGCAGCTCGGACGTTGTGTACGCCCCGTTCGTGGTGAACCTCACCAATAACTACGAGGCCACGCCCGTCTACCCGCCCAAGACGGTGGTCCCCGGCGAGACGGTGACGAGCCCGCTCAACCTGGACAAGCCCGATGATGTGAACGTGTCGGCCAATGATCCGTACGCTATTGAGGCATCGGATACGGTCAAGCCCACCGGCAATAACAACCAGTTTGGCAACCCCGAGTACGCGGTGACCACCGACCACGGCACGTGGACGGTGAGCCTTGATAAAGACGGCAACGTTGTTGCCACCGCTCCTAAGGAGGCCCAGCCCGGCGATATGGTGTCGGTGCCTGTGAAGGTCACCTACGCCGATGGCACCACGGACGTGAGCTCTGCGGAGATCAACGTCGCTGCTCAGCCCACCCGTCCGATCCCCTTCACGGTGGAGTACAGGTACGATCCTACGGTTGAGTCGGGGACGTACAAGACCGAAACCGTCGGCAAGCCCGGTCTCGCTGAGCTTCAAAACGGCGAGTGGGTGACCACCAAAGAGGCCGTCAACGAGGTTGTCGTCGTGGGCACCAAGCCAGCTCAAGATTCTGTCTCCTGGACGGTGCCCGTGCCCTACCAGACGGTCCTGCGCGAGAACAAGGACCTTAAGCCCGGCGAGACCCGGGTGGTCCAGAAGGGCCAGAATGGCGAGCTGAAAAAGACGGTGAACTTCGAGGCCACCGGCGGGAAGGCGACGTCGACAAGCGAGGAGACCACTAAGGACGCCGTCCAGGAGATCATTGAGTACGGCCCCAAGGCCGGTGCCACCGAGCTCGTCACCACCACCACCAAGCCGGTCCCCTTCACCACTGAGGTCACCGTCGACCCGGACCTCGCCCCCGGTCAAAAGGTTGTTGTCCAGGCTGGTGTCCTCGGTGAGGATACGGAGACGTCCACTCAGAAGCTTGTCGACGGCGAACCCAGCGGCGATCCGCAAGTGACAACCAAGCGGACAAAAGAGCCCGTGAACGAGAAGATTCGCGTCGGTGCGCTGACTGCGAATAAGAATGTCACCGTCACCGATGTCGATATCGCCTATGAAACCCAGATAGTCTTCGATCCGTCGATGGATGCGGGAACCCAGGAGGTAGCCCAAGCCGGCAAGCCGGGTGTTCTCCGTATCACCACCACCAACACCATCGAAAACTCCGTGGTCACCGACACTCAGTCCACCCAGGAACGGGTGACCGAGCCTACCCCGGAGATCATCCGCGTTGGCACCAAGGGCGCAACCCCCACCTGGACTAGGTCCACGGCCTACGGCGTGAAGGTAGTGGAGGATCCGAGCCTGCCCGCAGGCGAGCACCGCGTGGATCCAGGTGTGCCCGGTGAGACCAAGTTCACCCTCGGAGGCGACGGCGAGGTAACAAAGACCGTGGTGACCGAGCCCAAGGACGAGGTCATCACCATCGGCACCGGAGACAAGCAGACCGAGATAACCGAGGCTGTCACCTCACCTGTTCCGTTTAACACCAAGGTGATCTTCGATGACACGCTGGCAGCCGGCACCGTGATCACCGATGCCGAGGGCGCCAACGGCGAGGAGGTCACCACCAAGGTGTGGAAGCTTGTCAATGGCGAGAAACAGGGCGACCCCACCACCACCACCGTGAAGACCGCCGATCCGGTCGACCGCGTCCTCCGCGTAGGGACAAAGTCGGTGAACATCCCGCCCACCTACGCCAAGGTGGACCAGCAGCCTGGCACCTCCGCCGAGGTTCCGGTCTTTGAGAAGTCCGTCTTCCCCGAGGGCGCGTCCTATGAGATCGATCCCTCCTGGAAGCCCGGCATTGACGGCTGGACCGCCACCGTCGATGAGAACGGCACGGTGACCTCCAACGCACCCAAGACCGCCAAGCCCGGCGATAGCGTTGTCATCCCCGTGAAGGTGACCTTCAAGGATGGCACCAGCACTCTCGTCCCGGCGATGGCCGGAATTCCCGCCAACCCCAACAATGAGTCCACCCGCGTTCAGTACGAGGTGGAGAGCGTGAACCCGGGCGAGCAGGTCACCAACCAGGCTGACCCGCAGGGCACCGAGAACACCTTCGAGGTTCCCGCCACGGTCAAGGGCTGGACGGTATCCGTTGATGATAACGGTAACGTCACCGCCACCGCCCCGAAGGACGCCCAGCCTGGCGATTACGTCAAGGTCCCGGTCACCGTCACGCCGAAGGACGGTAGCGCTTCCTACACCTCTTACGCCGTGTTTACCGTCCTCGGCGGTGGCACCCCGAGTACGCCGGACAATCCGACCGTTCCGGACAAGCCGATTGTTGAGCGCACTCCCACCTATCCGTCGCAGGTGATCACCACCGATAGTGGCAAGACGGTCACCATCCCGGTGTTCTCTGGCCACAAGGACGGCAACACCTACGAGCTGGGTAAGATCCCCGAGGGTTGGACAGCGACCATCGACAAGGACACCGGCGAGCTCCAGGTCACGCCTCCGGAGACCGCCAAGGATTCTGTGGTGGAGATCCCTGTCAAGGTAACCACCCCCGATGGTCACGAGCTCATCACCACCGTGGTGGTCACCGACCAGCGAAAAGGCAGCACCCCGAAGCCGAACCCGGATGCTTCCGGCTCGTCCGAGGAGCAGGTGCAGCGCTGCTTTGCCAACGCCTTCGCCACCAACAGCCCGATCCTCTGGCTCCTGCCGGTTGCCATCCTGGCGGCCATTGGCGGCCCGATCTCCCAGGCCCTCCAGCCGCAGATCAACGCCGCCAACGCCCAGTTCAACGCCCTGGTCCGCCAGTACCAGGAGCAGTTTGACAGGCACCACGATAACTGGGGCGACCACGGCCGCCACGGCCGCCGCGATGATCGCCCGGAGTGGATGCGCGAGGCCCAGGCCCAGATCGATGCCCAGATCCAGGCCATCAACCAGCAGTTCGCCCCGCTTGGCGAGCAGCTCAGGCCGCTTGGCTACGCCCTCGGCGCCCTCGGCATCGTGGCCCTTGCCTCCACCCTCATCGCCCAGGCCTGCCAGCCCGAAGGGTTCGACCACGGAATGACCATCCTCGGCTCTTCCAAAGAATCCCAAAATGGCTCCTCGGAGCAGGGCAAGGATAACAACGGTTCCTCCTCCGACAAGGGCAAGATCTATGACGCGATCATGAACGGTTCCTCCGACAAGAAGAACTAGTTCACCAGCTGCATAGACTCACAGGCGTGGTCACCATCTACTTGGTGGCCACGCCTTTTCTTATTCCCCATGTTGTTTTTAAACCTCCACGTTGAACCGCCTACTTACACCAGCCGCTTCATGCCGCTTTCAGCCAAAAAATAGGTCTTTGTTTCCACCGGGTCGTGACATCCCCTACGCACTCAAGGTCACGCCAACGCTGGCGATCCAACGAGCGGAGTGCGCAACGGCGCACTGTTTGCCTGAATATGCTCAATCATGTTGGCGACAAGAATCAATAACCGCCCGAGCGCGTCCGGTAGTGCGCAGCGGCGCACTATGCGCACACCCAACCCCATGGCGTCCGTCCGCATTCATTGCGCAACGTCCCGGTCATGTTGGCGTGCGCATAAACTGAAACCCGTATAAGCCCGAGTGTGTT
>ERZ1031292.123-NODE-123-length-29882-cov-30.371442_pt1 | contig 29882 bp, 22 predicted proteins | sample MGYA00518215_ERZ1031292 | MGnify/ENA primary metagenome ERZ1031292 (study PRJEB33718, sample SAMN03159822) | human skin metagenome | collected 2014-02-25 | study: EMG produced TPA metagenomics assembly of the PRJNA266117 data set (Human skin bacterial metagenome... | reverse complement strand
TAGTTGGGGGTGGCCAGCGGGCGCTCCTTCACCACAACCGTAGTTCCAATGACATCCGTGGAGCCATCCGGGTAGGTGACATTCACCTTCACCGTGTAGGTGCCGGGCTCGGTGTTCGGCGTGGGCGCGAACGTGACCGCGCCGGTTTCTTTGTCGACGGTAACCCAAGCGGGGTTCGTTTTATCGCTTGTAAAAGCGGTCTTCTCGGGGATCTCGCCCTGGAAGTCCGGGGACACCGTGACCTCATCGCCGGCGGTGACAGGCACGCTGTTCAGCGTCCCGCCTGGGACCTTCTCCGTGGCCAGGCGCGGGTTATTCGTGTCCGCGAGTGTGGCCTGCTTCTTCACGACGACCGGCACCTCGACCGTGTCCGTGGAGCCGTCCGTATAGGTGACGACGACGGGGACTTGGTAGGTTCCCGGTGCTACGTCTTTGCCTGGTGCGAGGGTGAGCGCGCCGGTATCCGGGTCGATGGTGACCCAGTTCGGGGCTTGTGCGCCGGGGGCGTACTTTGTTCCCTTCGGGGCGGTTTCTGTGCCCTCGGTGGTGGGATCGTCGAAGCTCGGGCCTCCAATAGTCTCCTGCTGGCCGGCGGTCACCGGGGTGGCCGTGCTGGGGTAGCGCGGCTGCACCTTATCGGCAGTATCCTGCTTCTGCTCCTTTTCCGTGACGTTCACCGGGATATCTACCTGATCCCAGGACTTGTCGTCGTAGGTGACCGTGACCGGGACGGTGTACGTCTTGGGATCGATGTTCGCCGGCGGGTTGAGCGTCAGCTCGCCGGTGGTTTCATTGATGGTGACCCAGTTCGGTGCTTGTGCGCCGAGGGCGTAGGTGGTGCGCTCCGGGGCCGTTTCCTTCGCATCCGTGGACGGATCGTCGAAGCTCGGGCCGGGGACAACCTTGTCCTTCTCGCCCGCTGCAACCGTGGCGGCAGGGGAGGAGGGGCCCGGGTTGAACTGCTGACTCAAGCTCTTCGGCTTGGGAAGCACCGTGACCCTCACCGGGATGCGGTCGAAGGAGCCATCCGGGTAGGTGGCAACGACCGTGCCGGTGTAATCGCCCGGCTCCTGGTTTTCTTTCGGGCTGATTGTGGCGTGACCGTCATTTTCATCGACGGTGATCCACTCTGGGCCCTCGAAGGAGAACTTTGTGCCGTCGGGGCGCTCTTCCTTCTCTTCGGTCGTGGGATCGTCGAAGCTCGGGATCGAGGACGTTACCGTCTGACCAGCCTGAACGGCGTTATCGTTGGCCTTGTAGCGAGGCTCAGTGATCTGCGCCGTTGTCTGCGGCGCAGCAGACACCGTCACGGGGACGTAGTACGTATCCGTCGAGCCATCACCGTATGTAACCGTCACCGGCACGCTGTAGGAGCCGGGGGTGGTGCCTGCGGGCGGGGTGACTGTTAGTTCACCGGTTGTTTGGTTTACATCGACCCAGTTCGGGGCACCCGTGCCCTTGGCGTAGGTCACCGGGCCGGGTGTTTCGCCTACCCAGCCGGGTGCCTTGACCTTTGTCTCCGTGCCGGCGGTGGCCTTCGCCTCTTCCGGGGTCGCCGGATCGTAGGTGACGTTATCCTTCTGGGGCGCGGTTTCATCCTTGGGGGCGACGCGCACCGGAACCATGACGGTCTCCGTCGAGCTGTCGGGGTAGGTGACCTCCACCGGGACGTTGTACGTGCCCGGGTCAACCGCATCGGTCGGGGTGACGGTGAGGGAGCCGTCAGAGTTCACCGTGACCCATGTCGGTGCGTCGGTTCCGGCCTTGTAGGAGGTGCCGGAAGGAAGCGTCTTTCCGCCTTCACCCTTCGGGGCAGCAATGGTGGAGGATTCGCCCTGCTTGGTGGCGGGCGCGTCCTCGTAATCCGGCTGGAATTCCACCGCGTTCTTCTCCGGCTCGGTCACAACGACGGTGACCGTGCCCTCGTCGGTGGAGTTATCCGCGTAGGTGACGACGACGGGGATGTCGTAGGTATCCGCCTTTGTGCCCTCTGGCGGGTTGGCGGTGACCTTTCCTGTGGTGGGATCGATGGATGCCCACGCCGGAGCGTCTGCACCGAGGGAGAAGGTTGCACCCTCAGGCGTGGTTTCCTTTTCCTCAGTGCTCGGGTCATCGAAGCTCGGGGCCTCGCCCGTCACCGGGCTGCCGCCAGCCTGGGCGGTGATGTCCTTAGCCGGGTAGTACGGCTGATTCAGTGCCGCATCCTTCGGCGCCGGGGTCACCGTGAACGGGACGTTCACCGTGTCCGTGGAGCCATCCGGATAGGTGACGGTGACCGGAATGGTGTAGTCACGGGCTGGGAGATTCTTCGGCGGGTTCGCCGTGACCTCGCCGGTCTCAGAGTTAACGGTGACCCAATCCGGGGCACCCTCGCCCTTGGCGAATGTTGTGCCCGTCGGCTTCTCGCCCGAATCGAAGGTGGGAGCAGGAACCGTTGCGCTGCTACCGGCCTGGACCGGCGTGTTGGCCTGCGGGTAGGACGGCTGGTTGGTGTCCGCGTCCTCCACCTTCGGGTTCACCTTCACGGGGATGTTCACCGTGTCCGTGGAGCCATCCGGGTAGGTGACGACGACCGGAACGGTGTAATCGCCCGGTTTTACATCGGTGCCGGGCTTCAGAGTGATCGCACCGGTTTCGGGATCAACCGTGGCCCACGTCGGTGCGCCCTCTCCCTTGGCGAACGTGGTGCCCTCCGGGGCGGTTTCCACGCCCTCGGTGGACGGATCGTCGAAGCTCGGGGCGGCGACGGTAGCTTCCGAACCTGCGGGCACCGTGGTGGTGGACGACGGGTAGAGCGGCTGTACCGTATCGGCTGCGGGGCGAACCGTGACCGGGGCGTTGATGGTCTGCGTGGAGCCATCCGGGTAGGTGACGACGACGGGAACAGTGTAATCGCCCGCCGGAACGTTCGCACCGGGTTTCAGAGTGATCGCACCGGTTTCGGGATCAACCGTGGCCCAATCCGGAATTCCCTCTCCGGGCCCGAACTTTGAGCCCTCGGGCAACGGGGAGCCGTCGACAAGCGTAGGAGCTGGAATGGTGGCCGGCGCATCCTTACCGACAACCGTCGCCTCGCCCGGGTAACGGGCCTGGTTGCGCTCGGCCTGGGTGACGTACGGAGTGATCCGCACCGGCGCATTTGCCGTCTCCGACGTGCCATCCGGGTAGGTGACGACGACCGGAACGGTGTAATCGCCCGGCGCTACATCGCGGCCGGGATTGACCGTGACGGCACCGGTGGCGGAGTCAACCGAGGCCCAATTCGGTGCGCCCTCTCCCTTGGCGAACGTGGTGCCCTTCGGCATCTCCTCCTTTTCGGAGGTTCGCGGTCGGTCGAAAGTCACCGGGATCGTCGTCGCGCCCTGCTGGGAAACCTCCGTGACCTGCGGATAGGCCGGGACATTCGCCTCGGCCTGAGTGAGGATCTTGTCCGTCACCTTCACCGGGGCGGTGATCGTCTCCGTCGAACCGTCGGGGTAGGTCACCGTGACAGGGACGGAGTAATCGCCGGTGGTGACCTTAGCGTTTGGACGCAGCGTGAGCGCGCCGGTTTGCTCATCGACCTCGACCCAATCCGGTGCGTCCGCACCGCGTGCGAACGTGGTACCAGCGGGAACGCGCTCCTGGATATCCGGAGTCGTCGGATCGTCGAAGCTCGGCTCCTTCACCGTGCCGCGAGAATCCTGGGGGACAGTTACCGGCGTGGAACCGTAGACCGGGCTGTAACGATCCGCGTCCGGCGTGCGCTTCGTGACCTCTACCGGGACAAACACGATCTCCGACGAGCCGTCGGGGTAGTTCGCGCGGACCGGAATCTGGTAGACGCCGGGCTTCGCATCCTTCGGCGGATTCGCGGTGACCGATCCATCCGGGTTTACTGTCGCCCACGCGGGCGCCGGGGTCGCACCCGGGAACGCGCTCGCCAGCGCGGCCGCATCCGGGGCATCAAACTTCGTGCCTGCGGGGCCGGATTCCGTCTCCGGGGTATTCGGATCATCGAAGGTCAGGGGCTTCGTGGTGACCGTGCCGCCCTGCTCAACCGTCGGAGTTTCAGCACCGACCCGTGGCTGGTATGTGTCGCGATCCTGCTTCACCATCGCCGGGTTCGGATCGACGACAACCTTGCCCGCGCCCTGAATCGTGTGCGTAACGCCGTTTTCGTCGACAACGTCGTACTGGATGGTGACATCGGTGTAGGTGCCAGGCTTCGCCGTCTCATCCACCGTCAACATGCCATCGGCGGCGAGGGAGAAGCCCTGCGGGAGCTCGCTCACTACTTTGAAGTTTGTGGGCTTGATCTCGACGGGCTTGCCGTCCTTGTCTTTCGCATCCGTAGGCAGGCCAACCACACTGATCGGCTTGGAGGCCTTCTCGCCCTCCTTGAAAGTGTAATCCAGCATCGTGGCCTTGGTCACCGTCAAATTATCGGTGGTGCCGATCCGAATAGTCTTCGGCTTGCCCGATGCGGCGGGAACCTGGCCGACGGCGGTGACATTCACCGGGAAGGTGCCGAACTCCGTCGGCGTGCCCGTGATCTTTCCTGTCTTTTCATCAAACGTCAGGCCCTGGGGCAGCGGGGTCTCCGGGTCAAGCTCGAAGGTCCAGTCCACCTTGGTCTTGGCGATCTCGCTCGGAACCTCGACGAAGCCCTCGGCCTTGGTCTTATCCGCGTTGTTGGCGGGGTTACCCGGGGTCTGCAGCGGGTACGACGTGCCCACACTGCCGTACGGGGTGTGAAGCCTGGCGGGGATCGCCGTGAAGCTATCCACGCCCATGATCAGCGGGTCCTGGCCATCCGGGAGCGCGTACAGCGTCGCCGTGTAGGTGGAGACCTCCTTCAGATCCTCCGACACCGTCAGCGGGCAGGAGGGGATGAGGCCATCCGCAGTGGCGAACTCCTCGCAGGTCTTAACCTCGGCGCCGTTCGGATCTGTCCAGATGATGCGGTACTTCTGATCCGCCTGCGCTGGCCAGCCCGACGCACCCGTATCGACGGTTACGCCCGGGGTGGCAAAGGACGTCCGCGTGTCGTAGGTGAGCACGTCAAACGTGGAATGCGGAGTAAGCGCGCCGATATTGAGGTTGGCGAAATACTCGGCCGAAAGCGACTGCGACGCGTTCGCATCGAGCAAATAGCCAGTGCCGAACGGGTCCTTACCAGTGAAATTGGACCCACCCCAGATCTCATTCCTAAACGGAGTAGTCACACCGGCAACGCGCGGCATATTCGGCGTCGAAATGTACATCCAGTCCCAGTTGACGTGCTTGACGCTATTGTCCAAGCTACCGTTGCCCCAGGAACCCTCCGTGGGACTGCCAGCAACCGTACCCACCTTATCCTTAGGCACACGACCAGCGGAACGGTCATCCCGACCCCACGTGCCGTTGAAACGAATCTTGTACGCACCCTTGGCATCCGTGGTGGTGGCGACCGTCTCCGCGATCCACTCCGGATGCGCCCGCACCTGCTCCATAATCCAGTCATTGAGCTTCACCGCATCCTCATACGTCCACTGCTCCCCGCGCAGCGCATGGCCGTTGAAAAGCCTAGTTTGGTTGGCTTTGTGGTAAGCAAGGATCTCATTGACCGCCTCGTCTGCCAAATAGGAGGCAACAACCTGCACATTCGGGATGCCTCGGTCATAGGCCGGGTTATTGACATCCTCCCAGCGAAGGGAGCCCACGCCCTGCACCCAGTTCCAATACACGCGACCATTCACATCACCGCTTGTGCCCTGCATCGCCTCCGGGGTTTGGAACACCCACTGCTCCCGCGGCTTGTGATTGGGCAGCGACGGGTCTTCCTTCTTCTTAAACAGTGCCCGCGCATTGCGCACGCGGCCGCCTGTCCAATCCGCGTGGCCCGTGGTATCAACGACGACGCCGTCGGGAACCGGACGGTAGCCGTAGGACCAGAACAATTCCATACCCTCCGGCGGGCGGAACCAGAGTTGCACCTTTTCCTTATAGGCCAGCGTCGGATCGGCAGTGAACGTGTGCTCTTTGCCATTGGCATCCAAGTACGGCTTCATCTCGATGGTGAACGTGCCATCATCCCTGGTCACTGTCTTATACAGGGGAGAGGAGATCTGCCCATTCTTATTCTTCTCCGTCCACTTGGCATACACCTCAACACCCCCAAGTGGTGCACCTGCTGCCACTGCGTCCTGGATCCAGACGGTGGGAACCGTCTTCAGCTCCGCCACGGTGCCGTTAACGGTGCCCTTGGCATCTTGCTCGCCGGTCGCCTCAATGGCACTGGCAAAGAAGCCACTTTGCACCTCGTCGGCGGTCACGGGGGCGGTGGCCGGGGCGCTTGCGGTTTGGGCGACGGCTTGCGGGTAGGTGACGGGGACGATCCCGGGGAGGATCAGCGTCAGTGATACGGCTGCTGCCGCGATGGAAAAGCCCTTGGGTTTGTAGTGCACAGCGTCATCCTTTGTTTTGGGTGCTTCCCCTCGCCTTAAATAATTTTCGTTTTATATTAAGCCGTGAGGGTTTCCTATTGGTCCCGATTTTAGAACAATTCTGCCAAATACGACAGAGTTCGCTGTGTGTAACTTTTAACTAGGGGCTTATTTACCAGGGGGATGAATGTTGCGTCCCACCTGGCGTATAACAAACGCACAGAAATTGTTATTAGCCGCGCCCTCGGCAAGCGCGCCCTCGGCAAGCCTCAGGCGCGTAAAAAGGGGCCCGCCCAGGCGCGCGTAAAAAGGCGCGTGTAAAGAGGAATGCCGGGTCCCGCCACACCCACGGCGGAACCCGGCACCATCAAAACGCCCGGAAGAGGGTTTACTTCACCACGAGGTTGACGAGCCTACCGGGGACGACGATCTCCTTGACCACGGTCTTGCCCTCAATATTCGAGGCAGCCGCATCGCGCGCTGCAGCCAGAACCGCGTCCTTCGCGGCATCGACCGCAACGGTGATGTGAGCGCGAACCTTACCGTTGACCTGGACGGGAAGCTCGACCGAGTCGTCGACAAGCTGAGACTCGTCGAACTCCGGGAAGGCAGCATAGGTGATGCCACCGTCGTGACCGAGGCGGGACCACAGCTCCTCCGCGATGTGCGGGGCGATCGGGGAAAGCATGATGGCCAGGGGCTCGAGGGCAGCGCGGGGGGCGCCGGCGGGGTAGGCCTTGGTCAGGTGGTTCGTGAACTCGATGAGCTTGGCGACGACCGTATTGATACGCAGGTGCTCATAATCGTCGCGGACGCCGGCGATGGTGCGGTGGAGCTGCTTCTCGTCGTCCTCCGTCAGGCTGTTTTCGGAGAAAACAGGGTTACCAGTGCCTTCATCGACGGCGAGGCGCCAGACGCGCTGCAAGAAACGATGCGAACCGATGACGTCCTTCGTCGCCCACGGGCGCGACATGTCCAACGGACCCATAGACATCTCATATAGACGGAGAGTGTCGGCACCGTAGTCCTCGCAGACCTGGTCGGGGGAGACCGCATTCTTCAGCGACTTACCCATCTTGCCGTACTCCTGATTAACCTCTTCGCCCTGGTAGAAGAACTTTCCATCCTTCTCCTCGACCTCGGCGGCCGGGACGTAGACGCCGCGAGAATCCGTGTAGGCGTAGGCCTGGATGTAGCCCTGATTGAAGAGCTTGCGGTACGGCTCGCAGCTTGTGACATAGCCCAGGTCAAACAGGACTTTGTGCCAGAAGCGGGAGTACAGGAGGTGGAGGACGGCGTGCTCGACACCGCCGACGTAGAGGTCGACACCGCCGCAATCCTTATCGCTTTGTGGCCCCGTCCAGTATCGCTCATTTTCAAGGTCAACGAACTTTTCCTCGTTGGTCGGATCGATGTAGCGGAGCTGGTACCAAGAAGACCCGGCCCACTGCGGCATGACGTTCGTATCGCGGCGGTAGTGCTTGGGGCCGTCGCCCAGGTCAAGGGTGACGTTTACCCAATCCGTGGCCTTTGCCAGCGGCGGGTGCGGCTCCGAATTGCGATCGTTCGGGTCTGCGGTCACCGGCTTGTAATCCTCCACATCCGGGAGCTCCACAGGCAGCATTTCCTCTGGCAGCGCGTGGGCACGACCCTCGTCGTCGTAGACGATGGGGAAGGGCTCGCCCCAGTAGCGCTGCCGGGCAAACAGCCAATCGCGCAGCTTGTACTGCTTTTGGGCGTGGCCGGTGCCGTCTTCTTCAAGCTTCGCGATGGCAGCTTTGATGCCATCGTCCTTGTTCAGGCCGTCGAGGAAACCGGAGTTGATGTGGGTGCCGTCGCCGGTGAAGGCCTCCTCGGCGATGTTCCCGCCCTCCAGGACCTGCACGATGGGCAGGCCGAAGACCGTGGCGAACTCGTAGTCGCGGGTATCGTGGGCGGGCACGGCCATGATCGCGCCGGTGCCGTAACCCATGAGGACGTAATCAGAGATGAAGACCGGAATTTCCGCACCGCTGAGCGGATTGGTGGCGGTCACGCCCAGGTAAACGCCGGTTTTCTCCTTGTTCTCCTGGCGCTCGAGGTCGGACTTGGCGGCAATCTTGATTCGGTATTGCTCCACCGCTTCCTTCGGAGAATTAGCACCGAAAGTCCAGCGCTCATCCGTACCGCTTTCATACGGCTCGCCGGAGGTGAGCTTATCGACGAGGGGATGCTCGGGGGAGAGAACCATATACGTCGCACCGAAGAGTGTGTCCGGGCGGGTGGTGTAGACCGAGACCTTTTCACCACCGATGGTGAAGTCGACCTCGGCGCCCGTGGAGCGGCCGATCCAGTTGCGCTGCATGGACTTGACCTTTTCCGGCCAATCGAGGAGGTCCAAGTCGTCGATAAGCCGATCGCCGTAGGCCGTGATGCGCATCATCCACTGCGACAGCTCCTTGCGGAACACCGGGAAATTACCGCGCTCCGAACGACCCTCTGCGGTGACCTCCTCGTTCGCGAGCACCGTACCCAGACCGGGACACCAGTTGACCAGCGATTTTGTGCGGTACACGAGGCGCTTCGAATCAATAATGTCCTCGATCTCGCGCTCTGTGTATTGCCCTTCGAGCTGTTTGCGGAGCTCTTCGACCGGCTTCGCCTTTTGCTCGTCCTCATCGAAATAGGAATTGTAAATAGTCAGGAAAATCCACTGCGTCCAGCGGTAATAATCTGTATCAATGGTGCGGATCGCACGCCGCTTATCGTGCCCCAGCCCCAGCTGCCCCAGCTGGCGCTCCATGTTCTGGATGTTCTTCTCCGTCGTCTCCCGCGGATGCGTCCCCGTCTGAATCGCATACTGCTCGGCCGGCAGGCCAAAGGCATCATAACCCAGCGTATGCAGCACATTGAAGCCGTTGTGGCGGCTGTACCGCGCAAAGACGTCGGTAGAAATATAGCCGAGCGGGTGCCCGACATGCAGCCCCGCACCCGACGGGTACGGGAACATGTCCTGCACAAACCGCTTCGGCTTGCTTAGTTGATCACTGTTTGGCTCTTTCAGATCCCCCACCGGGTTCGGCGCGGCGAACACATTATTATCCGCCCAAAACCCCTGCCACTTCTGCTCAATTTTCCGCGCGAGGTCCGCGCCATACCGATACGTGAAAGAGTCATTCGTCATGCTCCAACAGTGTAGTAGATGTCACTTACCCTCGTACAACGAGGCGGTGCCCTCCGACTGATAATCCAGAGGAGAGGTCTCCTCCTGGCGGTCCGTGCGCTGGATATCACCCTTGGCAAACTTGTTAATCACCATTGCGATAGCGCCGTCACCAGTGACGTTACAAGCGGTACCAAAGGAATCGATGGCGATGTAGGCAGCGATCATCAGTGCCACCTGATCGTCGTTAAAGCCCAACATCGACTGCAACAAACCGACGGCCGCCATGATCGCGCCACCCGGAACACCAGGCGCGGCGATCATGAAGATACCCAGCATGAGGATGAAACCAATGGCCAAGCTCGGCGGCATATCTATCCCATCCATGTACACAATGGCAAAGGCGAACAGCGCAATCTTCTGGATCGAACCAGACAGGTGAATCGTCGCACACAGCGGAATGACAAAACCGGCAACCGCATCCGTCACACCATTCCGCTTCGCACCCGCGTACGTAATCGGAATCGTCGCCGCAGACGAGGAGGTGCCAAGCGCCGTCGCGTACGCCGGGAGCATATTCTTCAGCGCCGTGAACGGGTTCTTACCTGCGATGCCGCCGGCGATGAGGTACTGCGCCACGAGGATGATCCACGTCATGATCACGGCCAGGAGCAAAACCTTGCCAAACGCAGTGAGCGTATTGAGCAGGTTGCCGTTCATGCCCAGGGAGAGGAACATGCCGAAGATGTAAATCGGCAGCAGCGGGATGATGAAGCCGCTGATCACGTGCATGATCACGCGCTGCAGATCCTGGCAGCCGCGGTAGAGGGTATCCGACTTCACCGCCGTCATCGCCACACCGACGGTGAAGGCGAGCAGCAGCGCCGTCATCACGTCCATCGGGGCCGGCATCTCGATCTCAAAGAACGGCTGCAACGCGCCCTCGTCGATATCCTCCACCTTCGCCGTCGTGTTGCCGGCCAGGAGCCAGCCGTACAGGCCGCTGGCGATTGCGTAGGCGATGAAACCGGAAATGATCGTGGACACGTAGGCAATGGCCGTCGTAATGCCCAGCCACTTGCCGGCACCACGGCCCAAGGACGCGATCGCCGGGGCGATGAGCGCGAAGATGAGAACCGGGATGAAGAAGCCGAGGAAGTTTCCGAACAAACCGTTAAAAGTGACAAAGATTCGGGCGATGGTGATTCCCCATCCAGACCCATGAAAAATTATCGACGCAACTATACCGAGGATAATGGCGACAATGATGCGGAACAGGAGACTTCCGCTTAACTTCTTAAAATCCATACGAGGATTATAGTCCACTGTGAATATTATTCAAATGTGTCTTGGCGCTCGGACACGGTAGGCTTATTAGCATGATTGTTACTGTTGTCTGCGCACTTCTCGCCCTCTGCCTCGCCATCGCCGGCATCCTCGGCTGGACACGGCACTTCCCCGGCAATTCACACATCGGCATCACCACCGCAGGCACACGCAAATCCAAAGAAGCTTGGGATCGCGCCCACTTCGTCGCCGGCCCATTCTGGCTCATCGGCGCCCTCGCCTTCGTCTTCGCCGCCCTCTTCTCCGCACGCGGCTCCTGGATCCTCGCCGTTATCGCGATCCTCTTGGGGCTCGTCTTCCTCACGCTCGGCGTCGGCAGTGGGGCACGGTTCTCCGCGCTTTACGACGACTCGGAGGAACCGTCCCAGGATCCCGCACCGTCTGCTCCTCCCGCTTCTCCCTCTGTGGATGTCGATGCAGTGCGCAGGGCTGCACAGGCACAAAAGCCAGAATAGAACGTATGTTCTAGATTGCTCCCCTTTAAGGGGGTATTCCGCCCCGGCCGTCCAGCAACACTGCTAAAGTACCTCCCATGTATACAGCTCAACTCACCCGCTCCTGGTTGTGGCTCGCGATATAACACGCGGGCCAAATTAGCTGAGCTTTGTACCCCGCGTTGAATTCAGATTCCGCGGGAATTTTTTTACCCTCCTTTCCGCGGAGACACCACCCGGAAAAGGAATTAGATGCAGTTCACTGAAATTTCGCGGCCAGTCCGCTACCACGAGGACGCCTCCGCGCTCTTCCACGCCCTCGGCGGCGCCTCCGCCCGCTCATCCGTACTCCTGGAATCCGCAGACATCCAATCAAAGGAAGGCCTGCAATCCATCGCAGTATTAAAGGCCTCCGCCCGCTTCACGTGCTCCGGATTCACCGTCGCCGCGGAGGCACTGAGCCCCCGAGGTGCGGCAGTCATCTTCGAAATGGAGCAGAAGGGCGTCAGCTTTAGCTACTCCCGGGCAACGGCCGCCGAGGAGGCAGACCGGCTTAAGGAACCCTCCACGATGGATGTTCTCCGGGCCGCCCTCGGGGTGGGGGAGGAGGGTGCACGCCTGCCGTACCTCGCGGGCGGCATCGCTTTTGACTACCTGGAAACCTTCGAGGAGCTGCCAGAGGTCTCCGCATCCGCCAATCGGTACCCCGATTATCAGTTCCTCCTCGCCGAGGTTCTCCTCGTTGTGGATCACACCTCAAAGACGGCCACACTCTACGGCTACGACGAGGACCTCATCCACCGCTACGCCCAGCAAATCGCCGAGGATCTGCCGTCGCATCCCATCCCAGCTTTCGCTTCCGGGCCCGTCGCCGCTATCGCAAGCCCGGGGGATGAGACCTTTAAACAGGACGTCGAAAAGCTTAAGCAGAATATCTACAACGGTGACATCTACCAGGTCGTCCCCGCACGCACCTTCTCCATGAGCTGCCCGGATGCCTTCGTCGCCTACCGACGCCTCCGCGAAACCAACCCCTCGCCCTACATGTTTTATATCCGCGGAGTAGACGCCGAGGACACCCCCTACGAATTGTTCGGCGCCTCTCCCGAATCCAACCTCAAATACGACGCCGCCACCCGCTTCCTCCAATTGTGCCCCATCGCCGGGACCCGGCCTCGCGGTGCAACCGAGGAACTCGACATCCGCGCCGAGCTCGAGCTGCGCACCGATGCGAAGGAGCTCGCGGAGCACACCATGCTCGTCGACCTCGCCCGCAACGACGTCGCTCGCGTGGCAGCCCCCAATACCCGGAGGGTAGAGGACCTCATGCGTATTGACCGCTATTCGCGGGTCATGCATCTCGTTTCCCGCGTCACCGCCACCCTCGCCCCAGACTTCGATGCGTTTGACGCGTACCGCGCATGCATGAATATGGGTACCCTCACCGGCGCCCCGAAGCTCCGGGCAAACGAACTTTTGCGCTCGGTGGAGGGAACTCGACGCGGCTCCTACGGCGGCTCCGTCGGGTACTTCGACGGCGCCGGCAATATGGACAACTGCATCGTTATTCGGTCGGCCTTCGTGCAGCACGGCATCGCCCACGTCCAGGCCGGTGCCGGCATCGTGCGCGACTCAGATCCGCAGTCGGAGGCAAACGAAACCTATCACAAGTCACTTGCAACCCTTAGCGCCATCGCCGAGGCTCAGGGTGCTGATCTCACGGTGGAGCGCTAATGAAAATTTCACTGCTTGATAATCATGATTCCTTTGTCTACAACCTCGTAGACACCCTCGTCGGCCTCGGCCACGATTGCAAGGTGTTCCGCAATACCGTTCCGGCGGCCGACGTTCTCGCCGTTCCCGCCGACGCGATCGTGCTCAGCCCGGGCCCCGGGCACCCACGCGATGCGGGCTGCCTCATGGAGCTCGTTGACCGTGCGTACGGCAAGAAGCCCATTCTCGGCGTCTGCCTCGGCTTCCAGGCGCTCCTCCTGCACAACGGTGTGAGCGTGCGACCCTGCGGTCCCGTCCACGGGAAGACGGACGGAATGGACGTTTCACGTGAAACCTCCCCAATCTTCGAGGGCCTGACCGATGCCACTGGACTTGTTCCCGTTGCTCGGTACCACTCCCTCGGGATCCCTGTTGCGGAGCTGCCGGAGGACATTCGCCCCCTCGGCTCCTGCCCCTCGGACCTCGGGCCCGTTGCCATGGCAGCCGCGTTCCCCACGGATGGGGCTCCCGCCTTCGGGGTGCAGTTCCACCCGGAGAGCATCCTCACCCCTCAGGGACCCGTTATCCTGAATCGAATTCTTGACCTCATGACAAAGGAGATGGACAAGTAGATGCCAACAGTACTAGATAAGATCGTCGCGAATCGCCAGACACACCTCGACGGCATACGGCGCCGGATAGGGGAGAGGCCGAGCCTGGAGCCCTCCACTCGCTCCCTCTACGACAGCCTCGGTGCTCCCGAACCAAGCGTCATCATGGAGTGCAAGTCCGCATCCCCGTCATTGGGCTCCATCCGGCCGGACTACCACCCAGACCGTTTGGCATCTGTCTATTCTCGCTACGCCGCAGGCATCTCCGTCCTGTGCGAACCCGACTATTTCAACGGCGACTACGACCACCTGGCAACGGTGCATCGCTCCACCCATCTCCCCGTTCTATGCAAGGACTTCATCGTAAATACGGTGCAAATCCAGGCTGCACGCTACTTCGGCGCAGATGCCATCCTCCTCATGCTTTCCGTCCTGACGGACGACGAATACACACGGCTGTCAACATTCGCCACCAACCTCAACCTCGACATCCTCACAGAAGTCATTTCCGGTGAGGAGATGAAGAGGGCAACGAGGTTGGGCGCCAAAATCATTGGTATCAACAACCGCGATCTCAACGATCTATCCGTCGACATCAGCCGTACCGAGTATCTCGCCCAATTCGCCCCCGAGGGTGTCCGACTCATCTCGGAATCCGGCATCCGCACAAAACAGGACATTGCCCGCCTCGGCGGGGTAGTGGACGGCTTCCTTGTAGGCACGAACTTAGTAAAGCAGGGTGACGTAGACACGAACGCTCGCACGCTGCTCTTCGGCGAGAACAAGGTGTGCGGTCTCCGCACCGGACACGCGGCTCAGGTCGCCCGCGCTGCGGGTGCGGTCTACGGCGGTCTTGTTTTCGAAGACACCTCACCGCGAAACGTTTCACGTGAAACCGCCGGGGAAATCATTAAGGCGGAACCGGGGTTGCGCTACGTCGGCGTATCACGGCGAACGGCAGGTTGGGAGGACCTCGCTGACCTCCAACTCCACGCCATCCAGATTCACGCACCTCTTCAATCCACCATCGAGGAGGAGAAGCAGCTAATAAAGGAAGCGTCGGAGGCTGTCGGCCCCGATACCGAGATATGGCGGGCGATCTCGATGTCTAAGCCCAATGCGTTGGGCATCGCCGAGGCCCTCGCAGCCGAGGGTGTCACCCTCCTCCTTGATAACGGGGAGGGTGGAACCGGCGAGAGCTTTGATTGGAACACTATTCCGGCCACGATTGTTCACACGTCCTTCCTCGCTGGTGGGCTTGGCCTGGACAACGTAGCCGAAGCCTTAGCCCTAGCCCCGCGCGGCCTGGATTTCAATTCCCAGGTCGAAAACGAGGAAGGCCACAAGGACGCACATACCCTATACTCTGCATTTAACACCATTAGGAGGTACACACATGACTAGGCAAACAATTCTCCCGGCCTACTTCGGAGAATACGGCGGACAGTTCGTCCCCGAGACTCTTCTTCCGGCCCTCGACCAATTGGAAAAGGCCTTTGTAGAAGCGATGGATGATCCGGAATTCCTGGATGAACTTAACCACCTTCTCAAAGATTATCTCGGCCGCCCGACCCCAATTACCGAATGCCGCAACCTTCCCGTCGAGGGGGAGGGGAGGGGCTACGCTCGCATCTTCCTCAAGCGCGAGGATCTCGTCCACGGCGGTGCCCACAAGACGAACCAGGTTATGGGTCAGGTACTGCTTGCAAAACGCATGGGTAAAACCCGCATTATCGCCGAGACGGGTGCCGGCCAGCACGGCACCGCAACAGCGTTAGCCTGCGCCCTCATGGGCCTCGAGTGCGTCATCTACATGGGCAAGGTTGACGTGGAACGCCAGCAGCCCAACGTATACCGCATGGAGCTCATGGGCGCGAAGGTTGTCGCCGTAGACACCGGCTCCGGCACCCTGAAGGATGCCGTGAACGAGGCGCTGCGTGATTGGACGGCCACCTACGCCACCTCGCATTACCTGCTCGGAACGGCGGCCGGTCCGCACCCGTTCCCCACAATTGTGCGCGAGTTCCACCGCGTCATTTCTCGCGAGGCAAAAGCACAGATGAAGGAGATCACAGGCGCCCTTCCGGATGTCGTCGTCGCCTGTGTCGGCGGTGGCTCCAACGCCATCGGTATGTTCGCCGACTTCATCGACGAGGAGGGTGTCGAGCTCATCGGCACCGAACCGGCCGGCAAGGGTCTCGACTCCGGCCAGCACGGTGCCGCCATCCATGAGGGCAAGACGGGCGTTCTCCACGGCGCAAAGACCTATCTCATGCGCACGGATGACGGACAGGTAGAGGAATCCTATTCTATCTCCGCCGGCCTTGATTACCCGGCCGTTGGCCCTCAGCACGCCTACCTGAGTGATTCCGGCCGAGCCACCTACGTAGGGATTACCGACGAGGAAGCCCTGAAGGCTTTCCAGCTCCTCTCCCTTAAGGAGGGCATCATCCCCGCGCTTGAGTCCTCGCACGCCTTCGCCTACGCCCTCAAACGCGCCAAGGAGGCAGAGGAGAAGAAGGAGCACATCAACATTCTGGTTTCCCTGTCCGGCCGCGGCGATAAGGACGTTGATTATATTCGTCATACGCTGCAGGAACACCCTGAGTTCAAGTTGGAGGTATAACTGATGAAACGCTACGAACAGCTGTTTTCTGCCCTAGAGGAGAAGAAGGAGGGGGCGTTCATCCCCTTCGTCATGCTCGGAGACCCGAATGTGGAGACCTCCGAGAAGATCGTGGAGGCCCTCATCGAGGCCGGCGCCGACGGTCTTGAGCTCGGCGTTCCCTTCTCGGATCCGATCGCCGATGGCCCCACCATTCAGGCCGCCCACGTGCGCGCCCTGGATGCGAAGGTTTCGGTCGCCGACGCTTTCGGAATCATCCGTCGTCTCCGCAGCCGCCACCCCGACCTCCCCATCGGGCTCCTCATTTACTCGAATGTTGCGGTGGTTCATGGTTTGGATCGCTTCTATCAGGAGGTCCAGCAGTCCGGTGCTGACTCTGTTTTGCTTCCCGACGTTCCGGTGCGGGAGTCTACTCCCTTCACCAGCGCCGCTAAGGAAGCGGGAGTGGACCCCATCTACATCGCCCCGCCCCACGCCTCCGAGGACACGCTCGAGGGTGTTGCTCACAGTTCTGAGGGCTACATCTACGCGATCTCCCGTGATGGCGTAACCGGCACGGAGCGCGCCTCTGAGACGACCGGCCTCCACGATGTGGTAAGCAATCTGCAGCGGTTCGGTGGGGCACCAGTTGTCCTCGGCTTCGGCATCTCCACCCCGAAGCACGTCGCCGACGCGATCGCAGCCGGTGCCTCCGGTGCAATTTCGGGCTCGGCGGTCACGAAGATTATCGAGCGCCATGTCGAAGGGTCCCACCCCGAGCCGCGCACCGTCTCCGATGAGGACGGGATGCTCCGCGAGCTGAGGGGGTTCGTGGGGGAGATGAAGGCTGCTACGAAGAAGGCGTAACTGACCCCAATCCATTTGTCACAGTGACGTAATTAGTCCATACCCACAACCCCGGGCCGAAATGCTCCTAAAAAGGTCGAATCGGCCCGGGGCTCCTGTATCTCACAACCACCGAGCGCCACCGCAAGCCACCGCGAGCCACCGACAGCCACCGCGCACCCCCTGACGCAGGACCGCTCCATGCCGGAGCGGCCCCACCCCACCGGGAGTCTCCGTGCGACACACAATTACACCCACATCGACCATGCCGATGCCCCGAGAAATGTACCGCACACACTTTCTATTCCCTATTAGCTCATTTGTTCGATTCACAATACCGCAGCGTAGCCCCCAACCGCCTATACTGAACCCATGACTGAAAATGTTTCCACGCCGTGCACCCGCCGCATGTTCCTCCTCGGCACCGCCACAACCTTCGCCGGTGCCCTCCTCGCCGCCTGCGGGTCCAAATCCGCCAATGTCAGTGTCGACGATGTCCCGGTGGGTTCCGCCGTGATCGTTGACGGCTTTATCATCGCCCAACCGCAGAAGGGCCAGTACGTCGCCTACTCAGCGGTGTGCCCCCATCAGCACAACATGATTAGCAAGGTGGAGGGCGACCGGGTGAAGTGCACGAAGCACGGGTCGGAGTTTTCCATCGTGGACGGTTCCGTCCTGAACAGCCCGGCACGCGACCCATTGACACCGGCGAAGGTCGCCCAGGAGGGGGATTCCCTCACGGCGACCCCGTAAACTTTAGGGCATGTTGAAGCGCCTAAACATAGATATTCTCATTGTCCTCATCATCGTCGCGGTGGTGCTCGCGATTTTCTTTCCGGCCCGCGACCAGGTGGCCGATGCCTTCAGGTTGGCGTCCTCCCTGGCCATCGCGTTGTTGTTCTATTTGTATGGCGCTCGTTTGTCCACCTCCGAGGCGCTTGCTGGCCTCAAGCATTGGCGGCTACACCTGCTCATTTTGGCGTTTACGTTTGTGGTGTTTCCGCTCATCGGCGTGGCGCTGCGGCCGTTGACGTTGTTCATTCCGCACGGCATTTACATGGGCATCCTGTACCTGACCTTGGTGCCGTCGACGGTGCAGTCCTCGGTCGCCTTTACATCCGTGGCCAGGGGGAATGTGGCCGGTGCGATCGTCTCTGCGTCGGCTTCGAACCTCGTGGGCGTCTTTGCCACGCCCCTTTTGGTCATGCTGTGCATGGGCCAGTCCGGCGAGTTCCACATCGACGCCTCGGTATTCACGGACATCGCGATCCAGCTCTTGTTGCCGTTTGTTCTTGGTCAAGCTACTCGACGCTGGGTTCACAGCTTTGCTGAAAAGGGTGCAACGAAAGTTGTGGATCGGGGTTCCATCGCCCTCGTGGTCTATGTCGCCTTCTCGGAGGGCATGGTGGAGGGAATCTGGTCCTCTGTTGCGGTCTCCCACGTTGTCTTCCTCGTGGTTTTGTCCATCATCCTCGTGGCGTTCATGCTGTGGCTGACGCGCTTTGTTGCATTGAAGTTGGGCTTCAGTGAGGAGGACACGATCGCCATTGAGTTCTGTGGAACGAAGAAGTCGCTTGCGACGGGCCTCCCGATGGCCGCAGTGATCTTCGCTGGGCAGCCAACGGCGCTCCTCATTTTGCCGTTGATGATTTTCCACCAGGTTCAGCTCATGATGTGTTCGTGGTTGGCATCCAGGTACGCTAGGAACCGTGCTTAAGCATTACATCAAGATTGAGTTGAAGGATAAGGACGTCATTGCCCCGGTGAGTATCGCCGAGCTGGAGGAGACGGCCGATGCGAATAGTTGTCGGGTCCTCCGCCTGATCGAGAAGATGGGGGATACCTACCCGGGTTTCATCGATCACGGCGTTGCCCACGGTAATCCCGCGATGCCCCTTGATACGGTTCCGCATCCGGATACGTATGACGATTTCCCTGATGTGGAGGCGACGCGACTTACGCCGGAGGAGTTCGCCGCCGAGTGGGAGAGGGCAAAAGAGGCCTGAAACACGAGATTGACAAGCAGCATGTAGAGGAGCGTTCCGCCGAGGATGGATAGCCCGGCGGAGCGTTTCCACCAGTGCACGCCGACGGTGAAGGCGAGCGCGATGGAGGCTGCGAGCAGCCCGCCGGGGGCGCTGCGCTGTCCAAGGTACGTGTACACCACGAGGATGAGCATGACGCCGAGTGGCATCGTCGATCCGAGGTAGTCGATGAGGGTGGAGTTGCGTAGTTTTTTGGTGGCGACAAAGGGGATCCACCGGAAGAAGACGGTGATGGATGAGGACGGCCCAGACGTCTCTCGGGGTGACACCGTTAGGAAGCATCGCTCAACCTCCAGCGCCCGATGAGGATGAGGAAGTACGCGGTGAGGGCGGGCACGAGAAGGTTGCCGGGGAAGAAGGCGTAGCTTACGACTGCGCACGTGATCGCCAGGACGACGAGCAACCGTGAGCGTGAGGATTCGTAGGATTCGAAGGCGAGGACGACGAAGAGGGCGACGAGCGCGAATTCCATGCCCTTAAGCCCGTCGGGAAGCGCTTGGCCGAGCAGTGCCCCGCAGATGCCGGGGATGACCCAGAACGCCTGACACCAGGCGGTAATCGCGACGATGGCGGGCCCGGAGGTAATGCGCATTGCTGAGACGACGGCGTAAACCTCGTCGGTGAGTGCATAGGTGACGTAGGCGCGCCCCAGGAAGGAGCGTACGTTATGCCGGGGGAACGTGATGCCATAGAAGATGTGACGGAAATTGACCATGCCACCGGTGATGGTGGCGGCGAGTGGCCCCATTCCGCTGGTAATCATGGTGATGGCGAGGTATTCGACGCTTCCTGCGTAGATGACGAAGGAGAAGATGGACGCCCACCACCAGGCAAATCCGGATTGGACGATGAGGACGCCGAAGGCGAGTCCGAGGGGGATGAGTCCGAGTCCGACGGGCCACATGAGTTTGAACCCGTGTAGCGCGGGTGACATGGTTAGTTCTCTCCGTATGGTGTGTGCGTCGACCAGAGTGGTGCGGTTCCGGGGAGGAGCCGCATGCATTCGCGCCAGATATCGGTGGTGCGTGGTGCGAAGATGAGGTCGGGGCGGGCATCGATGAGGCGGAAGTGGCCTTCTTCGATGCCGGTGCGTAGTGTGTCGAGCGGCATAAGGGTGGTGCCGATAAAGAAGCGTGCTTGGCCGATGGTGTCGATGTAGTCGTCGGGGTCGGCCGTGAGCTGCAAGATTCCGACGCTGGGGCAGCGCTCTAAGGGGATACCAAACCCGCTACCGAACCCGTCAGCAGAACCAGCAGACCCATCACCAATGCCGTCACCAATCCCGTCAGCAGACCCATCACCAATCCCGTCAGCAATCCCGGAAGGCCCGCCAACACCAGCCCCCCCAAAAGCAGCCGCCGCAGCAATACCTATAACGGAATTTGCATTACTCAGGCCGCCTTGGAAGAAGGCGTGTGGCTTCCCCGCCAGCGGCACCCATTTGTCAATCATCCCTTTTAGCGGGATATCCGTCATCCGCCCGAGCACGATAGTATGCGCGTTGCCGTCTTCGGTAAGCAGGATAAGTTGGACGGATCGTTGCAAAAAGCCGTATGTGTTCCCAGGCGCGGCGATGATGAATCGCCCGGGCGCGATATCCATGGATGGCGTGGGATCCTCAAATGTGCCGTTTGTCATTGTTGTTCCTTCCACCATTTCTTAAGGGCAGCGACGGCTTCGTCGTGCGGCAGCGGCCCCCGGTCGAGGCGTAGTTCCTTCATGAACGTCCATGCCTTTCCTACGGCGGGTCCGGGCGTGATCCCGAGGATTTCCATGATTTCGTTGCCGTCGAGGTCGGGTCGCACGCGTGCGAGGTCTTCTTTTTTAGCCAGTTCCGCGATGCGTTGTTCGAGGTCGTCGTAGGCGCGTGAGATCCACCTGGCCTTTTTCTTGTTTCTGGTGGTGGTGTCGGCGCGGACGAGTTTGTGTAGCCGTGGCAGCAACGAACCGGCGTCGGTGACGTAGCGCCGGACGGCGGAGTCTGTCCATTCTCCTTCGGGGAATCCATAAAAGCGCATGTGTAGGTAGATGAGTTGCGAGATGTCTTTTATGTCCTGTTTGGAGTATTTGAGGGCGCGTAGTCGTTTGCGCGCCATCTTTGCACCTACAACGTCGTGTTGATGGAATGTGACCTGTCCGTTGTCCAGGACGCGTTTGGTTTGTGGTTTGCCAATGTCGTGGAGGAGGGCGGCCCACCGGAGCACGAGGTCCGGTCCGTCTTCTTCTTGTTCCATGGCTTGGCGCAGCACGGTGAGTGAGTGTTGGTAGACGTCTTTGTGCTGGTTGTGCTCGTCGCCGAGGGCTTTGAGTGCGGAGATTTCGGGGAAGATCCGGTCCATGATTCCGGTTTCCACGAGGAGGTCGATGCCGCGCCAGGGGGCAGCCCCGCAGATGAGTTTGTCCAGTTCAGTTTGGATGCGTTCGCGGGTGATGCGGTCGATTTCGGTGGCCATGGTGGTCATCGCGTCGACGACCCGTGTGGCCACGTCGAATTCCAGCTGGGCTGCAAATCGTGCTGCTCGCAGCATCCTGAGTGGGTCGTCGCCGAAGGAGATTTCGGGTGCGTCGGGCGTGTCGATGATCCTGTTTTGCAGCGCGGTGAGTCCGCCGAGTGGGTCGCAGAAGGTGTGATCGCCTGTGGGGGAGAGGGCGATGGCCATGGCGTTGATGGTGAAGTCGCGTCGCACGAGGTCGCCTTCGAGGGTGTCGCCGAATTTCACCACGGGGTTGCGTGAGGTGCCGTCGTAGGTGTCTGCTCTGAAGGTGGTGATTTCGACTTGTTGGCCGTCTTTAGCTGCGGAGATGGTGCCGTATTCGATTCCTGTGTCCCAGACGGCGTCAGCCCATTCCGAGAGGATGTCGTGGGTGATGTCGGGCAGGGCGGAGGTGGTGAAGTCTAGGTCGCCGGCGAGTCTGCCGAGGAGGCTGTCGCGGACGGATCCGCCGACGAGGTACAGCTCCTCGCCGTGGCGGTTGAATTCACCGGCGAGTGAGGTGAGGATTTCTTTGTACGGTTCCAGCTCAATCACTTCGCTAATGTTACCGGAGGTGGGTAACATCGGTTTCATGACCGAGAATGAGCCCCGTCGGCGGCGGCGTCGTCGTCGGCGTCCTCGCACGTCCCGGGCGACCCGCACGGCGCGTAATGCGAGGACTGCGAAGCGTACGCATAGTAGTAGGAAGCGTCGTCGTGGGCCGGTGTCGGTGGAGACGTCTGCTGGTGGGTTGGTGATTTCTGGTCTTCCGGAGGCCGTCGATGGACAAGGCAATGTTGATTTGAACGCTGTCTATGTTGCTCTGATTGGTCGTGTTGATCGTCGCGGTCGCCTCCTGTGGTCGATGCCCAAGGGTCACGTTGAGCCTGGTGAGGACCATCGTCACACGGCTGAGCGGGAGGTCTGGGAGGAAACGGGCATCGTCGGTGAGGTCTTTTCTGATCTCGGGACGATTGATTATTGGTTTATATCTGAGGGGCGTCGCATCCACAAGACGGTCCATCATCATCTCCTGCGCTACGTCGATGGTGAGCTTAACGACGAAGACCCCGAGGTCACCGAGGTCGCCTGGGTCCCCGCCGCCCACCTCGTGGAGCGCCTCGCGTACTCCGACGAGCGCAAACTTGCACGCATCGCGCACGATACGTTGCCGGACCTCGCCCGCGCCGAGAAGCAGGCGGGGAGGGTCACGCCACGGTGAGACGCGCCCTCGCAACCGCCCTCTGCGCCGCACTTCTCTGCTTTCCAAGCTTGTCGACGCCCGCCCGCGCCGCTCTTCCCGCCCCCGTAGCGCCCTCCCGCGAGGTCGTCGCCGAGCAATGGGTGAACCCGATGCTCCGCGTCGGCGACACCGGCGCCGTGAAGCTCACCCAGCTCACCACCACCGGCGGCACTGTCTCCGGCACGGTGGAAACCGCCGCCCACGTTGAGCAGGTCCAGATCTTCACCGCCCCTCCTGTTGGCGATCTCCCCAGCGCCTTCAACCTCCTCGGCCTGAACCCGGAGGCCTACCCCCTCGCCGGCCCCATTTTCGCCCCTGGGGACTTCTCCTTTACCTACGATGAGCTCGGTCTCACCACCCCCGGCATCCACGCCGTCCTCGTCAGGGCAGGGGAGGAGACCACCCGCTTCCTCGTCTTCATCCCCTCCGATTCCACGGCTACCGCGCAAGCGGGAACCCTCATCTGGCCCCTCGCCGCCGATATCCCCCTCGTCCCCGGCGAGACGGGGACGGCACCGGAGCGCCCGGAACTCCTCCTAGCTAACGAGGGCTTCACCGCAGAAATCGAACCGGGCGGCCGCCTCGACCAGCTCGTGGACCTCTACCCGGGCGGCCACACGTGCCTCGCCATCGACCCGCAGCTCATCGATACCGTTTCCCGCATGGCGGGCGGCTACACCGTCACCGCCACCCGCGTCTCCTCCGTGGAGCCCACCGTCCGCCTACGCGAGCGCTGGACGGCGAAGAAGGAGGTCACCTCCACCCCAGGCCGCGGCGCGGAGGCCGCCCAGCGCTTCCTGGACAAGGTTGATGCCGTCTCCCACGGGGCGTGCGTCATCCCGCTGCCGTGGGCGGGTGCGGATCTGTCCGCAGCGTTGAAGGCGGGTGTCCTCCCCGAGGCGCTGGATTCCTCGGTACTGGAGGAGGAGCTGAACACGCCGATTGCGAAGAATCTCATCATTCCGTCGTCGGGTTATGTCACCCCGGAGGTGGCGGCGGCGCTTCCTGCGGGCACGGGCGCGATCACGGGGGATGCGTTGTCGGCGCAGCTTGCTATCGTGGGTGAGCATCCGTTGACGGTGGGGTATTCGGATCCGTTGACGCGTTTCGATTACCGCCTGGATACCCCGGCCGCCCGGCGCGCCTCCGCCGTCGCGGCAGTACAATTCACGCGCGCCCAAGCGAGCGCCCAAGCCAACGCCCAAGCGCGCAACGCAACACCAGAGCAAGCAGCAGACCAAGCAGACCAAGCACACACCCCACCCATCATCCTCCCACCCCGCCTCTGGTCAGCCGAGGACGCGGCGGCGATCTCCCGGGCCGCAGGCCCGAGCGCCCAGCTCCATGTCGCGCCCTATACCCCCGGGCAGCCGCTTGTTGATCCGACGGCGCTCACCGACGTGGAGGTGACCAACGCGGCGCAGCAGCAGCGCTACGTGGGTGACCTCAATAACCTCATGGTGGAGGACCCGAATATCGCGTTGTCGCCGGAGGAGTTCACTGCGCCGGTGCGCACGTCGATTGCGGAGTCGCTGAGTTTGTATAAGCGGCGTGCATTGGACCTGTATGAGCGGACGACGGAGGAGACGCGCCGCAAGCTGGATAAGAACCGGGATTTGATCCAGGCGTTGCGGGCGTCGGTGCGCCTCATGCCGCCGGGGAACGTCTACACGCGGACGTCGAATAGCTCTCCTGTGGTGATTGTGGCGCAGAATGGTTTGCCGTTGCCTGTGGAGGCGACGATCCAGGCGGAGTCGTCGGAGGCGCGGGTGACACCGCCGGGGGCGTTGAAGATTCCGGCGCAGGGGTCGATTACGACTCAGGTGACGGCGGATGTGCCGCGGGCGCAGGAGACGGCATCGATGCGGTTGTGGCTGGCTAATGACACGGGCGCGCCGATTAGTGACCCGGTGAGTCTGACCGTTCAGACGAAGGGTTCGAACTGGTGGGCGTGGTTAATCGCCGGTCTCCTCGTGGTCTTCTTCGTGGTTCGTCTGGCGTTGCGGCGCAAACATTAGTAGGAGTTTTGCGCCTGGCCTTTTAGAATGGCTTACGTGTCTGATAATCAAGGAGCAAGAAGGCGTATCGTTGCGCCGACGCCACCCGCGCCGGTCCCGTCGCTCGGAGCACCAAGCGGCGACCCCAACGGTGCACCAATAAACGGTGCACCAATAAACGGTGCACCGCAAAACGGCGCCCCAAACGCAAAACAGGCAACCCCCGAAAGCACCAAAGACGCAGGCCAGCAGGCCTCCGACGCCGACGTCGTCCGCTCAACGGGCTCGATGGCGATCGCCACCCTCATCTCCCGCATGACGGGATTCCTCCGCAACCTGGCCATCACGGCCACTCTAGGCGCGGCCGTCGCCTCCACCTTCAACGCGGCGAACGTCCTGCCCAACCTGATCACCGAGATCGTCCTCGGTGCGGTGCTGACGGCCCTCGTGGTCCCGGTCCTCGTGCGCGCCCAAAAGGAGGACGCGGACGGCGGCGCGGAGTTCATCCGTCGCCTCGCCACCCTCACGTTCTCCCTGCTCGCGGTGGTTACCGTCCTCGCCACGCTCGGCTCCCCACTCCTGACCTTCCTGTTGCTTGGCGACGGCAAAGCCAACACCGCCCAAGCCACCTCCTTTGCGTATCTCCTCCTCCCGCAGATCTTCTTCTACGGCGTCTTCGCCCTCTTCATGGCGATCTGCAACACCCGCGGGGTGTTCAAGCCGGGCGCCTGGGCCCCGGTCCTCAATAACGTGGTGTGTCTTGCCACCTTCGCCCTGTATTGGCTGATCCCCGGCGATCTCGCCCCCGACGAGGTGGGTATTTTCAACCCCCGCATTGCGCTGCTGGGCCTCGGCACCACCCTCGGCGTCGTCGTCCAGACGCTCATCATGCTCCCGGCGCTGAAAAAGCTGAACATCAACCTCAAGCCGCTGTGGGGCCTGGATGCCCGCCTGAAGCAGTTCGGCGGCATGGCCATGGCGATCGTCGTCTACGTGGCGATTTCCCAGATCGGCTACTTCGTCACCATCAACATCGCCGCCGCCGCGGATGCCGCCGCCCCGAACATCTACATGCAGGCCTGGCTCCTCCTCCAGATGCCCTACGGCATCATCGGCGTCACGCTGCTCACCGCCATCATGCCGCGCCTGTCCCGCAACGCCGCCGAGGGCGACGATGAGGCGGTGGTCGCGGACCTTACCCTCGCCACCCGCCTGACTTTTATGGCGCTCATCCCCGTCGTTATCTTCATGACGTTCTTTGGCCCCTACATGGGCCGTGGCCTCTTCGGCTACCTGAACATGGACACGGAGTCGGCGAACCTCATCGGCATCACGCTGGCCGCCAGTGCCTTCACCCTCCTCCCGTACGCCGCGGTCCTGCTTCACCTGCGCGTCTTCTACGCCCGCGAGGAGGCCTGGACGCCGACGTACATCATCGCCGGCATCACGATCACCAAAATCGCCCTCTCCATGCTCGCCCCGGTGGTCGCAAGCTCCACCCGCAACGTCGTCGTCCTCCTCGGTGCCGCCAACGGTTTCGGTTTCCTCGCCGGCGCGATCATCGGCACGGTGTTGCTGCGCCGCAAGCTCGGTCACCTGGGCAACAAGGCGATCCTCAAGGCCAGCGCGTCCGCGCTCGGCGCGTCCCTCGTCGGCATCGCCGTCGCTTTCGGCATCGATTACCTCCTCCTGGAGCGCATCCCTGTGGATGGCTCCCTCTGGTTCCTCATCCGCACGGGCATCTCCGGCATCATCTTCCTGGCCGTCACCGGTGTCATCATGTACAAGGCGGATCCGAGCTTCATCCAGCGCCTCACGCGCCGCGGTTCGGATACGGACATCGTCGATACGATGGGTGCGCTCCCGCCGATGAGCGCTGGTGAGGTGCGTCGCCCGCGCCTCGTCCCGGGCGCCCCGATCCTCTCCGGTCGCTTCCGTCTGCTGCGCTCCTACGGTGGCTGGCCGGGTGCCTCCCTTTGGATGGCCCTGGACACGGAAAACGATGCGCCTGTGTCCCTCACCTTCACGGATCGGCCGACGTCCGCGCCGGGCAAGGTCGTCGGTTACCGTTACGGTTCCCTTATCATCAACAATTGGGTAAAGGGAAAGTCCCTGGATGAGGCCCACCTCGACGCGGAGCAGGCGGCACGGGCCGCCGCCGAGGTCGCCTCCCTCGAGGGGGTTCATTCCACGGATCAGTTGCGCATCGCTACGGATGGTTCGGTGCACAACGCGTTCCCCATCGCGGGGCTCACCTCGAATTCCCGCGCCCTCGTCGCCTCCGCTCTCGATCGTTTGCTTGCCGACGCCCCCATCCCACCGTGGCTCTCCACCCTCCGTCAGGAGCTTGCCGACGCCTCCGGCCGCCCCGTCGAGGACATCGCCCGCGACCTCACCGAAGGTTCGGAGACCTTTGCTGTCACCAACGAGTTCGTCCCCGCACCCCCGGAGCACGTCGGCTTCGGTGCCCGCGATTTCTCCGCGATGGGCAAGGTCATCGTCGTCGCCGCCATCATCGGCATCCTCGTCCTCATCGCCTCCCTGACGATGTTCCTCGTCAGCGTCATGACCTAAAACGCGCGCGCTCCTTTTCCCCGCGTGCGCGAGGTACGAGCGCACGCGACGAAGAACCACGCGCGCGAGGAACGAGCGCGCGCGCCAAACGCGTGTGTCGCGCCTGGCCTGGTGCCGGCGGGCATCCTGGGCCACACTGGGTGGTGAAACCATTTCACCAACTACATACGGGGGAAAATCCAATGGGGGATTTCGATCTGATCACGCTGTATCTTGCTGGGGATTCGCGGGCTTTTTCTAGCCTCGCCCAGCGCTATATGCCCTATATTCTGCGCATCGCCCGCCGCCATGCGCACAACGATTACGATGCCTGGGACATCACGCAGGAGGCGCTGCTCAAGGCCAGCCAGCGCCTCCACAGGTTCCGGCGGGAGTGTTCCTTTTCCACCTGGCTGTATCGCCTCGTCGCCAACGCCAGCTACGATTTCTACCGCCCGCTCGTCGCCCGGGAGCTCCCGCTCATTGACGCAGACGCCGGCTACGAGCGGTGCCTGTCCTACCGTCACGTGGAGGCGTACGAGCCGCTCCTGTGGATCGGGGAAGCGCTCAACAAGCTGCCGGAGGATCAGCGGGAGGCCATCTTCATCACCGATATCCTCGGCTTCCCTGTCGACGAAGCCGCCGACCGCCTGGGCTGCGCCCCGGGCACCATCAAATCGCGTCGCGGCCGCGCCCGTGTGGAACTTCGCAAAATCCTCGGCCTCCAGACGGACGCGTCAGCGGCCGCGCAAGCGGTGGCATAAAGACACCCGTTAGACTGTTGGAGGTTACAAGTAACCCGTAAAAACGAAACCCGTAACAACGAAACCTGTAAAACCCGAAAAAGGAGTGCACGTACCGTGGCCGCTGATAACTTTGCTCTAAACATCCCGGGTATGTCCGGCGTGAACCTCGTCTCCGCCGGCGAATCCCAGGAGGAGACGGTCCACGAGGATGTCCACGATGTAATCATCATCGGCTCCGGCCCCGCCGGCTACACGGCGGCCGTCTACACCGCCCGCGCGGAGCTGAAACCCCTCGTCTTCGAGGGCATCGAGGCCGGCGGCCTGCTGGCCACCACCACGGAGGTGGAGAACTTCCCCGGCTTCCCGGAGGGTGTCGATGGCCCGGAGCTCATGGAGCAGATGCGTGACCAGGCCGAGCGCTTCGGCGCGGATCTCCACATGGAGTACGTGGATAAGGTCGATCTCACCTCCAGCCCCAAGAAGGTCTACGTCGGCAGCGATGTCTACCAGGCCAAGACGATCATCCTCGCCACGGGTGCCGCCCCGCGTTACCTCGGAATCGAGGGGGAGGAGCGCCTCAAGGGCCACGGTGTCTCGGCGTGTGCCACCTGCGATGGTTTCTTCTTCAAGGATAAAAAGATCGCGGTCGTCGGCGGCGGCGATTCGGCGATGGAGGAGGCCACCTTCCTCGCCCGCTTCGGCTCCGAGGTGACGATCATCCACCGCCGCGATGAGTTCCGCGCCTCGGCGATCATGTTGGAGCGCGCCAAGTCCAATGAGAAGATCCGTTTCCTCACCAACGCCCAGGTCACCGAGGTCATCGGCGAGGACAAGGTGGAGGCCCTCAGGCTCACCGTCGCAGGTAAGGAGCAAACCATCCCCATGGACGCGATGTTCCTCGCCATCGGCCACCAGCCCAATTCGGGTTTCCTAAATGGCCAGGTAGACACGGATCCGAAGGGTTATGTCACGGTCCAGGAGCCCTCCACCCAGACCTCCGTCGAGGGTGTCTTCGCCGCCGGTGACCTCGTGGATTCCCATTACCAGCAGGCGATCACGGCGGCGGGTTCCGGCTGCCGCGCCGCCCTCGACGCTGAGCACTACCTACAGGCTCTCCAGTAGGCTTGGGCTCATGATTGAACTTACGGAAGCTACTTTCGATGAGGTCACCCTGACCTCCGACGTCCCGGTGCTTGTTGATTTCTGGGCCAGCTGGTGTGGCCCCTGCAAGAAGCTCACGCCGATCCTCGAGGACATCGCCGAGGAGGTCGGTGACAACGCAATCGTCGCCTCCGTCAACGTTGATGAGGAGCGCGGTCTTGCCGCCCAGCACCAGATCATGGCCGTCCCCACGGTGATGATCTTCGCGGGCGGCAAGAAGGTGGAGGAGTTTTCTGGTGTGCGTCCGGCGCAGCAGATTCTCGCCTTGCTGGAAAGCTACTAAGATAGGAGGGTGACTTTGTTAGAGAAGGGACGTGGTGGTGCTTAAAAAGCTTTCCGTCGGTGATCGTAGTCCGCGGGTGGCTGAGGTTCGTGCTACTCTCGCGCGCCTGGGGCGTAACGACGCCTTTTCGGCACCGTTGGCTGACGACTTCCGGGTGGAGGAGACGCTTTTCGACGAAGAGCTCTCCGAGCTCCTCTGTGCTTTCCAGCAGTCTCGCGGCATCTTAGCCCTGTCTCTTATACACATCTCCGAGCCCACGAGACTCCTGAGCATCT
>ERZ1031292.121-NODE-121-length-30490-cov-11.538656_pt1 | contig 30490 bp, 25 predicted proteins | sample MGYA00518215_ERZ1031292 | MGnify/ENA primary metagenome ERZ1031292 (study PRJEB33718, sample SAMN03159822) | human skin metagenome | collected 2014-02-25 | study: EMG produced TPA metagenomics assembly of the PRJNA266117 data set (Human skin bacterial metagenome... | reverse complement strand
ATCCGCCTTGCCCGAAAACAACTCGGCATCCCCATCGACCCCTCACCCCCGGGCTAGCAAGCCAGCCCCCAAGTCGCCCGCCAACTAGCCCGACACCGTCGGGCCTATCGGCGTGCGCGTTTGTTTTTACGGCCCCCGATAAGCGACATGAGGCTAGCCACAACGACGGCGAGCAAGAGTACGGCGATGGGAACGACAATGCCCCACGCAGCCAGGTGTGTAGCGTTCGTCGTCTGTGGCGGGTCTGCGACAGGAGTCGGCGTGGGGGAGGGGGACGGTGTCTCCGTGGGTGTGTCCTCTATGAGGGTGCCGACGGGTTCCATTGTCTCCGGATCGGTGGCCTCGATGAGAGCCTCGGCCATTTCCCAGGCGCGCTTTTGTGTCGACTCCGCACCGAGGGTGACAGCGGCGAGGCGGTGGCCTTTGTGGTTCATTGCACCGATGTAGGTGTGTCGGGCATCGTCGGTGAATCCCGTCTTACCACCGAGAGCATTCTCGTTGGCGAAAAGCATCCGGTTATCGTTCCACATCTCGAAGCCGGGGTTGTCCTTGAAACCGGGAAAATCGTACTTCTCTGTGCCGAGGATTTCTCGGAACGTGGGCTTCTTCCACGCATCTGTGAAGAAGAGTGCCATGTCGTAGGCACTGGTCTGCATGCCTGCGGCATCGAGTCCGGAATACGTTGCCACACGCGTGTCGGTGGATCCCAGTTCGTGGGCGCGTTCGTTGACGAGCCGGAGGGCAACCGTGTCACCACCCAGCTTCTGTGCGAGCGCGTGGGCAGTGTCGTTGCCACTGGCCATGAGAAGACCGTGAAGGAGATCGTCGACAGTGTAGGTGCCACCAGGGCCGATACCAGCAGACGAGCCTTCTTGGTTGGCGGAATCGACGCTCGCCTCAACTGTATCGCTTAACGCCAGCTTGTCGATGGCTACCCCCGCCAACAGCACCTTGATAATCGACGCTGGCCGGTAGCGACCGTGCGGATCCTTGGCGGCATAGATGTCGCCCGTATCGAGGTCGAAGACGAGGAAAGAGTGAGCCAACAGGCCGTCGGGAAGCTCAAAACCATCCGGAATCGAAACACCACACTGAGCCATCGCGGGGCCACCGGGGGCAGTCGCGGGCGCGGGCAGGGGAGTGGGCGTTGCCTCGCCCGGCTTCGGCTCCTCCGAGTGATCCACCGCAGGCGGGGGCGCGACGGCGTATGGGCAGCTATCCGTATTCGGCGTCGTCGGCGCCTCCGTCGTGGTCGTCGTCTGGGCGACCGCGGGGGCACTCGTCAAAAGGAACGTACACACCACCGCAGACGCGGCGATGCGAAGGGAACGGGCGGGCATCGACGGGACTAGAACTTGCTGAAGCGCTCAGTGAGCGTGTTTTCCAGCAGCTTCCAGCCGTTGACCTCTTCGGTGTGCGGGGCAGACGGGACGTAGCCGCTCTCGTTGCCGAGCATGTACTTGATGTAGCGGTCGAAGGTGGGGTTGGCCAGCAGCGTGGCGTTCATCGAGTCGTCGCGTGCCCAGTCGGCGGTGTCGGCGAAGAGCTCAACTGCGCGACCCATCTGCTTGATGTCCACGGCATCCGGCCCCTTGGCAATGTCCTCCTTGATGCCGGACAGTACGTAGGTGTTGTCCTCGTGGACGACAACATCGAGATTGCCCACGGACGCCTCGTCCTTGATCTCGTGCCACGTGGACAGCTTGGCGATGTCGTGGTCGTCGTGGTCCATGAGCCAGCGGGCCAGGGCCTTGCGGTTGTTAAACGTGTAGATCTTGCCAAAGCTACCGAGGAAGACGGGCTGGTTATCTACGAAGCTGCGGAGCGTGTACACCGTCTTGCCATCCACAGTGATTTGGATGGGATCGATACCGGCGTGTGCCCACACGGAGGCGTCGTAGGGGTCGATATTTTCTGCTTCCTTTTCGGCAGCGGCTGCTTTTTCTTCCTTCGCAGCGGTGGCAGCAGCTGCGGCGGCAACGGCGGCATCCACGCGCCCCTGCGCGTCGGCGACAGCGGTGGCATCACTTGGCGGAACGACGACAGCCTCGTCGATGGCGTCGAGAACCTTGCCCCAGTTGTCCAGCACAACGGCGCCTATGCCCGTCCACTCGCCGGCGGTCTCGTCAGAGGCGTAGTGCTCGTGGCCACGGCGCAGGTTGCCCAGGATGGAGTGTGATGCGAAGAACGTATTTACTGGAGCCAGCGAACCGACGTTGCCCAGAGCCTTGGCTACCTCCATGCAGCGCTGGGTTGCGGTGACGTTTTCGTACGAGGGGCGGTCTGCTAGGTAGGCCGGAACCTCGATCAGGCTGTAGACGTGGCGGTCATCGGGGACAACGCGCTCATCGCCGCGAGCAGCGAAGCGGGTCCATCCGGGGTGCTCCGTGAGCTCGTTTTCCGGGTTTGCCTCCAACCAGGCGAGGACCTCCGCGGGCGAGGTAAACACGAAGATGTGGGAATCGTCGCCGGCGAACGCTTCCCACTGCGCGCCGTGCTGCTTCCACGCCGGGGCGTAAAGGGTGTAAAAGTCACCCTCGGTCAGCCGGAGTTTGATGGGGACAATAGCGGAATTGTTTGTAGCTGCCATGACTACAGATGATAACGCACACCCCCTAAGCAGTTGGCCTAAAGAACCCCTTAAATGCCATCCCCGAGTTGGTTGTGCGGACGGGGCTGATCTGAACCGGGTTGCCGGCTTCGATCATCTGCCCGTCCCCGATATACATCGCCACGTGGCCAGACCACACGGCGAGGTCTCCCGGCTGCAGCGCGTCTTGCGGCACGCTGAACCCGACGGCCATGGCTGCGGCCGTGCGGGGAAGTTCCACGCCGGATTCGCGGTACGCCCACTGGACGAGGCCGGAGCAGTCGAATCCGCGCCCGGGTGTCTGGCCGCCCCACACGTACGGGGTACCCAGCTGCGTTTTGGCTTTTTCTACTGCCTGCAGCGCTTGGGGCGAGGCGGCAGACGAGGACAGTTCCATGGACACGGGCTCGATGGCTGGCGTGTGCGGGGTGTTTTCGCCGTCGGTCACGGGTGTGCCGTGGAATTCCAGGGGTGTGGTGCCAACGCTGCGTAGCAGGGTGGTTGCGGGCGCGAGCTCTTCTTCCAACTGCGCGGCGCGGGCGAGGGCTAGCGAGATGTATTTGCCGGGCAGTGCCAGCAAGTGGGCGACGGCGGCGGCGCTCGTCGCCGGATTGGGGATGAGCGCTTGACCGATGAGACGCGTTGCCTCGGCAATAAAGCGCTGCACCAGGGCGATGATGTCTTTCAGAGCGGCGGCGAGGATAGGGGTGGCCATCTGTACGGCTTTGGCAATGGTGCCGATGTCTTTCGCCACGATGGTGCCCAGCTTGACCAGCGGTGCGGCATCCGCGCCGAAGATGGCAGCAAGTCGGGGTGCGACGGAGAAGTCGGGTGGAGTTCCCGCGCCCGCCAGCACGTTTTGGGGTGGGGCGAGGCTCATGATACGTTCGGCGGTTTCGGCGATCATAGCGAGACCTCCAATGCGCGGGCGAGGTCTTCGTCGTGGCGTTCCATGTCGTCCAGGCTGCGCTGTGAGGAAGCGGCAAGGTCGAGGGCGATGTTGCAAACGGTGGCTAGTTCTTTGCCGGTTTTCTCGGTGGCTGCGATGAGCGTAACGCCGAATCCACCGAAACCGGGGGTGGAGGCGATCTGGGAGGTGATGTTTACTGCTGGTGGGATGCTTGCTTGCGCGCCGGCGACAAGCTTATTTACCAGGTCACGGGCTGCAAGTGGGTCGAACTGTAATGGCTGCATACTTGTTAGACGCATCTACATGCCGGATTGGTTCCCGCTAATGTGGCGGGGTGTTTTACCATGAGGATATGCAGATCACCATCATTGACCACCCTCTTGCGCAGTCCCGCCTGTCCATCATGCGTGACAAGCGAACCAACAATTCTGGGTTCCGCACAGCCCTTGCCGATCTTGGCGCCATGCTCATCTACGAGGCAGCCCGCGACCTGGAGATTGAAGAGTTCCCCATGGAGACCCCGGTGTCTACCACGACGGGCAAGCAGCTGAGGAAGCCGCCGATTATTGTTCCCATCATCCGCGCTGGCCTCGGCATGATCGATCCCGCCCTGTCGATGATTCCGGATGCGCAGGTCGGCTTCATCGGGCTCGCCCGCGATGAGGAGACGCACGAGCCGGTGCCGTACCTGGAGGCGCTGCCGCATGACATGAGCGAGGAGACCGTGTTCCTGGTGGATCCGATGCTCGCCACGGGTGGCTCCCTCCTGCACGCCATCAAGCTGCTTGTTGAGCGTGGCGCGAAGGACATCACCGCTGTGTGCATGGTGAGTGCCGAGCAGGGCGTTACTGCGCTGAAGGAGTCGGGTTACCCGGTGCGGTTGGTCACTGCTGCCATTGATCCCTCGCTCAATGAGGATGCCTACATTGTGCCCGGCCTTGGTGATGCCGGTGACCGTCTGTACGGTCCGCGCAATATTGACCTGTAACGGTCGGTTTTTGCCCATCCCCGCTTGTTTCAAGCGGGGATTTTTTATGCTTCCACAACAAATCATGGGAAAACCGCAGTAGCGACAACTCGTAACAAATAAGCACGATCTTGTGAACTATACACAACGGGTTTGGCAGACAGCGCAAAATTTGGTGTGCATGCTTGATGTGTGGATCCCAACTCAGACGTTATTTACTGGCCGAGCTACGGCCTGGAGTTGGGTAAAGGTCTGCGTATTTTGCGGTTGATGCGGGGGCTGACGCAGGAACGTTTGGGGGAACTGTCTGGGTACACGCGTAACCAGGTGTCGAACCTGGAGCGGAATCAGAATCGCCCGCAGCATCCTGCCAATCCGGAGCTGAAGATGGTGTACAAGCTGGCGTATGCCCTGCACGTTCCGCCGGCGGTGTTGTTGCCTAGTGCGGATCGGCAGGTGCAGCAGTACTGCGAGCAGGATGCGTATCCGAAGTTGTCGGTGTCGCTTTCGTGGCCGCAGGCCGCGCAGGATGTTTCCCGTTATTCGGTAACGCACCTGACCAGTGGCGCGTCGGGTGCCGATGAGGTGGCTGAGCCGTCCTATGATGTGCAGCTCGCCCGTCCGCGGGGGTTGAAGGACGAGGAGTGGACGAGCTTGAAGGATGCCGTCGAGTCGCTGAGTGCTGCGGAGAAAAAGCTTCTCGACGTCCTCCGTGACCTCGAGTCACCCGACGAGGCGGGCTAAGCGTCGCCTAGAGTTTCCGCATCCAAGCCCGGGTTTCTTCGGCCACAGTCGCGCAAAGGGCATCGGCGTGCTCGGGGGTGTCGGTGTCGGAGACTTCGATGTAGACCTTTGTTTTGTTTTCCGTCCCCGAGGAGCGGGCGACGATGCGGATGCTGGCCACATCGGACTGGCCGGTCATGAGTACGCCGTGGGCGCTGGGGAGGGGAGTGGTGACAAAGGGGATGCCCGCCACTTCGCTCGGTGCGTGGGTGGCGATCATGCTGACAATTTCTTGCGGGTCGGAGGAGCGGAGGGAGACCTGCGTCCCCGTGACGTAGCCGTATGTGCGGTGGAGGCGGTGGAGTTCGTCGATAAGCGTTGTTCCTGTGCCCTTCAGTTCGGCGGCCCAGCAGCAGGCGATGAGCGCTGTGGCGATGCCGTCCTTGTCGGCGACAAGCTGCGGGTACGGGCACGTGCCGATCGCTTCCTCGTAGGCGAAGGAGAGCTCGCTAGGTGAGCCGGCCGCGCGTGTCAGGTTTTTGAATCCGGTGGGCGTTTCGCGGTACTCCCAGCCGCAGTCCTCAGCGATCCGCTTGAGCAGGCGCGAAGACACAACGGAGGTGGCGACGACGGGTGGCGTGTCGCTGTCGTCGCCCAGCAGCCGGGTGGCGAGCAATGGGCCGAGTTCGTCGCCACGGAGAATGCGGTATTCGCCGTCGCCGGTGGCCACGCCGATGGCGCAGCGGTCCGCGTCTGGGTCGAGGGCAATGACAATGTCGGCTTCCACCTCGCGGGCGGTTTCGATGACGCGTTTGACGGCCTCAGGCTCCTCGGGGTTGGGGAAGCGCACGGTGGGGAACGTCGGGTCCGGATGCTCCTGGTCAGGGACGGGCCACGTCTGCGCGAAGCCGGCGGCCTGTAACGCCTGGGTGATGGCGCGACCGCCCACGCCGTGCATGGCGGTGTAGCACACGCGGATGGCGGCGCGGTCGTTGTTGACACGGAGCCGGTCGTCCTCTTCTGGGTCGACGAGTGCCACCACCTGATCCACATAGCGGCGCAACTGGTCGGAGGTGGGGCGGACGGTGACCCGGGGAACGTTGAAAGGCGACCCCACAGCGGCGATCTTGGCGAGGATTTCCTCTTCCAAGTCGGCGGGGAGCTGCGCGCCGTCCTCCAGGTATACCTTGTAGCCGTTGTCGCTGGCGGGGTTTTGGGAGGCGGTGATTTGGATGCCGCCGTCGAGGTTGCGTTCCCGGATGAGCCAGCTCACCACCGGGGTCGGAGTGGGGCTCGGCAGCAGCATGACATCGAATCCGGCGCCGGCGAGGACCTCAGCCGCCGTCGTGGCGAAGATGGAGGAGCCGTAGCGGGCATCGTGCCCGACGACAAACTGCATGGGGCCTTCCTCGCCGTACAGGGCGCGTCCGATTCCGGACTCGAGGGAACTGGGTGCTTCATGGTGTCGGTTAAGCTCCGCCGAGCGTTCGGCAAACCAGCTGGCCAGGCCTGCTGTGACGCGGGTGACCTGTTTGACGTTCATCTGGCCGTCGCCGGGGCCGACGGGGGCGCGGAGACCTGCTGTGCCGAATGTAAGAGTCATAAGCCCCATGTTAGGTGTCCTGCGCAGTAGCGGTAGGCTTTCGGCAGTGATATTCACCGCACCATCTCCGTCGGTGCACTGGCAGGAAAGGGGAGCAATCTGATGGCCCGTGAGCTCATTTCCGCAGCTGTGGAAGCGTGGCTGAAAGAGCATGAGTCCGAGGCGATTGAGTGGAGGCGCTACCTCCACGAGCATCCTGAGCTGAGCCATGAGGAGTTCGTCACCACCGACTTCATCGTCGAAAAGCTAGAAGCGGTGGGACTGGCACCGGTGCGCCTCGCATCCACCGGCCTGTACGTTGACATCGGCGAGCCGGACGCCGACGGTCACCGGCTCGCCATCCGTGCGGATATGGATGCGCTTCCGATTGAGGAGGCGACGGGGCTGCTGTATTCCTCGGTCGTGCCCGGCGTTTCCCATGCCTGTGGGCATGATCTGCACATTACGGTCGCGCTGGCGACGGCGTGTGCGCTGGCGACCTGTGCGGATGCGCTTACCCCCGGTGTGCGGATTGTTTTCCAGCCGGCCGAGGAGGTCATGGACGGCGGCGCCCCCGAGGTCATTGAGCAGGGCGTATTGGACAGCGTTGCGGCGATCTATGCCATCCACGCGGAGCCGAAGCTCAAGGTGGGTTCCATCGGTGTGTGCACGGGCGCGATCACCTCGGCGGGAGACGTTGTGGAGATCACGGTGACGGGCCCCGGTGGTCACACGTCCCGCCCGCAGCAGACCGCCGACGTGGTGTTCGGGATGAGTCAGCTGGTCACCGAACTGCCAGCGCTGTTGAGCCGGCGGGTGGACCCGCGCACGGGGACAGTCCTCGTTTTCGGCTCTATCCATGCAGGACATGCGGCCAATGCGATTCCCAAGGAGGGGACGCTCATGGGGACGATCCGCACCGCGGACATCCGGGTGTGGCGCACCATCCAACCGCTCATGGAGGAGCTGATCGGCCAGGTTCTCGCGCCGACGGGCTGCGCGTACTCGATTAACTACATCCGCGGCGTGCCGCCGGTGGTCAATGATGAGGTGGCCACCGCGATTCTCGCCGCCGCTGCGGGCACCTCGGCCGTGCAGGCTCCGCAAAGCTCCGGTGGGGAGGACTTTTCCTGGTACCTCGAGCACGTTCCGGGGTCGATGGCGCGCCTGGGCTGTTGGTCGGGCGAAGGCGACAAGAAGGATCTGCACTGCGATGACATGCTTGTCGACGATCGGGCCATCGCTGTTGGTGTACGTCTCTTCGCGTCTATCGCTTCCCGCTTTCGGGAGAATCACCCTGGTTTAGGGCAGTAATCGCACAACTGCTGTTCCGCTTGTTCTACAACCGGGGGTAGCGTGGGGCGCTCTTCCACGCCCCTTGGGCTCGCTTGGACACTAAACTACACAGTGAAGTTTATGTACACGTGAAAAACTCAAGGATACGCAAGGAACTGTGACGTTACATGTCTAAACGAGTTGTCATTATTGGTGGCGGACCTGCAGGTTACGAGGCCGCTTTCGCCGGAACAAAATACGGCGCGGAGGTCACCCTCATTGAGGATCAGGGATCGGGCGGATCCGCGGTTCTTTATGATTGTGTCCCCTCCAAATCGCTTATCGCAGCGACGGGCATCCGCACCGACCTGCGTCGCGCCGATGACATGGGGTTCGAATACGAGCGCAAGGGGAAGTTCCTCGAGATCGGCTCCGTCAACGCCCGCGTGCGTGACCTTGCCCGCGCCCAATCTGCCGACGTGCGTGCCCAGCTCGAGTCCAACGGCGCACGCCTCATCTCCGGCCGTGGCTACTTCAAGGAATCCCCCACGAAGAAGAACGTGCACGCCGTTCACGTCGACCACGCTGATGGCACGGAAGAAGTCATCGAGTGCGAGCTCGTCCTCATCGCCACGGGTGCGCACCCGCGTGTGCTGCCCGGCGCAGAGCCGGACGGTGAGCGCATCCTATCCTGGCGCCAGGTTTACGATCTGCAAGAGCTCCCCGAGCACCTCATCGTCGTGGGTTCCGGCGTGACCGGTGCTGAGTTCGTCTCCGCCTTCGCAGAGCTCGGCCTGAAGGTGACGATGTGCGCTTCCCGCGACCGCATTCTTCCGCACGACGATGCCGATGCTGCGGACACGCTCGAGGCTGTGCTTTCTGAGCGCGGTGTGCATCTAGAAAAGAACTGTCGCGTCTCCTCCGTCACCCGCACGGATGATGGTGGCGTGAAGGTCACCACGCAGGACGGTCGCGAAATTTACGGTTCCCACGCACTCCTCACGGTTGGGTCGATCCCCAACACCGACGGCCTCGGCCTGGAGGAAGTCGGTGTGGAGGTAACCAAGTCTGGCCACATCCACGTGGACCGTGTGTCCCGCACGAACATTTCCGGCATCTACGCCGCCGGCGACTGCACAGACCTGTTCCCGCTGGCCTCTGTCGCTGGCATGCAGGGACGCATCGCCATGTACCACGCACTGGGTGAGGGCGTGGATCCCATCCGCTTGAAGACGGTGGCAACCGCCGTCTTCACCCGCCCGGAGATCGCCGCCGTTGGTGTGACCGAGAAGCAGATTGAAGAGCACAAGGTGACTGCCCGCATTGTCATGCTGCCCCTCAACACCAACGCCCGCGCCAAGATGCGCTCCATCCGCTACGGTTTTGTCAAGCTGTTCTGTCGGCGAAACTCCGGCCAGATCATCGGTGGCGTTATCGTGGCACCGAACGCGTCGGAACTCATCACCACCGTCGCCGTTGCTGTGTCCAACCGCCTGACTGTGGCGGACATCGCCGATTGCTTCGCCGTGTATCCCACGCTTTCCGGCTCCATCACGGAGGCGGCGCGTCAGCTGGTGAAGCACGACGACCTTGATTAGCTCCCACCATTAGGTGAGAAGAGGAGCCCCCGCGCGAGTATGCTTTCCTACACTCCCTCGCACGGGGGCTTTGCTCTGCCCTGAACCCCGGAGATCCTAAGATTTACCTCTGGACGACTGTTCAAGACGTGAAAAGTTTAACAGGAAATGTAAGACCATTTTCTTGAGTGGGTTTGGGTGACCTAGTATTCTGAAGTGGTTACGTGTGACGTGCTACATAGTTTTTGAAAGGTCGCTTCATGCTACTAAATCCGCAGGAGCTAGAAGGTACCATGACTTCCGGGCACCTGCTTCCCTCCTTTAAGAAAATCCTCGTGGCCAACCGGGGTGAAATCGCCGTTCGCGCCTTCCGCGCCGCGTATGAGACAGGTGCGGAGACAGTGGCGATCTTCCCCATTGAAGACCGCAGTTCGTTCCACCGTTCGCTGGCCTCGGAGGCCTACCTCATCGGCGAAGAGGGTGCACCTGTCCGCGCGTACCTCGACATCGATGAGATTATGCGAGTGGCGAAGGAATCCGGCGCTGACGCTGTGTATCCGGGCTACGGTTTCTTGTCTGAGAACTCCCAGCTCGCCCGCGAATGCGAGGAAAACGGGCTCACCTTCATTGGCCCGACCCCGGAGGTTCTGGACCTAACCGGCGACAAGGCGGCGGCTGTTCATGCCGCGCAAGAAGCAGGCCTGCCCATCCTCGAGGATTCGGACGCAACCGATGAACTGGATGTCTTGGAGTCCTATGCTGAGGGTCGCGAGTTCCCGCTGTTCGTCAAGGCCGTTGCTGGCGGTGGTGGACGTGGCATGCGGTTTGTCCCAGATGCAGAGAACCTGCGCGAGCTGGCCGCCGAGGCCTCCCGCGAGGCTAACTCCGCATTCGGCGATCCTGCCGTGTACCTCGAACAGGCGGTCATCAATCCGCAGCACATCGAGGTGCAGATTCTCGCCGATGCCACCGGAGATGTCGTCCACCTCTTCGAGCGTGACTGCTCCGTTCAGCGTCGTCACCAGAAGGTCGTAGAGATTGCCCCCAGTCCGAATCTGGATCCCGCATTGCGCGACCAGATCTGCGCCGATGCCGTTGCCTTCTGTAAGCACATCGGTTACCAGGGCGCAGGCACCGTGGAATTCCTTGTCGACGAGCAGGGCAACCACGTGTTCATCGAGATGAACCCCCGCATCCAGGTGGAGCACACGGTGACCGAGGAAGTCACCCAGAGGGACATCGTGAAGGCGCAGATGCGTATCGCCGCCGGTGCCACGCTGAAGGAGCTGGGGCTCACCCAGGACTCCATCAAGTTGCACGGCTTTGCTCTCCAGACGCGTATCACCACCGAAGATCCGTCCAACGGTTTCCGCCCGGACACCGGTGTCATTACGGCCTACCACTCGCCGGGCGGCGGTGGCGTACGCCTCGATGGTTCCGCTGCCCTTGGTGGGGAAATTACCGCGCACTTCGATTCCATGCTGGTGAAGCTCACCTGTCGTGGCAATTCCTTCTCCGGCGCGGTCGCCCGCGCCCAGCGTGCCCTGGCAGAGTTCGAGGTCAGTGGCGTGGCAACGAACATTGGCTTCCTGCGTGCGCTGCTGCGCGAACCGGACTTCACAAACAAGCGCATTTCCACGAGCTTCATCCCCGATCACCCGCACCTCTTGCAGGCACCTCCCGCCTCTGATGAGCCGGGTCGTCTCCTCAGCTACCTGGGGCACGTCACTGTCAACAAGCTCAACGGGCCGATGCCGGAAAACGCCATCGATGCTGCAGCCAAGCTGCCCTGTACTGCGGGGCGCGATGTGCTGCCTGGCTCCCGTGATGAGCTGCGTGAACTGGGTCCGGAGAAGTTCGCACGGAAGTTGCGTGAATCCGAAGCGTTAGCCGTCACTGATACGTCCTTCCGTGATGCGCACCAGTCGCTGTTTGCCACCCGTTTCCGCTCGACCCCGCTGGAGGATGCGGCACGCGCCACGTCCGTCCTCACGCCGAACCTGTGGTCTGCTGAGGCCTGGGGTGGCGCCACCTACGATGTGGCTTTGCGCTTCCTCAATGAGGATCCGTGGTGCCGTCTGGATCGCCTGCGCGAGGCAATGCCAAACATCAACATTCAGATGCTGCTCCGCGGACGTAACACCGTGGGCTACACCCCGTACCCCGATAGCGTGTGCACGGCGTTTGTGAAGGAAGCTGAGCGCTCCGGTGTTTCTGTCTTCCGTATCTTTGATGCGCTGAACGATGTCTCCCAGATGCGTCCCGCCATCGATGCCGTTCTCGAAACCGGCACCGCTGTGGCGGAGGTTGCGATGGCGTACTCCGGCAACTTGTCGGATCCGGGGGAGAAGCTATACACCCTGGATTACTACCTCAACCTTGCCGAGGAAATCGTCAACACCGGTGCCCACGTCCTGGCGATCAAGGACATGGCTGGGCTCATGCGTCCGTCTGCCGCCCGCACGCTCGTTTCCGCGCTGCGTGAGCGTTTCGACGTTCCGATCCACATCCACACCCACGACACCGCTGGCGGTGGTCTCGCCACGTACCTGGCGGCGGCCAGTGCCGGGGCGGACTGCGTGGACGTTGCCTCGGCACCTTTGTCCGGTACGACGAGCCAGCCGTCTCTGTCTGCCCTCGTGGCGGCGGTGGCGAACACCTCCCGCGACACGGGCCTGGACCTCGACGCGATCATGGAGATGGAGCCCTACTGGGAGGCCGTGCGCAGCATGTACACGCCATTCCAGTCCGGCGTGAACGCGCCTACTGGCCGCGTGTACCACCACGAGATCCCTGGTGGCCAGCTCACCAACCTTCGCGCGCAGGCCACCGCACTCGGCCTGGCCGATCGCTTCGAGATCATTGAGGACACCTACGCTGCGGTGTCCGAGATGCTCGGCCGCCCGACGAAGGTGACCCCGTCCTCCAAGGTCGTGGGCGACCTCGCCCTGCACCTTGTGGGTGCAGGTGTGGATCCGGCCGACTTTGCTGCAGACCCGCAGAAGTACGACATCCCGGATTCGGTTATTTCCTTCCTCCGCGGCGAACTGGGCACCCCGCCCGGTGGCTGGCCGGAGCCGTTGCGCACCAAGATCCTCGAGGGGCGTGGCGAGGGCCACAAGCCCTTCGTCGACGTGGAGCCCAAGGATGCGGAGCTGTTGCACTCCGAGGATGCTGAGGTACGCCGTGACACGCTCAACCGGCTCCTGTTCCCCGGCCCGACAGCCGATTACAAGGAGTCCCGTCGCCTCTACGGGCACACGGCCAACCTGCCGGACCGCCAGTTCTTCTACGGTCTGCGTGAGGGAGAAGAGACCGCCATCCCGCTCGAGGAGTCCAAGACCCCGATGCTCGTCCGCCTGGACGCCATCGGTGAGCCGGATCCGAAGGGCATGCGCAAGGTTGTCTTCAACGTCAACGGTCAGATCCGTCCGACCTCCGTTCGTGACGAGTCCGCCGAGAACCTCACCCCGGTTGCAGAGAAGGCCGACCTGAAGAACGAGGGCCACGTGGCCGCGCCGTTCGCCGGTGCCGTCACTGCGTCTGTGTCTGAGGGCGATGAGGTGAAGGCCGGTGACCCGGTTGCCACCATCGAGGCGATGAAGATGGAAGCATCCATCACCGCCACCATCGATGGTGTCATTGACCGCGTTGTTGTGCCTGGCCCCACCAAGGTGGAGGGCGGCGACCTGCTCGTCGTCATCAAGTAACAGCAGAAGAGAAAACCGGCTGTGAGAAAAATCTCGCAGCCGGTTCCTTTTTATGTCTCTACATACGCAAGTGCCCCGGCCGAAGCCGGGGCACTGCGTATTCCCTAAACCCTTTATCGAAAGGGATCTTTAGTGTAACACGACACTTTTAAAGAACACAAATTTTATTCTGCGTCTTTAAGTTCGAGCAGCACTTCGCCCTTCTTGACGGTCTTCGCTTCCTCTGCAGCAAGTCCGGTAACCACGCCTGCCTTGTGAGCCTTCACAGGGTTTTCCATCTTCATGGCTTCGAGGACGAGGACGGTGTCGCCTTCGGCAACCTCCTGGCCCTCTTCCACATTCACCTTGATGATGGTGCCCTGCATCGGAGCGGTCACGGCATCGCCGGACACGTTGGACTTGCCGCCGGAGCCACGACGACGCTTCGGGTGCTTCTTGGGGCCGGATGCGCCACCGGTCAGTGCGAGGCTTGCGGGGAGCGCAACCTCGACGCGACGGCCGTTGACCTCAACGACGACCTTCTTGGAAGGTAGCTCGTCCTCGTCCACGTCGGTCTCGTCGGTGTACGGTTCGAGCGGGTTCTCCCACTCTTCCTCGATCCACTTGGTGTAGATGTCGAAGCCATCCTCGGTGCCCACAAACGCCGGGTTCTCCACAATGTGGCGGTGGAACGGCAGCACGGTGGGGAGGCCATCAATGACGTACTCGGCGAGGGCGCGGCGAGAGCGCTCCAGAGCTTCCTGGCGGGTCTCGCCGTACACGATGAGTTTGGCCAACATGGAGTCGAACTGGCCGCCGATGACGGAGCCCTCGGTGATACCGGAATCAACGCGGACACCGGGGCCGGTCGGCTCCTTGTATGCGGTGACGGTGCCGGGGGAGGGAATGAAGCCCGAGCCCGGATCCTCGCCGTTAATACGGAATTCGAAGGCGTGACCGCGCGGGATCGGGTCCTCCTTGATGTGGAGTTCCTTGCCCTCAGCAATGCGGAACTGCTCGCGCACGAGGTCGAGATCCGTCGTCTGCTCGGTGACGGGGTGCTCCACCTGGAGGCGGGTGTTGACCTCAAGGAAGGAGATGAGGCCGTCGGAGCCAACGAGGTACTCGACGGTGCCGGCGCCGTAGTAGCCGGCTTCCCTGCAGATGGACTTGGCGGACTCGTGGAGGCGAGTGCGCTGTTCATCGGTGAGGAAGGGGGCCGGAGCTTCCTCGACGACCTTCTGGAAACGACGCTGGAGGGAGCAGTCACGGGTACCAACGACGACAACGTTGCCGTGCTGGTCGCCGAGGACCTGGCACTCAACGTGGCGGGCACGGTCGAGGTAGCGCTCAACGAAGCACTCGCCGCGGCCGAAGGCTGCGGTTGCCTCGCGGGTGGCGGACTCGAACTGGTCCTTCACTTCGTCCATGGTGTAGGCCACCTTCATGCCACGTCCGCCGCCACCGAAGGCAGCCTTAATGGCGATGGGGAGACCGTGCTCCTCGGCGAACTTAACTACCTCGTCGGCATCCTTGACCGGGTCCTTGGTGCCCGGAGCCATCGGGGCCTTGGCGCGCTCAGCGATGTGGCGAGCGGTCACCTTGTCGCCCAGGTCGCGGATGGACTGCGGGGACGGGCCGATCCAAATGAGGCCGGCTTTAATAACGGCTTCGGCGAAGTCGCCGTTTTCCGAAAGGAAGCCGTAGCCGGGGTGGATGGCGTTGGCACCGGACTTCTTTGCGGCGTCGAGGATCTTGTCAAAGTTAAGGTACGATTCTGCGGAGGTCTGTCCTCCCAATGCGAAAGCTTCATCCGCCAACGAGACAAATGGTGCGTCTGCGTCTGGTTCCGCATACACCGCAACGCTGGGGATGTCTGCATCCTTAGCAGCCCGTATAATCCGCACCGCGATCTCTCCGCGGTTTGCTACGAGGACTTTTTCAATCTCGCGTTGCTCTACTGTCATGGCGCTCCTTCTTGCATCATGTCTTAACCCCTCACGAAGGATTTCGCCTACGCAAAAGGATGTGATTTTGTCTTAATTGTGGCACAGCTTTCACCCTCCGCGGAGGAAAATGGGTCGAAAGATGGGGTATTTGTGCCGTTAGCTACCCCCTTTTTAAGGCATAGGTGTGATGTCATAAGTCCTTTGTGTGGGGGTGGAAGATGCCCTAGGTTAGTATAGTTTTTTGTTCAAAACTATAGCGTTGACCAGGCCTATGCCTGTGGGGTTCCGAGAGAAAGCGCTCCTATTTGGGGGGAGAAGGTGAGATTATGTCCGACCGGGCGCAAATTTGCTGTGAGCTGACAGCGAACGCAGAAATGCGTGGAGTTGCCAGAAGTTGCCTACGTCTGCGGGGGCGTGACACCTAGGAAAGCTCGATGGGGACACCAATCATGTTGCCCCACTCGGTCCACGAGCCGTCGTACACCGTCACATTCGTGAAGCCGAGGAGGGATTCCAAGATGAACGCGGTGTGGGAGGCCTGTGCGCCGCTGTTGCAGTACACCACTGTCGGAGCTTCGGGGTCGAGCTCGGCGTAGGCCTGCCGGGTGGTGGCGGCATCAGAGAAGCGTCCCGACGGCTGCAGGGTGGTGCGCCACGGGATGTTGTGGGCACCGGGGATATGGCCGTCGCGGGCGGCTCCCGAGGCCTCCGAACCGTCGAAGAGGCCGGGGGACCGGACGTCGACAAGCTGTACAGAACCCAAACGCTCCCGGAGGTCGGAAACGAGCGTCCGGGAGGGCAGTGACGTCACCTCGGGTACCGGATACGCCGTCTGCGGGGGGATGGGGAAGGAAAAGACAAGCTCGCGCTCCTCGCCGGCCCACGCATCGCGACCACCATCGAGGATGCGAACATCGGCGTGGCCGTACTGGCGCATGATCCATGCTGTGTAACAGGCCCAGACGTTGGCGGAATCGCCGTAGATGACAACGGTGTCTGTAGGGGAGATGCCCTTATCCTTCATGAGCTGCGCGAAGTCTGCGGGGCTCAGGATGTCCCTGCGCAGCGGGTCGGACAGTTCCGCCTGCGGGTGGATGCGAATGGCTGTGGGGATATGTCCGAGATCGTACTGGTAGCTGTCGGCATCGCTTTCCACAATGACGAGGCCTCGCATACCGGCATGGGCGGCAAGCCAGGATGCACTGACGAGGTGTTCGGGGTGGGCAAACTCCTGGTGGTGTGTATCTGGGTCGATCTCCAAAGCCACAGCTGTTCTCTTTCTACATGCCGATTATGTACTTTCGTATCATTCTAGAGGCCTCAGTCATACCTTGGCTAAGTGAGTGCATTAAATCACAGTTGTGGCGGCGTTTTCCCAGGCACGGACAACCCCAGGGGTAGTTGCACTGCGAACCGTGCCGATCCGGGTTACAAATAATACACACCCCTTGGATTCACTCCTATGAATGTGAAATGAAGGTGTGCACTAATCCACATCACACCAGGAGTAGAGATAGTGTCTAACATCACCCGTACTATCGCCTGCGTGACCGCAGCAGCCGTCAGCGCAGCAACGCTTTCCGCCCCTGCCGTTGCACAGGAAGCGGCTATCGCAAAAATCAACGTCGCAGCCATTACCGATTTCCACGGCCACATCGAAACCGTGACCGACAAGGACGGCAGCCTCAAGGAGCCCGGTGCCCCGATCCTCGCCTGCCACCTGCCTAAGCTTGCCGACGAAGGCGCAGAACAGATCCGCGTCTCCGCAGGCGACAACATCGGTGGTTCCACCTTCATCTCCTCTGTGGACAAGGACGTGCCTACCATCGAAGCCCTCAACACCATGGGCTTTAAGGTGTCCGCTGTGGGCAACCACGAGTTCGACCAGGGCTGGAGCGATCTTTCCGAGCGCGTCGGCATCAACGGCGACAAGCTGGCCAAATACAAGCATATCGGCGCCAACGTCGAAGGCGAAACCCCCGAGCTCGCACCGTCTTACGTCGAAGAGGTCAACGGTGTGAAGATCGGCTTCGTCGGTGGCATCACCGATAACCTCCCCTCGCTCGTCAGCCCCGCCGGCATCGAGGGCATCACCGTCACCGCCCCGATCCCCGCTATCAACGCCGAGGCTGACCGCCTGGTAGAGGCCGGTGAGGCAGACGTAGTTATCGCCCTCATGCACGAGGACGTCGCCACGCAGCCCGATAGTGTGCTCGGGTCCTTTTCCACCAACGTCGACGCCGTCGTCGGTGGACACTCCCACCTCTTCGCCGAGAAGACCGTTGAGCGTGAAGGTGCCCTCCCGCTCGTCATCGTTCAGGCCGAGAACTACGGCACCGCCATCGGAGACATCGATATCGAATTCGACACCGACAAGGGCGAGCTGACCGCCATCACCGGCGATGTTCAGACGGTGAATGAGATGGGCGAGGACACCGACTGTGTCACCAATCCCGATGCGGAGCTGACGAAGCTTGTCGAGGACGCCAAGGACAAGGCAGATGTTCTAGGCCAGGAAGTCATCGCCGAGAATGCTCCCGAGATGCATCGCGCCTCCAACGAGCTCGCTGCAGCCGATGCCGGATCCTCCCGTGGCACCGAGTCTACGCTGGGTAACTTCATCGGTGAGGCCTCCAAGAACTACCTTGCAGCCAACTCCAATGTGACCCCGGACCTCGGCGTCATCAACGCCGGTGGCATCCGCGCCGACATTAAGGGTGGCGACGTCACCTACGCCGATGCCTTCAGCGTCCAGCCCTTCGGCAACGAGATCGGCTACGTGGAAATCACCGGCGCGGACATCAAGGACGTGCTGGAGCAGCAGTGGCAGAAGGACGGTGCCTCCCGCCCCGTGCTCATGCTCGGCTGGTCCAAGAACTTCAGCTACACCTACGATCCCGCCAAGCCCCGCGGTGAGAAGGTCACGTCCATGACCATCGACGGCACACCCGTTGACATGGACAAGACCTACACCATTGCCGGCAACACCTTCCTGCTTGCCGGCGGCGATAACTTCAAGGGCTTCACCGCAGGCGAGGTGCAGACCCTCGGCCTCATGGATCTCGACGCCTTCATCTACGGCCTGACCGACGAGGCAACGACCGCTAATCCGGCCCAGATCGGCGTCGGCGCAACGATCGACGGCACCCTGAAACCGGGCGAGGAGATCACCCTCGACCTCAGCTCCCTGGACTACACCGTCGGTGGCACCGCCACCACGGTGAAGGCCACGCTGGGCGACACCTCTGCGGAGGCGGAGATCGACAAGTCCACCAAGCCCGAGGTGGGCCAGGACAATTTCGGTACCGCCAAGCTCACCCTGACCGTCCCCGAGGACCTCGCTGGTGAACAGAACATCACCGTCACCACCAACGCTGGCACGGAGGTCACCATCCCCGTCACCATCGATGCCAGCGATACGGATACCGGTGATCAGGACACGACAGATACGGACAACACCGCCACGGGTAGCTCCAACCTTGCCGACGTCCTCATCGGCATCGGTGGCGCCATCATGGGCCTCATCGCCGCTATCGCTGCAGCCATCGGCCTGCAGAATTTCATTCAGCAGTAATCGGCAGCGACCGACCGCATAAAAAATGCTCTCCCTGAGGGGAGAGCATTTTTCGTCTGTTTCTAAGCCAGTAGGTCCGCAGCGGCAGACGGGTCGGCATCCTCCAGCATCGTCTTCAGGCGTTCGTACTCGTCATCCTCGCCGATGAGGTGGGCAGCCTTGGCGAGCGCTGCAATGGCGCGCAGCACGCTGCGGTTCGGCTCATGTGAAAACGGGACCGGGCCCCAGCCCTTCCACCCGTTCTTCCGCAACAAATCCAGGCCACGGTGGTAGCCGGTGCGCGCATAGGCGTACGCCACAGTCGGCGCATCGTGGCGCTCAAGGGCGAGTTCGGCAAGCTCCGCCCACACCGTGGGGGAAGCCGGGTGTGCAATCGCCGCATCCTCCGGGGTGGCGGCGGTGAGATCCGGCTCCGCTGGAAGCGTGACGGGCGGGGGTGCTAACAAATCTTTCTTCTCCATGACACCCCAGATTACCTAACTTTGGCGGTTCCACAGGCTCGATGCGTTGATTCCCATGGAGTACAACGCGCGTCGCAGCGTGGGAACCGATAGCCCAATGACACCGCTCGGATCGCCCTCGATGCGGTCTATGAACCAGCTGCCCAGCGCCTCAAGCGTAAACGCGCCGGCGCACGGCAACGGTTCCCCGCTCGCGGCATAGGCCTCGATGTCGCGCCGGGTAGGGGAGGCGAAGTGCACGCGGGTCTCGGAAACATCCGCAAACGTCCGTGGCGAGGAACCGGCGGGGCCGGTGATGAAGTGAGCGGTGAGGAGAGTGCCCACCTTGCCACTTTGCATCTCCCACCGGCGGATCGCCTCGGGTCCCGTGTGCGGCTTGCCGGTCAACTGTCCGTCGATAAGCAACATCGAATCACATCCGACCGTCACATCGGCGGGGTAACCGGAAGCCACCGCCTCGCATTTTGCCTGTGCCAGCGCGGCGACGCGCTCCCGCGGCGGTGCCTCCTGGAGGCGGGTGAGGATCGCCTCCTCGTCCACATCTGCGGGGTGAACGATGGGCTCCACCCCCGCGTTGCGGAGCAACATGAGACGGGACGCAGAACCAGAAGCCAAAACCAAGCGCATGCTCGTCATTATGGCACAGAAAAACCGCCCCCCGGTTGATGAACCAGGAGGCGGTGGGGATGAGGAGGTTTACTGGGTTACCTCTTTGTTCGCTGTCGCGTCGGTAGCCTTCGCGGCCTTGCCCAGGTTGTAGACCCACTTGTAGGAGCCGTAGAGCAGGGCAATGAAGACGACGAGACCGATCCAGTTGGCGGCCCCCTCGAAGGAATCCGGAACCACCTGGAGCGGGCTTGCCACGCCAGAGCCGGCAATGATGCCAGCGTTGAGAACACCGAACAGGGACTCACCGACGATGAGACCCGTCGCCATAAGCACGCCGAGGCGTTTCATCTGGTCTGCGATGGCACCGTGCTTATCGGACCACTTGTCGTAGAAGTAGCCAATGAACGCGCCAATCGGCACCGTGCACGTCACGGTGATCGGCAGGTACATGCCCATGCCGACAGCCAGCGGCGGAAGGTGGAACTTGTTCTTCGTCGCGCGGCCGAGAATCTCGTCGACAGCAACAATGGCGCAACCGATGAGCGCGCCGGTGCCGATGAGACCCCAGTCCAGGGAACCACCGAAAATGCCGGTGGCCAGCGAGGTCATGAGGGCGGCCTGCGGGGCGGCGAGGGCATCGGGGCCTGCGCCCTCCATGCCGGCGAAACCGAAGCCGGTCAGCATGAGCTGCAGCACCGGCGGGATGACGGCAGCACCGAAGATCACGCCGATGATGAGGGCCACCTGCTGGCGCCACGGGGTTGCACCGACGAGCTGACCGGTCTTCAGATCCTGCAGGTTATCGTTTGAAATCGTCGCGATACCGAAGACAATCGACGCCGTGAACAGGGTGTAAGCGACCAGGTCGTCGGTCTGGCTGGCATCGCCGGTGGCGACAACCTTGATGAGCAGAGCGGCAGTGATGACGATGATGACGCCGACACCGGAAATCGGCGAGTTGCTGGCGCCGATGAGGCCGGCCATGTAACCACAAATACCGGCCACGACGAGGCCGATGAGCAGCGTGAAGATGATCGACACGGTGATCAGGGAGCCCACGTGGTGGGAGATGTCCGTGTCCTTCGCAAACAGCCACAGCAGCAGGCCGATCGGCAGCATGGAAGCCAGGGTGACGATGACGACAACGCTCATCGGCATGTCGCGCTCCGTCAGGGGCAGGACGTCGCCAGCCTTGCGGTGGCGCGAGGAAGCAAGCGATTCCTTAATGCCGCGGACGATGGGGCCAATGATTTTCAGCAGCGTCCACAGGGCCGCAACGGTCATGGCGCCTGCACCAGCCATGCGCACATCGCCGTTGAAGGTCGACTGCACGAATTCTGCGAAGGTGTCGCCCTCCTCAGGCTCCATGCCGGAGGAGATGACCGGAAGCAAAATGCCGTGGGAAATAGCCACGCCAACGAGCATGGCGATGGACACGCCGACACCTACCAGGTGGCCGACACCGACCAGCGCCATGGAAATGGAAAAGCCGAACATGGAGCCGCCCGCACCGACGTGGAACGCGCTCTTCAGTGAGCCGGCAGCGACCTTCATCGCGGTGAGCAGTGACAGGCCGGCGGAGACCAAGCTGCCGACGATAATGACCTTGAGGCCACGTTTATTCTCCTCCACGGAGCCGTGCGTATCGCCAACCTTCAGCACCTCAGCAGCGGCGACACCCTCCGGGTAGGGGAGGTCGGAGCCGGTTACCAGGGCGCGGCGGAGCGGAATAGAATACGTCACGCCGAGGATGCCACCGACTGCGACGACGCAGGCTGTCTCCCAGTAGGAAAAGCCTGTCCACCAGCCGATCATGACGAGGCCGGGGAGGACGAAGATGATGGCCGAGAGCGTACCCGCGGCCGATGCGATCGTCTGAACAATGTTGTTTTCCTGCACGGTGTGATCGGCGAAGCGACGCAGGATCGCCATGGAAATCACTGCTGCAGGAATGGAGGTGGCAAAGGTCAGGCCTACTTTCAGGCCAAGGTAGACGTTCGCCGCCGTGAATACCAAAGTAATGAGGCCACCGATGATGACGGCGCGGATTGTTAGCTCCTTGATGGGGCTGGACTCCGTCCGCTCACCCGTGGCAGGTGTTGAGGTAGTCATGGTAGGTTGGAACTCTTTTCGAAATATGTGATTATGTCGGATTTCGCAATTATGCGCGCCTATATTTGCACAAAGACGCAGCGGTCAGGTGTTTCTTGCACGTGTCCTGTGTATAATATTGTGCCACTATGCGTTATTTCTAGGCAACACGCTGTGCAGGTTCGGATATCAGATGTTCGCCCCCGTTGCCCGCTCTTCCTTTTTGTATGTGCCCGTTCAGGGGTACCCCCGCTCATGCTTGTCGACGCCCCGTTGTCGCCCAATATGAAACCCCCAGGCTGTTTTCAGCCTGGGGGTTAAGGTGCGTTCTGGCCGGCGCCGGCTTAGAAGTACCGGCTGTTGCGGAACGCGTTGGGGTTGTACGTCTTCGGGCGGTCGAGCCGATCGCCGAAGTTGCCCCAGTTGTTGACGGGCTTGTACCGCTCATCCGTGGCGGCCTTCTGGGCCTCCGCCTCCAGCGTAGACAGCACCGCTGTGAGTGCGCCCAGTTCCTCCTCCGTCGGGTTGCCACCAACTACGTGGAAGAGGGGTTTGTCCTTGGTACGACCGACCTCGTCGGTTCCCTCACCGTCGATGACGGTGAGTTCCGTTTGTTTTTCACTCATATGTACCCCTATCGGATCACGCAGTTAGTTTTGTTACAGCGGAATGTTTCCGTGCTTCTTGGCAGGAACGTTAACCACCTTACGGTCGAGGAGACGCAGACCCTCAATCAGGTGGCCGCGGGTCTCGCTCGGCGGGATGACCGCGTCAACGAAGCCACGCTCGGCGGCCACGTACGGGTTCACCAGGGTGCGATCGTATTCGGCCTCGTACTCCTTCATCAACTTCTGCATGTCCTGGTTCGGATCCTCGGCGGCCTTCTTCAGCTCCTTGCGGTAGATGAAGCCGACGGCACCGGAGGCACCCATGACGGCGATCTCGGCGGTCGGCCAGGCGTATACGAGGTCGGCGCCCATTTCCTTGCCGCCCATCACGCAGTACGCGCCGCCGTAGGCCTTGCGTGTAATGACGGTGATCTTGCCCACGGTGGCCTCACAGTAGGCGTAGAGGAGCTTCGCGCCGCGGCGAATGATGCCCTCGTACTCCTGGTTGGTGCCGGGCAGGAAGCCGGGCACATCCACGAATTCCACGATCGGGACGTTGAAGGCATCACAGGTGCGGACGAAGCGCGCGCCTTTTTCCGCGGACTTGATGTCCAGGCAGCCGGCGAACTGCATCGGCTGGTTGGCTACGATGCCCACGGCGCGACCCTCGATGCGGGCAAAGCCCACGATGAGGTTTTCTGCGTAGGCCTCCTGGATCTCCAGGAACTCGCCGTCATCGACGACGGAGGAGATGACCTCCTTCATGTCGTACGGGGAGTTGGTGGAATCCGGAATGATGGTGTCCAGCGCGAGGTCGTCCTCGGTGAGGTTGTCCTGGATGGCGCCCTCCATGATCGGGGTCTGCAGGCGTGGCGTTTCTGCCCGGTTGTTGGACGGCAGGTAGCTCAACAGGTCGCGGACGAAGTCGAGGGCATCGGCATCATCGGAGGCCGTGTAGTGGGAGGTACCAGACATAGTCATGTGCGTTTCCGCACCGCCGAGTTCCTCCTGGGTGACTTCCTCGCCGGTCACCGTCTTGATGACGGAGGGGCCGGTGATAAACATCTTGGATGTCTTGTCCACCATGACGATGAAGTCCGTCAGGGCCGGCGAGTACACGTGGCCACCGGCGCAGGCACCCATAATCAGGGAAATCTGCGGGATAACGCCACTGGCCTGCGTGTTGCGCAGGAAGATCTGGGAGTACAGGCCGAGGGAGACCACGCCCTCCTGGATGCGGGCACCGGCACCTTCGTTGATGCCGATGATGGGGCAGCCGGTCTTAATGGCCATGTCCATGATTTTGACGATCTTCTCGCCGTACACCTCGCCGAGTGCGCCACCGAAAACGGTGGAGTCCTGGGAGAAGACGCACACCTTGCGGCCGTCAACGGTGCCGTAACCGGTGACCACACCGTCGGTGACGGGGCGGTTCGCGTCGAGCCCGAAGTTGGTGGAACGGTGACGGGCGAGGGCATCGATCTCCACGAACGACCCTTCGTCGAGAAGGTATTCCACGCGCTCACGCGCCGTCTTCTTCCCCTTGGCGTGTACTTTTTCTACGCGGGCCTCGCCCATCGGGAAGCGGGCTTCCGCAATTCTGTTGCGCAGATCCGCGAGTTTCCCGGCGGTCGTCGTCAGGTCCGGTTTCTCGTCGGTGGTTTTAATTGAAGCTGTCATATCGCCAGTCTAGCGTGTAAGAGAATCCAGAAAGTGACATTTCCCACTACAGAATTTTTCAGTTTTCTTCACACCCCGCCCCTTTGGTGACACCAAATCTCGTGGTGAGGGTAAAAACCGCAGCGACAAGGGGTAGTTGGACCGGTGCCCGCTTCGACGTATGATGTCCGATTTGCGTCCGTGTGCTACACCCATTGGGGGTGGATAGGGTGGAAGCGATTAAAATTCACACCATGACTAACCGCGAGCCACTCAACCGCGACGAACTTCACCGCCGCCTGGTAGACACGAACCTGTATCAGCAGCTCACCGTCCTCGAGCAGACCGGCTCCACCAACGCCGACCTCCTCCAAGCCGCCGCCGACGGCGCCCCCACCTTCACGGCGGAGATCGCCGAGTTCCAAGACTCCGGCCGTGGTCGCCGGGGCCGTGCCTGGGTCACTCCCGCATACTCCCAGGTCACCTTCTCTGTTCTCGTGCGTCCGCGCACCCTCGATCACTTCGGCTCCCTGTCTCTCATGGCTGGTCTCGCGCTTATCGACGCCCTCCAGCCCCTCCTCGGCTCACAGGTCGCCCTCAAGTGGCCGAACGACGTCCTCGTCAACGGCAACAAGATCTGTGGCATCCTCGGCGAGGCCCAAGCGTTGGCCACCAACCACCCCGAGGTTGTCCTCGGCTGCGGGCTCAACCATTCCCTAACTCGTGAGGAACTGCCCGTCGACAATGCCACCTCCCTCGCCCTCGAGGGCATCGATGTCGATCGCACCGAGCTCACCGTCTCCGTCCTCACCGCCATGCACAATCGCCTCGGTGCCTGGGCCACCGGCGATGTCCACATGGACGACTACCGCGCAGTGTGCTCCACCATCGGCAAAGACATCCGCGTCATGCGCCCCGGCACCGACGATCTGCTTGGTAGGGGAGAAGACATCACCGACGAAGGTTTCCTCGTCGTCCGCGACCGCTCCGGCGAGCTCCACGAGCTGTCCGCCGGCGAAGTGCACCACGTGCGCCCCCTGGAGTAAACCGTGCGCCTCGAGCCAGGAGAGGTCGTCCTCGCCGACGTCACCACCACCTACCGCCACCTCGCCATGCCCGTTGTCCAGCTCCTTTTGTCCACCGGCGTGTGCTCCATCGCCCTCGGTGTTTTCGACAGGCCCGCAGGCACGGAGCTCGCCGGTGTCGTGTTACCCCCGGAGTGGCGGGGACTCGTGGTCGCTATTTGGGCCGTGTGGGTCCTCATCGGGTTCCTCTGGCCCGTGCTCATGTCCCGCACCGCCCGGACCATAATCACTACCAAGCGGATCGCGTACCGCAAGCCGGGGCTTTTCGTTCGCCCCCTTACCATCTTCTTCGAGGAAATCGAGGCCATCAACCGGCGTTCGTCCACGCTCGTCGTGTCCACCTACGCTTCTCGGCGCCCCGTCATCATCGACAACGTGCCCAAAACCAAGCAGCTCGTTCGGCTCATCGAGGGGAGCTACTAGGGTTACAAGGGTGAGTACTAACGATCCCCATGCGCCTGGCATGCCGATTGTCACCGTAATCGGCGACGGTCAGCTCGCCCGCATGATGCAGACAGAAGCAACCGAACTCGGCCTAACCATCCGCCTCTTGGCCGGTGCCACCGACTCGTCAGCAGCCCAGGTCACCCCCGACATCACCGTCGGAGACTACACCACGCTAGCCGACGTCCAGTCCGTCGCCTGCGGCTCCTCCGCCGTCACCTTCGACCACGAGCACGTCCCCAACGAGATCCTCCACACTCTCATCGACACAGGCATCAACGTCCAGCCCCAGCCCGACGCCCTCATCTACGCCCAGGACAAGCTGGAAATGCGCAAGAAGATGAAGGAACTGGGGCTGCCGGTGCCGTGGTTCACGGATGTCACCGACCCCTCCCGCCTACCAAGCGGAAAACCGATCTGCCTGAAGGCAATCCGTGGCGGCTACGACGGCCACGGCGTCTGGTTCACCGATAACGCACCAACGCTCGCCGCCGAACTCATGGACAAGGGTGTCCACCTCATGGCAGAGGACAAGGTGGAACTCAAGCGCGAGCTGTCCATCCTCTCGGCCCGTCGCCCCTCCGGTGACATCGCACAGTGGGACATCACCGAGACCATTCAAACCGACGGAATCTGCGTGGAGGCGCTCGCCCCCGCGCCGGGGCTTACCGACGCTCAAGCCGACACCATCCGCCACATCGGGCGCACCGTTGCCGAGAAACTCGGCGTCACCGGTGTCCTCGCCGTCGAGCTTTTCGAAACCACCGACGGCGAGATCCTCATCAACGAGCTCGCCATGCGCCCCCACAACACCGGCCACTGGACCCAGGACGGATCGGTCACCAGCCAGTTCGAGCAGCACCTCCGCGCAGTACTCGACCTCCCCCTCGGCTCCACCGCCCGCACCGCCCCCGTCACCTGCATGGTCAACACCCTCGGTGGCGAAGCGGAGCAGGACATCCCCGCCGCCATGACCAAGGTGTGGGAGAGCTACCCCGAGGCCAAGATCCACTGGTACGGCAAGTCCTACCGTGCTGGCCGCAAGCTCGGCCACGTCAACGTCTCCGGCACCGATGCGGACACCGTCCGCGCCCGCGCCCGTGCCGCCGCCGGGATTATAGTGGGTAGCCATGAGTAACTGCTTGGTAGGAATCATTATGGGGTCCGACTCCGATTGGGACACGGTCAAACCCGCCGCCGACATTCTTGACGAGTTCAACGTCTCTTACGAAGTCGGCGTCGTCTCCGCGCACCGAACCCCCGACAAAATGCTCAACTACGCCCGCACCGCCCACACCCGTGGCATCAATGTCATCATCGCCTGCGCCGGCGGTGCCGCCCACCTGCCGGGCATGACGGCCGCGGCCACCCCGCTGCCGGTCATCGGCATTCCCCGGGCGCTCAAGGATCTCGATGGTCTGGATTCGCTCTTGTCCATCGTCCAGATGCCCTCCGGTGTTCCCACCGCGACGGTGTCTATCGGTGGCGCCAAAAACGCTGGGCTCCTCGCCGTGCGGATGCTCGGGATCGGTGACCCGGCGCTCGTCGAAAAGATGTCCGCCTACCAAGCGAATATGGCTGCCGAGGTGGAGGAGAAGGAGCGTCGCCTCCACGAGCGCTTGTCCTAACGTGACCCCGCTCGTTATCCTCGGCTCCAGGCTTATCGACGGCCTACCAGGCGCCACCCTCACCCGTCGCCTGGTAGTCGCCCGTCGCCACATCACCCCCGCCACCACCGTTGTCGTCACCGGCCACAACGGCGAGGCCGAGGCGATGCGCGACTGGCTCGTCGCCCACGGAGTCGACTCCACCCGCATCATCGTCGAGCCCCACGCCCGCTCCACCAACGAAAACCTCGAGAATGCCTCCGCAGCGCTTGGTAGGGCGACGCGTTTCGACGTTATCACGAGCGATTTCCACGCCCCCCGCGTCCGCATGTGGGCCTGGCACCATCACTTTGATGTGAACGTCATCACTGCGTCGACCCCCGCCAACAGACGTCTGTTCATCTACACACGCGAACTAGCTGCGATTCCGCATTCCGCGCTTCGGATCATCTGGCGCAAATTCCACAGGCCGTAGCTCACCTGCAGCCGAGTTATCCACAGATCCAGCGCCTACCACGCGCACCCCGGGCGCGTGGTAGTTAGAGTTCGAGGCATGACACACGCACTCGACTCTCTCGCGGCTTCGCTGACGGGCACGGCCATCCTCTTTGAGGCCCTCGCCCTCGGCTCTTCTGTCGCGCAACGAGTCGAGAGGCTTGTCGACGATTATCATCTTTCCCCTGCTTTCGCTCGCCAGCTCTGCAACGGCGCCACCAACTGGGTCGACTACGACCTCGCCGCCGACCCTCGCCCCAATGAGCTGCCCACCGAATTCCTGATCCTCATCTCCAAGGGGATGAACAACCTGGAACCGGAAGAGCGGGAAACCTACAGGGAGGAGATGCTCAGCTACGCCGTCGATAAGCTTCCAACCGTGCCGGAGATGAAGAACGCGTGCGCAGAACGCGGTCGCGACCACCTACCACGCACCACCCAGCCGTCGCTCACCGTCGGCCAGCGTGCCGACGCTACGGGCCTCAAGCACGCCCGCCTCGCCCTCAAAGCGCAGCAGATGGACGAATTCATCAGCGTCTGCAACTACCTTGCCCCCGATGACTCCTCCATGTCGACGTCCGCCCGCTGGGCCCAGGGCCTCCGCACACTCGTCGCCCTGTGGAGGGAAGGCACCTTCGAGGAAGTCACCCTCACCCGCATCTGGGACCGCACGCTCAGCCCCTGTTTCATCATCAATGCCGACGACCTCACCTACCAAGGAGACGGCAAGTTCGCGACAACCGACGGTAACCTCATCGATGCCGACGACATCAGTCGTTCCCGGCTTGCCCCCTTCGGCTTCGTCACCATCTACGACAAAAACGGCAACATCGGTGTCCACTACCAACTAGAAAACGAGCGATTCGCCAGCCCAGAGCTTCGCTCCGCCCTCGCCTGCGACCAGATCTTCTGCGCTCACCCCGGCTGCTACCGGCCAGCCGTCTACAGCCAAATGCATCACAGTAAGGCTCACTACCTCGGCGGACTCACCGACGCGGTCACCCTCATCCCGCTGTGCAAATACCACAACGGGCGCAACGACGACGACCCCGGCAAACCCAAAAACGGCCGCCACGAACGCGACCCCGTGACCGGCGAGGCCGGGTACAAACCACCCGGGTCCGACACGCTGCACTTCAACCGCAGCGAACTCCGCGACCGCTGTGGCCGCGGGATCAACATCCGCCAACGCGGCATCTTCCGCGAGCACTAGCTCGAAAAAGCCCACCAGGAGCCTTCCTGATGGGCTATTCGACGTGCCTTCGTCAGCCCTTCACACCGCCCGCCGTCAGGCCCGCGACGATGCGCCGCTGGAAGACGAGCACCATCACTACCAGGGGGACGGTCACGAGCGTGCCCGCAGCCATCACCGAGGCGTACGGGTACTCGAACGCACTCGGGCCCGAGAACCGCGCAATCGCCACGGTGACCGGCTCCGTCGCTGTTGTCGACAGCTGCTTCGCCAACATGAACTCATTCCACGTAGCGATAAACGACAGAATCGCCGTGGTAAACAACGCTGGTGCCGCCAACGGCAGCAGCACCTTACGGAAAGCCGTAAACCGGCTAGCCCCATCCACGCGCGCAGCCTCCTCCAACTCCCAGGGCAGCTGCTTGAAGAAGCTAATCAACGTGTACACCGTCAACGGCAGCGCAAATGAAATATTCGGCACAATCAGTGCTTGGTAGGTGCCAATCCAGCCGAGGTTAGTAAACAGCTGGAAAAGCGGAGTAACCAACGCAATCCCCGGAAACATCGATGCTGCCAGGATGATGGCCGTGACGATGCCTTTTCCGCGGAAATTCAGGCGGGCGAGTGCGTACCCTGCCAGCACCCCTACCAAGACGGCGAGCGCGGTGGTGGCAAGCGAAATGATAAGCGAATTGCCGATTGCCCGAAGGAAGTTATTCCCCTTATCAGTTGCGAGGGCATCTTGGAAGTTCTCCAGCGTCACATGGGTGAAAAACGGGGTGGTGTCGAATGTGTGCTTCGAGTCGCGGAAGGCGGTGACAACCATCCAGTAGAAGGGAGCGAGCGTCCATAAGACGATGATGGCGAAGCCGAAGTATGTACGTGCTGTTTTCATCGCAGGTTCTCCTTGGTAGTGATGGTGGATCCATCAATGCGGATCGGCTCCACCGGTGCGGCAGGAGCGCTTGGTAGGGGAGGCGGCGTTTTTTGCTTCCGCGGCGCCACATCCGCCCCCAGGAACCGGATCATGATGAAGGCCACGGCGAAGATGAGGAGGAAAATGAGGGTGGAGAGGGCGCTGGCGGAGTTGAAGTGTCCTTGGCGGAGGTCTTCGACGACGAGTTGTGAGATGGTGGCGGTGGGGGAGTTGGAGCTGGAGGAGATCATGATGACTGGTAGGTCGTACATGCGGAGTGCGTCGAGGGTGCGGAAGAGGATGGCGACCATGAGCGCGGGTTTGACGAGGGGCAGTGTGATGTGCATGAAGATTTGGAAGCGTCCGGCACCGTCGACGCGTGCTGCTTCGTAGATTTCCTTGTCGATCATTTGGAGGCCGGCGAGGATGAGCAGTGCCATGAAAGGGGTTGTTTTCCAGACGTCGGCGATGATGACGGCGGTGCGGG
>ERZ1031292.118-NODE-118-length-31084-cov-30.683296_pt1 | contig 31084 bp, 30 predicted proteins | sample MGYA00518215_ERZ1031292 | MGnify/ENA primary metagenome ERZ1031292 (study PRJEB33718, sample SAMN03159822) | human skin metagenome | collected 2014-02-25 | study: EMG produced TPA metagenomics assembly of the PRJNA266117 data set (Human skin bacterial metagenome... | reverse complement strand
CGAGTCAGAGCCGCGAGCTTGCGAGTCAGAGCCGCGAGCTTGCGAGTCAGAGCCGCGAGCTTGCGAGTCAGAGCCGTCAGCTTCCGAGTCCAGTGCCATTACGAAATATCGTCCAGGTCCACCGGGCGGACGGAGGCGCGCACCCAGCTGGTGCCACCGACCATGGAGCTCAGGGCACCGTGGCGCTCGACTACCTCGGCGCGGAAGACGAGGTAGACGTGGATGATGACGAACACCCACATGCAGAACATGAAGCTGGCGTGCAGAAGACGCATCGTCGGGATGCCGAGCCACTGCGCGGGCATCGCAAGCATTGCCCAGAACCAGTTATCGTTGACCAGCGCCAGGGAGTACAGCGAGAGACCGCTGATGACCTCCATGATGCAGAGGATGTAAATACCGGTGTAGGCAAGCTGCTGCAGCGGGTTGTGCCCCACATAGAAGGGCGCATCCTTGCGCAGGAAGGCGTAGTACATGGCCATCCGGCCCGTGTTGATAACGTCTTCCTTCTTCCACCACGGCCACAGGCCACGCCAGCGCGTCTGCTTCGCCTTGGACACAAACAGCAGGTACAGGCGGACGATGCCGATCGCGCACCACAGGAAGCCGCAGCAAATGTGGATGAAGCGGATCGTGCCGAAGAGGAAGCCCGTATCTGTCGACCCAGTGTTGGTGGAGAACAGGAACGGATCCATGATGCAGTAACCCGTCACGGAGAGCATCATCACGGCGAACAGGTTCAGCCAGTGTGTGATGCGCAGGCCTGCAGGCCACAGGTGGAGCTCAATGAAGTCGCCGTCCTCCATGAGGCGCGTCTTCTCACTGGCCTGGCTCTTGACGGAAGGATAGTTCTCCTGCGGAGGCTTCCAGGGGCGGCTACGCCGCTCCTCCTCCACCTCAACGTGCTGGGGAGCGTTTTCTTCCTCAACGCGGTGTATCTTCGCAGTTTCCGCTTTGAGGAATGCGTCACCGCGCGGAGCGTACTTCTTGGAGCCGTTCATTATCCGGTCACCACCGTAAAGGGACCGGACTCTTCGCCTTCGGGGTCCATGATGTGGACGGCGCAGGCCATACACGGGTCGAAGGAGTGAATGGTGCGGAGCACCTCCAGCGGCTCGTCGTTGCGCACGAGCGGGTGCTGTCCGTTTCCGGCGAGTGCCTCCTCGTACGGTCCGAGCTGACCGGTCTTGTCACGCGGCGAGGCTAGCCAGGTAGTCGGAACAACAGCCTGGTAGTTTTCCACCTTGCTGTCCTTCACGTGAATGAAGTGGCTGAGCATGCCGCGCGCCACCTCAACAAAGGCCATACCCTTGGTCTCCTTCGGCCAGCTCGACGGCTCCCACTTGGAGCCGTTGAACACGTCGATGTCGCCGTGTGCGATGCCATCGAGGAATTCCGGCAGTGTCTTCTCGATCATGTAGTCCGCGGTAGTCACGGATTCCACCGCGCGGGCGAGCGTGCGGCCGCCGGTGGAGTTCAGCTGCTCGAGGGTGATGCCGAGGGTCTTGAGAGCGTCATCGACGAGTTTCACCGTCGTCGACTCGCCCTGGTTGTAGGCGAGTAGAACGCGGGCGATGGGCCCCATCTGCATGGCGCGACCGTCGTAGCGTGGAGCCTTCGACCACGTGTACTTTTGGTCGTCGGCAAGCCACTCGTACGGCGGGGTCGGGCCCGTGTACTGCGGGGTGGTCTCACCAACGTCGGGGGTGAGCTGTGCCTCGTCGCCGTCAGCGTAGGTGTACCACGCGGAGGAAATTCCCTCTGTGATCTTCCAGGGCTCGAAGGGATGCACGGTGTGCAGGTCGCCGTCGAGGAAAACGCCGGGCTTAATCTCCGGGTGGATCGTGGGGATCCTGGATTCGGCCGGATCACCGGAGTAGGTCGCACCGGCCATACCCACGGCGAGGAAGTTCGGGGAGCTCTGTCCGATGTCGAAGTAGTCCTTGTACACGCTCATGATGGCAACGGCATCCGGGAAGTAGCAGTTGCGCACGAAGTCGTGGATTTCCTTCGTCCACTTCTTGATCTGGTCGAGGGACACCTGGTTGACGGTCTCGGACTTGTCCGGATCGATGGAGCAGGCCATGCCTCCGACGAGGAAGTTCGGGTGCGGGTTCTTGCCACCGAACACCGTGTTGATGCGGATGATGGAACGCTGGAACTGCAGCGCATCCAGGTAGTGGCTGACGGCCATGAGGTTGGCCTCCGGGGGAAGCCGGTAATCCGGGTGCTCCCAGTAGCCGCCGGTGAACACGGACAGCTGGCCGGAGTCGAGGATGGACTGAACCGTCTTCTTCACCTCGGCGAAGCGGTCGACGTTGTTCCCGGACCAGGTCGAGCCGATGGAGTTAGCGAAGTCGACTGCCTTCTGCGGGTCGGCCTGGGCTGCGGAGACCACGTTGACAAAGTCCAGCGCGTGCAGGTGGTAGAAGTGAACGACGTGGTCGTGGACTTCCTGGGATTCGAGGATCAGTTCACGGATGCGACGTGCCTGGTCAGGCAGCGTGATGTCGAAGGCATCCTCGACGGCTGCGACGCTGGCGATGGAGTGCGTGCCGGTGCACACACCGCAGATGCGGCCGACGAAGGCCCACACGTCGCGGGGGTCGTGGCCCTTGACCACGGTCTCAATACCGCGGAACTGGGTGGTCTCGGCCCACGCCTTAGAAATTTTCTTGTCGTCTGCCTCAAGCTCAATGCGGAGGTGGCCTTCGATCCTGGTGATCGGGTCGACGACTACTCGTTCGGTTGCCACTACTTCGTTCCTTCCTCGTCGCTTGTCGACGTCCTAACCGCCGTTGCTGTTCCGGTTTCCTGGGGCTTACGCACTCCATCGTAGGTTTCCAGGACGCGGTCCTCGCCGTCCTTGGTATTGAGGCGAACTTCCTTGATCATCGTGCCGGCGAAGTGTGCACCCACGCCGACGGTGGCAGCACCAATTAGGCCCCAGCCGACCTTCTGCGCGGTGGTTTCTACACCGAAGCCTTTGATGTTCGGCAACGTCTCATAAAACGGGGTGAACTTGTCAAAGAAGTCTTTTTCTGTGCAGCCGATGCACGGGTGGCCGGCACCGATGGGCCAGCCGGATTTCATGTTCCACTGGATGATCGGGCACGGGCTGAATGTGGACGGCCCCTTGCAGCCGACGTCGTACAGGCACCAGCCGTTGCGGGCGCCCTCGTCGTCGAAAGCGTGAACGAACTGACCGGCATCGTAGTGCGCGCGGCGCGGGCAGGAATCGTGAATGCGCTGGTCGTATGCGAACAGCGGGCGCCCCTCGTTATCCACCTTCGGTGGCTTTCCGTGGGTCAAGATGTAGGTGATGGTGGCGGTGATGACCTCGCCGATCGGCGGGCAGCCACTGACGTTGATGACGGGCTTGTCCTTAATGATCTCGTCCACGCCAACAGCTCCGGTTGGGTTCGGTTTGGCGGCCTGCACGGAGCCGTACACCGCACACGCGCCAACGGCGAGGACAACCTCGGCGTTTTTCGCCGCGTCCTTGAGGATGGATTCAACGGAGCGACCAGCAATCGTGCAGTAGGCACCGTCTTCCTTGCGCGGAACCGAGCCGTTGACCACAAGGATGTGTGGCTGCTCAAACGTGTCGGTCATCGCCTTGTCTGCTGCGTGGCCGGAGGCGGCCATGACGAGTTCGTTGTAGTTCACGCTCAGCAGGTTGAGGACGAGTTCCTCGATGGTGGTGCCACCGGAGCGCAGCACGGACTCCATACATCCTGTGCACTCCTGCAGCTGCAGCCACACGACGTTGGGTTTTTGCACCCCGCCCAGTTTGTTGGCGATCTCCTCGGCCGCCGGGTGCAGCGAGTCCGCTGCGGCGGTAACCGGCGCGCCGAAGGCGAAGATTCCCGCCATTGACGTGCACAGACCGAGGAAGTCACGCCGCGAAAAGCCGTGGCGCTCGACGTTCTCCCACAGTGTTGGCTCTTGCCATGCTGTTGTCAGGCTCATGCGTGTTCATCTTCTTTCATTCCGTTTTCCTTACCCGCAGCGTGTGCGGTCTGGCGCGCGGCTTCCAGCCAGCCGATCGCTTCATCCATCCCCTCCCCCGTCTTCGCAGAGACGAAAAACAGCTCCGCGTCCGGGTTGACGGTGTGGACGTTGCGTTTGAACAGATCCATGTCGAAATCTAAGTACGGAGCGAGGTCCATCTTGTTGACGAAGATGGCCCCCACGGAGCGGAACATCACCGGGTATTTCAGGGGCTTGTCCTCCCCCTCGGTGATGGAAAAGACCATTGCCTTGGCGTGCTCGCCGACCTCGAATTCCGCGGGGCACACGAGGTTGCCTACGTTTTCAATAAGTACGACATCGAGGGTGGACAGATCCAATCCCTCAAGTGCGTGGGTGACCATCGGGGCGTCGAGATGGCATTCCCCACCGAAGCCGTGGCCTGTGTTCAGAAGGGAAATTTGGGCCCCGAATCCCTCCAAGCGGTCGGCATCGAGCGAGGTCTCGATATCTCCCTCGATGATGCCGTACCGGGTCGTCTCCGCCGTCTTCTCCAGTACTCGGCGAACAAACTCTGTCTTGCCTGCCCCCGGCGAACTCATGAGGTTGATGGAGATGACTCCCGCGGCATCGAGGGCAGCACGGTTTGCTTCTGCCTTGCGGTCGTTCTCACTAAAGATGTCTTCGAGAACATCAATTCTTTCCTCACCCGTGTCATATCCCGAGTGATCCCCGTAGTCGTGCTCATGCGAATGGCCGTGGTCATGGTCATGTGTATGGCCGTGATCATGGTCGTGCAAGTGATGATGCGCATGAACGGTCCCGTCGTCATGGCGGTGGAAGCGTCCCATGAAAGTCCTGATCCTCTCCGGTATTTATGTCTTCACATCAATGCTGACAACCCGGAACTCATTTCCAGCGATGACTCGCGTTGGGGCTTCGCACCGATGGCAGGTGACATCGGGAACGCCACGAAGAACCCGTGTATGACCGTTTTCGCACTCCACTACAGCGTCGATCTCATTAATAATGAGTGTGCTGCCGGCGAGTCCGCTACGGGCACTGACAAAGGTCCACGCGTGGACGAGTGTCTCCGGCACAACCTGACGAAGCGCCCCAATATCCAACCGAATGGTGGTTACGGGGCGCCCACGTGCTGCGCGAGACACCACTCGAGCCAACTGCTGACTTAAGGCTACCTCATGCACACCCCAATATTAGAGTATGGCTCCCCTTTCTAAACCCCTCCACCCCCTAGTGATAAAACGCCCTCTCACCGTGCAGGATAGGCTAGAAAACATGACAGTGGTTCGCAAGCGACTGACGATTTACGGCGTGGTTCAAGGCGTGGGATTTCGTCCGCACGCCGTACAAAAAGCCCGTTTACACGCAGTAACCGGATGGGTGACGAACACGGACGCCGGTGTCATCGTGGAAGCCCAAGGCGCACCCGACGAGGTCGACCGTGCGCTCGCGGACATCACCACCGACCTCCCACCACTGGCCTTCATAAGTTACACAAACGTGCAAAGTATTACCCCCATCAATGGGGAGAATAGCTCCTTTTCTGTCATTCCGTCCCACCGGGACGGCACAGCCAAAACTCTCCTCCCCCCGGATACGGCTATGTGCGAGGACTGCCGGAGGGAGTTCCATGACCCGGAAAACCGTCGTTACCACTATCCGTTCATCACGTGTACCAACTGCGGTCCTCGTCTTACCATCATCCGGGATCTTCCCTACGACCGGCCGCGGACGACGATGGCTGAGTTCCCCCTGTGTCCTGATTGTGAGCGCGAGTACACCGACCCCGATAACCGCCGTTACCACGCACAGCCCATCAGCTGCTACGAGTGTGGCCCCACCGCGTGGCTCGAGTACGACGAGCCGAATCTCGCGCCCGAAAAGCTGACCCGAGAAAACGTCGAAACACTGAAAGAAAAGGTATCCAAGCTCTTCGACTCCGGTGCCATCGTTGCGGTCAAAGGCATCGGGGGATTCCACCTCATGTGCGACGCGCGCAACGAAGAAACCGTCGAGAAGCTAAGACAGAGAAAACAGCGACCCGACAAGCCATTCGCTGTTATGGTTCCGCGAACGAGCGAGCCACAGACGGCGGCAGCCCCCATTGAGCTCGTCAATGATTTCGACGAGCCCCTTGCCCCGTCGGTTAACCCGAGACTTTCCCGCGTGGGCATCTTCTCCCCCTACTCGCCCCTCCACGAACTCATCTGCGACCGGCCACTCGTGGCTACCTCCGGAAACCTCTCCAGCGAGCCGCTCATCACCACTAACGACGATGCCCGGCGCTTCCTCGGCCCCTCCGCCCGCCGCCCGCTTGCCGATGCCCTCCTCCTCCACGACCGTCCCATTCACCTCCCCGTCGAAGACTCCGTCGTCCTCGGCCGCCTCCCTATCCGCCGCTCCCGGGGCTTCGCACCGCTGCCGGTGCAGCTCCCCGGCACCCGGCGCGTCCTCGCTGTCGGGGGCGACATGAAAAACACGTTTACCCTCACCACCAGCTCGTTTGCACATGTTTCCCCGCACATCGGTGAGATGCACTCGCTTGCCGCCAGGAAGGCGTTTCGCACCTCGCTCGCCCAGCTACGGGCCCTCACTGGCGCCGACCCGGAGCTTATCGTCTGCGACATGCACCCCGACTTCGCCACCGCCGACATCGCTGATGAGCTCGCCTTATCCCTCGGCGTTCCACTCGTCGCCGTCCAGCACCACCACGCCCACGCACTGTCGCTGCTGGCCGAAAACCCCGCGCTTTACCGCGCAGACTCGGGTCCACAAACTCCCACACCCACCGTCGCCGTCGCCACCCTCGACGGCACGGGCTACGGCACCGACGCCACGATCTGGGGCGGGGAGATCCTTCTCCTAGGCCCCGACCGCACCACGTTCACCCGCGCCTGGCACCTGCCCACCTTCCGGCTCGTCGGCGGTGACGCTGCCGTCAAAAGCCCGCACCGCATCGCCCTTGGCCTCTGCCGCGACTGGGGGCTTGCCTCCCCCGCTCCGATCCCGCAGGTGGAGCTCTCCCTCGATCGCGACATCGGCACCGTCCGGACCTCTTCGCTGGGGAGGCTTTTCGACGCCTGCGCCTACCTCATCGGTCTTGTGCAGGACCATGTGACGTATGAGGGGCAGGCGGCGATGGAGTTCGAAGCTCTTGCCCTCACCAACAAGAAACAGGTTTCTACCTGCGCCACCACTCCAAAAACGGCGGTCCAGGAGCTCCTCGCCGACCCCAACCCCGCCCGTGCGGCGGCCAGGTTCCACCTCGCCATCGGCCGCATCATCGGGAAAGAGCTCAAAGCCACGGGGGCGGACGTGTTCGGCGTTTCCGGCGGGTGTGCCGCCAATCAGCTCCTCGTTTCTGCAATAAAAGACGAGGTGGGGACGGAAAACCTGATAACCCATCACATCGTCCCGCCGGGAGACGGTGGCCTCAGCCTCGGACAGGCGCTGTACGGAAGGCTCGCCCCAGAGCTTTCCTAGATCGACGTCCTTCTCGAAGCTTTACGTGTGCACATCCCAAAGGACAAAGATATATTGGCAATTGCCAGTTACATACAAAGAATAGGGATCACTCACATGACACGTTCATCTTTTTACGCTTGCGCGTGCAGCGTTCTCGTTGGTTTAGCTGTCTACAGCACTGCGCTGCGGATCACCCTCCTCACCTTTGTCGCGGCGATACTCCTGTGTGCCCTCGCCATTTTTGAATACCGCCACGCCACAGCCCGTCGCCCCATAAACCGGACAATGTCGCTCAGTATCCTCGTGGCAATCATCCCACTCGTCGTCGCCTATCTCGGCACGTTCTCCAACGTTACGGCCCTCATCCTAGGACTTGTGGCGAGTGCGCTCGCTTGGTTCGTGATTAGGCTCAACACGACTGAGGACAAGGCCGGTACGACAGCCGACAGCGAATAAAAGTGCCACCAGCACAGGCAGGTGGCACTTTCTTCTTTTCCTGTTTAGCAGATCCTCGGCAGTGGATCGCCCACAAGCATGTCCACCATGCGGGTGCCGCCGAAGCCAGTGACGAGCACGACCGCGCCCGCGGGCTCCTCGGCCACTTCGCCGATGCGGGTGGCACCCTCGAAACCCGCATCGTGGAGGGCGGTGACGGCAGCGTCCGTGTCCGCCGGGTCCACGACGGCGAGGAAGGTGCCCTCGTTGGCCACGTACAGGGGGTCGATTCCCAGCATGTCGCACGCCGCGCGGGTCATGTCGCGTACGGGGATGACGTCATCATCAAGCACGAGCCCCAGCCCCGAGCCGCGGGCGAGCTCGTTGAGGACGGTCGCCACCCCACCGCGCGTGGCATCCCGCATGAAGTGCACCGTTGCAGCTCCGGTGAGCTTATCCACAGCCCCGTTCAGCGCCCGGGTATCCGACTCAATCGGCGCCGAGATCGCGAGATCCCCGCGTGCCATCATGACGGCCATCCCATGATCGGCGATGGGGCCTGAGCAAATCACCTGGTCACCGGGCTTAACCTCCTGGTAAGAGAGGGTGAGATCCGTGGCTCCCGCCCCCGCAGTGGTGATGTACAGCTTGTCGGCTTTCCCCTTCGGCACCACCTTGGTGTCGCCGGCGATGATCGTCACACCCGCAGCATCGGCGGCGGCTTTCATATCGGCCACGACCGTGTGCAGTGTTTCGATGTCAAGGCCCTCCTCCAGGATGAAGGAGGCAGTGATGACGGGGTGGGTGGCGCCCATCATGGCAAGATCGTTGACGGTGCCGTTGACGGCCAAATCACCGATCGACCCACCGGGGAAGAAAATCGGGTTGACCACGTAGGAGTCCGTGGACATGGCGACACGGCCACTGACCAGCTCGGCGAGCGCACCGTCGCCCTCGGGGTTGCCGAAGGCTTCCTGGAAGACGTGGGCTGTCAGCGCTGCGGAGGCCTTGCCCCCGGCGCCGTGGGAGAGGGTGATGTGGTCGTCGCGAAGCCTGAAGCCCCGGGAGCGAACCCGGTCAATATTGGCGTTGACCTTGGTTTCATCCTCATTGAGCCGATTCTTGGGTTGCATTTACTTTCCACCCTTCGCAGCGATCTTCAGTGTGAGTTCGCGGTCAATGCGGCCGAAGTTGTAGTAGGCGGCGCAGGCACCTTCCGGCGACACCATGCACGTACCGATCGGTGTATCGGGGGTGCAGGCGGTGCCGAATACCTTGCATTGCCAGGGCTTAATGTGGCCGGCAAGCACGGCACCGCACTCGCAGGCCTTCGGATCCTCGACGCGGTTGCCCGGCAGGTCGAAACGCTTTTCCGCATCCCACTTGGCGTACTCCTCGGAGATCGCCAGACCGGAATCGTCGAGTTCGCCGAGACCGCGCCACTCGAAGGTATCGCGGACGGTGAAGACGTTATCCATCATCTTCAATGCAGCGAGGTTCCCCTCCGGCTTCACCACACGGGAGTACTCGTTTTCCACCGTGGCTGCGCCACGCAGGAATTGCTGGACGAGCATGTGTACCGACTGCAGCACGTCGAGAGGCTCGAAGCCGGCTACGACGACGGGCCGGTCGTAGTCCTTGGAGAGGAACTCGAAGGCATCCGTGCCCACAATGGTGGCCACGTGACCGGGTCCGATGAAGCCGTCGACCTTTGCCCCGCCGCCGTCAACGATCTTTTGCAGCGGTGGCTGGATGGTGACGTGGTTGGAGAAGATAGAGAAGTTATCGATGTCCTCCTCCTTCGCCTTCTGCAGCGTCACGCAGGTTGACGGTGCCGTCGTCTCGAAGCCGACGGCGAAGAACACCACGTGCTTGTCCGGGTTCTGGCGGGCGATCTCCAGGGCGTCGAGAGGAGAGTACACAAAGCGCACATCGCAACCGGCGGCACGCGCCTGCAGGAGGGATGTGCCGTCAGAACCGGGCACGCGCATCATGTCACCGAAGGTGGTGAGGATAACGCCCTCCTGGTGGGCAAGCCACATGGCGTCGTCGACGCGCCCCATTGGGATGACGCACACGGGGCAGCCGGGGCCGTGGATGAGGTTGACGTTTTCCGGCAGGAGATTTTCCAGGCCGTAGCGGTAGATGGTGTGGGTGTGACCACCGCACACTTCCATCAGGTTGATGGGCTTTTCAAGTTTGGCCGCGTCTTCTTTGATCGCCTTGATGAGGTCCTTCGCGGCCTTCGGGTCACGGAATTCGTCTACGTATTTCAAATCCTGGACCCCTTGAAGCTCTCGAGCTCATCCTCATACGTGTTGCCACCCAGCTGCTTGATTTGCTGCAGCGTCATCTGGGCCTCGTCATCGTCGATCATCGACAAAGCGAAACCCACATGAACCAGGACCCAATCGCCGGGGGCGAGTGGGGCGTCGGCAAGCAGATCAGTGGCGATCATGCGGGTGACACCACTCATGGACACTTGAGCGCGAGATTCGTTGACAACGTCAACGACTTGCGCGGGAACACCTAGACACATGGTGCCTAGTCTACAACCCGCCTCACATCCGCCCCGAGGGCGTTCAGGTTCTCCACGAAGTGCGGGTATCCGCGATCGATGTGATACACGTCATTGACCTCTGTGTCCCCGTCGGCGACGAGGCCGGCCAACACCAGGCCCGCACCCGCACGAATGTCGGAGGCCCACACCGGTGTGGAACTCAGTCGATCCACACCGCGAATGAGGACGTGGTGCCCATCGATCGTCGCATCGGCACCGAGGCGCATCATCTCGTCCACGAAGCGGAACCGCGCCTCAAACACGTTCTCCGTGATAATACTGTTGCCCTCAGAAATCGATGCCAGCCCGACCGCCATCGGCTGCATATCCGTGGGGAAGCCAGGAAACGGCAGCGTCTGGTAATCCACGCCCCGCGGGCGCCCCTCCTGGCGCACCCTGAAACCACGATCGTACGTCTCCACCGAGGCGCCCACCATCTTCAGCTTCTGCAACACGAGGTGCAGGTGCTGCGGGGAGATCCCGCCCACAGTAATGTCGCCGCGGGTCATTGCCGCCGCATATGCCCACGTACCCGCGACGATGCGGTCACCGACCACCTCGTGTGTCGTCGGGTGGAGTTTCTCCACACCCTCGATGGTCAGCGTCGATGTCCCCGCACCGCTAATCTTTGCCCCCATGGAGTTGAGCATCGCGCAGATATCGGAGATCTCCGGCTCGCGGGCGGCGTTGTACAGCGTCGTCGTGCCCTCCGCGAGGACGGCTGCGGTGAGGATGTTCTCCGTCGCCCCCACCGAGGGGAAAGCGAGCTTGATCTGCGCACCTTGTAATTTTTCGGCCTCGGCAACGACACAGCCGTGCTCGATGCGGGTCGTGGCACCGAGCTTCTCCAGGCCCGACTGGTGCATGTCCAGGGGGCGGGAGCCAATCGCATCGCCGCCGGGGAGAGCCACCATCGCGCGCTTGCAGCGGCTGGTGAGGGGACCCAAGACACACACGGAGGCGCGGAACTGCCGGACGGCCTGGAAATCGGCGCGGTAGTTGACTTCTTTCGGCGTGTTCACGGTGACCGTTGAACCATCGATCGTCACCGTGCAGCCGAGGCCCTCGAGGACGTCGCGCATGAGCGGTACGTCGCCGATTTCCGGGCAATTGGTTAAAGTAGTTTCACCCTCCGCGAGGAGGCACGCGGCCATCAGCTTAAGGACAGAGTTCTTGGCGCCGTCGACACGGACCACGCCTTCCAGGCGGGCGCCACCATGGACAATAAAACGTTCACTCACGCCTACCTAGCCTACTTGCCACCTGCGAGGGTCGCAGTTTGCAACTCTGATGCAAGACAGTATTAGAATGTTCCCGGCTAAAAGCATAAGAAAGGAATTATTGTGTCGTCCGCTATCAAACAGAATTTTGAAGATTTCAAGGCTTTCCTCATGCGAGGAAACGTCGTCGAGCTCGCCGTCGCCGTCGTCGTCGGCGCTGCGTTCACCTCCATCGTCAACGCCTTTACCTCCAACATCATTAACCCCCTCATCGCCGCCCTCGGTGGCGCAGAGGTGAAGGGCTTCGGCATCCACATCATCGCCGGCAACGACGCTACGTTTATCGATTTCGGCGCCCTCATCACCGCCGTCATTAACTTCCTTATCGTCGCCTCCGTCGTGTACTTCCTCTTCGTTCTACCCATGAACAAGTACAAGGAAATGCGCGCCAAGACGCTCGGCCTCGACCCCAAGGCGGAGGAAACCCCCGAAAACGTCGTCCTGCTCAAGGAAATCCGCGACCTCATGCTCGCCGAGCAGAAGAAGCATTAATCCCCTAGCCACCCGCGCCATTGCGCCCGTTTTTTGCCCCCGTGTCCTGGTCGCGGGGGCATTCTTGTCTGTAGGGTGGAGGCATGGCTGTACACATCACCAAGATTTACACCCGCACCGGCGACGACGGCACCACCGGACTGTCCAACTTCGACCGCGTGCCCAAATACGATTCCCGCCTCGAGGCCTACGCCGACTGCGAGGAAGCCAACGCCATGATTGGCCAGGTCCTCGCCCTCGGCGAGCCGAGCGAGAAGACCGCCACCATCCTGCGCCGCGTGCAAAACGAACTCTTCGACTGCGGTGCTGACCTCGCCACCCCTGTGGAGGAAAACCCCAAGTACCCGCCACTGCGGGTGGAGACTTCCTACATTGAGCGGATGGAAAAGGAAATCGACGAGCTGAACGAGAACGTTCCCAATCTCGATTCGTTCATCTTGCCGGGTGGCTCCCCCACCGTGGCACTCATTCACTCCGCACGAATTCTTACCCGCCGCGCCGAGCGTTGCGCCTGGCGTGCCATCGACGAGAACCCGGATACGACCAACGTGCTCACCGCAAAGTACCTGAATCGCCTGTCCGATCTGCTGTTTGTTATTGGGCGCGTGGAGGCCGACGGTGAGGATGTGAAGTGGGTTCCCGGCGCTAGCCGCTGACGGAGAGGATATACGCCTTAACCAGGCCATTTCCCTCAGAAACCGACCCCTTTACCGGTGCCGCACCGGTTTCCCTGACACAGACCCACCCCACCGCACCGCCTCCTTTTTGCTGCCATCACCTGCACCCCGTATACGTGGCATCAATGCCACCGGGTGCGCCGGTGGTGGCAGCTATTCTTGGCATGGGATTGAGACGAGGTCAGCGTCATTCCCAGCGCGCCGCCTGACCAGCGTCATTCCCAGCGCGCCGCCTGACCTGGTTAGGCCTAACATGGTTAGGCCTGGCGGTTTGCGCCAGATAATCTTTAGTCGCGGTTCATCATCCGCTCTCATCATTCCCAAAATACTTGCACATGAATCGCAATCTTTAACTCCGTTCAATACCCCCTAGGAAACATTCTCGGGAACTCTCGGACGTGTGGCAGCGACTAACACACCATGACAATTACTCATGACAGCGTGGAAACAACGCTGACTCAGAAAACTAAGAGCATTCCTTGGTTTTCTACCTTTAGCCGCATCCATTTCATCGCTGGTATCTTCGTTGCTCCACTCATTTTCGTCGCCGCCTTCAGTGGCTTCTTTTATGCCCTTGCGCCGACGATCGAGAAGCAGCTCTACCACGAAGAGACGACGGCTACCTCAGGCCAGGTTGCACGCCCGTTAGGGGAACAAATTGATGCGGCTCGCACGGTCTACCCCAACCTACCGGTCAAAGGCGTACAGGTTCCACCTGATTTCCAGATAGGGACCATCGGCAACACAACCACGCGTGTCCTGTTCAGCGATCCCTCTTTCGAAAGCAAGAGCTGGTCGCACGCTGTCTTCGTGGACCCCGGCTCCCTCGAAGTCAAGGGAGACCTCGCGCAATATGGCAGCTCCTCTGCCCTCCCCTTCCGGGCCTGGCTCTCCGACGGTCATCGCCGCCTGTGGGCCGGCGATGCTGGCCGCGTGTACTCGGAAACCGCTGCTTCCTGGCTTGGCCCACTGGCTGTCACCGGCGTGCTGTTGTGGTTTGTCACCCGCACCCCGAAACAACAGGGTGCAGCAAAGAAAAGCGCAGCGAAAAAGGGCTCACGCCGGGTGAGCGCCAACCGCCACTCCCTCATCGGGCTGATCGCCGTTCCCGGACTCATCTTCCTTTGTGCCACGGGGCTGACATGGTCGCATTACGCCCGTGACAACATCGCAGAACTTCGCACAGAGCTGAATTGGCTTCCCCCAAAGTCACAGACCGCGCTTCCTCCTGCCGCAGCCGATGCCGCACAGGCAGCGTCCGCGACGACGACGGATCTCGATGCGCAGGCGCAAACGGTTCTTTCCGCCGCCCGCGAGGCAGGCCTAACCGGGATCCTGCAGGTGAACCCACCAGCAACGACTGATCAGGCGTGGGTGGCAACAGAAATCCGGCAGCCTTTCAAGTTGCAAAACGATTCGGTTTCCATCAACGGGGTCACCGGCGAAGTCGTGGCCAACCAGCCGTTTTCTTCCTGGCCCTTCGCCGCGCAGGCCACGGCATGGCTCATTCAGTTACACATGGGCACACTATTTGGCATCTACAGCCAGTTTGCGCTTGCTGCCCTCGCTCTGATGATCCTCATCCTCGTCAGTTACGGCTACATCATGTGGTTTAAGCGCGGACGCGGTAGCCGTGCCGGAAAACTGCCTCGCCCGATCGAATGGTCGAGGCTTCCCAGGTGGGCATTGGTCACCTTCGGGATTTGTCTCATCGGCTATGCGGTACTTGCGCCACTCTTCGGTGTCACTCTGGTCGCATTTATGCTTGTCGACGCACTGGTCCGCGCCGTACAGCGCCGCCGCTCCGGCGAAGTAGCGTAACGCCCCACTCCCCCAGTTCCGCAGTGTTCGCGCTGCCCACACAAAAGGCCTCGACCACATGGTCGAGGCCTTGCTCATTTCCGCTTTTAAGCTGGTTACGGCAGGGCACCGATGCGACGAGCCGCGTTCACCGCTTCATAACGGGTGTGCGCGCCGAGTTTGCGCATGACGCTGCGCAGGTAGCTCTTCACCGTCTCCGCGCCGATGCCCATTTCCTTGGCGGCCTCCACGTTGGTGTGGCCGAGAGCGACACAGCTCAGGACATCGAGTTCGCGGGCGGACAGCTTCGTCGTCGGCTTGATCCGCACGGGGGCGATCATCTGATCGCAGAGAACCTCCAGCTCATTGCGGACTTCCTCGTCGGTGATGCGGTTTGCAAGCATCCGCAGCTTTGAGTGCGTGGAGCGCACCTGCTCCCACTCGGCACCGTTGAGGGAACGCCCGTGCTTGAGAGAGGCAGGACGGGTGGTGTCCGAGCGTCGAAAAGCATGATTGATGGCGAGGTCTTGCTCGAGCGCCCGAGCGGTCATCGTGACCTCCTCAATGACCTTGTCCCCAAGGCGGACCGGGGAGTGAACACCAACGTAGAGGACGCCGACGATGTCCCGCTGAACGATGACGGGAACGGCGACGATGGAGTGCAGCCCCTCGTCCTGTATGGCACGGTCATGCTCGTGGGTGATGTTGCCGGCGCGCGTGTAGTCGGTCACACCGACGGGGCGGCGGGTGTTCACAACGCGGCCGCCGACACCGCAGCCAGGAGCGATGGTGAGGTTTTGGAGAGCCGGTGTACGCAGGCCCACCCAGGACGTAATTTGTAGCGACCCGTCTGTTGCGACCATGGAATACATGGTCACGGGGATGCCGGTTGCCGTTTTCAAATTGGTCAGCGACGCACGGATGGCGTCATCATCATCCTTCATGCGCTGGATCTCCACGAGAATTCCTCCTGCGTTATACCCCCAACTAGGTACACCTTAGTGGGGTGGTTATACAGCTTTCTACGTGAAGTATAAACCACCCATGGGGGTAAAAAGAAATACCCTCTCTACTTCTGCCCTCGTTTCCACTCCGCGTAGGCCTCCATCGTGGAGATTCTCCCCTTCAGCTCCTCTTCGAGCATGGAAGCCCAGCGCGCCTCCGCCATGCCGCCGATTATAGGAATATCCACGGTATATACGGCTTCGACGTGTTCTTCAGTAGTGGTCTCGTCGATGGGGGTGAACGTGTGCGTTCGCGTGGTTTTCAGCTTCCCCGTCGCAGTTCCCTCACCCGTCTGAGTGAAACCTGTGGTATTGAACGGCTCAAGGGTGTAGGTAAAGCTCGCGCCCGCATTATCGACGTTGATGAGGTAGGCACCAGTAAAGGTCTGCGTCACGCTGACGTTGTTTTCTTCCTCACCCTCCTCGCTTGTCGACGAGTAAAACTGCGGATGCAGCAAACAGCTGTGAATCTCCTCGAGGGAGGCGTTGATCGTATGGGTTGCTTCTCGCCTTTCGGTCATGCTGTTAACGGTACAGCTATTGCCCCTTTCCGGCACGAAAACGCGTTGAACAGACCACCTAGTCTATCTTATGAGAACCGTTCAGTCTAGACAATGGAGGTTGGCGGGTGTACAGTGGCAACCAACAAAAGCAATCAACGTTAAGGAGACACTTTCCATGGCTATCTACGAAAACATCACCGACACCATTGGCAACACCCCCCTTGTTCGCCTTCACAAGCTCACCGAAGGCCTCGAGGCCGACGTGCTCGTCAAGGTCGAGTCTTTTAACCCCGCCAACTCCGTCAAGGACCGCATCGGTAAGGCCATTATTGACGCAGCCGAGAAGTCCGGTGAACTGAAGCCCGGCGGCACCATCGTCGAGGCCACCTCGGGCAACACCGGCATCGCCCTCGCCATGGTCGGCGCAGCCCGCGGCTACAAGGTCATCCTCACCATGCCCGAGACCATGTCCCTCGAGCGTCGCGTCATGCTCCGCGCCTACGGTGCCGAGATTGTCCTCACCCCGGGTGCAGCAGGCATGCAGGGTGCCGTCGACAAGGCCAACGAGATCCTCGCCTCCACCGACAACGCCATCCTCGCCAACCAGTTCTCCAACCCCGCCAACCCCGCCATTCACCGCGAAACCACCGCCAAGGAAATCCTCGCCGATACCGACAACAAGGTCGATATCTTCATCGCCGGCTTCGGCACCGCAGGCACCGTCTCCGGTGTTGGCGAAGTACTCAAGGAAAACAACGCCGACACCCAAATCATCGCCGTCGAACCCGCCGACTCCCCGCTCCTCTCCGAAGGCCGCGCAGGCTCCCACAAGATCCAGGGCATCGGCGCAAACTTCATCCCCGAAGTAATGGACCGCAAGGTCATCGACGAATTCCGCACCGTCACCAACGACGACGCCATTAACACCGCCCGCAAACTCGCCACCGATGAGGGCATCCTCGGCGGCATCTCCTCCGGCGGCAACGTCTTCGTCGCCCTCGAGGAGGCCAAGAAGCCCGAGAACAAGGGCAAGACTATCGTCACCGTCATCACCGACTACGGCGAGCGCTATGTGTCGACCGTCCTGTTTGAGGATATCCGCACCGAGTGGTCCTAACACCCACAAGATTTGCCCCGCTACCTGCGGGGCATTTTTTATTTTGGGTTGATGCCCAACACGCACCCCCGCGCGTCCGTTACCATGTACCCATGTTTCGTGTAATTTCCATGATCCGCGAGGATCTCAAGGCCGCCAGGGACCATGATCCGGCTGCCCGTGGCGACGCCGAAATCGCCGTCGTCTACTCGGGCCTTCACGCCATCTGGGTTCACCGCATCGCACACTGGCTATGGAAAAACGGACACTGTACTTCCGCCCGCATCATTTCCCAGTTGAACCGCTTCTTCACGGGAATTGAAATCCACCCCGGTGCCACGATTGGCCGCCGCTTCTTCATCGACCACGGCATGGGCATCGTCATCGGTGAAACGACAGAAATTGGCGATGATGTCATGCTCTACCACGGTGTGACTCTCGGTGGGCAGGATCTGACCAAGACCAAGCGCCACCCCACGCTCGGAAACAACGTCACCGTGGGCGCAGGCGCGAAGGTGCTCGGCCCCATTACTATCGGCGACGGGTGCGCTATCGGCGCCAACGCCGTCGTCACGAAGGATGTGCCCCCGTGTCACATCGCGGTCGGCATCCCGGCGAAGAACCGCCCCCGGATGCATCACGAGCAGCAAAAGCTCGTGGACCCCGATGTCTACATCGCCCAGGAGTTTGGCACCTGGATTATCTAGAACAAAAATGAGCCGGAGCCCGAAAGGCTCCGGCTTTTGCTTTGCGCGAAAATTCTAGCGCTCGTCCTCACCAGCAATGAGATCCGCGTACTCACCGTTCTTGGCAATGAAATCTGCCACAGCAGAGCACGTCGGGATGACCTTCAAGCCTGCCTCGCGCGTGTCGTCGAGAGCAAAGGCGATGAGCTCCTTGGACAGCCCCTGGCCGCGGTAGTCTCCCTCAATCACCGTGTGGTTGAAGTTGCGGACGCCGTCAGACTCCTCGTAGGCGGCGTAGCCGGCCACATCCTGGTTCACCTGGACGGTGTAGCGGGAATTATCTGCATCGTGGCGGATCTCTTTGTTGATTTCGGATTCGACCATAATTCTTACTCCTTACTCTCTACAACCATGTACCGCGCCTCGCGAAAGACGCATCTTCCAGTATGCCAAAAAATCCCCCGGAGGATCTCCGGGGGATTTTAGAAGGTGGCGCGGGACAGGATCGAACTGTCGACCTTCCACTTTTCAGGCGGACGCTCTACCGACTGAGCTACCGTGCCGCGACCCTGACGGGACTTGAACCCGCGACCTCCGCCGTGACAGGGCGGCGCGCTAACCAACTGCGCCACAGGGCCACATACAAGGACACCCGCTGGGGTGTCGTATGCACGAGTTGTAAGTGTATACAACGCCCCGTTATTGTCGCAAATCCGCAGGTTAGAACGGCTTTCTTGTGCAAAGGGTGCCCGCCGATCCCCTACCACCATGAGCGCACTGCCCCACTCTACACACGAAAAAATCGTCCCACACGAAGCGAGACGATTCCCTTGGCGACCCTGACGGGACTTGAACCCGCGACCTCCGCCGTGACAGGGCGGCGCGCTAACCAACTGCGCCACAGGGCCATATTTATTTTTCCTTTAAAAGGCGCTTCCCAAAAGAGGAAGCCGTACTCCCAACGGGATTCGAACCCGTGTTGCCGCCGTGAAAGGGCGGAGTCCTAGGCCCCTAGACGATGGGAGCGTGCCACGTTGTGCAGCGCTTAACACAATACGTGACAACTCCGTCCTAACAAAATCGCGCCCTGAACTGCTCCTTTGTAAGCGAAAACCAGTTGTCTTCCGCGCGCACATACCCAAGCTTCTCCCCCACGCGCAGCGACGCAGTATTCTCCGGGTACACAAGTCGACGCGCCTCCTGTCCCCCCAGTTGGTCAAAATAGACCCTCAGAAGGCATCTCGCAGCCGCAAACCCAATTCCTCGCCCCTGGTACCGACGCCCCAGCCACGAACCACTCACAGCCACTTTGCGCTCCCCCCACTCGCTCGCCCCGATACCAACAACTCCTACTGGTTGCTTATCGACGATCACCGCACACTCGAGCCTCCACTCCTCCGGCCCGCACGTCGTCCGCACCCCTCGCTGGTACTCAATGACGTTGCCCCGCACCGTCTCTGCGTCTCCCTTCGCCCACCCAAAGGCATACGACGGATACGGCCGCGGAAAGATCCCCTCTGCCGCCAACTCCGCCAACTCCCCCAAAAGCTCATCATCAATCCACGTCAACGTAACAATCCCCTCGGTGTGGATGATTCCCTTTTCCGGCCATCTACCATTCAACTGCATCGTCACAGCATATACCGCAATTTGGTCGGAGCCGAGTTGCCCACTACGATAGGTACCACGGTTATTTCCGTGTGGGCCTCTAGCTCATCGGGTAGAGCAACGGACTTTTAATCCGTGGGTGGAGGGTTCGAGACCCTCGGGGCCTACCGATAGGAAACCGGAGTTCACGTGCTGCGAACTCCGGTTTTTCCATTTCTAACAGAAAAGTGCAGGTCAGACACGATTTCTTGTTTATCGTGTCTGACCTGCGTTTATGTGGCCCTTGTGGACGTTACTTCTTCATCGTCTTGGTCTCGAGGAAGCGCTCGTGGAAGCTGAGGGCGGTGCTCAGATCGTGCGGTTCGTGGGCGGTCTTGCCACACTTGGACACGGCGCGATCGAAGTACTCTTCGAGCAGCGGACGGTAGTCCGGGTGCGCGATGGCGATCATCTTCTTGGCGCGCTGCTTCGGGGAGAGGCCGCGGAGATCGGCGTAGCCGTACTCGGTGATGACGACCATGGCATCGTGCTCGGTGTGGTCGACGTGGGAGCAGAACGGAACGATGGCGGAGATGTCGCCGCCCTTGGCCGTAGACGGGGAGATGAAGGTGGACAGGCCGGCGTTGCGGGTGAAGTCACCGGAACCCCCGATGCCGTTCATCATGCGGGAGCCACAGACGTTGGTGGAGTTAATGTGGCCGTAGATGTCGGCCTCGATCATGCCGTTGGAGGCGACGAGGGCGGTGCGGCGGATGACCTCAGGGTGGTTGGAGATCTGCTGCGGGCGCAGGACGATTTCCTTGGCGTACTTGCCTGCTTCCTTGTTCATCTTGGCGGCGTACTCAGGCGAGAGGGAGAAGGCCGTTGCGGAGGCAACGGTCATCTTGCCGGCGTCGATGAGGTCAATCATGCCGTCCTGGATGACCTCGGTGTAGGACTTGATGTTTTCAAACTTGGAGTCCAAAAGGCCTGCCATCACGGCGTTCGGGACGTTGCCCACGCCGGACTGCATGATGAACTTGTCGTAGGAGAGACGGCCAGCCTTCACCTCAGACTCGAGGAGGTCGAGGAAGTAGCCGGCGATCTTCTTGGAGGTCTCGTCGAGAGGCTTGAACGGGGCGTTACGATCCTCGTGGTTGGTCTCGACAACGGCGACCACCTTGTCGATGTCGATGTCGATGTAGGTGGTGCCAATGCGGTCACCCGGGTCCGTGATCGGAATGGCGATGCGGTTGGGGGCCATCGGCATGCGCCAGATGTCGGCCATGCCGTTGAGCTCCTCAGACTGCCACTCGTTGACCTCGATGATGATCCGGTCGGCGGAGTCGAGGTATTCCACGCTGTTACCCACGGACGAGGAGGGCACGATGTGCCCCTCGGAGTCGATCGAGCAGGCCTCGACGATGGCAACATCCAGGTTGCCGAAGAAGCCGGCCTGGATCTGCTGTGCAGAGTGGGACAGGTGAACGTCCACGTACTGCATCTCATCGTTGTTGATGGCCTTACGCATCGTCGGATCCGACTGGTACGGGGAGCGCAGGTTGAGGGCACCTGCCTCAGCCAGCACGCCGTCGCAATCCGGAGCGGTGGATGCGCCGGTGAAAAGGGAAATCTTGTACTCGTTGCCCTTCTCACGCTCCGCCTTGGACTTCTCAGCGATGGCGGTCGGCATGGCCTTGGGGTATCCCGAGCCCGTGAAGCCAGAGACACCCACACGGTCACCGTTATGAATGAACTGGGTGGCCTCTTCAGCAGTCATCACTTTCGACTTCAAGACAGCATGGTGGATACGTTCTGACATTTTTCCTCCTCGGTGGTGAATCGGCCCATCCTCTTTGCAAAGGACGGGTTTCATTTTCTTAACCCCACAATAGTTGGAAACCTTCGCCTATGTCCTTACTTTTACCTTTTGAAGTGACCTTTAGCATCACGAAATCCCACACTCTCCCCATTTCTTGCGCTTTATCCCACGTCAATGCAACAATCTTCCCCGTGGCTGTCAGAATCGGAAACATCGAACTCACCTCCCCCGTCGTCCTCGCCCCCATGGCCGGCGTCACCAACGTTGCCTTCCGGCTCCTCTGCCGTGAGCAGGAGCTAGAGAAAGCGGGCAGCGTTTCGGGGCTGTACGTCTGTGAGATGGTCACCGCCCGCGCATTGGTGGAAAGAAACGAAAAGACCCTGCACATGGCCGCATTCTCCTCGGTGGAGGAGCCGCGTAGCCTGCAGCTCTACACCACCGACCCCGAGTACACCTACAAGGCGGCCAAGATGATCGCCGAAGAGAATCTGGCCGATCACCTGGACATGAACTTTGGCTGCCCGGTACCGAAGGTGACGCGCAAGGGTGGCGGCGCTGCCCTTCCCTATAAGCGGGAGCTTTTTAAGCGGATTGTCGATGCCGCGGTGCGTGGTGTCTCTGGCACGGATATTCCCGTGACCGTGAAGTTTCGCATTGGAATCGACGCGGAGCACGAGACGATGCTGGATGCTGGCCGCATCGCGCAGGAGGAGGGTGCTGCGGCAGTGACGCTGCATGCCCGCACCGCTGCGGAGCGTTATTCGGGGCAGGCCCACTGGGAGCGCATCGCCGAGCTGAAGCAGGCTCTCGATGTCCCGGTGTTTGGCAATGGCGATGTTTTTTCCGCTGCTGACGGCCTGGCTATGTTTGAGCAGACGGGATGTGACGGTATTGAGATTGGTCGGGGCTGTCTCGGTCGCCCGTGGCTGTTTTCCGATCTTGCGTTGGCGCTGTCGGGGCGTCCCGTACCGCCTCCCCCGACGCTCGGGGAGGTGTGCACAATTCTCCGCCGCCACGCCGAGCTTTTGGCCATTCACCAAGGGGAAGCTTCCGCGTGTCGGGACATCCGCAAGCACGTGGGTTGGTATTTCCGTGGTTACGCTGTCGGTGGTTCGTTCCGCGCTTCGTTGTCGTCGGTGACGTCTCTCGCGCTTCTCGACGCCCTCCTGGAACCGTTCCGGGACTCTCCCGCTCTCCCCAACGATGCCGACGGCCCCCGTGGCCGCCAGGGCTCGGCCAAGAAGGTTGCGCTTCCCGACGGATGGCTCGATGACACGGGCGATCTCCCCCTCGTTCACGACTCCTAGGTTTCGGAACAAACTTGCCGTGCGGAGTGAGTAAAACCGGGCTAAGGTATCGGTATGCGTACGGTGTATCGGCAACTTTTAGACACGTTCTCCCACGACCTCATCCTCTATTGCGACCTCGCGGATAAGGCTATGACCATGGCCTCTACAGCCCTGACCAAGGCCGAGCTGCAGCCGGCAGAAGATGTGTTAGGCCTCAGCGACCACGCCGAGGAACTCCGGCAGCGGTGCGAGGATCGGGCCGTTGATCTCCTTGCGCTAGAAAACCCCATGGCTCGCGACCTGCGCCAGGTTGTCAGCTCGATTTACATCGTCCAGGACTTCGACCGGATGTTCAAGTTGTCCTGCCACATCGCGAAGCTCGCCCGCCGTCGCCACCCTAACCGAGCAGTTCCGGCCGATGTGCAGGGGTTTTTCGATGAGATGGCGCGGCTGTGTGCGCATATGCTCAGCGAGGTGCGCGACATTCTCGTGGTGCCGGACGAGGATAAGGCCATCACCATGGATGCCGAGGACGATGCCGTCGACGATATCAATGCACACCTCAATTCCCTCGTCACCAACCGACCGTGGGAGCACGGCACCAGGTCCGCCGTCGAGGTGGCGCTTCTGTCTCGCTACTACGAGCGCTACGCCGACCACTGCGTCAATGTGGCCACACAGGTGGTTTACCTGGTCACCGGCCTCCGCTCCGAGGAATACCTCGAGCGACGCAAGGAAGAGCAGGCCGAGGCGGAGGTTGCAGCCAAATTCCAAGAGCTCGAAAGACGCTTCCGGGGTTAAAACAGGAAAAGAGCCGTGACCTGGGGTCACGGCTCATTTTTTTTGGGCTTATCTTGGGTTAGCCGAAGCGACCGGAGATGTAATCCTCGGTCTCCTTCTCATCCGGGTTCTCGAAGATCTTCTTCGTCGGCCCGACTTCCACAAGGCGTCCCGGCTTGCCGGTTGCCTCGAGGGAGTAGAAAGCGGTCTGATCGGACACACGGGCTGCCTGCTGCATGTTGTGGGTCACGATCACGATGGTGAATTCTTCCTTCAGCTCGTGAATGAGATCCTCCACGGCGAGCGTCGAGATCGGGTCCAGAGCAGAGCACGGCTCGTCCATGAGGAGCACCTCGGGCTCGACGGCGATGGCGCGGGCGATGCACAGACGCTGCTGCTGACCACCAGAGAGGCCGCCACCCGGCTTATCCAGGCGGTCCTTGACCTCGTCCCACAGGTTCGCGCCACGAAGGGACTTCTCGGCGACTTCCTTCAGCTTCTTCTTGTTCTTCTCACCTGACAGCTTGAGGCCGGCCACGACGTTGTCCTCGATAGACATCGTCGGGAAGGGGTTAGCCTGCTGGAACACCATGCCGATGGTGTTACGCACGGCGACAGGATCGACCTTCGGGCCGTAGATATCCTCACCGTCGAGAAGCACCTCACCCTTGCAGTATGCACCGGGGGTGACCTCGTGCATGCGGTTGAGGGTGCGCAGCACCGTGGACTTACCGCAGCCGGAGGGCCCGATGAAAGCCGTCACCGAGCGCGGCGGAACGTGAAGGTTGACGTTTTGCACGGCGTGGAAATCGCCGTAGTAAATGTTGAGATCTTTCAGATCGAGTTGTTTAGCCATTTTCGGGATTTCCTTTTACTTCTTGACCGAGTAGCGGGCGGAGATGAAACGTGCCAGCAGGTACAGCACACCGATGAGGATGATCAGTGTGAGAGCTGCGCCCCACATGCGGTCCATCATCGGACCGGAGGAGCCGGACTTGTACATTTCCAGCATGAACAGAGGCAGTGAGGACTGGTTGCCATCGAAGGCGTTCCAGTTCACCGACGATGTCATACCCACCAAGATGAGCACCGGAGCAGACTCACCCATGACGCGGGCGATAGCCAGCATGACACCGGTGACGATGCCGGACAGAGCCGTCGGTAGCACGATCTTCGCGATGGTCTTCCACTTGGGAACACCGAGCGCGTACGACGCCTCGCGCAGCCCCTGCGGAACAACGCGGAGCATTTCTTCCGTGTTGCGGATGATCACCGGAACCATGAGGATGACCAGCGCCAGGGACACTGCCATACCGGAACGGTCGAACCCGAACAGGACGACCCAGAAAGAGTAGATGAACAGAGCGGCGACGATGGAGGGAACACCGGTCAGGATATCGACCATGAAGGTGGTAACCCGGCCAAGTCGTCCACCCTGGGAGTATTCCACAAGGTAGATGGCGGTAAAGATACCAATCGGGATGGACAGAGCGGACGTAATCGCCACCTGAACGAACGTACCGATGATAGCGTGCTTTGCACCGCCACCGGGGAGGATGGCCATGGCCTGCGACATGTCCTTCGTCCACCAATCTGCCTGCGTAATGACGGGAAAACCGTAGCGGAAGACGTCGAAAAGCACCCAAATAAGCGGGATCATGGCGAGCGCCATGGCGAGGGTGATGATCACCGTGGCCGCGTGGTTAGCAACCTTGCGACCACCCGAAATCGGGGTAAACGCCGAGGTTGCGGGCGTTTTCTGCTGCGTAGCTGTGTTAGTCATGTCAGTCACTCCCACTTACTTCTTCTTGTTCACGATCGCGCGGGCCGCCGCGTTGACCACGAACGTGAGGAGGAACAGAATCAGACCAGCGGCGATGTACGCACCAGCCTTGATGTCATCGTTGAACTCCGGGGCGGCGTTGGCGATGGCCGTAGCAAACGTCGTGCCGCCGTCGAAAAGCGAACCGCGGAACGCCGAAGAGGGCGAGACAACAAGGTAGAGTGCCATCGTCTCACCGAGTGCACGGCCGAGACCGAGCATGGCGCCGGAGACGTAGCCGGAAAGCCCGAACGGAATAACCGTCATCTTCACCACTTCCCAGCGGGTCGCGCCGAGAGCCAGGGCGGCCTCGACGTGCCCCTTCGGGGTCTGGACGAAGACCTCTCGGGCCGTGGCGGCGATGACCGGGAGGATCATGATGGCCAGGACGATGCCACCGGTGAGCATGTTGCGAGAGGTGGCAAACGACGGGGAGTTTTCGTACACCTTGAACAGGAAAAAGTTCCCCAGGAAAGAATTAGCGATCTTTTCGTAGAGGGGGCCGATCGTCGGTCCGAGAACGGTGACGCCCCACAGACCGTAGACGATAGACGGAACGGCAGCCAGCAGATCCACGAGGAATCCAAGGGGCTTAACCAGTTTCTTCGGTGCGTAGTTGGAAAGGAAGATTGCGACACCCAAAGCCACCGGCATCGCCAGCACCAGGGCGACGAGCGAAATGAGAACCGTTGAGAAGAACAGGTTCGGAATACCGAAGTACATTGCCTCGGTGTCCGCCGTGTTCCAGTCGCCGGCGTAGGTGAAGAATCCACCCAGTCCCTCTGCGTTCCGCATGAGCGCGGGAATTGCACGCCACAGGAGGAAGAGGCCGATGGCCGCAATAATCACGGTGATGGTTGCTGCCGAAACAGTGGAAAATGTTTCAAAGACGCGGTCGCCGACTCGCTTAACGGAGCTACCCCGGGCCTGGATCTGAACATCCTTATTTTCGTCAGGGGTTGTCGCTGATCCAGCCGCAGCATTCTGTGTGCGGTTGTCCGTCCCCTGTGAGTCGGGCGTATATCGGGTTGCGACGCCAGTTGCGCCACCGCCACCCGGCGCGCCGCCGTCTACCAGCGGTTTATTGCTAACCATAGGCTTGTTCCTTCAGTAGTATGTACGAGGTTTTGGTTATTCAGTCCCACACACGTGTGGCCCCCAGAGCACCCGGGTTGAGAAATCCGAGCCTGAAGGGGCCGCAGTGTAACCGTGACTGGGAAGGAAAGTGCCACAGTGTGGCACCACCGTCACTTATTGGATGGCGTTCACAGCTTCTTCGAGAGCTGCCTTGTACTCACCATCGACCGGAACATAGCCGATCTTCTCCAGGTTCTCATCCTGGTTGTTCAGAGCAACCGTGAGGAAGTCCTTCACGCGGGCGCTGGTCTCAGCGTCGTAACCGGCGGAGCAGACGATCTCGTAGGTGGTCAGAACCAGCGGGTATGCGCCCGCCTCGTTGGTCTGGAAGAGGCTCTCAGCGTCGACAACGAGGTCGTGGCCCTCGCCGGCGAAGTCGATGTTAGCCAGAGCCTTGTTGACGGACTCCTTATTGAGCTCGACCGGGCCGTTGCCGAAGTCGATCTTGGCAATCCCGAGGTTCTCGTTCTTAGCGAAGCCGGACTCAACGTAGGTGATAGCACCGTCGGTCTTCTTTACCTCACCAACAACACCGGTGGAGGAGTTAGCGCCGGAGCCAACCTTGGACGGGAAGGCCTTACCGGTGGTGTCCCACTCGGCAGGAGCGGCGGCCTTGAGGAACTTCTGGAAGTTATCGGACGTGCCGGACTCCTCAGAACGGAAGATGACCTTGATGTCCTTGTCCGGGAGAGCGGTGCCGCCGTTGAGCTCGGCGATAGCCGGGTCATTCCAGTTAGTGATCTTGCCGTTGAAGATCTTGGCGATGACCTCAGGGGACAGCGTGACATCGTCAGCGCCCTGCAGATTGTAGGCAACAGCAACCGGGCCGATAACGAGCGGCAGGTGCCATGCATCGTTGCCACCGCAACGCTCCTTGGCGGGCTCAATCTGGTCGTCCTTCAGCGGCGAGTCAGAGCCACCGAAATCAACCTGGCCAGCGATGAACTGCTTCTGGCCAGAGCCGGAGCCGGAAGCCGTGTAGTTCAGGTTTGCGCCGTCAACAGCGTTGGCGTACTGCACCTTGAAGTACTCCATCGCGTTCTGCTGCGAGGATGCGCCCTCGCCGTTGAGGGTGCCGGACTGGCCGCTCAGGCCCTGGATGCTTTCCTTCGCATCCTGGGCTGCAGACGATGCGGCGGTGGAAACGTCAGATGCTGCATCCGATGCGGAATCAGACGAGCAACCGACGAGTCCGAGGGTGCCTACTGCTGCGACGCCGAACACGGCGAGGGAGCGCATAATAGTGCTTTTCACGGGTATAAACCTCCGGTAGTTTCAATTCATGCTGTAGCAACGATCGACGTGCTACTCGCACATCAACTCGCTTCGCGTGCAAACACTAACGGCTCGACATGTCCAACAATAAGAATTCAGGTGAACAGAAGGTTAATTCCGAAGTTTTCCCAAATTTTTTCCCAGCTCCAACGAAACTTCACACCCTTACCTGCACAATTTAGGTTTGGCTAAGTTTTTTCGTCGATGGCGCGCCACCGGCGACAGCACCACCCCCACCAGCTACCCCATCTGACGATGCCAGCGCCCCCAAACCGCCAGCATCGCAACCGTCGCCGGTCTATGGGTGTTCTACTTGTCGCCCGCTGGTACCTCATACACGACGTGGCGCTCCTCTTCGGTGAAGCCAAGGGCGGAATACATTCCAACGGCGGCATCGTTATCCCCCTCCACGTACAGGATTATGCGCTTATCCTCGGCCATCGCGTTCAAACCGGCTGTCAACAGGGGTCGCCCCAAGCCACGCCCCCGGTACCCATCGCCGAGACCGATGACGTACACCTCCCCCACACCGTCAACCCGCTTCGTCCAATGGAACCCCGCCAGGTGGTCGCCCTCGTAGAGGAAGAAGACTCCTGTCGGGTCGTACCACGATGTCGCCCGCGCCTCACGAAGCTTGTCGACGTTCCATCCCCCCTGCTCCGGATGCCACGAAAACGCCTCATTATTTACACGAACCCACTGCTCATCTTCGCATTCCTCGGCAGCCGTCACGATTCGAAAGCCCGCAGGAAGCGTGACTGGTTGCGGCTCGTAGCCATCCCTCCCCATCACCAAGAGGATTCGGGTCGCGACCAGGCCAAAGTGCTGAGAAAAGGCACGGGCTGCGGGGAGGTCCCCGTGTGCCCACACCGGAGGTTTACCGGCCTTTTCATATAACCGTGAGCCGAGACCTCTGCGTCGAAAAGCGGGATCAACGACGAGCTCCGCCGTCGAACCGTCGGTAGCGATAAGGGCGACTACCTGGCCGTTTTCCTCAATTTTGTGGTGGGTATGACCCATGTTCTCCGTGAGACCGCGAACGAATTGCTCACTCAGCGGCTCCACGCCGTCAACTTCAAATGCACGCGAAAGGATATCCATACGCTACAAATATAGTGTGGCTAAGTTCGTCCCTGTTTTTATCGGAGCCGCCGTGGTGGCGGGTACTTTCCTCTTCGTGGATGGAGTCGTTGCCACCAACACCGAACGCAACGTCTCCGCAGAACTCCAACGCCTCGAAGGGCTCGACATCAAACCGGCGGTGACAATGAGTGGCACTCCGTTTATTGTTTCTGCCCTGGGTGGTTCTATTGATTCCATCCGCACAGAGATGATCGATGTGCAGGAGGAGGGCTTCGGACTCGTTAATAAGAAATCAGAAGCGTTCGATGTGGAGGTTCCGCCCGCCCAGATTTTGAGCGGAAACCTGCAGGATATGACGGCAAAGCGCTTGGTGTATACGGTGCGCCTCGACGGCGTCGCCCTCGGTGCCCAGCTCGGCATGACGGACCTGGATATCGCCAACCCGGATGACATTTCTCCCTCCGCTTCGCCGTCGGCGGAGGCGCTGTTGACTGGGACCCCGCCGGGTGCGTCGGAGAAGCAGCAGGAGTTGGTGAAGCTGCGGATTGTCGACGGCGTGGTTCGCTTTCAACCTGTTTCAGGCAATGATGCGTTTAGCTGGGAGATTAGTTCAGAAAAGCTGCCGTTGACGGGGAGAGCATCGCACGTGTTTTGTGGGGGTGGCTCTATTTATATTGAGTCGGAGTTGCGGAATGTGCGGTTCGACGCGGAGGACTTTTCGACAGACCTGTAGACATTCACTCGCGCGCGTTCGCCCGCGCGTGTTGTGGAATGCCCATACGTGTAAGCTCGATGGGCATGAGTGAGTCTGCATCGTTGGATGGAAATGAAGCTATCGGCAGGGCTGCGGAGGCAGCGAAGTCGACGTCGACAAAGAATATCTTGGATACGGCTGATATCGCCGATCTGGATGCGACCCCGCACCCGGTTGACACAGCTAACCTGCGGGAGGGGCCCAATCTTCACGACGGCCTCCTCGCCCTCCTCCCCCTCGTGGGCGTCTGGCGCGGCGAGGGCCAGGCCGCCACAGATGAGGGCCAGTTCGCGTTCGGGCAGGAGCTTGTGATCGCCCACAACGGCGAGAACTACCTGAGCTACCATTCGCGCACGTGGAAGCTCGATTCCGAGGGAAAATACGCAGGTCCCGATACGAATGCGTATGGGTTCTGGCGGGTCAATGACAAGGATGAGATCGAGCTCATCAGCGTCCGCGCCGATGGCGTAGTGGAGATCTTCTACGGCGAGCCGTACAACGAGCGTTCGTGGTCGCTGCAGTCCGCCTCAACAATGGTGACGGAGACCGGCCCACAGGCACTCGGCCCGGGCAAGCGGATGTACGGTCTCATGCCGAACAATCACCTGGGCTGGGTGGATGAGCGAGCCGAGGAACAGCGGTCCGCAGAGCTCACCCGCGTCGTCGGCTAGCTAAACATCGCCTCGGCGAGCAGGCGGGCGATATCATCGGGGGTGTCGCGGCGAAGCTTGTGCCCATCGATAGACCGCACGGGCACCGCCCCCCGCACCGAGGAAACGAGCCACACGCCGTCGGCTTCTTTTAGCTTGTCGACGCTCAGTGCTTTCTCTTTGCACGCATAGCCCGCCTGGCTCAACGTCTCAAACACAGCCTGCTGCGTCGTCCCAGATAGCACGTCAGTTCCGCTGGGTGGGGTGCGGACCTTCTTCCCCTTAATGGAAATCACCGTACTCGTCGCCCCCTCGAGTATCCGGTCGCCATCAACCCAGATCACATCGTCCATCCCCTCCGCCTTCGCAGCCCGCAGCGCCGCCATCGTCGCCGAGTACCCGAGGGATTTCGCCCCCGAGGCAATCCACGGTGCCTTCTCCGGGTGCAGGGTGATCCCCTTCTCACACAGCTTCACCTTCACCCCTTTTTCCCGCAGCTTGGCGTTGCCCTCGGGCACATCCGTCACGGTCATCCACACCGAGGGGATGCCTGTCGACGCCCGGCCGCGGGTGAACGTCCACACGAGCTTGCCGTCAACCGGCTCCTCCCCGCACTGTTCAACCCACCCCTCAACGGCCTCCGCCGTCGCCTTCAGCACCAAGTCCCGCCCCAGCTCCGGCAGCTGCAGCTTCTTCGCCCCCGCAAGGAAGCGATCCACATGTCGCTCTACGTTGCACGCCCGCCCCTCGTGCACAAGAAGGGATTCGAAAATGCCGTCGGCACGCGTAAGCCCCAAATCATCCCAAAAAATATGGGGAAGCTGCGGGCTCTGCCTACGCGACGACCCACCGAACGGCTCAACAACAACGATCACTGGCGCATGTCCCATA
>ERZ1031292.115-NODE-115-length-31271-cov-11.620868_pt1 | contig 31271 bp, 30 predicted proteins | sample MGYA00518215_ERZ1031292 | MGnify/ENA primary metagenome ERZ1031292 (study PRJEB33718, sample SAMN03159822) | human skin metagenome | collected 2014-02-25 | study: EMG produced TPA metagenomics assembly of the PRJNA266117 data set (Human skin bacterial metagenome... | reverse complement strand
ATGCCATCTGGGTGCCGAGGGCATCAATGAGGTTGTTGTCCCTCCACACCCAGCTCGGCTCGTGTAACTCCATACTTTTAGAGTAATACGATAATGATGCCGAGGATGCTCAGTCCGATAAGCACGCCCGTGGTAATCCCCGTCTTGCGCACCATCGAGGCCATGAGCAGCTCACGGGCTACCCATGACAGGAACACGGCCTGATCGGTGGGCAGCTCCTTTTCGAAGGAGACCACCGGCTGGCGAACGCCGTGGCGCGCGCCGGTGAACTGACCCACGTACTCGCCCGCGGGGTCGAGAATGACCCAGTCGGACTTCACCTCGTTGTCGAGGACGAAGTCGGTGTTTCCGACGTGCACATCGAGGCGGTCTGCTTTCGCAAGGGTTGCCCCATCCTTGGTGGAGGCCACCCAGTCCGGCGTATCGGTACGCTTCAACTCCGTGGAGCTTGTGTCCAGGCTCCACTTCGCCTCCCCCACCGTGGCTTTCCCGTCGGTGAATTCGGCTATCTTTTCGTCGCCGTGGTGGAGCGCAAGCGTCCCGTTCGACGGTGGACGAAATTCCAGTTCCATTCTTACCTTTCTGGTTTAGCAGCCGATGAGGTGCTGGGCGAGGAAACCCTCCAGCTCATCGATCTTCACGCGTTCCTGCTTCATCGAGTCGCGGTCGCGCACGGTGACGGCGTGATCCTCGAGGGAATCGAAGTCGACGGTCACACAGTACGGCGTACCGATCTCATCCTGGCGGCGGTAGCGGCGACCGATGGCACCGGACGTATCGTAATCAACGTTCCAGTAGCCACGCAGCGTCTGGGCGATCTCCTCAGCCAGCGGGGTGAGCGTGTCCTTCTTGGACAGCGGCAGGACGGCGACCTTGACCGGCGACAGGCGCGGATCCAGGCGGAGCACCGTACGGGTGTCCGTGCCCCCCTTGGCGTTGGGCACCTCTTCCTCGTCGTAGGCATCGACGAGGAAGGCCATCATGGCGCGGCCGAGGCCGGCAGCGGGCTCAATGACGTACGGGAGGAAGCGCTCGCCCGTAGCCTGGTCGAAGTAGCGCAGGTCCTCGCCGGAGTGCTTCATGTGGGTGCCGAGGTCGAAGTCGGTGCGGTTGGCCACGCCCTCCAGCTCGCCCCACGTGGAGCCCTGGAAGCCGAAGGCATACTCGATGTCCACCGTTCGCTTGGAGTAGTGGGACAGCTTCTCCTTCGGGTGCTCGTAGAGACGCAGGTTCTCGTCGTTAATACCGAGGTCGGTGTACCACTTGTGGCGGGCATCGATCCAGTACTGGTGCCACTTCTCATCCTCGCCGGGCTTGACGAAGAACTCCATCTCCATCTGCTCGAACTCGCGGGTACGGAAGATGAAGTTACCGGGGGTGATCTCGTTGCGGAAGCTCTTGCCGATGTTGCCAATGCCGAACGGCAGCTTCGCACGGGAGGTAGTGAGAACGTTCTTGAAGTTCACGAAAATACCCTGGGCGGTTTCGGGGCGCAGGTAGTGGAGCCCCTCCTCGTCGTCGACAGGCCCAAGGAACGTCTTCAGCATGCCGGAGAAATCACGGGGCTCGGTCCAGTTGCCGGGCTGACCCGTTTCCGGGTCATTAATATCAGCCAGGCCGTTGGGGGCCGGGTGGCCGTGCTTTTCCTCGTAGGCCTCCAGAAGGTGATCGGCGCGGTAGCGCTTGTGCGTGTAGAGGGACTCCACCAGCGGGTCGTGGAAGACCTCGAGGTGGCCGGAAGCTACCCACGTCTGACGCGGAAGAATGACAGAGGAGTCAATGCCGACCGTGTCCGGGCGGGAGGTAATCATCGTCCGCCACCACTGACGCTTGAGATTTTCCTTCAGCTCTACGCCGAACGGGCCGTAGTCCCATGCGGACCGGGTACCGCCGTAAATCTCACCGCAGGGGTACACGAACCCGCGACGTTTACAAAGGTTGACCACACTATCGATTGCTGACCCTTTAGCCATATCGTTTCCTTCCAAAGTCTATGTGTACTCACATAGTACCCGGTCGCACCCCCTCGCACTGACACCCCGGTAGATCCCCGGGGTCAATAGGGAATAAATTCATCAATTCATTCGTTGAAAACAATGCTGCACACAAACCTTTAATAAGACTTGTTGCATATTAGCCCTGTATGGGTGGGTTAGACACTATATTTGTCCGGCATACATATAGCCAATAAGGTTTAATGAAAGTGGAAAGGGCGGTTAAACCACCCTGTTTTTTTCCACGCAGCTCGGACCAATTAGAGAACGCATATAGAACCGTAAATAAAACATCGCAAACCTGTCGTACCGGCGTACGAGGAAAGAGGGACCCTCATCATGGACAATGATTTCACCGCTTCTCCCCGCGTGCAGGTTGTCGTACCGGACTCCTCTGGTCGCTACGAGCTCGTCGACCCATCAACAATCCTGTCCCGCATTACGGTGACCGAAGACCAACAGGAAAATATCCTCACCACCGTCCGCGCCCTCGATTCGCAACTGCGTCTGACGATCATCCTCCTCCTATCCGACGGGGAGCGTCGCGTTCACGAGCTGGTTAAGGAAACCGGTGCCAGCCAGCCACTGGTCAGCCAGCACCTCAAGGTGCTGAAGGACTCCGACGTTGTCACCAGCCGCAGGGTCGGCCGCGAAAAGGTCTACTCCCTGTGCTCCAACACCGCGGCCACCATCATTCTGGCCTGCCGTCAGCAGGAGCACTAACCCTACTCGTCTATACTGGCCACAGACCCGCGTGAGAAGGAGTGGCGTTTATGAGCGCATCGGCGAAGTCTTCTACATCTCTGCCCAAGATTGGCCAGCGCCGAACCCGGCAGAAGGCGGCCGTCGTTGCCGTTCTACAGACGATGGATCACTTCTCCTCCGCCAAAACCATCCACGAGGAGCTCACCGAAAGAAAACAGTCCGTCGGACTGACGACCGTGTACCGCACGCTGCAGTCCCTCGTCGACCTCGGCGAGGTCGATGTACTGCACACCAACTCCGGTGAGGCGTTGTACCGGCACTGCGCCAACGAGCACCATCACCACCACCTCGTGTGCGAAAACTGTGGCACGACCGTGGAGATCTCCGGCGGCCCCGTGGAGGACTGGGCACGGGCTGAGGCCGGTGCGCACGGTTTCACGCTCACCAGCCACACCGCCGAGGTTTTTGGCCTGTGCCCCTCCTGTGCCGCTAGAGCACGAAACTAAACCCGAGCCCCAGGAGATAGGTGATCACCGCGGCACCAAGACCCAGGGCAAGCTGCCGCAGCGCCCGCTTCATGGGGCTAGCTCCACTCATCACGCCGACGAACCCGCCCGTAATCATGAGCGCCCCGCCGACGAGCACGAGGGACAGCACCGTGGCGACGGCGGTGGACAGCGGGAAGACGAAGGCAAGGATCGGCACGAGCGCGCCCAGCGCAAAGAAGCAGAAACTTGCCGCAGCAGCGGCCGCGCCACTGCCCACCACTTCCGAGTTGCGGGTCTCAAACAGCCCGCCGACGCCGGAAAACACATCGGCCTCCGCGTCCTTTGGCAGCGCCTTTGAGCGCTGGATTGCCTCGTGGGCGTAGCGGGTTGCCTCCTCCGCATCCATTCCCCGGGCACGGAAGACGAGCGCCAGCTCGTTTTCGTCCAAGTCCAAAGCCGGAAGGGCCGAACTTGCGGTGGAGGAATCGAGCGTCGAAACGTCGAGAAGCTCCTTTTGGGAGCTCACCGAGACGAATTCGCCCGCAGCCATCGACAGCGCACCGGCGAGAAGACCCGACACGCCCGTGATGAGGATGACGTTATTGCTCACTCCGCTGCCCACCATACCTATGACCAGCGCCAAGTTACTGACCAGGCCGTCGTTGGCACCGAAGACCGCGGCGCGGAAGTTGCCCGACAGCTTCTCCCTGCCGGTCGCCGCCAGGCCGCGGACGACCTCGGCGTGGATTTTTTCGTCGGCGCTCAACCGCTCGGTGGCATCGGCGTCGTCCTCGTATGGCCGACGCTGCTCGGCTGCCTGCAGCAACGCGAGGGTGAAGACGGAGCCGAAACGTCGGGCGAGCATGCCGAGGATTCGGGTTTCCAGGCTCGGCTGCACCGTCTTTTTCGCGTACGGGCCAAGCATGTCCTCCCAGTAGCGCTCGTGCCGGGTCTCCGCCTCGGCAACCGCGCAGAGGATATCGCGCTGCTCCCCCGTCGCGTTTTCCGCCAGTGCCCGGTACGTCCGCGCTTCCGCGCGCTCGTTGGCGAGATACTTGCGCCAGCGTCGAATCTGCTTCGATGAGGGCATTACTTCGTCCCTCCGAACCGCCTGTCACGCTGGGCATACTCGAGGCACGCATCGTACAGGTTCTGTTTGGTGAAATCCGGGAACAGCGTGTTCTGGTAGACCATCTCGGCGTAGGCGGACTGCCACAGCAGGAAGTTGCTCGTCCGCTTCTCACCGGACGGGCGCAGGAACAGATCCACATCGGGCATGTCCGGCTCGTCCAAGAACTGGGCAAACGTCTTCTCCGTCAGCTGCTCGGGCCGAAGTGTTCCGGCCTGCACCCGGCGGGCGATCTCCTTCGCCGCATCGACGATCTCTGCGCGCCCACCGTAGTTGACGCACATGTAGAAAGTCATCCGCGTGTTGTCTTGGGTCAGCTCCTCGGCCTTCTCCAGCTCACGGATGACCGAGCGCCACAGGCGTGGCCGACGCCCGGCCCAGCGAACGCGCACACCCTTCTCGTTGAGGAGGTCCCGCTGCCGGTGCAGCACGTCGCGGTTGAAGCCCATGAGGAAGCGCACCTCGTCGGCGGAGCGGCGCCAGTTCTCGGTGGAGAAGGCGTAGGCGGACAGGTACGGAATCCCCAGTTCCAGGCAGGCATCGATGATGTCCATCAGCACCGCCTCGCCGCGCTTATGCCCCTCGGTGCGCACCATTCCCCGCTCCTGCGCCCACCGGCCGTTGCCGTCCATGACGAGCGCGATGTGGTTGGGAAGAAATTGGCGTGGGATATCTGGTTTCACAACCCCCTATTGTGCCACGAGCTGCCCCACGCGTCCTAGGCACTCCCCGTTTATGCTTGTCGACGCTCCTCCCAACCGCTTTCCTTTCCTCTCACCGTCGGTGGGGGCCTAGGCCTCGTTGAACTTGTGCAGCGCCATGACGCGCCGCTCCAGGTGGAAGGTGACAAAGGCGGTGGTGAGCGCATGCGCCTCGGAGATCCGGGCGACCGGCTGCCCCGCCGCCGCATTCGCGTCGGCATGTACATAGAGCCACATGAGGTGCAGGGTCTCGGGGTCGGGCGTGGCGGAGCCGGGGAGCCGGCAGTGGTCGCACAGCGCCCCGCCTGCGCCCGCGTTGAACACCTCGTGGGGCCCCGGCGCGCCGCACTGCGCGCAGTCAAAAAGCGACGGTGGCCAGCCCACATCGCTCATGATGTGGAGGAGGAAGCTGTCGAGGGTGGGTGTTACAAGGTCCGTCTCGTTGAGCTCCGCCAACGCGTCGAGGACGCGGTCGTACACGCCTTCCGGTTCCGCGCCGAGGCTCACCTTTTCTGCGGTTTCCAGCACAGTGCTGGCCGCGGTGTAGCGGGAGTAATCGTCGATAAGCCTCCCGAAGAACGTGACCGTATCGGCGCCGGTGATGGATTCCAGGTTCCGGCCCTTGTAAAACTGCGCGTCCAGCTCCACAAACGGCTGCAGGCGGGAACCGAACCGTGAGTTGGCGCGCCGCGCCCCCTTCGCCACGCCCCGCACTATTCCACGGGTGCGGGTGAGAAACACGACGATGCGGTCCGCTTCACCGAAGTCGTAGGTGCGGACGATGACCGCCCGCTCCCTGTACGAGCCACGACGCACGGCTTAAAAGCCCAGCCGGCCCAGCGCCTTCGGGTCGGACTGCCAGTTCTTCAGCACCTTGATGCGCAGATCCAAAAAGACATTGTGCCCGGTCAGCTCAATAAGGGAGCGCCTGGCATCGGTGATAATCCGCCCCATGCGCTTTTGCAGAATCCCCTTTTGCCCCGGGCGCTCCACGTAGATGATCGCGTGGATGGCCTGCTTGCCGGGGTCCTTCTCCGTCGGCTGGTCCAGCACCTCGTCGATTTCCACGGCCACCGAGTGCGGCAGTTCATCCTTCAATCCGGTAAGTGCCGCCTCGCGGATGAGCTCCGCCATACGGGTCTCCATGTCATCGTCGGTGAGGTGGGTGTCCGGGTAAAACTTCGGCCCCTCCGGAAGCTTGTCGACGATCACATCGGTGAGCACATCCAGCTGCTCCTGCTTCACCGCCGAGCACGGCACGACCTCACAGTCGCCACCGAGCAGGTCGTGCAGCGCCTGCAACTGCACCATGACCTGGTCGCGCCCCACCTTATCGATCTTGGTGACCACACCGATGAGCGTCGTCTTCGGAGCAACTTTACGCACAGCGTCAAGAATCCAGCGGTCACCGGGGCCGATCTTCTCATCGGCGGGAATGGTGAGAGCAATGACGTCCACGTCCGCGTACGTTTCCTTCACCTGCTCGTTGAGGCGCTCGCCGAGCAGCGTCCGGGGGCGGTGCAGCCCGGGCGTATCCACCACGATCACCTGGGCATCGTCCCTGTGCACGATGCCACGGATGGGGTGGCGCGTAGTCTCCGGCTGGTTCGCGGTAATCGCAATCTTGTGGCCAACGAGCGCATTCGTCAGCGTCGACTTGCCCGTGTTGGGGCGGCCGACGAAGCTCACAAAACCAGAGCGGAAACCTTCAGGGGTGTCGGTGAACAAATGAGCATCCTTAATCGTCAGAAGGTGAGGGGTTGTCTCCCTGATCATACCCCGCACCCAGCTCGTCGGGATAAACCGTGATCACAGCGCTCGTCACGCGCATGCGCCCACGCCGGTCCGTCTTCCCCTCCGCCGTCAACGCAATGCCACTGGTGTGCACCGTCGACCCGGGAAGCGGCACGCGCCCCAGCTCAAAGGCAATAAGCCCACCGACGGTGTCGACGGTGTCCTGGATATCCTCCGAGAATTCCAGCTCCTCGCCGTAGGTCTCCTTGACCAGATCATTGAGGTCTTCCAAGCTCAGCCGAGACACGACCCGGTAGGTGTTTTCCTCGTCCATGGCGACGATCGGGGCGACCTCCTCGTCGTCGTACTCGTCGGCGATCTCGCCGACGATTTCCTCCAGGATGTCCTCGATGGAGATGAGTCCGGCGATGGCCCCGTACTCGTCGACAAGTACCGCAATGTGGTTCCGCAGCCGCTGCATATCATGAAGCAGATCATCGAGGTTCTTAGAATCGGGGACGAAGTTCGCTTCCCGCATGATGTCTTTCACCAGAACCGAGCGACCCCCATCAGCGTGCGAATACGTCTCCGCGACGAGATCCTTCAGATAAACGATGCCGACGATGTCATCCACCGACTCGCCGATGACGGGGATGCGCGAGTGGCCGGAGCGAACACACAGGGTTGTGGCCTGGCCGGCGGTCTTATCCTGCTCGATCCAGATCATGTCCGTGCGCGGAACCATGACATTGCGAGCCGTCGTCTGCGCCAGATCGAACACCGACTGGATCATGCGCCGCTCGTCGACTTCCACCACGCCCTTTTCCTGGGCGATATCCACCATTTCCCGCAGCTCCACCTCCGTGGAGTACGGGCCTTCGCGGAAGCCACCACCGGGGGTGACCTTGTTGCCCACCCAAATGAGCAGCTTGGCTACCGGGCCAAACACCGTGGCCACGACGCTGAGGATGGGGGCTGCCGCCAGCGCGGTCTTATACGGCGACTGCTTGCCCAGCGTGCGGGGCAAAACCCCAACAAACACGTAGCTGATAAGGCTCATGACGACGATGGTGACCACCATCGCGACGGACAGCTTATCGAATACCTCAAAGGCGACAGCGCCGGCGAATACTGCCGCGGTGACATCGAACACCGTCTGCGCCAGCACCATGAGGTTGATGTGTGTTGCCCGGTTGACGGCCACCCGCCGTAGCCTGGCGGCCCCACGGATATCCCCCTTCACCATCTCGTCCACGCGCGCAACGGAAATCCCGCTGAGGGCGGAATCCACCGTCCGGCACAGTCCGGACAGCACAAGAGCGAGAAGGGCAACAGCTGAATAAACGTAGGGCTCCATGATGTGGTGTTACAGGTTCTCCTTCTCCGTGGCGCTGGGGAACGCCTTCGGTGTCGTCGGCTTTTCCCTACCCGTGGCGTCGTACCAACGCTTCAAAATATCGTTCTGCAGCGCAAACATGTGCTGCTCCTCGTCCGGCTTGGCGTGGTCATAGCCCAACAGGTGCAGGCACCCGTGCACGGTGAGCAAATCAAGCTCATGGTTAAGGCTATGACCGGCCTTATCCGCCTGCTTCTGGGCGAAATCCGGGCACAAAATGATGTCCCCCAGGTACGCGGGACCCGGCTCAGCTGCGTCGGGGCGACCACCGGTGGAGGAAATGTCATCCATGGGAAAGCTCATCACGTCCGTCGGCCCCTTCAAATCGAGCCAGCGGACGTGCAAATCCTCGATGGTATCCAGATCCACGCACGTGATTGTCACCTCGACGGAGGGGTGAACATCCATGGTGTTCAGGGCAAACTCGGCGACGGTGGACAGCTGCTTTTCATCCACGTCGGTGTTGCCCGATTCGTTCAAAACCTCGATCGACATCTGCTACCTCTTTGTACTGTGTGTCTGTTCGTACTCATCGTAGGCGGCAACAATCCGCCCAACGAGCTGGTGGCGCACCACATCGGAGCTTGTCAGGTTGCAGAAATGGATGCCTTCCACACCGTCCAGAATATCCCTAATTACCCGCAGACCGGAGCGCTGACCACCGGGCAGATCCACCTGCGTGATATCGCCGGTGACCACCATCGTCGAGCCGAAACCCAGGCGGGTGAGGAACATCTTCATCTGCGCTGCCGTCGTGTTTTGTGCCTCATCCAGGATGACGAATGCATCGTTGAGGGTGCGCCCGCGCATGTAGGCCAGCGGCGCGACCTCGACAATCCCCGACTCCAACAGCTTGCCGATGGCCTCCTGATCCACCATGTCACGCAACGCGTCGTAAAGCGGACGAAGATACGGGTCGATTTTCTCGCCGAGCGTACCCGGAAGAAACCCCAGCTTCTCCCCCGCCTCCACAGCCGGCCGGGTGAGGATGATGCGCTGCACCCGCTTCGACTGCAACGCCTGCACAGCCTTCGCCATCGCGAGATACGTCTTGCCGGAGCCCGCCGGCCCAATGCCGAAGACAATGGTGTTGTTATCGATCGCATCGACGTACTTCTGCTGCCCGTGCGTCATCGCGCGCACCGTCTTGCCCCGCCGGGAAATAATGTCCCGCCGCGCAGCCGCAGACACCGTCTCCGGCGCATCCTGGCGAACGAGCCCCACCGTGTGCCGGACCGTTTCCGGGTTAATCGTCCGGCCAGCCTTCGCCACTGCTGCCAGCTCGTAGAGGACGCGCGAGGCCCGCACGACATCCACATCCGGGCCGGTGATGGTCACCGTCGTCCCGCGGGCGAAAATCTCAGCCCGCACATGCTCCTCCAGTGCCTTGAGATTCTTATCCTCAATGCCGAGGATGGCTTGCACGTGCGCGGGGTCAAGATCGATAACCTTGGTCACGATCGGCTTATTCTGCTCCACCACAGTTGTTTTTCAGTCCCTGCCTTCAAAGATATTCGTCGATATAACCGTTAAGACTCTACCAGCCACCTGCTTGTTTTCACGCCGATTGCAGACAAGGCAGCAAAACCCGCCGTCGCCGTGCGCAGCACCTCCGGCCCCAGCAGCACCGGCTTGGCGCCGGCTTGACGGAACCTCTCCACCTCAGCGGGGCTCACCCCGCCTTCCGGGCCGATGATGAGAGCAATGTGCTGCGCGGTTGAGACATCAACCGTTGCCAGTGGCACACTCGCCTCCTCGTGCAACACGAGGACAAGATCCGCCTCCGCAAACGCCTCATCCAGCGCATTCGGCTTCATGATAAGGGGAAGGCGCGCGCGCCGCGACTGCTTCGCCGCAGCCACCGCCGCATTCTCCCACTTCTTCGCCTTCTTCGGCTGCCACTTGGCGATGCACCGCTCCGCCTCCCACGGCACGATCCGATCCGCGCCACCCTGGGTGAGCAAATCGACGGTGAGCTCCTGCCGATCCGATTTGGGCAGCGCCTGGATGACCGTCACCTTTGGTGTGGGAAGCGGAACCTCCTCCCGGGAGGTGACCGTCACGTGGAGGAGATCCTTCCCCTCGGCGGCGGTGACGGTGGCGTGGGAGCGACAGCCGTGGCCGTCAGCAAGCATAACCTTCTCACCGGAACCGATGCGCTTCACCGTCACCGCGTGGCGCCCCTCCGGGCCCCGCAGCGTAAACGGCCCAGGGGCCGGCGCCTTCTCCACGAAAAACGTCGCAGCCGTCACTTAAAACCCCAGCTTCGAGCGGAGATTGGAGAAGAACCCGCTCGCGTTCTCCCGGCGCACAACCTCAACGCCCTCCTGGGAGCTACGGCGCACCTTCCGCAGATGCTCCTTCGCCTTCCGATCCAGGTGCGTCGGCACCGTCACTGTCACATGTGCAATGAGATCGCCCTGGCCATCCCTACGCAGACGCGGCATGCCCTTGCCCTCCACACGAATCTCCTGGCCCGGCTGTGTTCCCGGCTGCACCTCCAGGGTCACTTCCTCACCGGCAAGATCCGTCAACGTCGTCGAGCCACCCAGCGCCGCATCCACCATCGGGACCGACAACTCAATGTGCAGGTTATCCCCCTCACGGGTAAACACCGGGTGCGGCTCCACCCGCACCTCCACATACAGGTCACCCGCCGGTCCACCACCGTGGCCGACCTCGCCCTGGCTCGCCATCCGAATCCGCATACCATCAGCAATCCCCTTCGGGATCGCCACCGTCAAATCACGACGCGCACGCACACGACCATCGCCCGCGCACTCCTTACACGGATCCTCAATGACCTCACCCGTGCCATCACACTCCGAGCACGGCCGCGTCGTCATCACATCACCAAGAAACGACCGCTGCACCTCCTGGATCATGCCCTGACCATGACACGTCGGACACGTCACCGGCTTCGCTCCCGACTCCGAACCCGACCCCTGGCACGACGTACACACCACAGCCGTATCCACCGTCACCTGCTTCTTCACGCCGGCGAAGGCATCCTCCAAGCTAATCGACGTCCGCAACAATGCGTCCGCCCCCGGTTGCACACGCGACCTCCGCTGGGTGCCAGCGCCCTGGCCACCGAAGAACGCATTAAAGATGTCCCCCAGTCCACCGCCAGCAGAAAAACCACCGTAGCCACCAGGGCCACCTTGCGGCTGCTCCATCGGATCGCCGCCCATATCGACGATGCGGCGCTTCTCTGGATCACTCAACACATCATGAGCGACAGAGATTTCACGGAACTTCTCCGCCGCCTCATCACTCGGGTTCACATCGGGGTGATACTTGCGCGCCAACTTGCGGTACGCCTTCTTAATCTCACTATCCGACGCAGATTTATCTACACCCAAAATGCCGTAATAATCACGAGCCACAGTTCTTGAAATCTCCTACAAATATTGGTTCTAACTTCCGAGCACCTTACTCACATAATGAGCAACAGCGGTAACCTTCGAAATAGTCCCAGAATAATCCATATAGGTGGGACCAACCGTGCCCAAGGCACCCAACGGGGCCGTCGCCTGCCCATACGCCGTCGCAACGACGGACGCACCATGCAACTTCTGGTCCTCGTTTTCCTCCCCGATAGACACCTTCACCTGGCCAAGCTCATGCACAGCACTCATGAGCTTCAGCATGATGACCTGCTCCTCCAGCGCCTCCAGCACCGCTGGGAGCCCCGCGGGGAGCTCGCCACGCAGCTGCGTGAGGTACGGGGTGCCGGCGAGGATGAGACGGTCGGAGGGGGCGTCGACAAGCGTATCCAAAAGCACCCGCGACATCGTCTGCACCACATCATGAGCCTCCGGGCAGGCATCAGCCACCGCGTGCTCGAGTGCGCCACGCGCCTCCGGCATCGACTTGCCCACCAAATGCTCATTCAGCACCGTCCGCGCCTCGACGATCACGTCCTCCCACACCACCTCGGTGAGCTCCACATTGCGCTGATCCACGCGGCCTGTGTCCGTAATGAGGACAAGCAAAATGCGCGTCGGGGTAAGCCCCACGACCTCCACGTGCTTCACACGCGACACCTGCAGCGTCGGCACCTGTACCATCGCCACCTGGCGCGTCAGCTGGCTCAGTAGCTGCACACCACGGCGTAACACGTCCTCCAGATCCACCCCCTGATCCAGAAACTTCAAAATCGCGGCACGCTCCGCCTGGCTGAGGGGCTTCACAGACTGAATCGAATCCACAAACTCCCGGTAGCCCTTCTCCGTAGGGATGCGGCCACTCGACGCGTGCGTCTGCGAAATCAGTCCCTCTGCCTCCAACACCGCCATATCATTACGGATCGTGGCAGAAGACACCTTCAGGCCGTGCCGCTCAACAAGCGCCTTGGACCCCACAGGTTCCTGCTGGGCAATGTAATCACTCACGATTGCCCGCAGCACTCGTTCACGACGTTCACTCGCAGAATTAGACACAAAAGCCTCCTTACGTCACGGCACAATTGTATATCCCGCCACAACACAGCCCGAGTTATCCACAGGAAACCCCACCGGAAGGCCCCGAATCGGACCCCTGTGGATAACTTCGCGCCCTTTCCTGACAAGACGGCCCCACGCGCATAGTGTCGCAGTCATGACAACGATTCTGAACGCAGCCAAGGCCGTCAACACCGGCCTTGCCATTTTCAAGGAGGTCGCGGCCATCGCCGCCGACCGCGTTGATGCTGCCACATTTATCTCGGAATCGTTCTACTACTCCAAAACCACCGCCAACAAGCTCGTCACCGCAGCCAAAAACTGGGCGGACTACCCCGACGACAAACACCTCGCCTTCGACGTCCCCGTCCCCATCCTCATCCTCATCTCCCACGCCATGAACCTCCTCCACGCCGACGAAGATGTCGAAGCCTTCCGCGAGGAGATGCTCACCTTCGCCGACCACGGCAACACCAGCTGGGAAGACGTCCGCGCGCACATCAAAAAGATCGCCGGCAAGAAGCAGGCCAGGAAAGTCTCCAACTCGGTCGCCTTCTCCAAAACCACCGATATCACAGGCATGCAGCACGCCCACGTCCGCCTTGACCCCGAGCTCATGGCCACCTTCCGCGTCACGTTGAAAAACCTCGGCGAAAAATGGACCGACCTACCCCAGTCCTACAGGTACGCGGAAGGGTTGAGGAGACTGCTACACCAGGGCGTCGACAAGCAAAAAGAAGACGACCCGTGGGACCGAACCATGACCCCCGCCTTCATGATCACAGTCGACGGCGACTACATCGGCGACGGCATGTTCGCCACAACAGACGGCACCCTCCTCGGCAAAGAAGACCTCGCCGACATCAAACTCGCCGACTACGGACTCGTCAGCATCTACGACAAAAACGGCAACATCGGCTGCCACTACCTACTCGAAAACAAACGCCTCGCCAGCAAACAACTCCTCTCCGCCATCGCCTGCGACCAAATCTTCTGCTCCCACCCCGGCTGCTACAACCTCGCCGTCTACTCCCAAGGCCACCACTCCAAAGCCCACAAACACGGCGGCAAAGCCAACTCCGACACCATCATCCCCCTCTGCCGCTACCACAACCTCGCAAACGACGACGACCCCGACAAACCAAAAAACGGCCGCCACATCAGAGACCCCAAAACAAAAGAAGCCATCTACCTCCCACCCGACGGAGGACCACCCAAACGCCACAAAAACCACTGCCGCGAATACTCCGGACGAGGCCTCCACCTGCGACAACGCGCCAACCAGCGACAACGCAAAAAAGAGGCCACCCTCGCCCGCCGAAAAATCCGCCGCCGAAAACGCACCCCCAAACGGCGAATAATCTAACCCAAAAACAGGATGTCAGCTGCAATGCCATCGGCATGCAGCCGACCATCCATGGTCACACGCACCCGGCCGTCGGACTCCTCCAGGAGGCCGGCGGCGATATAGCGATCGATCTGCGCCTGCCCCTTATCATGAACAGCATCACGCCGAATCCCCTCGGACAAGCGCAGCCGTAGCATGACCTCCTCGACGTACCTGTCCTCCTCCGACAACGTCTCCTCGCTCTTCACAGGCAGCTCCCCGCGCCCAAGACGCTCCGCATAGCGCGCCGGCAGCTTCTCGTTCATCCAGCGATGCTTTCCGACGAACGAATGCGCCCCCGGACCTGCGCCCCACCACGGCTCACTGCGCCAGTAGCCCATGTTGTGGAGGCACTCGCCACCGGGCTTCGCGAAATTCGACACCTCATACCATGAAAGCCCGGCGTCCTGCGTCATGCTGGAGATAATCTCGTAGCGGTCCGCCATGATCTCTTCGCTGGGCATAGGCAGTTCCCCATGCTGAATCTTGCGGTTAAGAGCCGTCCCCTCCTCCACGATAAGGGAGTATGCAGACAGATGATCGATGCCCGTGCCCAGGGCGAGCTCAACAGAGCGACGCAGATCATCGTCTGTTTCCCCCGGTGTGGCATAGATGAGATCAAGGTTCACGTGCTCAAAACCCGCCTCACGAGCCTCCCGTGCCGCAGCAAGCGCCCGTTCCGGGGAGTGGACACGGTCGAGGACGCGCAAGACATGAGGGGCAGCGGACTGCATGCCAAGGGAGACACGGGTGAAACCGGAAGAACGGATCGTCGAAAAGAATTCCGGGGAGGTGGACTCTGGGTTCGCCTCCGTGGTGACCTCAGCCCCCGGAGCGATCTTCATGGTATGAGAGACGGCGGTGAGGATGCGGGAGAGGCCTTCCCCACCGAGCACCGACGGGGTGCCACCGCCGACGAAAATCGTCGAAACGCCCTCCGCGGGAAGAACACCATCGGCCTCCAGCTGCGCGGTGGCGAGCTCCAGTTCCTTCTCTAAAGCTTCATGATATGAAGAGAGGGAGTCGGGGGAACCCAGCACATACGTATTGAAGTCACAGTACCCGCACCGCACCGTGCAATACGGGACGTGAATGTAGAGTCCGAATGCCAATTACAAGCCTTTCGACGGGTGGGTCGGTTGGTGGGGGCCCTCCGCCGTCCGGGCCTTGTGGGCGACGCGGGCGACGATGGCCTCGACACGCGCCCTTTCATGAAGAAATTCAGGCGGGTTGTTGCCGCGGAGGCTCTTCGTGATGTCGGGGTCGGGGATGACGACGACGGACATCCAGGCGCCGACGGCGAGGTTGACAAGCTGCCAGGCCTTGGTGGCGGTCAGCGGGATGGAGACGGATTCGAGGTCGTCGACGGCGAGGGCGGTTTGCTCGACGACCCACTCGGCAAGTGTCGTGAGGTAGTCGACGACAGCGTCGGTGCGCTGCACGGGGGCGGCGAGCTGCAGGAGATCGGCGGAAGTGAGGACGTCGGGGCGCGGGATCCGGGGGGTGAGGCGGGCGCGTGTGCGACCGCTGAGGGTGCCGGCACGGAGACCGGAGACCATGGCGTGGCGCATGCCGGATAGTTCGGCGGTGGCGCGCCGGGAGTCGTTGCGGCCTTCGGTGATGATGTCGTTGAGCTCGCGGAGGCAGTCGTCGACAAGCATTTCATCCCAATCGGCGACGGCTTCGGCGACGTGGTCGATGTAGTCGGCGATTTCGTCGCCAATGTCGAACAGCTCTTGGGTGAGGTCGCGGAGGCGAAGCTTGGCGTCGTAAAGCCTGGCATCAGCCACGTAAGCCACGGTGACAGCAACCTCCCAAAAACGTTGTGCGACGGGTGGAAAAGGCCGAGCGTTTTACCGCTCGACCGGACTGTTCCCCACTTTACGGGTCCACATGCCGGGTGCCGGGGAGGCGTGGCCGTGGAGATTATTTATTTCTGTAAATCCAGTCGATTTCATCTGCGAAACGACTGACCACAATGTTGCGCTTCACCTTCATGGTGGGAGTCAGCTCGTTTTCCTCCTCGGTGAGATCCCGATCGAGGATGTAGAACTTCTTAATGGACTCCGCGTGCGACACCGACGCATTGGCGGCGTTGATCGCATCCTGCACCTCGGCGCGCAGCATCGGGTCGGTGACAAGCTCCTTCCTCGGCTTATTCTCCGGGAAGTTGTGGTCGAGCTTCCAGCGCAGCATCGCCTCTTCGTCCAGGGCAATGAGGACGGCGATGAACGGCTTGCCGTCACCCACGACTAGCGCCTGCGAGATGAGCGGATGGGCGCGAAGCTTGTCCTCCAGCGGGCCGGGCGAGACGTTCTTGCCACCGGCCGTGACGATGAGGTCCTTCTTTCGGCCGGTGATGACGATGTGCCCGCTTTCAAGAAGTTCGCCGAGATCACCGGTGTTGAAGTAGCCCTCGGAATCGAAGGCGTCGGCCGTGGCGATGTCGTTTTGCCAGTAGCCGCTGAACATCTGCTCACCACGCAGGCAGATCTCTCCGTCCTCGTTGATCCGTACGGACATGCCACCGACGGGCTGGCCGACGGTGCCGATGACGTTGTCCTTGCCAAAATTCACGGCGGCTGCTGCTGCCACCTCCGTCAGCCCATAGCCCTCGTAGACGGGGATGCCGATGCCACGGAAGAAGTGGAGCAGGTCCTGGCTCATCGCAGACCCTCCTGATATGGCGTAATTGCAGGCGCCACCGACTGCCGCGCGGATCTTCTTGTAAATGAGCTTTTCAAAAATCGAGTGCTGCATCTCCAACCCGCGGGAGGGGCCGTCCTCCTCGTCCAGGGCCTTGGAGTAAGCGATAGCGACCTGCTCGGCCTTAGCAAACGTTGCCGCCTGAATGGGGCCACGGTCCATTGCGTTGTTGGCAGCGGCGTTGCGCACCTTCTCAAAGACGCGGGGCACACCCAGAATGAGGTTCGGCCGGTTGCGCTGCAACTCGACGGAGATGGTCTTGAAGTTGGACCAGTGGGACTGGGTGCCGCCCGATATCACGAAGGCGAGTGATACGGCGCGGGCAAGCACGTGCGCCAGCGGGAGGAAGGTCACCATGGAGTTGCCGGGGCGGGCGATCTGGCCGATCGGGTGGGTCAGCAGACCAAGCACCTGGGCAAGCCAGCTGTGGTGGGTGAGCATGCAGCCTTTGGGTCTGCCGGTTGTTCCTGATGTGTAGACGATCGATGCGAGGTCGGCAGACTTCGTGTTGTGGATGCGTTCCCACACCTGTTCGTCGGAAATGTCGCGGCCTTCGAACTTCAGGGTGTCTACACCGGAGCTGTTGATTTCCAGGATGCGGCGCAGCTTGGAGGGGGAATCGGATAGCGGTGGTTTGCCGTCAGCGCCGAGGACGAGGTGCTTCATGATCTCGGTGTGGTCGCGCGTTTCGGTAATCGCCAGAACGGAGCCGGAATCCTCGATTGCCCACCGCACCTGCGACAGGGAGGAGGAGCCGTAGATGGGGACACTGGCGGCTCCGGCGGCCCAGATGGCGAAGTCTAGAAGGGACCATTCGTAGCGAGTTCCGGATAGAAGGGCGACGCGGTCGCCTTGTTCCACCCCGTTGGCAATGAGTCCTTTCGCTACTTCGAAGACCTCGTCGACGAAGTCTTTCGTGGTGACGTTCACCCATTCGAAGTTTTGTGGCCGCGTGAAGCTGACACCGTAGGGGCGGGCTTGCGCCAGGCCGATGAGTGCTGTGAGCACGGTGTCAGAGGGGCCGATGTCGTACTTCGCGGGGGTGCTGTATTCCTGCATGGGGTCAAGGTTAGTACGCTGCGCGTCAATCCTTCTACTTTGTTCACACATGGAAAGCCCCCAAATCCCCGCTTAAACCAACAGTCTGGCATGATAAAACTCGTGAGTTATATCGACGAGCTTTCCAAGTTGGCGCAGGCATACTCGATTGCGACGAGCTACACCTCGGCGACGGGTACAACGGTGGAGGCGGGCCCTGGAACGCTCACTGCGCTCCTCCACGCCATCGGTGTGACTGCTGGCGACACAGAAGAGGAGCTGGTTTCCCAGCGGATGGCTTTGGAAGAGGAGCTGTTCTCGCGTCCTCTCCCCCGCTGCGTTGTCGCGCGCCAGGGAGATTCCCACTTTTTTACCGTCCACGTTCACCACGGTGCCTCCGCGCACGTGACGATTGCCACGGAGCAGGGCGATGTGGTCGAGGCCGTGCAGGAGGAAAACTGGACGGATCCCCGCACCATCGGTGGTGTGTTGTGGGGTGAGGCGACGTTTTCCACCCCGCGGGACCTGCCACTTGGGTGGCACACGCTGCGGCTCGATTCGGAAAGCGTGCAGGCGGAGACGACGCTCGTCGTCGTGCCGTCGCAGATGCCCACCCCCTCCCGCCAGCGTCACGGGGTGATGGCGCAGCTGTATTCGGTGCGCTCCGAGCGCTCGTGGGGCATCGGCGATTTCCGTGACCTGGCCACCCTCGGCACGATGCTCGCCAAGGACGACAAGGATATCGACTTCCTCCTCATCAACCCGCTGCACGCCGCCCAGCCGGCGCCACCGGTGGAGGACTCTCCATACCTGCCCACATCACGACGGTTCGTCAACCCCATCTACATCTGCGTCGAGGATGTTCCCGAGTATTCGCTTGTCGACGACGCGACCCGCGCCGGTATCGATGCCCTTGCCGCAGGCCTACGAGAAACAAACACCACGACCGAGCCCATCGAACGCAACCCGATCTTCGAGATCAAGCTGCAGGCGCTGCGGGAGTTGTTCTTCCACTGTGAGCTGGAGGGACCCCGTCATGATAAGTACGTGGCCTACTGTGAGGCCGAAGGCGACGGACTCGACGAGTTCGCCCTCTGGTGCGGCCGGGAGCTATCCGGCGACGAATCCGTCACCACCGGCGCCCACGCCGAGGACGAAGGATTCCCCGAGGATGCCGAGTTCTACCGCTGGTTGCAGTTCATTTGCGACGAGCAGCTCGCCGCTGCGCAGAAAGCGCTGACGGATGCGGGGATGGAAATCGGCATCATGAGCGATCTTGCCGTCGGCGTGCACCCCAAGGGTGCCGACGCAGAGACCCTTGCCGATATTCTCTCCCCCGAGGTGTCCGTCGGTGCCCCGCCGGACCCGTACAACGTGTTTGGGCAGGACTGGTCCCAGCCACCATGGAACCCGTACGCCCTCGCCGAGGCAGGCTACGCGCCGTTCCGAGACATGATTCGCACGGTGCTGCGCCACTCGGGCGCGCTGCGCATCGACCATATTCTCGGCCTGTTCCGCCTCTTCTGGATCCCCCGCGGCCAGTCCGCCAAGCTGGGAACCTACATGAACTACGACTACAACGCCCTCGTCGGCGTGCTCGCCCTGGAGGCGACCCGCGCTGGAGCCGTCGTCATTGGCGAGGACCTGGGCACCTTCGAGCCGTGGGTGCAGGATTACCTGGCGGAGCGGGGGCTGTTGGGGACGTCAATCCTGTGGTTTGAGGGCTCGCCACATCATGAAGGAGCGCGTCGCCAAGACGAGTACCGCACCCTGGCTCTGACCAGCGGCACGACGCACGATCTGCCACCGACGGCGGGAATGGTCGAGGGCGAGCACATTGCCCTGCGCGACCGACTGGGTTTGTTGGAGCACAGCGCGGAAGAGGAGGATGCCTCCGATTTCGCATGGCAGAAGCAGATTTACCAGGTGGCACTGGACGAGGACTTTTATCAGTCCCTGGATCTCTCGCACAGGCCGTCGGGAGACGACACCCTGGAGATCGTGCGCCAGCTGTCCGAGTTTGTACGCGGAACGCCGTCACTTCTGACGTGCACAGCGCTTGTCGATCTCACCGGTGACCGGAAAGCACAAAACCAGCCGGGGACCGTGCGAAGCCAGTACCCCAACTGGTGTGTTCCGCTCACCAATGACAAGGGTGAGGCGGTAACGCTGGAGACTCTGCGTGACCAGCGCTACTACAAGGCTCTGGTGCTAGACCGAGGTCAGTAGCCAGGCGATAAAAACAAAGACAATGAGGCCCATGAGTGACCACGTGATGACCGTTGGGCCTCGTTTCCCCTTGTCCTTTTTGAAGTGCTCGGCTTTATTCACCTTTACGTATCCTCCTTTTCCCTTCACCATTAAACCACCTATATGTTTTGGCGCCTAAAAAGTTGAGCGCACGCTGCATATATTCGGCGACGACGGCGCACAGGGGCACCGCCACACCCAGCACGATGGGCACTTGCAGCCACATGCTGGAGGAGGTGAGGGTTTGGGTGAACCAGTCGAACATTTACACCGCACCCATGAGGCCGCGGCGGGCGAGGAGGGGCGCAACGTCCTTGTCGCGACCACGCAGCGTGCGGAACTGGCTGGTGTAGTCCTTGGAGGCACCCGTGGACAAGATGAGGTCGCGGAAGCGCTGGCCGGCCTTGCGGACGGTGTCGGTGGATACATCGGCAGTGCCGGCGGCGCCGGTGTCCGTGAACCAGCTAAACCCGTCGGCATCGAGCGCTTCGGCCCACAGGTAGGAGTAGTAGCCCGCGGAGTACCCGCCGGCGAAGATGTGCTGGAAGTAGGCCGTCTGGTAGCGGGGTGCCAGGTTGTCGACGGACAGCCCGTAGCTTTCCAGCGCGCTGTCCTCGAACTCGGCCACCGCCTCCGGGGTGGCGGAGATCTTTTTCACCTCGTCTAGGGTGAGCGAGTGCCAAGCCAGGTCGATAATGGCGGCGCCGAGGTACTCGGCGGTGGCGAAACCCTGACCGAACAGCCGGGCCTGCTCGATGGCGTCGATAAGCCTGTCGGGGATGACCTCACCGGTAGTGACGTGGCGGGCGTAGTGGCGGATGATGGCCGGGTCGAGGGCCCAGTTCTCGTTGATCTGGGAGGGGAATTCCACCCAGTCGCGGGGGACGTTGGTGCCGGAGAAGCTGGGGTATTTGACGTCGGAGAGGAGGCCGTGGAGGGCGTGGCCGAACTCGTGGAACAAGGTGGTGACCTCGTCCATGGTGAGCAGCGGGGTGGAGCCGTCAGTGGGTTTCGTAATGCTCAGCACATTGACCACGATGGGCTTTTCGCCGGTGAGGTGCGCCTGGTCGTTGAAGCTGCTCATCCACGCGCCGCCGCGCTTTTCAGGGCGGGCAACGTAGTCGGTGATGATGAGGCCGATCCCGGTGCCGTCCTCCTCCTTGATCTCCCACACGTCGGTGTCGGGGTTGTAGCCTTCGAGGTCGTCGCGGTGGGTGACGGTGATGCCGTAGAGGCGGTTGGCGGCGTAGAACACGCCGTCGCGGAGAACCTGGTCGAGGGGGAAGTACTGCTTGAGCTCCCCTTCGTCGAGGGCGTAGTCGCGCATCTTGACCTTCGACTCCCAGTAGGGCCAGTCGGCACCGGTGACCGGTTCGTCGGCGGCATCGACAAGCAGCTTGAACTCGCCGGTGGCGTTGGCGGACGCGCTGGGTGCGAGATCTGCGAGGAGCTTGCGGGCGGCATCGGCATCGTCGGCGGTTTCCACCTCGATGACGTAGTCGGCGTGCGTCTTGTATCCGAGGAGGCTGGCGCGCTCAGCGCGCAGGGTGGCCATGGTGGCAGCGATGCGGAGGTTGTCCTCCCCGCCGCGTTTTTGGGAGGCCGCGTAGAGCTTGGCCCTGGAATCGTGGCGGGAAAGCTCGCGCTGCAGGGACTGGACGGTGGGCAGTTCCAGAGGAACACGGTAGGTGTCGCCGGAGACGTGGTAGGACGCCACCTGATCGTCGGAAAGCCCGGCGAGCTCCTCGCGGGTGAACTCGACGGCGAGGTCGCGGGTGGTGGCGTTGAGCGTCTTGGAGAAGCGATCGTCGAGTTCTGCAAGCTCGCGGTCGATGTCCGCGAGGCGCTTCTTCCCGTCAGCATCCAGGGTGATGCCCGCGCGGGTGAAGCGGCGCAGGAGTTCCTTCTTTAGTCGTTCGCCCTCGTCCTCCGGAGGGGTGACCTGTTGGATCCGCTCGTAGAGGGCCTCGTTTTGGTAAATGGCGTTGGTGTGCTCGGCGAGTGCGGGGCTCATCTCGGCGACGATGGCCTCGCGGGTATCGTTGGAATCGGTGCCCACGACGTTGTAGATGAAGGCGCACACGCGGTCGAGGATCGCGCCGGAGCGCTCGAAGGCTTCGACGGTGTTTTCCCACGTGGGCTCCGGCTCAGCGAGGATCGCCTCGATCTCCTTATCATGAGCGGAAAGGCCCTCGCGGAAGGCCGGAAGAACGTGGTCATCGGTGATGTCTGCAAATAGCGGCAGATGGTACGGGAGCGGTGATTCTTTCAGCAGAGGGTTCGTCATAAGATTCATGGTAGACGAGGCATAGGAGGATTCGTGGCGATGAGTGAGCTACAAGTTTCGACGCCGCACGGGCAGGCCTACGGTGTGACGGACGGCGAGGTGCAATACTTCGAATCGATCCGCTTCGGTGCCTCCCCCACTCCGTTTGGTGCCTCGGCGATCGTGCCGACGGAGGGGCCGGTTCCACAGCCCGATCCGGAGAGCCCGCCGCATGAGCTCTACCTGTCCGTTACCGCTCCCGCCGAAGGCAGTCTCCACCCCGTCATTGTGTTTGTGCACGGGGGTGGCTTTGAGGAAGGCACGCACATCGGTCCGTGGTACGGTGCGTCGTCTGCTGCGCGCGACGGTATCGTCACCGTCTCGGTGGATTACCGGCTGGGTGTGCAGGGGTTTGTGCCGTTTACCTCCGATCAGCCGAATCACTACCGGGGCATCGATGACGTGAACATCGCGCTTGAGTGGGTGCAGGACGCCATTGAGTCCTTCGGCGGCGACCCGACAAATGTCACACTGTCTGGGCAGTCGGCCGGCGGTGCGATCGCTCTCTGGCTTGCGCGTAAGGATCACTACCGTGGGGCTTTTCGACGCCTGTGGGCACTGTCTCCTGCATTCCCTAGGCACCCTGTTACCTTGCAGAAGGAGACGATTCGGCGCACCGTCGGTGGGTCTCTTTCTGCCCCGCACTTTGATTCGCTGCGCCACGATGACATTGCTCGGTTGACGAAGAAGCTGCACCGCGCCTCCCGGCTTGATCTCACCTTCGGTCCTGCCCCCTTCCGCCCGGAGGAGCTGGTCGAGATTCCGCTCGTCATCGACACCTTAGAAAACGAGTGCTACGACATGCCGCCTGCCCCCTCGTTTGACCGCCTGCCGTTTACTGGCAAGGCTATTGAGACGCTCGCCCCCACCCTGGGCCTTGCAGAACCGCAGGACTATGTCTCCTACCAGCCGAAGAACCGGCGCATGCAGCAGCTCATGGGTGATTTCATCATCCGGCAGCACGCGGTGAAAACCGCCGAGTGGGCGCCGGAAACGACGTGGCTTATGTCCTTCCACGGCAAAGGCGCGGACGGGGTGGCGCGTGCTGCCAAGCACTGCGCGGATCTGCCCATCTTTTTTGATTCCTTTGGCGATAACCCGGAGGAGGAGCAGCAGCGCATCGGCGCGGATATTTCCGCCACCGTGGCGTTGATCCACCCAGAGGTGGTGCGCTTTGCCACCAGTGGCCAGGTGAGCTGGCCCGCCTACGGCAAGGACAAGAGCGTTTTAAGCGTGGGGCTGTATTCTGCGGAGAAGGATCTCGTCACCGATCCCTTCGCACATATCATGAAGACGTTTCCGCAGCAGTAGCGCACGGTTTCTCACCCTCCTCACAGGGAAGGTCTGACATACAAAAATCCCCGCAGCATATGCTGCGGGGCAGTTATACGATTTCTTAGAACTGGAAACCACCCAGCGGTGCGCCTGCCGTAGCAGCACCAGCAATAGCAGCAATGCCCATAATCGCCGCGATGGCTGCGATAATACCCTCGATCTCGCTGGTCAGGCCAGACTTGTTATCGAGAAAGTCATCGGTCGGATCCTCGTCTGTCGGATCAATAGAGCGGATGGTCGGCTCGAGAACCGTCGGGTTAACCTCACTGTCCTGCGCCATTGCGGGTGCAGCAAGTGATGCGAGCGCAACTGCGGAAGAGGTAGCAAGTGCTACGGCTGCTCGTTTCATGGTGTCTCCTTAGGCGCGGAAGCTTTTCTTTCTGTGACTAAGCTTAGACCTTTCTTAGCATTAAGGCAAGCATTTTTTTATAGTTGACAGACTTTCTTGAGTCGCCTCGACTATTTTCCTTTAAAGTCTGGAATCCAAGACGCTAACGCGGGGGCTGGGGACACGATTCTCGCAAATGATTTAGTCTGGATGATATGGCTGACAAAGACTACGCCGACTACTCACTCACACCCGACGGCCTGGTGAAAGAAACCAGCGCCCGCAACTTTCCGCAGGCCTCCCCTGCCCCCGGTGACCAGCCGTGGGAGAAGTCTGATCCGGAGTGGTACAAGAGCGCCGTCTTCTACGAAGTTCTCGTCCGCGCCTTCTACGATTCCAACGGTGATGGCACAGGGGATCTGAAGGGTCTCACAGAAAAACTCGAGTACATCAAGTGGCTGGGAGTCGACTGTATTTGGTTGCCACCGTTTTATGATTCACCCTTGCGAGACGGCGGTTACGATATCCGCGACTTCCGCAAGATCCTGCCGGAGTTCGGCACCGTCGATGACTTTGTAACGCTTGTCGACGAAGCCCACAAGCTCGGTCTGCGCGTCATCACCGATATGGTGGTCAACCACACCAGCGACGAGCACCCCTGGTTCACCCAGTCCGTCGAGGATCCGGACGGCCCCTACGGCGACTTTTACGTGTGGAGCGACACGGACGATGCGTACTCCGATGCGCGCATCATCTTTGTCGACACGGAAACGTCCAACTGGACTTACAACGAAAAGCGTGGCCAGTACTACTGGCACCGCTTCTTCCACCACCAGCCGGACCTCAACTACGACAACCCGAAGGTGCAGGAGGCCATCCTCGACGCGATGCGCTTCTGGCTGGACCTTGGCCTCGACGGGTTCCGGCTGGATGCTGTCCCCTACCTCTTTGAGCGGGAGGGAACCAACTGTGAGAATCTGCCGGAAACGCACGCGTTCCTCAAGCGTTGCCGAAAGATGGTGGATGAGGAGTACCCGGGTCGCATCCTCCTCGCCGAGGCCAATCAGTGGCCGGTGGATGTAGTGGAGTACTTTGGCGAGCCCGATGTGGGCGACGAATGCCACATGTGCTTCCACTTCCCCGTCATGCCCCGTATCTTTATGGCCTCCCGCATGCAGTCGCGGGATCCGATTTCCTCCATCTTGCGCTCGACCCCGGTCATCCCGGATTCGGCGCAGTGGGGCATCTTCCTGCGCAACCACGACGAGTTGACGCTGGAGATGGTGACTGAGGATGAGCGCACCTACATGTACCAGCAGTTCGCCTACGATCCGCGGATGAAGTCCAACGTGGGCATCAGGCGCCGCCTCGCGCCCCTTCTGGAAGGTGACAGGAACCAGCTGGAGCTTTTCACGGCGCTGCTGTTGTCCCTGCCGGGCTCCCCCGTGCTGTACTACGGTGATGAGATCGGCATGGGCGATAACATCTGGCTTGGTGATCGCGACGGTGTGCGCACGCCGATGCAGTGGTCGCCAGACCGCAACGGTGGTTTCTCCTCCGCCGAGCCGGAGCAGTTGTATGCACCCGCCATCATGAACGCAGAATTTGGCTACGGTGCCGTCAACGTGGAAACCCAGCGTCGCAGGGATTCCTCCCTACTGAACTGGACGCGCTCCCTCATCCATATCCGAAAGCAGTACGACGCCTTTGGCAAGGGTGAATTTAAAGAACTTCCATGCGACAATGTAACAGTGTTCAGTTTTGTTCTCTCCCACCTGGACGAGACAATCCTGTGCGTCAATAACCTCAGCTCCCGCCCACAACCCGCCAAACTCGACCTGTCTGAATTCGCTGGAGGCAGTGCACGGGAGCTCACTGGCGGCGAGGAGTTCCCGGAACTTTCGGACTCCTGGACGCTGACACTGCCCCCCTACGGATTCTTCTGGTTTGATATTTCATGATTAACACTGACTCTTTGGCCTCTGCCCGCTTCTTCGCTACCAAAACTGAGCCGATTACCGGCATCGACGTGATCGCGGAAGCACCCCTGGAGCGCCCCGAGCTCATCAAAGGCAAGGACGCCCCGGGTGTGCTCACCTTCGCCCGCGTCCACCGTGAGAGTGGAAGCGACCTGTACCAACTGGTCGTCGACAAGCAAGGAAACGACATCCTGGGGCAGGAGGACACCGCATTCGCAGCGGGAAAGCAGCTGTCCAACGGGTATGCGGCGGGAAGTGGCGTGCTCCACAAGCTGACCGATCCGGCGATGCCGCCGGTGGAAACCGTGCACAAAGTGGGCGAACAGTCCAACACCTCGTGGATTTACAACGACCGGGTCATCGTCAAGTACTTCCGGCGCCTCACGCCGGCACCCAACCCGGAAATTGAGCTCCTCGAAGCCCTCACCGAGGTCGGCTGCACCCACATTGCGCCGCTGCGCGCCTGGACCACCGTAGACATCGAGGGAACCGAGTATGTCACAGCCATGCTCCAGGACGTTGTCCCCGGTGAGGATGGCTACGAATTCACCACGACCCACCCTGAGGAAATCGATGCGGCACCCCTCGGCGAGGCGATCCGCGACGTCCACACCCAGCTGGAAAAGACGTGTGGCACCGGTAGCTTCGCCCCCGGTGAGCTGACAGCAAACCTCAATGCCCGGCTCGATGGGCTGGTCGCCCGCGCCCCGCAGCTTGCCGAGTACGAGGACAAGCTCCGCGCACTGTACCAGGCCGTTGCCGACCGGGAGATCCCCACCCAGCGCATCCACGGCGACCTCCACCTCGGCCAGACGCTGACCCGCGACGGCACGTGGGTGCTCATCGATTTCGAGGGCGAGCCCGCAGCTAGCGTCGAAGAGCGCCGCCGCCTCGACTCCCCGCTTCGTGACCTTGCCGGCATGATCCGCTCCTTCGGCTACGCGGCAGCTGCCAGCAACAAGGGCGAAAACTGGACGGCGGAAAAGACGAACGAGCTGCTTACCAGCTACGGCGACGTGGACAAGGACGTTCTACGCGCCTACATCGCCGATAAGTGCGCTTACGAGGTCGTGTACGAGCTGGAGAACCGGCCACACATGGTGGACGTTCCCGCACGCGCCCTCGCAGCACTCCTGTCCTAACGTCTAGACGCGGCTGAGCAGCGCCTCGCGCAACTCCGCGTGAGATAGCTGCTCACCGATCCACGGGCTGAATGCGAACGGGGTCGCCTGCACCCCCGCGATGAGCTCCGTGGCGGGCACCCACGTATATGCGTCGACCTCGTCAGGGGCGAAGTCGACGCGCGCGCCGGGAGCCACCCGCGCGACAAACACGGGGCAGACCTCCCACTCCACTACCCCGGCGGAGTCTGTCGCCCGGTATTCGAAATCGGGCAGCACACACTCGACAGCGGTGAAATCCTCTGGTTTCATCCCCAGTTCCTCGAACCCGCGCCGCACGAGTGCCTCCTCCGGGCTCTCCCCCGGACCGGGGTGGCCACACATGGAGTTTGTCCACACGCCGGGGAAGGTGCGCTTGCTCAATGCGCGTCGACTGACCAACACGCGTCCCTCCGGATCAACCACATAGCAGCTGAATGCGAGGTGCAGCGGGGTCTTGTCTGTGTGGATGGTGGCCTTGTCTGCCAGACCACACGGGTTCTTGTACGCATCGAGGAGCACGACCTGCTCTGGTTCGGTACGGGGTGATGTCATGCCCCTAGCGTACTTGGCCGGTGCTCCCACGAAATCACCTGGTGCTGTGGGACAATGGCACTATGCCCGTCCCGCAAGAAGCCCATCCTCTTTTCCGCGCCCGGACGCACGCCTCTGCGGAGATCGTCGCCCGCGAAGCCGCGGCCTTTTCCGTCCGCCTGGACGAGTTCAACTCGGACAACGCCGACTACAGCGGTCGCACCGCAGAAATCGCTACGACGGGGACGCACCTGCGTTCCCTCCTCGTCCACCTCGGCGCCGACCGGCCGACACCAGAAAGCAACAGTGCCGACAGTGCTAATAGTGCCGTCCACCGTTCCGACGCACTCGTCGGCGCAGCCTTCGACCTCGTCCACACGGGATTGTGCATTATCGACGATGTCATCGATGCCGACCACTCCCGCCGTGGGCTGGAGACCATTCACGCCACGGCCACCTCCATCGCGTCGCCGACGATCGGTACCCACGCAGCTGCCCACTACGGCAACTCCATCGCCGTCCTCATCGGTATGAGCGCGCTCAATGCGGCAACGTCCGTTGTCGCCGAGGCGGACATCGATCCGGCGATCACCCGCCGCGTCATCGCGGAGCTCACCACCGCCGTGGATGACGCGATCATCGGCGAGTTCATGGACGTGGAGCATTCCCTCCCCGGCCACGATCCCCCCGCGCCAGGTGGACAACGCGGCGCTGCTGAAAACGTCCCCCTACAGTTTTGAGGCGCCTCTTGTGTGTGGCGCGCTTCTCGCCGGCCGCCCGCAAGAGGTGTGTACGAGCCTGCGAGTCATTGCCCGCCACCTGGGTGCGGCTTTCCGTATGGCCGACGACTTGCGCGCGCTCACCGGCGACGGGTTCGTGGGTGATATCCGGAACCACCGCACGACGCCGCTCATGGTGCTGGCGGAGAACTACCCCACCTGGCCGAGGATCCACCTGGCGCTGAGTTCCATGCGCATGGACGAGGCCCGCACGCTTCTCGCCGATTCCGGCATTCTCGAGGAGGCCTGTTCCATCGGGGAAAGCCATCTCACCGCCGCCAGGGAGAAGGCCCAGGAATCGGCGGTCTTCTCCGCCCCTGCTGCCACCACCTTCCAGTACATTTGCTCCCGCTTTGAGGAGCTTCTCCACCCCGACAATCTGAACTAGTAAAGGATTTTTACGTGCCTGCCTCTGCTTCCTCCTCCCCGTCCCCCGTTGTTGTTATCGGTGGTGGGGTCACAGGTCTTGCCACCGCGGGGCTTCTCGCCCGGGCGGGCTATGAGGTGACACTGCTGGAAAAGCTTGACGATCTCGGCGGCCGGGTGGGCACGTTCACCAGTGGGAACTACCGCTGGGACACGGGCCCCAGCTGGTGGCTCATGCCGGAAGCATACGACCACTTCTTTTCTCTTATGGGAACATCGACAGAAAAAGAGCTGGATCTCCACAATCTCGATCCGGCCTATCGTGTGGTCACCGACAGTTTCCCCACCATTGATGTGCGCACAGGCATGGATAACGTCGTGACTCTTGCGGAGTCGGTGGAACGCGGTGCAGGTGAGAAGATTCGCGCCTACCTCAACGAGGCAACACTTACGTACCGGGTTGCCCTCAACACGTTCCTGTACACCACGTTTACCTCTATCAAGCCGCTTTTGGACAGGGAGATCCTCACCCGGATTCCGCTGCTCATTCGTCTTCTCACCCGCAGCTTGAAAGATGATGTTGAGGCGCAGTTCAACAACCCGATTCTGCGGATGCTCCTCGAGTACCCTGCGGTTTTTGTGGCCACCCGCCCCGATCGTGCGCCCAGCATGTACAAGCTGCTCAGCCACACGGATCTCATCGCCGGCGTGAAGTACCCGCAGGGTGGCTACTATCAGCTCATTAGGAAGATGGCCGATCTTGCGCGGGCCAACGGCGCCACGCTGAAAAAAGGTTGCACCGTCACCCGGATCCTCACCGAAAACGCAAAGGTAACGGGCGTGCGCTTTACGCACGACGGCAAGGAGGACACCATCCCTGCGGGGATTGTTGTGTCCACCGCCGATCTTCACCACACGGAGACGTCCCTCCTGCCCTCCCGCCTGCGGTCGGTTCGTTCCTGGTCACGGAAGGATCCCGGCATCAGCTCGATTGTGGCGCTTCTCGGGGTCGCTGATCCGTTGCCTACTCTTGCGCATCACACTCTTTCGCTTTCCGACGATTGGTCGCCGGACTTTGCTGCCATCTCCGGCACACGTCCGGGCCAGGAGTTCTCCCGCAGCGTGTACGTGTGCAAGGCAAGTGCGACGGATCCAACTCTTGCCCCGCCGAATCATTCCAACATTTTCATCCTCATTCCCACGGCTGCGGATCCGTCCATCGGCCGTGGTTCTGCATATAACCAAAACCCGAGTCAAAAGGTAGAAGACATCGTCGATGAGGTCATCGACATCGTCGCTAAGCGTGCCAATGCCCCGGCGCTAAAAGAGAAGGTGGAGAAGCGTTTCACCATCGGACCGGCGGATTTTGAAAACCGCTACAACTCGTGGCAGGCCTCGTCCATCGGCCTTGCCCACACGCTGTGGCAGTCTGCGTTTCTCCGCGGCTCGAATGCGTCCAGCAAGGTCGCCGGCCTCTACTTTGCCGGTGGCACAACCGTCCCTGGCGTAGGCGTACCACTGTGCCTCATTTCTGCGGAGAATGTTCTCAAGCGTCTTCGTGGTGATTTCACCTCCGGCCCGCTCCCTTACCTGTAACTTCTAGGATTTTGCCCAGGCTCCGATGGGGCCGGGGACCATGGGTGGTGCATCCCCGACGATGGCCCGCGTGTTGGCGTCTTGCTCCAGCTCGGGCAGCACGGTTTTAATATTCCGGGATTTCTTCTCCCTGCCTCCTGCAGGTGCCATCCCCCAAGGCATGACACCACGGCCTGCACCAGCACGCGAACCACCCGCACGACCAGCACCACCACCAGCAGACGAAGCAGCACCAGGTACAGCCCCGGCAGCACCAGACCCCACACCAGCACCGGTACCGGCACCGGCACCGCCGGCGGCAAGCAACCCCGCACCCACACCAGCACCCAGGCCAGCACCAACACCGGCAGCACGCCGACGAGAAACAGAACCCACACCTGCACCCACACGAGACGAACCACCACGACCACCACCAGAAGTAGCAGGAGTTGTGGGCATAAGAGATGCAGGACGCACCCTACTGCCACTGCCACCACCGCGACGGGGAGCCCCCGCACTACTACCTGCACCTGGTACACCAGCAGCAACCGGCACAGCACCACCACGCCCAGCACCACCCCCACCACCAGCAGGAACACCACCGTTGACTGCGGCACCGGTACCTGCAGCACCCGGCACACCACCACCAGCACCGCCCAGCGACGGGGATGACAGCTGGGGAACCCCCTGGGTACGTGTGACCGCATCCCCACCAGAAACCACACCACCAGCAGGTGTGACCCCACCACTAGCCAGGTTTTCTGCACCGTGGGTGGCAGCCTCCTGCATGCGGTGCACATCCTCCACCAACACACGATCAGGCTTCCCCTCCCGAATACGGTCAATATGGTCTTTCAACACCTCCTGCGACAGGCTGGCCGTCTCCTCCAACTCCGCCTCCAACAAACCACCCGTG
>ERZ1031292.114-NODE-114-length-31363-cov-11.543663_pt1 | contig 31363 bp, 29 predicted proteins | sample MGYA00518215_ERZ1031292 | MGnify/ENA primary metagenome ERZ1031292 (study PRJEB33718, sample SAMN03159822) | human skin metagenome | collected 2014-02-25 | study: EMG produced TPA metagenomics assembly of the PRJNA266117 data set (Human skin bacterial metagenome... | reverse complement strand
ACCACAACGGCATTAACGACGATGACCTGGACAAGCCGAAACACGGTCACATGGTCAGAATCAACGGCCTGGAATACTGGAAACCCGCCTTCGGCGGACCCCTGAAGCTGAACATGAACCCCTGCGCCCAAGGCGGCGCCGTCCGCCTCGCCCGAAAACAACTCGGCATCCCCATCGACCCCAGCCCACCAGGCTGACGAAGTCAGCCCGACTTATAGCCCGAGCACCCACTCGGGCTACTCGCCGTGCCTATGCGGTGGGGCTGAGGCTCTTGAGCGCCGTACGCAGAGCCTCCGGGGTGGCTGCATCGGTGAAAAGGCCACCGGTCTCGTCGGCTGCCCAGTTTTCCAGCGCCTCATCGCGATCGCCCTTACCAATGTGGATGACATTGACCCGGACATCGGCATCCCCACGCGCAGCGTTGAGCTGTTCCACGAAAGCACCGTCGTCACCGCGATCGGCAGTTCCAGTGGTAAGGATCGTGAGGTTTACCGGCTGCTGAATGGCACGGCTTCTATCCGCAGCGGTCCCGAGGGCGGTGACTGCGCTGGAGCGCGTCCAAGACTCGCCGCCGGTACCGAGAATGCCAACATGGTTGGCGGCAGCCTCGCCACCGTTGCCGGCATCAAAGGTGATGTTCTGACGCCAGCCCTTGGTCACACCCGGGTTCAGGGGCGAGGAGTAGTTCCAGAGGGAAATGCTCGTTCCGGCGCCACCTACGGCGCGGGCATAGTCAGCAACAGCGCCTTGGGCCTCCGTTAACCAGGAGTTTTCGGAACCATTGGCCTGGTTGCCCATGGCTGCAGACGTGTCGAGGAGAATGAGCGTATCGCGTGCTTCACTGAAGTCAGTGTCCGGTGCTGCCGGCTGTTCGGAAGCATTTGCGGTCGGCCCGCCAGCAAGGGCTGCGCCAGCGGCAAGCCATGCCGCATGCGTCTCGTCGGGCTGGCGGAAGGTATCCTGCGACTGCACAAAGGAGCCGAAGTCGAAGGCGGAGCGGGCCTCCAGCTCCGGAACGTTATCCGTGGCTGTGAGTGGCACGTAGTAGGTCGGTAGCGCGTATCCGTCGGGGTTGTGGAAGGCGTAGCCCTCTGGGGTTTGGGACTCGCTCACCGCGATGACGGGGCGTTCTTCCGCAACGGCTGCGTCAAGGGATTCGACCTGGCCCTTTTCCAGAATGGTGGATGCCTCTTGCGCGTCGCCGGCAGCAAGGGCTGCAGCTACGGCCGCAGAGACGGTGGAGTTGTCCGCGGGGAAGGCAATGTCCAGGTCCTTGAGGTTGGCCCAATCGCCGCCGGGGAAGTCGGCCCCATCCTTGTGTGCTAGGCCGAGTTTCGTTTCACCGGCAATGGGCCAGTTTTCGGAGGCTCCGGAGCGGCCGGAGGTGGCGAGGAATTGCTGCACGCTTTCTGGTGTTCCTGCCATGCCGACAGCCGCGGCAGAGTTAATGTCTTGCGTCATCGCGCCGGTGACACAGTGATCCTGCACGACGGGGGACGTGGCCTCGTAGTCCTTGATCAGGGCTGCAATGGGACTGTCAGTACTACCCGCAACGCTAAAGGATGTCGACCCCTCAGGACACTTCGCGGTTGCAGCCTGCTCCTCGCCGGATCCTCGGTTCATCCAGGCATAGACGATGCCGGCGATGATGAGGAGGATGACCGCCACAACGGCGACGAATCCTTTAGACACGGAGTAGTTGTTTTCCCCGCTGGAATGACGTGCCACAGTATGTCCACTTTCTATTGTCTTGGTCGTGCAGTCGCAGACCCACAATGGGCGCGAGTGATTTCCATTGTAGGCAAGTTAGGGTGTCCTGTTGTCTACCGTTCGGGGAGTGTCACCGGTTTTACACCGGCGGTTGCAGTGCGTTCAGGAGACGCTCCCGGAGCACGGTGCCCCGGCGCGCGAGCTCCCGCTGCCTGTGGACGAATTCGGCTTTGCCCGCGGTCGTTTCGATGGCTACGGGTTCGAGGCCGTACGCGCGGCAGTCGTAGGGCGATGCCTGCATATCCAGCTCGCGGGCATCGCAGGCGAGGAGGAACGCGTCGTAGGTGATCTGGCTGGGGATGAGGGGTTCCATCTTGAAGGACCATTTGTATAGATCCATCGTTGCGTGCAGGCAGCCGGATTGTTCCATGCGTGGCTGTGAATCCCTCGTTAGCTGTGTCTGGTTGAGGGGGCGCGCTTGGTCAGTAAAGAACCGGAACGCGTCGTAGTGGGTGCAGCGGATGTCTTCGCGGTCGATGACATCGACAACGCCGTCACCGCCAAGGCGCAGGGGGAGTGTGTGGCGCGGCGTGCCCTTGTAGCACATTGCCCATTCGTGCAGGCAAAAGCAGTCGAAGTGCGCGGTGTGCTCCGTGGTGGCGCGCAGGAGGTTGGCGATGTAGCGCGCCGTCGAGCCCCGTTTGTTCAGGAACTCGTCGGCGTCGCACCAGGTCAGATCCCCGTCGCTGTGGTAGTACTTCCACCTGCTGTGGGGGCACTCGCCCTCGAGCGCAACTCCCGCACCTGGGTGCCAGCGCCGGAACTTGCCGGGAGAGTTGCGGTAGTAGTCGAAGAGGAAGTCCCACACGGGGTGTTTTTCTCCCTGTGCGTGGCGGTCGAGGTGTGCTTTCGTAAGCTTGTCGACGCTCTCCTCGTGGGCTCGTGCGAGCGGTGCCCACTCGCTTCTGGTGAGCACGGTGTGGGGGCTACTCATGTGTCCAGTCACGAACCGTTCCCACGTACTCTTCGATGAGATCCTCCATAGCGACAACGCCGAGGATCTTGCCGTTTTCCGTAATGAGCCCCATGTGGGCGCGATCGCGGCGGAGGATGCGCAGTGCATCATCCATCGGGGTTGCAGCATCCATGATCTTGAGGGAACGGATATCCGAGCGCTCGATGATCTCGTCTTCTGCGTCTGGATCGTCGGAGACCATCTTCTCCAGGACATCCTTGACGTGGATGTAGCCCACGAACCCCGTGGTGGAGCGGACAGGGAAGCGGGAGAAACCCGTTTCCGCAACGGCTGCCTCCAGTTGGGTGACCGTGGGGTTGAGCGGGAGGAAGATGACCTTATCCAGCGGGATACACAGCTCCTTGACACTCCTTCGAGCCACAGCGAGGGCCTTCTTCAAGCGGACGTGCTCCTCGGCGTCGATAAGCCCCTCGGAGCGAGACTCCGCAATCATGGCGGCAAGGGAGGAGGAATCCACCGTCGCGTCCAGCTCGTCCTTTTGTTCAATTCCGAATGCCTTGAGCGTCATCCGGGCAATCCAGTTGAGGAAGTGGATGAAGGGGCGGGTGATCTTCTCAAACGCGATGAGCGGCGGAACGAGGATGAGCGCCGTAGACTCGGGGCCGGCAATGGCGAGGTTCTTCGGCACCATCTCGCCCAGCAGAATATGCAGGAAGGTGATGATGAACAGTGCGATGGCAAAGGACAGCGGGTGCAAGAGATCCGGGGGAATATCCAGCGATGCGAACGGGCGCTCCAACAAGTGAGCGACCGCCGGCTCGCCGAGCTTGCCAAGAATCAGCGAGGCAATAGTAATGCCCAGCTGAGCGGCGGCGAGCATGAGGGAGAGGTGCTCCATCGCATCGAGGACGGTCCGCGCGCGCTGGTTGCCCTGGCTGATCAGCGTTTCCAGGCGGTCTTTACGGGAGGAAATGAGGGCGAATTCGCCACCCACGAAGAAGGCGTTCACCAAGAGGAGAACGATGATGAGAAGTGTGGCAGTCAAGAAAGTCACTTGTTCATCTCCTCTGCTTCTTCGTTTGTAATGGGTGTGAGAACGGCCCGATCAATGCGGCGCCCGTCCATCGAGGACACGCGCGCGATCCAGCGTCCGGGAATGCCTGATTCGAACTCATCGAGGTAGTCCCTGTCTGTTTCTGGCAGGAGAACAGTTTCCCCGCCCACAGGGATTGCTCCCAGCGTTGCCATGATGAGCCCGCCGAGGGACTCGTACGGGCCTTCTGGGGCGTAGTATCCGATCCGCTCCGGTAGCTCGTCGACACGTGCCAAGCCGGAAACCTCCCAGCTGTTGGTGCCCAGCTTGCGGTATTCCTGTTCCTCAAAGGCATCGTCGTGTTCGTCGTAGACCTCGCCGAGGATTTCTTCGACCACGTCTTCCATGGTGACAAAACCTGCGGTGCCACCGTATTCATCGGCAATGAGCACCACCTGGGAGCCGGCCGAGCGAACCGCCTTGAGGACGGCATCGCCGTCAAGCGATTCGGGGACGACGGGGACCTTGCGCGCCAGCTCGATGACAGGCGTTGTCGACCGCTTTTCGCGCGGCACACCAAAGGCGGACTTCACATGGACAACGCCGAGGGTCTCGTCCAAATCACCGTTGACCACGGGGAAGCGCGAGAACCCCGTATCGATAGCTACGCGGAGCAGATCATCGACCGTGTCGTCGGACTGCAAAGAGACGATCGTCGACCGTGGGGTCATGAACTCGTCGGCGTCCGATTCGCCGAATTTCAGCGAGCGATCAAGCATTTGCGCTTCTGACTGGTCGAATTTTCCGTGGTTCGCGGAATTGCGGACGAGAGCGCCGAGCTCCTGCGGGGTGCGCGCCGAGGCGAGTTCGTCGGCAGGCTCCACACCCAGCTTGCGGACAAGGTGATTGGCCGCCCAGTTGAGGGTCTTAATAAACCAGGAGAAGACCTTGTTGAAGATCTGCACCGGCGGCACCACGAAGCGCGCCGTCGCCAGCGGGTTGGTAATCGCCATGTTCTTTGGCACAAGCTCGCCGTACACCATGGACAGGAGAGTGGCGACGATGAGCGCGAGGACAAGCGCCACCGAGGAAGCCAGTTCCTCACTCAAACCAAAAAAGTGGAGGAGTGGCGTGAAGTAGGTGGAGAGCACCGGCTCTGCGAGGTAGCCCGTTGCCAGTGTGGTGATGGTGATGCCGAGCTGAGCGCCGGAAAGCTCAAAGGACAGGTTGTTGTGTGCGTCTTTGATTGCCTGCGCGCGTCGGTCGCCGACCTGTTTGACGTGGCTTTCGATAGTCGCCCGTTCCAGTCCGGTGATGGCAAACTCAATGGCCACGAAGAAGCCAGTGAGTCCCGTCAGGGCGACGAAGCCGACGAGGGATAAAATGCTTAAAAATATGTCCATCAGAGATCACACTTAGCATAACAGTGAAAAGCAAAGCGCCCGCGTTCTGACAGGCAAAACGCGGGCGACGATGTTTCCAATTAGTACTGGACCTCGGAACGATCCTCTGACCACAGGGTGTGGAAGGAGCCGTCCTTATCCACGCGCTTGTAGGTGTGAGCACCGAAGAAGTCGCGCTGGCCCTGGATGAGGGCTGCCGGCAGGCGCTTGGAGCGCAGACCGTCGTAGTAACTCAGCGAGGAGGCAAACACCGGCACGGGGACACCGCGCTTCGTGGCCTCGACGACGACGCGACGCCAGGAGTCAACAAGACCTTCTAGCTCACCGTTGAAGTACGGGTCGAGAAGCAAGGAGGGGAGCTCGGGGTTGTTCTCGAAGGCATCGGTGATGCGGTTGAGGAAGGTGGCACGAATAATGCAGCCACCGCGCCAAATCTTGGCGAGCTCACCGGGCTTGATCGACCAGCCGTATTCCTTGGCGCCGGCGAGGATCTCGTCGAAGCCCTGGGCGTACGCCACGAGCTTGGAGGCGTAGAGCGCACGGCGGACATCCTCGATGAACTGACCCTTCTCTACGGAGTCGGTGGACAGTTCGCCAGACGGTAGCTTGTCCTGGGCTGCTGCGCGCTGCTCCAGGCTGGAGGACAGGGCACGGGCGAACACAGCCTCGCCGATACCGGTAACGGGGATGCCGAGGTCGAGGGCTTCCTTCGCTGTCCAGCGCCCGGTGCCCTTTTGGCCGGCGGTGTCGACGATGATGTCGACAAGCGGCTTGCCGGTCTCTGCGTCCTTGTGGGTGAGCACCTCGGCGGTGATCTCCACGAGGTAGGAGTTGAGGTCGCCCTTGTTCCACTCGCTGAAAATCTGCGAGATTTCGTCGGTGTCAAGGCCACCAACGCGACGGAGGAGGTCGTATGCCTCCCCGATAACCTGCATGTCGGCGTATTCGATGCCGTTGTGCACCATCTTCACAAAGTGGCCGGCGCCGTCAGAGCCAATGTGGGTGCAGCAGGGCTCGCCGTCAACCTGTGCGGAGATGGACTCCAGAAGCGGTCCCAGGGATTCGTAGGCCTTCTCGGTTCCACCGGGCATAATCGACGGCCCGTGCAGTGCGCCTTCTTCGCCACCGGATACGCCGGTGCCCACGTAGTGGAGGCCGCGGGCGCGAATGGCCTTCTCGCGACGGATGGTGTCGGTGAACAGGGCGTTACCACCGTCAATGATGATGTCGCCCTCCTCCATTGCGTCGGCAAGCTGCTCGATGACGGCATCGGTTGCGGCACCGGCCTTGACCATGATCATTGCGCGGCGTGGCTGTTCCAAGCTGGCGACGAAGTCCTCGATGGTTTCGGACGGGAGGAATGCCCCCTCGGAGCCGTGGTTATCCATGAGCGCCTGCGTCTTGGCGTAGGTGCGGTTGTACACAGCGACGGTGTAGCCCTTGGAAGCGAAGTTGCGGGCGAGGTTGGAACCCATGACGGCGAGTCCAACGACGCCGATCTGAGCCTTGGTATCAGGAGTTGCTTCTGTCATACCTAGCATCGTACCCAGTCCCCGCACTGGACAGCGGATCCGGCAGAAAAGTTGCCATAAATTTCCTCCATACGAGCCGGAACCCCACATCCGCGGTAGCCTAAAGCCATGAAGCTACGTGATCTTTGCGCCCGCGCCCAGTCCCGTCCACTCCAGGAAACAGAGCTTGAAGAGTTCAACGAGCAGGTCGGGGGCCTCGATGCCACGCTCGGCGCCCGTTACACCGCGATTGAAAACGGTTGCGTGGAAATGGAATTGGACATCTCTGATCGCGTGACGCAGCCATTCGGCATCGTTCATGGGGGTGTGTACTCGGCTCTTGCGGAATCGGCGGCGTCCGTCGGTGGCCTTGTGGCGGCGGCGGGCGCCCGCGGCGTTGCCGGTATTTCCAATTCCACCCAGTTCGTGTCCTCTGTGTCGCACGGCACGATTGTGGCGAGGGCCAAGGCTGTGCACTGCGGGCGCACCCTGCAGCTGTGGGAGGTTACCTGCAGCAGTGGCGACAGGGTGCTGACCACCAGTTCTGTTCGCCTCATCGTGCTTAGCACGCGGATGGACTAAAAGTCGTCGAAAAGCAAAAATCCCCCGCCGAAGACGGCGGGGGAAGGGCGAACCTCTTAGGAGAAGAGGTGTACCAAGCCGAGGAAGATACCGCTGATGGCGATGAGGCCAGTGACGATTACGAAGATGTTGGATGCGTGCTTGCGGTACGGCTTGAACACATCCACCGTGTAGACGGCGATCATCGGCATGAGGTACAGAATGGACGCGATGACCGGGCCGGACAGCGACTCGATGATGGAGAGGATTGAGGGGTTCATGATCGCGGCGATCCACGTGGTGACGAACATGAACACGGCGACACCGGTGTTCACAGCCTTCATGCCCACCTTCTCCACGAACTGCGGGGCCGATGCGCGAACCAGGCCAGCAGCGCCCTCAGCGGCACCGAGGTAGTGGCCGAAGAAGCTAGAGACGATAGCCGCGAAGGCGACGAGCGGTCCGAGGTAGGAAATCAGCGGGTTGCCGTGGACGTTTGCCAGGTAAGACAGAACCGGGAGGTTCTGCTCCTTGGCCTCTGCCATGCCGTCGGGGCCGAGAGCGAGGACGCAGGACCAGACGAAGAACATGGTGAAGACCACGAGGAGGATCATCGTCCAGAACAGAACGCGGGATGCGTGCTCGGTGGAGCGCGAGCCGTGGGCGCGCTGCATTGCCACGGAGAACTGGGAGATGGCTGGGGAGTGGTTGAAGGCGAACACCATGACGGGGATGATGATGAACACCGAGTAGATGATGGAGCTCGGGGAGTTATCGCCGATCTCCATGAGGCCACGGAAGTCCCACGACGGGATGAGGTAGATGGACACGCCGAACAAGCAAGCGATGAGAGGGTAGACCATCCAGCCGGTGACGATGAGCATGAGGCGCTCGCCCCACAGCAGCACGGCCATCATGGCGGCGATGAGGATCGCGGAGAGGATCGCGCGGGGTACTTCGGGCCAACCCATCTGGTTGACGAAGAAGGAGTTCACGGTGTTGGTAATGGAGACACCGTAGATAAGCACGATGGGGTAAATGGCCAGGAAGTAGAGGATCGTGATGATCCAGCCGGGGATCTTGCCGAAATACTGGGCGGCGACGACGGTGATGTCGTCGGCATAGCCCGGGGAGAGGCAGACGAAGCGGGATAGCGCGCGGTGCGAGAAGTAGGTCATCCCCGGAATGAGAAGCGTGACAATGAGCAGCGGCCAGAAGCCGCCGATGCCCGCGTTGAGGGGGAGGAACAGGATGCCCGCGCCGACGGCGGTACCAAACAGGCTGAAAACCCAGCTGCGGTCATATGCCTTGAGGTCGGTCGGGATTTCGTCGCGACGGCTTGCTGCCTCGTCGGTGACGCTATTGGCTTGTGTATCTTTAGATGAAGCCACGTTGGTCCTTTTCTGTAGGGTCTTGGACTAACCATGTTGAACAAATCACAATTTGGTCAACTTTTTACATCCACCACTCTAAAGGGTGCGAACAGTTACGAACAAACCAAAATACGTGTGTCGGGTACCCCCGATTGGTTCGACTAAAGTGGTTTCCATGCCAACGTGGAAACAGATAACGGAAAGCAATCCGCAGCACTCATTTAACTATGCCCAGCGCTGGGACCGTATTGCAGCAGAAGGGAAGGATATCTACGGTGAGGCTCGGCTTGTCGACGCCCTTCTCGACAGGAAGTCTCGTATTCTAGACGCAGGCTGTGGACAGGGGAGGATCGGCGGTTACCTCGCTGACCATGGCCACTCCGTCACGGGTGTAGATGTCGATCCGTACCTCATCGATGTCGCCCGCGACAGGCACCCCGGTGCGACATGGGAAGTAGCGGACCTTGTGGAGGGCGACCTGCCCGCCGGGCCTTTCGACGCGATCATCAGCACCGGCAACGTCTTCACCTTCCTCGCCCCGGGCACGCAGAAGGCGGCCCTGGAGCGCCTCGCGCCTCTCCTTGCACCACGTGGCCGGATGGCCATCGGCTTCGGATTGGACCGTGGCTATAGCTTTGACCAGTTCCACTCCGACTGGCAGGAAGTGGAGCTGCGGAGCTCGCTGCTGCTAGAGAGCTGGGATCTGCGCCCGTACATTCCGGGGCGCTCGACATTCATCGTCGCAATTTTGGAACGCGACGAGGCCCCGCAGAAGCCGAGCGTAGACCTTGGCATGCTGCGCAAGCTATAAAAAAGAAGGACTGGGAAGACTCCCAGTCCTTTTTCGCTTTTTTAGAACGTGTTGAGTCCGTACGAGCGGAACACGTCGCGAGCCGCTTCCACGGCTTCGGCCGACGGCGGCTTGACGCCCTCGAGCTTGTACTCCATGTCCAGGTTCTTCCACTTATCCGCACCCATGTTGTGGAAGGGAAGAACCTCAACGCGCTCGACAGATGTCTTCCAGCGGGAAACGATCTGTGCGACGCGTTCAATGTTTTCGGGGGAGTCGGTCCAGCCCGGAACGAGAACGAACCGGATCCAGATCTTCTTGCCCAGCCTGGTGAGTCGCTCGCCGAAGTCCAGCGTGGGCTGGAGGTCGCGACTCGTGACTCGCTTGTAGGTCTCGGGGAAACCGGACTTCACGTCGAGGAGGAAGAGGTCGATGTTGTCGATATCCTCGTCGGTAAGCCGAGCCCCGAGGAACCCCGAGGTGTCGATAGCCGTGTGAATGCCCGCGGCATGCACGGCTTCGAGGATCCTCCGCGTGAACGCGATCTGGAAGAGTGGCTCACCGCCGGAGATCGTGAGACCACCGCCGGAAGCGTTGAAGACGGGACGATAGCGCTTAATCTTCTTGATGATCGCCTCGACGTCCTCGAGCGTGCCTTCCTTCATGTCCATCGTGTCAGGGTTGTGGCAGTACACACACCGCAGCGGGCAACCCGACAGGAATAGCGTCATCCGTGTGCCGGGGCCGTCAACGGCGGTCACCAGCTCCCATGAGTGGACAAGTCCTACAGAGCCCGTACGACGTGCGGAAAAAAGCTCGCTGCGCTCTGCATCGGCAAGGTCGGAGTGGCCACCGATGCCGCCGGCCATGCCGCGGACGCGTTCACCGTCGGAGGGAGCGATAGTAACTGTTGAGTTCAATCCATCCGCCATAGTTTTCCTCCTCGTGAATAATCGTTGTACAACCGCGTCCAGCGATATCACCTGTAGGAAGCGGCTATCTACACAACGTCTACTGTTAGTTAGATATTACCAAATGTCGTGCTTAGGGGAGTCGAGACTCCCCGTGCATATGAAAACGCCCGCTACGCGAGAACGCAGCGGGCGCAATGGGCTAAAAGTTGAGCCTTAGGCCCACAGCCTCATCTCTTATGCGCTGTGGTGGAACGTACGGGAGAGAACGTCCAGCTGCTGCTCGCGGGTGAGCTTGACAAAGTTCACAGCGTAGCCGGAAACACGAACGGTGAGGTTCGGGTACTTCTCGGGGTGCTCCATTGCATCCTCGAGGGTGGACTGATCCAGAACGTTGATGTTGGCGTGGTAGAGGCCGGACTCGGAGTTGTTCTTCTCGCGGTTGGCCTTCATGGACTCCATGCGGGATTCGAAAGTCTGAGCAGACATGTTGTTATCTCTCTTTCTGTGTTTACGGGGACCCGGGCCGAGGGGCCCGGGAAGTCTTGTGTTTGGTCTTGGGTGCCTTATTAGGCGGGGCAGTTGTCGCCGTCGATGATGAAGCCAGCGTCGAGGATACCGACCAGGTTGTTAACCTGCTCGTCCTTGTTGCGACCCAGGCCGGACGGGGTGATGGTGTTAGTCAGCGAAATGCCGTCCAGTGCATCGTTGTAGTCCAGCTTGCCGACGGACAGCATGGAAGCAACCATACCGTGGCTGTCGGCACCGTTCTCGGGGTTAGCACCCGGTGCGAACGGGGTACCAGCCTCGTGGCCGGACGGGAACGCGCCGGTTGCCTTGCCGTACACCACGTTGGAGGTGATGGTCAGCACCGACTGCGTCGGGATGGCGTCGCGGTACATCGGGATTTCCTTGATCTTGGACATGATGGTGTGAACCACCGTTGCCGCAATATCGTCGGCGCGGTCATCGTCGTTGCCGTAGTGGGGGAAGTCACCCTCCGTCTTGTAGTCAACGATGAGGCCCGTTTCGTCGCGAACCGGGTACACCTTGGCGTACTTGATGGCGGACAGGGAGTCAGCCACGATGGACAGACCGGCAATGCCACAGCCCATGGTACGGACGATCTCGGAATCGTGGAGTGCCATCTCGATTGCCTCGTAGGCGTAACGATCGTGGCAGTAGTGGATGATGTTGAGGGCCTCAACGTAGGTGCCGATGACCCAGTCGAGCATCTCCTCGTACTTCTGCCAGACATCGTCGAAGTTGAGAGGGCCATCGCCCTGGATGCCCTGGCGCTCGTCGGTGACCTGCTTGCCGCTGACCTCGTCACGACCGCCGTTCATCGCGTAGAGGAGAGCCTTTGCGGAGTTCACGCGGGCACCGAAGAACTGCATCTGCTTGCCGACGCGCATCGGGGACACACAGCAAGCAATTGCCGCGTCGTCGCCCCACTGCTTACGAATCTGCTTGTCGGACTCGTACTGGATCGAGGAGGTCTCGATGGAGATGGCGGCGCAGAATTCCTTGTAGCCAGCCGGCAGTGCGGGATCCCAGAAAATGGTGATGTTCGGCTCCGGAGCAGGGCCGAGGTTACGCAGCGTCTGGAGGAGACGGAAGGAGGTCTTGGTGACCAGCGGACGACCGTCGTTGGAGAAGCCAGCGTCAGACCAGGTTGCCCAGTAGGGGTCGCCGGAGAAGATCTGGTCGTAGTCCTCGGTGCGGAGGAAGCGGACGATACGCAGCTTGATCACGAGGGCATCGATGATCTCCTGAGCATCTTCCTCGGTGATGGTACCGTTGGCCAGGTCGCGCTCGAAGTAGCAATCGAAGAATGCGGAGAGGCGACCGAAGGACATAGCAGCGCCGTCCTGGCTCTTGACGGATGCGAGGTAGCCGAAGTAGGTCCACTGAACGGCTTCCTGAGCAGTCTTTGCCGGGCCGGAGATGTCGAAACCGTACATCTCAGCCATGTGCTTCAGCTTCTTGAGAGCCTTGATCTGCTCGGAGTGCTCCTCACGGTAGCGAGCCCAGTGCTCGGAGAAGTTTTCGCCAGCAACCTTGTCCTTGGTTGCGGTCTTCTCCTCGATGAGGCGATCAACGCCGTAGAGAGCGACGCGACGGTAGTCGCCGATGATGCGACCACGGCCGTATGCATCCGGCAGGCCGGTGATGATGTGCGAGGAACGAGCGGCACGGATGCGCGGGGTGTAGATATCGAACACCGCGTCGTTGTGCGTCTTGCGGTAGCGGGTGAAGATCTCCTCGACGTCGGGGTTGACCTCCTTGCCAGCTTCCTTGATAGCTTGCTTGACCATGCGCCAGCCACCGTTCGGCATCATGGCGCGCTTCAGCGGGACGTCAGTCTGGAGGCCGACGATGACGTTGTCGTCATCGGAAATGTAGCCGGCCGGGAAGCCATCGATGTCTGCCGGAATTTCGGTATCGACATCGTAGATGCGCTTCTTGCGTTCGACGGAGAGGTAGTTCTCCTCGAGGTGATCCCAGACGCGCTTGGTCTTTTCGGTCGGGCCGGAAAGGAACTCAGCGTCGCCCCCGTAAGGGGTGTAGTTCTTCTGAATGAAGTCGCGGACGTCGATTTCTTCCTGCCAGTTGCCGGGCTCGAAGCCCTCCCACTCTGCAGCGACCTTCTTGTTGTCAACTTGTGCAGTCACAGTTCCCGCCTTTCGGGTTAGGTCTGTTAAAACTTAGCGTGTGAGCCGGAAGCCGCTTACTAAGTCCAGGTATTGGGTCCCGTGGAAGTCGCCCGTTGCGGGCTTTTGCGACTATCGGCCTTTCGATTTGTCACTGTACACACAAAATGGTCAACAATTGTGCGCGCTCCAGTCGGCATTTTTTGACGTTAAACGACGTTATGCCGTTGACCTGCCCGGTTATGGAAACTCGGGCAGAATTCAGACAGGGATATGTGACAAATCTACCCGCAAAATGTGACGAGTGACATAGTTAAAGTGGGTACCTGGCAGACATTTTTGACCGCACTCGTGAGATGTCTAGCCCCGGCTGTCTGTAAAAACCATGGTTAATGTGACTGACATCAGACAACTGAGTGTAACACAGGACACAATGGTGTTTTTGGAGTACGTTTTATCTACCCCCGTATGGTGGCAGTTTTCCATTCTTCGTTTGGGGGAATTCGGATTTTAGGCTAGGACATCAGACAACTAGACATGTGTGGCGACTTCGTACGCGAAGATAAATCCAGGTCATGTTATAGAAATAGATATACTTTGTACTTAGAAACTAGGTGGGGTGGTAGGTCAATGGTCGACCATTATGCCGGATGTACTGCACATTCGGTACGTCATGGAGAGGTTCTGTATATAAGGTATGGAAAATTGTATGGCCGACCCGAGCGCAGTCCGTGGAGACTATCCGCTTTCGCGGTTTTATTTGCCTCACCTAATCTATCAGGGGTCTGATGTTTGGGGAGGAATATTTATACGCGACAATCCCACATTCAACTTTTGTTTGTGGGTGAACCCAGATCCCCACCTGGAGACGCACAAGGTGTGTCATGAACATGGAGAACATGGATTTTTGCAAAGATAGGAGATGATGAGCACTCCAGAACATCTTTCGCATGTAGACCCCGATCTGTGGCCCGCGGTGGCTTCTGTTCCTACCGGCGGGTTGTTCAGCCGTTCCCATGCGCGCCGAGAGGAGGCTCGCTTTGCTGACGTATGCAATGAAGCGGGCATCAGCCTGGGGACCGGTGCCGATTTCACGGTCGAATCCGACGCCCTGTTTTATCGACTCGCCGAATCCGGATGGCTCGGCCTAGGGGAGTCTTACATGGCTGGGGAGTGGCACGCCAGCGATCTCCCGACCGTTATCCGCCGGCTCATTAGCGTGGCCTACCTACCAAAGAAGAAGCTGCGTGCGTCTGCCGAAAATGACGATGCTTTGGGGATTCCTCCGGATCTTCGTCGGCTTGCAGCAGGAGAACACGCATCCCTGCAAACAGGGATCTTTAACACGGGCATTCCTACCGTGACACGGCCACAGCCAGGAGCGTCTATCCGCACCTATTCAGCACCAGGAGATGTTGTACCGGCAGATATTGTTGAGGCGCAGCAACGAGCTTTTGCCATCTTGTGTGCGGACATTGACCTGCGCAGTGGTGACCTCGTCGGCGAATTTGGGTACAACGGCGCCGCACTCAGCGAAGTTGCCGCAGAAATGGGGGCGCGTGTTGAGTATGTGAGTGCGGATGCTCTCAATGTGGAAAAGGCTCGTGCGGCAAAAATCGCGGGTGTGGCCGTGTCGCGAACGCCCTTCCCGATCCCAGCGGAGAAAAACCGTGGCCGCAGGTACACGGCGATCGTCAGTAACGATTACGCCAATGTATTGCCGGAGGCGGAGTTCTCCTCGTTTTTACGGTGGGGAAGTGGCAACTTGTCGCCTGCCGGTTCGATAGGTATCGGGGCGCTTGTGCGCACGGGTGACCACGCCATCATTGACCATGTTCTGCAGGCCACCCGGCGGTATCTGGCTCCCACGTTGCGGTTGCCGGAAGCCACGCGGCTTGGCACCCTCGTCGCACGTGGAAGTGGACTTCCCGTGCGCTCCACGACGGTGATCGATACCCATGTTGCGCCGAGTTTCCGGATCTTCTACGGCAACTTTGACAACGCAGAGTCAGAAGCCGGCGCTTTAGGATTCGACTCCTGCTACCGGAATCTTTTCCGCTTTACCCTGGCGGGAATTGCTGCACTTGCCTCCTGCGAGATGATTGGTGTGCGCCAGATCGTGGCGGGTCGGTAAATATTCCTCTACATTGGGGTGCATGGCTGAAGTAACTTTTCAAGGAAATGCAGTAATTACCTCCGGCGAGCTTCCGGCAGTCGGTGACAAGCTTCCAGACTTTACCGTTGTTGCTGGTGACCTGTCGGACCTCACGCCCGCAGATTTTGCCGGCAAGAACCTGGTCATCAACATCTTCCCCTCGGTAGATACGGGCGTGTGCGCGCAGTCCGTGCGAACCTTTAATGAGAAGGCATCCTTACTGGATAACACCGCCGTGCTGTGCGTGTCCCGTGATCTGCCGTTCGCGCTCGAGCGTTTCTGCGCGGCCGAGGGCCTGGACAACGTCGTCACCGCTTCCGATTTCCGCCACGGGTTCGGTGAGAAGCTGGGCGTCGAGCAGGTGAGTGGTCCGCTCGCTGGCCTTTTGGCGCGCGCTGTTGTCGTCGCTGACGCAGAAGGAAAGGTCATCTACACGCAGCTCGTTCCGGAGATCGGCGAGGAGCCGAACTACGAGGAGGCTCTTGCTAGCCTCGCATAGGCAGTAGGAAGTAAAATTGGCGGTCGCGGATTCCCCGCGGCCGTTTTTTATTGTGGAAAGTATCCTCGCCCATGATTGCTGTTATGCTCGTCGGTTCGCTCATCGCTGGGCTTATCGACGCCCTCATCGGTGGTGGTGGGCTCATCCTTCTGCCTCTCATCCTCATTTGCAACCCGCAGTTTTCCAATGCGGAAGCTCTCGGTGTTAACAAGGTCGCGGCGATCGTGGGGACGGGGAGCGCGGCCGTTACCCTCGGGCGCATGGTTGAATCTGCGAGGCGGTCCATTCGCTACGCGCCGTTGGCCCTCATCGGCGCGGGGCTCGGTGCTCTCGTGGCCAGCAATGTAGATAAGCAGGTGATGCGCCCGATTATCGCCGTACTGTTAGTCCTGGTCGGTACATACGTCCTGCTCAAGCCATCTTTTGGCCAATCAAGTAAGCGTAACAGTGTCACCACGTCGCGGATTTTGGCCGTATGTGCAGCTGTGCTCGCCATCGGCATCTACGACGGTGCTATGGGTCCCGGCACGGGTGTGTTCTTCATCATGGCGTTCACGAGTATTCGGGGCGGAGACTTTTTGGAAAACGCCGCCTGGGCCAAGATTGCCAATACGTTTACAAACCTGGGAGCGCTTGTCGTGTTTTCACTCCACGGGGAGATCTACTGGGGATTGGGACTTGCGCTCGCTGTCGCGAATGTTATCGGTGCCCAAATCGGGGCACGAATGGTTCTAGCCAAGGGGGGCAGGGATGCTCCGCATCCTCATCCTTGTCTTGGTGGTGGTGATGTCTGCGAAGTTGGGGTACGACCAGTTCGCGGCGTAGCCCACGCCGCGGTAGTCTTAAATGACATAATGTACATTATCGGACAATTATCCGGGGTGGCGTTTTGTCTCCACCGACGCGGATGCTTTTCTGTCCTTCTTCTCCCGATCGACGCGGGACGTTTTTCTTCCCTGTTTATCTTCCCATACGGTTCTCTAGTGGCGCACGTGCGTCCATTTAATGTATGGACGCCATCGTGCAATCCTTGTGAATCGCCGAGGCGCTACGAAGGCACTGGAATTCACCTTTAGCGGCAAGAAATCCCCCATTTTGACCATGCAGCTATACGTCTTTATTGCGTCACTGTGACGAATTACGGTATGTATATGCCAATTGGAAGATGGTCCACCCCGTTAAAGCCACAGCGATGAGCGTGATGAGCCACATCGACTTGGTTGCGACGAAAATAGTAAACCCGATGAGGACAACAAGGCGCAGCCAGATGAACGGCAGCATCCGCTGTGCGAGCATGACTACTCCTTCTCGAATGTCAGTCGGATGTTTACTTCGCCTTCTTCGTTAATGAGGGCTGCGACAAACTCTGGCGGTTTCACTCCGTAGTCAAGGCGGTTGATCTCAAGCGTCGAGGCGATGGTGATCTGCTCGCCGCTGCGGATGACGTCGAAAACGGGCTCCACATGATTGGTGTGGCCGTGAACGGTGAGCTCACCGGGAATGGTGACCTGTCCCACAGATCCGTCTGCGGGAAGTCCGCTGAGATTGACGGATTCGTTGGTGGTGAATGTTGCCTCCGGGAACTCATCCGTATGAAGCAGCTTGAGGCGGATGCTTACATCGCGGTCTTGGACATCCGTGCGCAACGTTGTCAGGTCTGCGATGATGTCGCCGGAAACGAGCGTGTCGTTTTGTACCTCCACGGTGCCGTCAACGCCGCGGGTTGAGCCGGACGTGTACTTCTTCTCGTTGGGAAGCAACTCGTAGAAGGTGAACCCTACGGACGAATGGTTCTTATCTGGGCCGGGAACGACTGTCCACGTGCCGTTGAGATCCGTCGATGCACTGGTTACGCCGGTGTTGTTGATACCCTCGGTCTTTACTCCGCGGGAGCTAAACGCCTTGTACACCATCGGCCCCACACCGGCGATGGTGACGACGATGATGAGGACGATGGCGATGGGAACGATAAGAGGTATTTTCCTGCGACGCATAATGTCGATTAGTTTACCGTAGTTTCTCCGTAACCCGAGTTAGGGTAACCAGTTCGTCGATAAGCTCAGAAATCTCTTCTGCGCTGGCTCCATCCTTTATGGCTTCGCGGATGTCCTCGGCTGCGCATCGCACCTCAAAGAGCTGGTCTTTGAGCTGTTCGGCTTGCTCCGGTGTAAGCACGACGGCTTCGATGGGAATATTTGTGTTGGCCAGGTTGTTTCTTTGTTCGTAAGCGCGCTGACGGCAGGCTTGGCTACAGTACTTGCGGCGACGGCCACGGGTGCCGGCCTCAATGGACTTGCCGCACCATGCGCATGTCGGTTGCTTTTTGGCTTTGTGGGACGCGTTCACGCTTAACACCATAGGCCACAAGAGCATCCGTACGTTATAATGGTTTGATACGTCACTACCCCACTTCGTGTGGAGTAGAAAATTCAGACACGTTACGAAGGGAAGTTGCAGCTACATGGCAGATCGGGTACTGCGCGGCAGTCGAATGGGCGCCGTCAGCTACGAAACTGACCGCGATCATGATCTCGCGCCGCGTCAGATGGTGAAGTACCGCACGGAGGATAACGAGATCTTCGAGGTCCCCTTCGCCGACGACGCAGAAATCCCGCAGGAATGGCTGTGCAAGAACGGTAAGATCGGTAACCTCGTGGAAGGCGAGGGTATGGAATCGAAGCCGACGAAGCCCCCGCGGACCCACTGGGACATGCTCTGCGAGCGTCGTTCCATGGAGGAGCTCCAGGAGCTTCTCGACGAGCGCGTCGACGCACTGCGCAAACGTCGCCGTCACGCAGCTAAGCTGCTCAAGCAGCAAAAGGAAGAAGAAGCCAAGAAGAACTCCTAAAGAGTAAAAAAGGGAGAGCTCAATGCTGAGCTCTCCCTTTTTCTATGCCTATTCGAGCATGTACCCCGTCTTGGACAGGGACCCGAGCGTGCGCGCGGTTAAAGATGGAGATATCCTTACCTTCTGCGGCACAGGCGAAATATGCCAGCGGGAGGAAATGATCCGGAGGGGGGACAGCCCGGGCGAAATCGGGGTCGCCGTACAGCTGGGTCATATTGGTGGGTTCATCGCTAATGAGCTCTGCGGCCTTCTCGTCAAAGCGATCCGCCCAGCCAAAGCCCGCCTCGTTGTGCCAATCCACGGCGGAAAGATTGTGCACAACGTTGCCCGATCCGACAAGCAGGGTGCCGGGAATATTGGCCAGTTTTTGCCCAGTTCAATGTGGTAATCAACGGGTTCGTCGGCGTTGACGGAAACCTGGATAACGGGAATGTCCGCGTGGGGGAACATGTGCCTCAAGACACTCCACGTGCCGTGGTCGAGTCCCCACTGTGTGTCCTTTTCTACGCAGATGGGTTTGGCTGCCTCCACGACCTCCCCCGCTACCTTCGGCGAGCCGGGGGCGGGAAGCCCCAAAAATCATGGATCGTTTTCGGGTCTTCCATTGCTGTCACGTAGGTACCGTGTGTGTACCAGTGTGCGGACACGGTGATAATCGCCTTGGGTGCGCCGACGCGCTCGCCTATCTTTCTCCACGTTTCCGTGAAGTTGTTCTTCTGTATGGCGTTCATGGGAGATCCGTGCCCCACAAACAGGGCGCGTGCTTTCGATTCCAAATTAGTTGACATGTCACCTAGTGTACATGTCAACAACTCTCATGGCGAATAAACTACTCCCTGATGCGGGAACTGGCAGAGCTCAGTGCGTCGGCAGCCTTGCCAGCCAGCCGGGATGCGGCATCCAGTGCCTGCTTGCCACGGTGCTTGAGCCCCCATGCGGTGACGACCTTCAGCGAGTCACCGACGAAGGAGCCATCGAGCTTGGACTCACCCAGTTCGCGCTCGGTGAAGGTGATGGGCACTTCGCGGACATCGAAGCCCATGCGGAGGCACCTGCGGGCGATATCCGTCTGGAAGATATAGCCGGCGCTGGAGAGCTCATCAAAGTCGAGAGCCTCAAGCACCTCTCTCTTGAAGGCGCGGAACCCGGCGGTCATATCCGTCAATCCGCCACCGAGCATGAGACCGATGTAGAGGTTGCCGCCCTTGGAAAGGATGTAGCGCTTCTTTGGCCAGTTGACCACTTTGCCACCGGGCACGTAGCGGGAACCGATGACGAGGTCTGCGCCATTTTCTACCTCGCGGAGGAGCTTGGGGAGATCTTCAGGGGCATGCGAGCCGTCTGCGTCCATTTGGCAGATTACTGCGTATCCACGCTCGAGGCCCCACGTGAAGCCCTCGACGTAGGCTGCGAGAAGACCTTCCTTCGCCGTCCTGTGCACGGCGTGGATGCGGGGGTTCTCGGCGGCCAGTGCATCTGCGACCTCGCCGGTTCCATCAGGGCTGTTGTCGTCCACAACAAGGAGGTCAGCCTCAGGAACAGCCGTCATGAGCCGCTCCGAAATGAGCGGCAGGTTCTCACGTTCATTGAACGTGGGGATGATAACCAAAGTGGTGTTGTCAGCCATAGGGACTAGCGTACTCTTGCTGGCACCGTCGTCAGCGAGTAGGCATACCTCTCCTCCTTGCGCCGCGTGAACATGGCGCAGATGAGGACAAGCACACCGAGGATGCTCATGCCCCATTCCATCCGCCGACCCCAGTTCACCGCCGGGGTGAGCCCCTCCTTCAGGGGCACCGTATCCACTAGCTGATCCTGGGTGAAGATTCCAGTCTCTTGCCGCACGGTGCCGTCCGGTGCGACGATGGCGGAGACACCACTGGTCGCGGCGACAACGACAGCCCGGTCGAGCTCCATCGCCCGGAACCTGCTCATCGCCAGCTGCTGGTAGGTCATATCGGTAAAGCCGAAGGTGGCGTTGTTTGTCGGGGTGGTCAGCACCTGGGCACCATCCCGGACAGCGTCGCGATAGGCCGCATCAAAGGCGACCTCGTAGCAGGTGGCCACTCCCACGGCGATGGGGTGCCCGAGCTGCGCCGCCATCATGTGCACCAGCCCGTTGCCCTCACCGGGTTTGAAGTTTCCGGCCTGGTCAACGTAGGGAGAAAAGAGGCGGAAGAAGGAGCGGAAAGGAATCCATTCGCCGAACGGCTGCAGGTACTTCTTGTGGTGGTACTCCCCCGTCCCCAGATCCGGATCGAACACCACCATTGTGTTTCGTGGTCCGATTTCATCGCGGGTGATGGTTCCCACGAGCACGGGGGCATTGACAGCCTCGACGGCCTCCTCGATAAGGTCGCGCGCCTGCTTGTCAGCGAAGGGATTGACATCCGATGAGTTCTCCGGCCACACGACGATGTCCACCGGCTCACCTACCTTCTTGGTGGATTCCACGTGGTTGGCGAGCACGGCGCGCTGCTGGGCGTTGAAGTCCAGCCCCATGCGGGGCACGTTTCCTTGGATCGCCGCGACAGTGATATCGCCGGTGTGGGTGTCACTCGGGTTTGTTAACGGGAGGGTGCCGAGGGTGATTGCTGCGACCGCAACGACGGTGACGGCGCCAGCCACCAGGCGTCGACAAGCAAAAAGATAGAGCCCGAGCGCCAACGCCACCGTGAACGCCGTGACGAGGGCCGGCCCACCAAGGGGTGCCAACAGCGCCAGCGGACCGTCGACCTGCCCCCACGCGAGCCTCACCCAGGCAAACCCCCCAAACGGCCAGGAACTGCGGAAGAACTCGACCGCCACGTAGAACAGCGGGAAGAAGAGACCCCACAGGCGCGAGCGGAGGAGAATCGCGCCACCAGCACCCATGAGCATGCCGTACAGCGCCTCAAACACCGACAGTGCGACAAACGGCATCGCACCGACGAACTCCCCCACCCACGGCAGGAGGAAAAGATAGCAGGTGAAGAAGTGGGCGAAACCGATGAGCGTCCCCCACCCTGCGTTCACGCACCGGCCGTTCCACGGGGCGAGGGAACCGATAAACAGTGCGACGCCGACAACGGCGAGCCCCCACTTGCCGTGAGGCTCGTAGCCGAGATAGACCAGCCACCCGCCGAGGCAGGCGAGAATCAGGCGGAGAACGGTTTCAAATGCTGTTTTCATCGTCCCTCATCTTAACGGCAGCACCAAGGCCCACGCGGTGGGCTACTTCCAGCCGTTTTCCTCTTCCCACTTCTCAATGTCAGCGGAATCGATAACCGACTCATTGCTGCCGAAGCTGCCGAAACGGTCCTTCTTCTTCGTCCCAGCCGTGGGATCGGTGTGCATGTCGAACGGCGAAAAACCGCCCGGCTGCGTGCGCGCCTGCGAAAATACCTGGTAGGCCATGTCGTCCATGCGCTGTTGCAGCTTGCGGGCCAGACTGCGGCGGACGAGAGAGCGCGTCGGGCCAAAAATGAGGAGCAGTCCGGCGAGGGTGGATAGGTAGCCGGGAAGCGCAAGAAGCGTGGAACCGACCATGATGAGCCCATTGTCGCCGAGCACGGCACCGGCGTCTTCCTTCCCCTCGAGTGCGCGTGCCGTGACCGAGCGCATCTCCACCATGGAGAGGATGATGCCGAGGATAAACAGCACGCCGAGACCGATGAGCGCCCAGCCGGTGCCGAACAGTGAGGCGATTCCCCAGAAGGTCAGTCCCTCCAGGAGGACGTAGACAAGAAAAAGTAGTACGAGATTCATCCCCACCCATCATACTGATGCTGTGGGCGCTATCCTTTCGGCGTGGCCACAAACGAGAACGACATCCGCCAAAACATCCTTGTCCTGCTTGCAGGCAGAGACCCGGGAAAAACAATCTGCCCGTCTGAGGTTGCCCGCGCGTGTGGTGGTGACAATTGGCGCGACCTCATGGATGAGGTGCGACACGTCGCCGCGACGCTGGCCTGCGAGGGGACGATACGGGTCACCCAGAAGGGGAAGACCGTCGATATCGCCACCGCCTGCGGGCCGGTGCGGTTCGCCCGGGGCTAGTCGTCCTCCTCGTCTTCGCCCTCGGCTTCAGCTTCCATGTCCAGGAAGGTCTGCTTGAGGGTGTCGATGTCCTCTGGGCGGGGGTTCTCCCACAGGCCACGGTCGGCTGCCTCGAGGAGGCGCTCCGAGATGTCGCGGAGCGCCCAGGGGTTGGATTCCTCGAAGAAGTCGCGGTTGTCACGGACGTAGCTGTCGGTTAGCTGCTCGTACATCCAGTCGTCCATGAGCCCCGTGGTGGCGTCGTAACCGAAGAGGTAGTCCACGGTGGCGCTCATTTCAAAGGCGCCCTTGTAGCCGTGGTTCTTCATGGCGTCGATCCAGCGCGGGTTGACCACGCGGGCGCGGAAGACGCGACCGGATTCCTCGTGCAGGGTGCGCGTCTTGACGTTTTCCGTGCGGGTGGAATCGCCGATGAAGGCATCGGGATCCTCGCCGGTGAGGTGGCGAACGGTGGCGACCATGCCGCCGTGGAACTGGAAGTAATCGTCGGAATCGGCGATATCGTGCTCGGCGGTGTCGATGTTCTTGGCGGCCACGGAGATGCGCTTGTAGGCAGCCTTCATGTCTGCGACGGCCTTCTCACCGTTGATGCCACGGCCGTAGGCGTAGCCACCCCATTCGGTGTAGACGGCTGCGAGGTCCTCGTCACCGTGCCACTGGCCGGAGTCCATGAGCTGGAGAAGGCCAGCCCCGTACGTGCCGGGCTTGGAGCCGAAGATGCGCTTGACGTGGCCATCGGTGACATCGCGGGAGTTGGCCTTGACGTAGTTGTCGCTGTCCTTTTCGTCGAGGCCCGCGACGAGCTGCACGGCATCGTCGATAAGCGAAAGGACGTGGGGGAACGCATCGCGGAAGAAGCCAGAGATGCGTACCGTCACGTCGATCCGCGGGCGCCGCAGCTCCTCGAGCGGGATGACCTCCAGGCTCGTGACGCGGCGGGAGCCCTCGTCCCAGACGGGGAGTACACCGAGAAGGGCGAAGACCTCGGCGATATCGTCACCGGACGTGCGCATGGCGGACGTTCCCCACACGGACAGCCCGACGGACTGCGGGTAGGCACCGTCGTGATCCTTCTGGTAGCGCTCGATGAGGGAATCGGCAAGCAGCTGGCCGGTCTCCCACGCGAGGCGCGAGGGGATCGCCTTCGGGTCCACGGAGTAGAAGTTCCTGCCGGTGGGAAGGACGTTGACGAGCCCGCGCATGGGGGATCCAGACGGCCCTGCGGGGACGAACTCGCTGTCCAGGGCGCGGATGATCTGGTCGATCTCCCCCGCCGTCTCATTCAGGCGCGGGACGATCTCCTTGCAGGTGAAGGTAAGGAGCGCAGTCAGCGCCACGGGGTCACTGCCCTCGGGGAGCTCCGCGCCAGCGAGGATGTCGGTGACGGCCTCCGGGGCGAAGTCACGCTCGTCTAGCTCGGTGAGGAGCTTTTCGACGATCAGTTGCGTCCGGTCGGTCTCGACACGCTCCTCACCGTCATCCTCAATATCAAGACCCAGGGCTTGACGGATGCCGGGGAGTGTCTGCGTGCCACCCCACAGCTGCCGGGAGCGCAGCATGGCGGCAAGCAGCTCGATGCGCGTGCGACCCGTCGGGGCCTCGCCGAGGATGTGGAGGCCGCCACGGATGGCGACGTCCTTGATCTCACACAGCCAGCCGTCGACGTGCATGAGCATGTCGTCGAAGACCTCCTCGTCGGGGCGCTTCTCCCAGCCCAGATCCTTGTCCATCTTGGCGGCGGTGAGTAACGTCCAGATTTCTTGGCGGATAGCCGGCAGCTTGGAGGGGTCGAGGGCGGACAGGTTCTGGTGCTCGTCGAGAAGCTGCTCCAGGCGGGTGATGTCGCCGTACGTCTCGGCACGAGCCATCGGGGGAATCATGTGGTCGATGAGCGTTGCGTGGGCGCGACGCTTGGCCTGAGTGCCCTCACCCGGGTCGTTAACGAGGAACGGGTAGATCATGGGCAGGTCTGCGATCGCCTGGTCGGGGAAGCACTCGGCGGACATGCCGAGCGTCTTGCCGGGGAGCCATTCGAGGTTGCCGTGCTTGCCCATGTGGACGATGGCATCGGCACCGAAGTCCTCGCGCAGCCACAGGTAGGTGGCGAGGTAATGGTGCGTGGCCGGGAGATCCGGGTCGTGGTAGATGCCGACCGGGTTGTCACCGAAGCCGCGCGGTGGCTGCACCATCACCACGACGTTGCCAAAGCGCAGCCCGGCCACGTAGATGTCCTTCGTCTCCGGGTGGACGTACAGCTCGCCGGGGGCCTCGCCCCAGGCCTCCTCCATCTTTTCGCGCATGGATTCAGGGAGCGTGTCGAAGTACCGCTTGTACGTCTCGGCCGACACGCGGAGTTCGTTCTTCTCCATGACCTCAGGCGTGAGCCACTCGGGATCGTGACCACCGGCTTCGATGATGGCATGCATGAGTGCGTCGCCGTCGAGATCGGCGTAGCCCGGAATATTCGAGGTATCGCCGAGGTCATAGCCCGCCTCTTCCATAGCGTGCAGGACGCGCAGCGTGGAAGCAGGAGTGTCCAAGCCCACGGCGTTACCGATGCGGGCGTGCTTGGTGGGGTACGCCGACAGCATGACGGCGGCCTTCTTGTCCTTGTTTTCCTTCAGGCGCAGCATCGCCGTGTTGATGGCGATGCGGGCCAGGCGGGTGCAACGCTCGGGGTCGGCGTGGTAGGAAATGAGGCCGTCGGCACCGTACTCCTTGAAGCTGAACGGCACGGCGATGATGCGACCGTCGAATTCTGGCACGGCAACCTGGCTGGCAACATCCACCGGAGACAGGCCATCGGAGGATTCCTGCCACTGGTCACGTGGGGTGGTCAGCGCCAGACCCTGGATGATCGGAATATTCATCTGGGCGAGCTGCTCGACGTTCCAGGCCTCGTCGTCGCCACCGGCACCCACTCCTGCGGGCTTCGTACCGCCGGCGGCGAGCACGGTAGTGATAATGGTGTCGCAGGTGGACAGAACCTCGAGGAGCTCCGGATCCGGCTGGCGCAAGGATGCCGAGTAGACAGGAACCGGGACTCCCCCGTTTGCTGTAATCGTCTCCGCCAACGCCTGGACGTAGGCGGTGTTGCCGGCGAGCTCCTGCGCGCGGTAGTAAACGATGCCGATGCGCGGGCGCCCCTCCGCGGGGGTCTCGTAGCCCGAGAGGTAGCCCCACATGGGCAAGTGCACCGGTGTCTCGAAGCCGAAGCCGGTGAGTAGCACGGTATCGGAAAGGAAGTAGTACAGGTTGGCGAGGTTTTGCGGTGCGCCCTCGGCGAGGTAGGTGTGCGCCTGGGTGACCACGTTGGGGTTGACCGTAGAGATCTCGGTGAGCTCGGCATCCACGGCCAGCTCGCCAGACACGCACACCACGGGCTTGCCCGAGGCAAGGACGGTGGCAAGGCCTGTCTCCCAGGCTCGCTTTCCACCCAGCAATCTCACCACGATGATGTCTGCGCGCTCGCACAATTCGTTCAGGCGCTCGCTGCTGAGTCTTGTGGGGTTGGCTACGGTAAAGTCGACATCCGGCTCCTCGTTGGCAACGGTGGCTGTGAGCAGGTCGGTGTCAGAGGTGGAAAGCAAACAAATCATAAGGCCGAGTTTACTTAGGTTCGCCTACGTTTGAAAGCAACCAATCTGCGTGCCGCATCAGTGTGGTCAAATACGGCAGATTGTGGTTGATCGATGTGCGTCCAGGGATGTCTGCAAGCTGCGATTCCCAGTACGTCACCGGGGCAGATTGGGCCTGCCACGTTTCCGCCAAATCCCGCACCGGTTGGATGGGGACGACATCGTCGTGGGTCGAGCCCCACAATAGAACCGGCGCGGTGGGCACTGTATCGGTTCGGCCCAGGGTCTGGCGCTCCAGGCTCACGCTCACCGCCGGAGCCTCCCCGTCCAGAACGATATCCATGAGACGCTTTCCGGAGACTGTCCACGAGGCCGTGGAGTGATACCGCGACATGGCGAGCATTCCCCCCGCGCAGGTGGCAAGGTTGACACCGATTTCCCTCAACCCCACCTCGTTAAACATGGTGGCGAGCTCGACGAACTCTTCTTCACCCTGAGCTGCCAGCCCGGCAATGGCATAGGACAAAACCCCGACGAGCATGCCGCCATCAATATAGGTGAGCACCTCGTTGAGATCGGCGGGCGGTGCCCCGGCGACGGCGGCGGAGATAGTCACGTCGGGTGCGTACCCGGGGCGTTCGAGCGCGGAGCACACGGTCCCACCACCCTGGGAGAATCCCCACAAACCGACGGGTGAGCCCGGAGCGACACCGAGGTGGCGCGCGGCCCGAACGGCGTCGAAAAGCGACTGACCACCGGCGATATGGTCGCAGTAGTACTGAACACCCGTGTCCGGGTTGCGGGGGTAATCCGTGAACACCACATTGGCACCACGTGCTGCAAAGTAGGTGAATGTCGGCTGCTCGTACGCGGCGACGAAATCGAAGGGTCTACCTGGAAGGTAGGCGAAACCAAGCGACAGCGACTGTGACGGGTCGCAGTGGTGGGCGACCCCCTGCGTCGCCGGTGCGATGGCTACCGTCGGGCGTACGCCCGGTCCCGTCCACGGCGTGCGGGGCCGGATGACTCCCCCGGTAGCAGTTTGCCTATTGCCGTGAGAGTCTGTGGTGGCAAATTCCATCCGCTCGACCACTGCTGGCACCCGAAGCGGATTGCCCTGCGGAGAGCCCACCCCAACGAATCTGGTTTTGGTGTGACGGATAACCTGACCTGGTGTGAGTCCTGTCACAGATTCCGCTTCAACATAGGTTGGCCTAACTTCAAAGGGGCCCGACCTGGAAATTTCCGGTCTTTGCAGGTGTTCGCCGTGGAGTCGGCGACTGACACGGTTAACCATCAGACATCCGATATCTAGAGAGCCTCCTGCGAGCACCTTCACAACAGTGTCCAACGAGTGGTTCATGTCTCTACCTTATCTAGAATGAGTCTTATGAAACCTGTTTCGACCCTTGAAAATTCGTTTTCCCTCGGCGACCGCGACCGTTCAGACGGTTGCCCGGGCGCACAAAAGATGCACCATGCCAATGATGGTGCCATCGGCCGAGTGCGCGTTGCAGGCGGACACCTTACGCCTGCCGGGTGGAAAGCTCTCGCCGCCATGGCGCGCGACCTCGGCGACGGCGACATCCACATGACCACCCGCGGCAACCTCCAGATCCGCGGCATCAGCGACGAGGATACCTTCACCCAGGAGGTCATCTCCTCCGGTTTCCTCCCCTCCCGCGCCCACGACAAGGTTCGAAACATCATCGCCTCCCCTATGGATGGGGAAATCGCCGATCTCGTCCGCGAGCTCGACCGCGCCCTCCTCGCCTCGGAGAAGGTCACGGGCCTGTCCGGGCGCACCCTCTTCGGGCTTGACGACGGCTCCGCCACCATCTTCGCCCACGAAGTCGATTTCGGTGCCATCCGCGTCAACGACGTGTTCTACCTCGTCCTCGGCGGCACCCTCACCGGCGTCCAGATGAACCGCGACCAGGTCGCCCCCTCCATCCTCGCCATCGCCGAGAAATGGCAGGAGATCCGCGGTGATTCCTGGCGCGTCAAGGAGCGCCCCGAGAAGCGCAACGACCTCATCCGCGTTCTCGACGGTGAGGTTACCTTCACCGCTCCGCCGAACATCCCCCCGAGCCATGATCGACCCATCGGGTGGATCGACCGGGAAGACGGTGTCGCCCTCGTCGGTGCTGTTCGCTTCGGTGTCGTCCCCGCAGACCTTGCCGATCTCATCGCTGCCACCGGCAAGAAGTCCACGGTCACCCCGTGGCACCGCATCGTCATCCACGGACTCAACGAGGCCGAAGCCGAAGAGACCGTCAAGCGCCTCGCCCCCGCAGGCGTGATTTTCGACGAGGACTCCCCGTGGCTGCGCGTCACCGCCTGCACCGGCCTCCCTGAGTGCTATAAGGGCAAGTCCAACACCCGTCAAGATGCAATCCAACTTGTGGATTCCGGCGAGACCCCCGCTGGCCTCGTCCACTTCGTTGGCTGCGAGCGTCGCTGCGGCCACCCACTCGAGGACCACACCGAATACCTCGCCACGGGAGATGGCGAGTACGAAGTAAACAAGGTCAAGCTCAGCTGGTAGCTGCCCGCACAAAAGCCGTCGGTAATTGCCGGCGGCTTTGTTGCGCTTAAGATGTTATGTGCATTCAAGCTGTGAAGAAAGAAGACAGATGGCATTTTCCTACATCACCGACGGCAACGAGATTTACCGTCGCTCCTTCAGCATGATCCGCGAAGAATCCAACCTTCAGCGTTTCACCCCCGAACAACAAACCGTCGCCGTGCGCATGATCCACGCAGCGGGACAGACCGATCTCGCCGATGACATCGAATTCTCCGACGGCGTCGTGCAGGCGGCTCGCAGCGCACTCGAGGCCGGCAAGCCGATCTACACCGATGTCACCATGGTGGCCACTGGCGTGACCCGCAAGCGCCTCCCCGCCGACAACCGCGTGGAGTGCCTCCTCAAGGATCCCCGCACGGTGGAACTGGCGAAGGAAATGGGCACCACCCGCTCGGCTGCGGCGGTCGAATTGTGGGACCTGGATGGCGCAGTTATCGCCATCGGTAATGCCCCCACCGCCCTCTACCACCTTTTGAACAAGCTGGAGGATCCGAGCGTCCCCCGGCCCGCCGCCATTCTCGGCATCCCCGTCGGCTTCGTCGGCGCCGCCGAGTCGAAAAAGGCACTCGCCGATGTCGCAGGAGACCTCGGCGTCGAGTTCATCACCGTTCATGGCCGTCGTGGCGGTTCCGCCATTACGTGCGCCACGCTCAACGCGCTGGCCGCTAGCAAGGAAATCATCTAAGTGTCTACAACTTCAAACACCGGCACGCTCATCGGAGTGGGCGTTGGCCCGGGAGACCCGCAGCTTCTCACCCTCGCTGCCGTCGACGCAATTAAATCCGCTGACGTTGTGTGCTACCACGCAAAGCCCGGAGGAACGTCGAATGCGCGCGCCATCGCTGAACAGTTCTTCACCGAGGGGCAAATCCACGAGCTTCTGGAGTACCCGGTCACCACAGGCACGCACCCGGACGGCTACGCTGCGGCACTCGCCCAGTTCTACTCCGAGGCATCCGCGCGCCTGGCCGCCCACCTCGATGCCGGCCGCACGGTTGCGGTTCTCGCCGTGGGCGATCCCATGTTGTACTCCTCGTACCAGCACCTGGGCCGGCTGCTCAGCGACTACCCGCAGCGCATCATCCCCGGCATTCCTTCGGTCACGGCTGCTGCCGACGCGCTGGGCACCCCGCTTGCCGAGGACGAGGACGTCCTGTCCATCCTTCCCGCCACACTCAGCGAGGATGCGCTTCACGCCGCCCTCGCCACGTGTGACACGGCGGTGTTCATGAAGCTGGGCCGCAACTTTGACAAGGTAAAGAAAGTCCTCACCGAACAGGGCCTCGCCGAACGCGCCTACGTTGCCGTTCGCGTCGGCATGGACGGCCAGAAAACCCTCCGTCTCACCGAGGCATCCGCCGAGGATATCCCGTACTTCGCCGTCGCCGTTGTCCCCACCACGCTTGTCGACGCCCAGGAGGAACCCACCGCGGGTAGCGTCACCGTCGTCGGTCTTGGACCCGGTGCCTCCCGCTGGACCACCCCCGAGGTGTCTCGCGCCCTGCGCGAAGCCACCGACATCGTCGGCTACACCACCTACGTCAAGCGCGTTCCCGAGCGCCAGGGCCAGGTCCGCCACCTCTCCGATAACCGCGTTGAGGCGGAACGCTCCGAACACGCCCTGCAGCTCGCCCGCGAGGGTAAGCGCGTTGTGGTCGTCTCCTCCGGCGACCCCGGAGTTTTCGCCATGGCCACTGCAGTTCTTGAGGTGCAGCACACTCGGGGCTACGAGGATGTATCCGTCCGCGTTCTGCCCGGCATGACCGCCGCGCAAGCCGTTGCCAGCCGCGTCGGTGCTCCCCTTGGCCACGACTTCGCACTCATCAGCCTGTCCAACCGCCTCAAGCCGTGGGAGCAGGTCGTCACCCGCGTACGCGCCGTTGCCGGTGCCGATATGGCGATGGCCATCTACAACCCGGCATCGAAGAAGCGCACGTGGCAGGTAGAGGAGTTTAAGAACATCCTTCTCGAGTACCGCACGCCTGATACCCCCGTCATCGTCGCCCGCGCCGTAGGCGCGCCAGAGGAAAAGGTGACAGTAACCACCCTTGGCAACCTCGACCCGCAGGTCGTCGACATGAGAACAATGCTGGTGATCGGAGCGTCGACAAGCGTGACCTACAAGAGCGTCGACGGCACACGCGTGTACACCTCCCGCTACTACGGCACGCCCGAGTGGGGCGAAAAACCCGCGAATTACGATGTAACAAACCGATAACGTATGCTATAGACTTACGATGACATAAGGAGGAGACAAAGATGGGCACCGTTACCAAGAAGATCATCGCTGGCGTGGTAAGCGTCAGCCTCATTATCGGCGCAACGCCTGCAACCGCAGCCAAGCTGTACCCCAGCCTGCCTGATGACCAGCAGCAATCATCCAGCGAGGCGGATCGGAACCTCGGCTACACCCCTGCGTCAAAGAACGAGTCCTCGGAACTCCGCAACTTCTCCAGCGAAATTGGCGACGAAAAGACCGCCACCTGGTTCAAAGGCCTCCCCGAGTGGACCCAGCGGTTCCTCATGACGCTTGCCGTCTCAGCCACCGTCCAGGCCGTGCTTCTCGCCCTCCTCGGACCCATCCGCAACTGGGTGTACCAGACCTTCAACGTCTAGCACCCACGCTCCTGCACCCCGCACGTAGCGGGGTGTTTTTATGCCTGGTCACAGCGTCGCATTTTGGGCAGTGTTTGCCTGTTTGCGTACGCGCCAAGTGACCCCGAGTTAGGGACT
>ERZ1031292.113-NODE-113-length-31917-cov-14.178363_pt1 | contig 31917 bp, 31 predicted proteins | sample MGYA00518215_ERZ1031292 | MGnify/ENA primary metagenome ERZ1031292 (study PRJEB33718, sample SAMN03159822) | human skin metagenome | collected 2014-02-25 | study: EMG produced TPA metagenomics assembly of the PRJNA266117 data set (Human skin bacterial metagenome... | reverse complement strand
ACGCGTCACAACTACCTCCCGGTCGAAGTGGCGCATTCACCCCTTGACAGCACGGCGTACTCCGGCCAGGCCATAAGCCTTAGAGAAGGTGCGCAGGCACACCAGGTTGGGATAGGTGCCCACTAGCTCCGTGCCCAGCGGGGTGTCGGTGGCGCGGTTGTATTCGATATAGGCCTCGTCGAGGGCTACGAGGACATCGGCAGGCACAGCATCCATGAATGCGGCGAACTCGTCCTTGGTCACCGTGGTGCCGGACGGGTTATTGGGGTTGCACACGAAGATAAGCCGGGTCTTGTCCGTAATCTTGTCCGCTATGGCCGGCAGATCCACGCGCTGGTCTGTACCTAGCGGAACCGGGATGGGGTGGGCGCCGACTACCTGGGCGAAGATGGGGTAGGCCTCGAAGGAGCGCCACGGGAAGAGGACTTCTTCACCAGGGGTAGCGGCAATTTCCACCAACTGTTGGCACAGTGCGGACGATCCGGTGCCCACCGCAACCTGTCCATAATCCACGCCCAGGTGCGCGGCGAGGTCCTCGCGCAGCGCGGTGGCCGCAAAATCCGGGTAACGGTTGGTCTTCGTCACGGCCTCCGCCATGGCCGCGGCCGCCTCCGGCAGCGGTGGGTGCGCGGCCTCATTGGAGGAAAGCTTGAGTGCGTCATCATTGCGCGCACCAGCGACGTAGGCAGGGATGGCTTTCAGGTCGGGGCGAATCATGGATACCACTTTAGGGCCTGCGCCTTTGCTGCGGGAGCGAAAGCAGGGGGCTAGTTTGGCAGCGGCGGGGCGGGCAGGTATTCTCAAACGAGGTTCCTTGTGAACCGTGGAGATGTGCCAGAGCGGCCGAATGGGGCTCCCTGCTAAGGAGTTGACCCCTCTGGGGTCCGGAGGTTCGAATCCTCTCATCTCCGCCATCTAATCCCGAGCGTGCGCGCTCGGGATTTTTAATTCGCGCTTTCTATTCTCGTCGGCTCTATGCAGCGGAGAAATCTGCTATTTGCGCTGGTATTTGGCGCAGCGGCGGAAAAGTGTGAGCATGCCGGTGCCGAAAATAAAGCTTCCGGTAAACGCCGCAGCGCGCAGGGAAGTGACCTCGTGGAAGAGGGCAAGCACCATGAGAATCGCGATAATAGAGCTAATGATTCCTAGGACGAGGAAAGTAATCGTCACGATAGGTCCGGGTGTGGATTGCTGCGGCACGGAGGACAGTCCTTTCATCGCTCAATTCTGATGAAAATAACTCTAGGTTGCCCTCCTAGCAGGCGCAATAGGAAGCGCCTTAGATACGGCCGGGGTCTAGGAATGCAGGGCGGGAAAAACCTCGTCACGCAGCAGGTGGGCGAGCTCGCGATCGGGATTAGTGGGGTCTACCCACGCGGCTTCGGCGATCTCGGCAGCCGCGCGGGCAAGGACGGGGCGTGGATAAGTAAAGACATGCCCGCGTACGGTTTCACCGGGTTCATTGGCGGCCGGTGCGTCGAAGATGCCGAGCGGGGAAAGCTCTGGGAGGCGGACGTCAACGCCGATTTCCTCCGCAACCTCGCGAGCAGCGGCCTGCAGTGGGGTTTCGCCAGTCTCAAGTTTGCCGCCAGGTAACTGAAACTTGGCGGAAGAAGCTTTGCGCACGGTGAGGACATGGCCAAAGGAATTACGGAAAACTACGGCGGCAACTTCAATCATGGGGCCGACTATAACTCGCCGCGGCGAGTTAATTCAGAATGCCGGGTGCCCACTCGCGCTCCACTTGGGCAATCGCTGCTTCTATCTGCTGCTCATTCAAGCCGATATTGGGAGTGCCGGCGGATACGGGGTCGCCGGCGAGCACGGTCAGTAGTGTCCAGCCATTATTAACGGTGGGGCTCACACGCAGATCAGCCGGGCGTTTCGCAAAGATGGTGCCATCTGACCTCATCAATTCAGGCGGATAGTCGAGAACCCTCGTTGTTGCTAGTTCGGGCAGGATCTCGGTGGAACCATCAGGAAAGAACACCATGATGCGCGCCTGGTGGAAGTAATAGTGGTCATCGCCTATAGGGTTCTTTTCTTCCTTGGTATCGCAGTGGTAGAAGTTTCCCACCAGTACGGGATGAAATTCGAGCCAATTATTGGCCCACGCTTTGCGGAGTAGAGTGCGCTCATTGTGGGTCGAGGCCAGCCAGCGAACGGGCTTGGAAATGCCGAATGCAATGATAGGCAGGCTGATGAGCAAAGCGATGCGAAAATCGAGTCCCGTAAGAGCAAAAGGGAAGAGCCCGAGAATTACGATGGAACCCATATGGAAGAGCTATAAGAGGAAGTCGAATCTCGTATGGTTCTTGGTGGGGCAAGGGCCGTTGCTCACAACGGCCGCGCGCAAGCCGGTGGCATCGGGGCGGGTATTTGGGGTGCTGATGCGCTTGATGTTCTCTTTGCTGAAAAACTCGTCCTCGTTCGGGGAGGATGGCACGTAGTTGCATAAGCGCAGGTTCATGGGGGCGGGTGCTCCTTTGCTCAGAGGGCTGGCCAGTGCCTATGAAGCTACGGGAAGGCGAAGTTTTGCGTGGGCTTGTCGCGACGTAGGAGATAAATGAATATAAAGTGGTGCCCATGAGTGACTCGAGGTTTCCCCGCTCGGTGTTTGCAGTCGGCACCGACCCCGATCCGCGTTTCACGCTCGCTAATGAGCGCACGTTCCTGGCGTGGATTCGCACTTCCCTAGCGTTGATTGCTGGCGGAGTAGCACTTGAGGCCTTTGATGTTCCCCTTCCAAGCACCCTGCGTGCTGCGGTGTCGGTCTTCATGCTGATAGTCGCCATAATCTTGCCCGTGGTGGCGTGGGGGCATTGGAAGCAATCAGAGCGCGCGATGCGAGAGAATCGATCGCTTCCGTTTAGTTTCGGCCTTCCGGTCCTTGTTGCTGTGATCGTGGTGGTGGCCGGTGCGCTTTTGGTAGGCGAGTTCCTTGTCTAACCAGCCCTTTGATCCCGGCCTGCAACCAGAGCGTACGCGCCTGTCGTGGCAGCGCACCCTTTTGGCCCTTTCCTTAGTGTTGCTAGGTGTGATGCGGACGGTGAGTGTGCGCGTCTTCTTGCCGCTCGTCCTCCTTGCCGCCGGGGTGCTGGCGCTGGTCTTGGCGGTGTGGCAACGTGCCTCGCTTGTTGACGTCGCCCTTTCTTCCCAGACTCCCCTCCCGCATGCAATCATTTTGGCCAGTACTGCCGGTCTGGTTTCTTTGCTAGCAGCCTTCGCCCTGTGGGGTCTATTCCTGTAGTCGTCCCGATGTCATCATCGAGGTGGCTTCTGGGCGTCCTCATGCGGCCAGAGATGATCTCTGACGGATTTTCTGGGCAAATGGCGTAGTCTAAGAAGGCTGAAGTCAGTAACCTGGGGTTGGAAAGGCGGGTAAGCCATGGCGGAGACCACCGAGCGGGCTAGCGATATTGTCGAGGCATGGCTAAAACAAGAAGACGCCATTAGCCCCACCAAGGCCCCACGCCTCCAGGAACTCCTGGAGAAGGTGCCCCTGCAGGAACTCATCGCCGTCGTCGAGCGGCAAAATGCCGTCCGCTCAGCCTTGGCCCTGCGCTTGCTGCCGCGCCAGAAATCAATCGTCGTCTTTGACGCCCTCGATGCAAAGCACCAGGCCGATATCATCGATGAGCTGGGCAATGCCGATGTCTATGAGTTTTTTGATGAGCTTGATCCGGAAGACCGCGTGGCCCTGCTGGATGAGCTGCCCGCGGAGATTGCGGATCGCCTGCTACGCTCGCTGACCCAATCCAAGCGCGACGTCACGGGCGTGGTGTTGGGCTATGACAAGGGCTCGGTGGGCCGCCGCATGTCGCCCGAGGTGCCCGTAATCCACCCAGAGATGAGCGTTAAGGACGCGCTGTTCAAACTGCGGGAGACGGCGAATGAGCTGGAAACCATCTACACCGTGCCCATTACCCGCGAGGATAGGCGTCTTGTGGGAGTGGTCAGCCTGCGCGAAATCTTTACCGCCGATGCCACGCTGACCATGGCCGATATTATGCACGACCCCATCTTTGCCCGTGCTAGTGCTGACGCGGAAGAAACCGCGCGTTGGTTCCTCCCATTGGATATCCTTGCGTTGCCCATTGTGGATGATTCGCACCGCCTCGTCGGCCTGCTGACGTGGGACGATGCCACCGATATCGTGGAGGAAGAAGATAGTGAGGACTCCGCTCGCGCCGGCGGTACCGAGGCCCTCCAGCAACCGTACCTATCGACTCCGCTGCTCAAGTTAGTGCGATCGCGCATTGTGTGGCTACTCGTGCTGGCAGTTTCTGCGCTACTGACGGTGCAGGTGCTCGATTCTTTTGAAGACACATTGGCCAAGGCCGTAGTCCTCTCGCTCTTTATCCCGCTGCTGACCGGCACCGGCGGCAATACCGGCAACCAGGCCGCGACCACGGTGACGCGTGCCTTGGCGCTGGGCGACGTCCGCACGCGCGATCTCTTCGCCGTCATGTGGCGCGAGCTGCGCGTCGGCATGCTGCTCGGCGCGGTGCTGGGACTAGCTGGCTTGGGACTGGCCACCTTGGTCTATGGCCTAAGCATCGGCCTCGTCATCGGCTCGACGCTGTTTTTGATCTGTTCCATATCCGCGACCGTCGGCGGGCTTATGCCCATCGTGGCTAAGACCATCGGCGCCGATCCGGCAGTCTTTTCCAACCCCTTCATCTCTACCTTCTGCGATGCCACGGGCCTGATTATCTACTTCCTGATTGCCAAGACCGTACTGGGAATCTAACTCGCCGTTCCTTAGCTCGGGGGTAAGGAAGTGGTGGACTCATTTCTGGTTTCGGGCAGGTGCAGTGTGTGCTCTGTGGGGGTGCGGGGGTAGTTCTATGTGGCGGGATATGGTTTCTGCGTCACATGTTTTGTATGGTCAGTGCATGCTTCGCAGTGAACTGGATAACTTTCGGTCTGCTGCCTCGGCCTAGCTAATAAACTGGGAAATACGGAGCATATCCCACAGCACAATCCTCTCTAAGTGAAGGAGCGCGCGGTATGACCACCCCGCATACTCACGAATCTACTGCCCACACCGAAGGTGACGAAGCCCCCGGAGCGCCGCGTAGCGAGTGGCGCCGCCAGTTCATCGGCCTTTTCATCGGCTTGGGTTTGGCCGTACTGGTCTTCTTTTTCTTCCCCTCGAATGCGATCGAGACCGTACAGGGCTCCGCAGGTGCAGATCCGGAAGCCGAGTACACGCTCAGCGCCATCCGCACCGTCGCTGCCGTAACCATCTTGATGGGCGTGTGGTGGATGACCGAGGCCATTCCGCTCGCCGCCACCGCGCTGCTTCCGCTGGTCATCTTCCCGCTCGCCGGTGTGGGAACGATTAAAGAGGTGGGTGCCCCATACGCGTCCGCCACCATTTTCTTGTTCATGGGTGGCTTCCTTATCGCGCTTGCTCTGCAGCGCTGGAACTTGCATCGCCGCCTAGCGCTGTACGTGGTGAAGATCATCGGCACCTCGCCCAAGCGCCTGATTTTGGGATTCATGCTGGCTACCGGCTTTTTGTCCATGTGGGTATCTAATACCGCTACGGCCGTGGTGATGCTGCCGATCGGCACCTCGGTGCTGGCACTGACCGCGGAAACTGTAGGCGGCTGGGATAAGCAGAAGAAGTTTGCCACGGCACTGATGCTGGGTATCGCGTATTCCGCCTCCATCGGTTCGCTGGGTACGCTCATCGGCACCCCGCCGAATGCCTTCCTTAACGCATATATGGCCGATACCTGGGAAGTTACCCTTGGCTTCGGCCGGTGGATGGCAGTTGGTGTGCCGCTTGCAGCAATCTTCTTGCTGATTGCCTGGGCACTGCTCATCACCGTTTTCAGGCCCGAGATGAAGGATATTCCAGGCGGCCGCGAGCTTATTAACGACGAAATTGAAGCCCTCGGCCCCTGGACCAGCCCCCAGATCATGACCGGCATCATCTTCGTCCTCGCCGCCGCAGCCTGGGTTACCCTGCCGTTGGTCCTCAAAGAATTTGAGAACTATGACGATGCCATCGTGGGCATTGCCGCTGGCATCTTGCTCTTTATCCTGCCCGCGGATAACCAGCGCCGCATCCGTTTGCTGGACTGGAAGACGGCCAATGAAATGCCGTGGGACGTCCTCCTGCTCTTCGGCGGCGGCCTGTCGCTGTCCTCGGTCTTTAATTCCTCCGGCCTGTCCCTGTGGATTGGTGAGATGGCCAAGGGTCTTAGCGTCCTGCCCGTTGTCCTCATCGTCTCTGCCGTGGCTGCGCTGGTGCTCTTCCTGACGGAGATCACCTCCAATACGGCTACGGCGGCTACGTTCATTCCGATTATGGGTGGCGTCGCCGTGGGCGTGGGGCTTACTGCCGATGGCGATATCAACGTCCTTCTCCTGACCATTCCGGTGGCCCTCGCGGCAACCTGCGCATTCATGCTCCCAGTTGCCACCCCGCCGAACGCCATTGCTTATGGCTCTGGCTACGTCAAGATCGGCGAGATGATCAAGGGTGGCCTTGGCCTCAATATCATCGGCATTTTCCTCATCACCCTGACGGTGTACTTGCTGGCAGTGCCTATCTTCGGCCTTTCAATCTAGGTGACGTAGCCATTCCCTAATGAAAAACATTATCATTAGGGAATGGCTACACCCGTTACCGTGCTGTCCGGATTTTTGGGCAGCGGAAAAACCACGCTCTTGAACCACCTGCTTGCCAACCGCGAAGGGCGCAAGCTTGCCGTCATCGTCAACGACTTCTCCGAGGTTAATATTGATGCTGCCCTCGTTGCCGGCGAAGGTCACCTCGAGCGCGGCGAGGACCGCTTTGTCGAGCTATCCAATGGCTGTATCTGCTGCACCCTGCGCGAAGATCTCATCGAATCCGTAGGTAAGCTGGCCCGCTCCGGCCGCTTCGATCGGATCGTCATCGAGTCCACTGGCATTTCCGAGCCTATGCCCGTGGCCGCCACCTTTGAATGGGAGTTTGCGGACGGCACCACGCTTGCCGACGTCGCCCCTATTGACACCATGGTCTCTCTCGTGGATGCTTCCGCTTTTCTTGATTGCCTGCGTCGCGGCAAGAGCCTCGCGTCTGAGAATATTGAGGCCACACCCAGCGATGATCGCACCGTGGCCGACCTCCTAGTGGACCAAGTCGAGTTTGCTGACCTTATCCTTGTTACTAAGACCGATCTGGTTGATGCTGCCGAAACCGAACGTGTCATCGCTACCGTTCGCGCCATGAACCGCCGCGCCCGCGTCGTGATTGTTACCAACGGTGTTATCGACCCACGGCTTGTCCTCGATGCCCACTTGTATGACACCGCTACCGCTGCCACCTATCACGGCTACGCCGAAGAACTGGTCAACCCGCATATCCCCGAGACCGAGGAATATGGCATTTCCTCCGTCGTTTTTCGCGCCGACCGCCCCTTTAATCGCGAGCGTCTACTTGCCGCCCTGCGGGCTAGCACCGGCCTTGTACGTTCCAAGGGGTACTGCTGGATCGATACCGATCTGCGCGTTGCGCACGCCTGGCAGCAAGCTGGCCCGAACCTCCAGATCGTGCCCGCTTCGCTCTGGGCGGCCAATGGCGTTACCCCTGGTGCTGAAATTGTTCTCATCGGCATTGACTTCGACCACGAGACCACCCTGCAGGCATTTCAGGACGCCCTGCTTTCCGACGCCGAAGTTGCCGACCTCATTCCTTCCTAAAGCCTTCCCGCTTCTCGTGGGTAAACACTAAGTGAACTGGGGATTTGGTAGTTTTCTAGACCGTGGGTATAGTTATTTCTCGTTGCACAGCAGAGCGCACGCACTGCTTACCAACGGTCTGCGCCCGTAGCTCAACGGATAGAGCATCTGACTACGGATCAGAAGGTTGGGGGTTCGAATCCCTCCGGGCGCACAAACTGAGCCGCCTTCGGGCGGTTTTTCTTGTATCTAATCTATTTCGCAGGTGCCCGTCTATGAAGCCTTCCTCATTGCTGCCGGGTCTCATTGCCGGCATTGTCTTGGGTCTTGCGCTATGGCTCGGTTCTGGGAGCCTGTGGCTTCTTCTAGGCGGAGTTGTGCTTGGTTTAATGGGCGCCTCGCTTCTCAAGCTCGCCGCTGATCCCTCTCGGTCGCGCAAAAATCGCGATGATAACTTCCGTGATTAGGCGGATTCTCGCTGCAGTAATAGGTCTTAAGAAACCCCTTTATAAAATGCAGGACACTTATAAAGCTTCCACAGTAACCTTCCAGACTCTCTTAGTAGAAAAAGAAAGTCTTTATTAATAAGGGGACTGCGGCAACGCGCTCCCCTCTGTCTTGAAGGAGAACGCTCGGTGTCCGCATCTTCGCGCATCGTTGGGCTTGATATAGCCCGCTCACTTGCCATTATTGGCATGGTAGTCCTGCACATGGCCTCCCTCGTGTGGCATACCAAAGTCATTCTCAACGGCCTGCCCGCTGCGCTTTTTGCCATTTTGGCTGGCGTCACATTGATGATCATTGCCCGAAGTTTCACGGTGACGACGCTTCTGCGCATCCTCGCCCGCGGCTGCATAATTACACTCATCGGCCTCGCGCTACTGCCCCTAGGGGGAGAGATTCAGGTCGTCCTAGTAGTAATCGGCATCACCATGATGTTGCTGTGCTGGGTTCCCCCATTGCACTGGGCATGGAAGCTAATCCTATTCGCTGCGGCCACCGTAGCCGCGACCGTGAAATACGCTCCGCTGACCCTACCGCAGGTATACCCACTGCTGGCCTATGTCGCTTATTTCCTCGCCGGCATGCTGCTCTATGAAATCTATATTCGCAAGCAAGGCGCAGTCGCGCAGTGGGCTTCCACTGCTATAGCCGGCATCGTTGCCGCTATCGGATTTTACTTCCGCTTTACTACGGACGTTCCTGGCTGGCTGCGTTTTACCGGGCACACCGGCGTAGTGGGCGAGATTGTGCTGTCCATTGCCGTCGCCGCAGTCGTCCTACACCTATGCTTGCTTGTCGGCCGAACTGCGCCCAAGCTGGCCTATCCCTTTGCGGCGCTGGGCGCGATGTCACTGAGCATCTACATCCTGCACGTGCTCACCGCCTATTACTGGCAAGGCCACATCGCCCTGCACAATACCGCCTGGGCCTGTGCCTTCATCGCCCTCTTCCTCGTTATCGCAACCCTGTGGCGCCGCCTGATAGGGAAGGGGCCGGCCGAATGGGCCGTCGCCAAAGTTATCGCCATCGCCGTTCCTGCCGGAAAGAAGGACTAATCATGCAGCACAAAATCTTCCCTGCCTTGCTCGCCGCCAGCATTGTGGCATTGACCGCCGCCCCAGCTAGCGCCCTTGAACATGGGGATCCAGCCGCGGATTCAGAGGAATCCCGTACCGTTGCACAGCTCAAAATCGGCCGTGTGGGCAGCTTCGGTGATTGCACCGGCACCCTCGTCGCCGCGCAATGGGTGCTCACCGCACGCCACTGCCTCGAGTCCGTGAATAATAAGGGCACCCAAGCCCGCATCAACGGAACCACCTACGACGCTGATTCGTGGGCGCTGTCCCCGCTTTCCGACGCCGCCCTTCTCCACCTCACCGTCCCTGTCACCGATACAAAACCCGCAGAGATTTCCACCCAAGTTCCTGAACCAGGCAAACGCGGCACCCTCTACGGCTGGAGCAGTAGTTCTTCTATGGCGCGCCGCGGTCAGCTGCCCCAAGCGGAAATGGAAGTGGCTGAGCTCCTCGGCGGTAGCCCCGCCGCACCTGCTGGCGCGGATGCTGGCGCGGGCGTCGCCACGGACGCTGGTGAGGATGCCGATGGTGGAGAAAGCGTTCCCGCGGCTGAGGCCATGCCGGGACTTAAAATGCCGGAGGGTACGGAAAGCGTGCCAGCCAGCGAGGCGATGCCGGGTGGGGCGCCAGATGGCCCGATGCCACTAATTGAAAGCGCCATTCTCGACGTACACTCCACCGGCCGAGCCGGCATGCAGGGTGGTGACTCCGGCGGCCCCTTCTTTGTAGACGGTAAGCTCGCCGGACTTGCCACCGCGGGCACCGCGAACGGGGACCCCGACCTGCCTTCACCTAGTGCGGCTATCACCACGCTGGCCGGCACCAAGGAGTGGATCGAGGCAGTAGTGAGCGGGTGCGATAAGGAAGCGATTCTCACCGCGGAAACCACTCCCGAACCGCCGAAAACCCCGCAGACCAGCGCCGACCGCGCTTGGCTTTATGCCGGCATAGCAGTGCTAGGTCTTATTGCCGCCGCGGTAGCATCCCGCATTCCCGGCCTGCGGGGCCGAAAGCGCTAGAAAATCTCGATGCGCCCGCCTAGGGACTCGGATTGGCGCAGCTGTGCCACCCACTTCGGGCCGCCTGGGTGCAGGCGCAGCACCGGGCGGGAAGAAATCTTGACTGGGGAGACCGATTCCTTGCGCGCGCCGGAACGGGCATCGATGCGGGTGCGGGCGCGATAGCCGGCGTCGGAAAGCTCAGCGATGGAAGGTTCGGGGGAGTCGAGCTTCTCGCGGGCATCGCGCAGCAAGTCCAAGGCCTCGTCCAAAGCCTCCACCAACGCCGGCGCATTGGTCTCGCACATCTGCTGCACCAGCTCCGGGTGCGTGCCGGCCACGCGGGTAGCGTCCTTGAAAGAACCGGCAGACAGGGACTGTGCCAGGATTCCGCCGCTATCGCCCACCACGGCGAGGATCTCCGCAAAGACGTGCGGCAGGTGGGAAATGCGCGCCACCGCGGCATCGTGATTAGCCACGCGGATAGGAACCGCCTCTGCGTGCACCATCTGGGTCATGCGCACGACCTCGGTGAAGGTCTCAATCCACTGCTTCGGAATCTTTTCCCCGCGCGCCTCGCACTCGGCGGCGTAGTCATAGGTAATGCCCCACGCCGCGCGGCGGAACAGGTCCTTCTGCGAGTTATCCCAACCGGACTTGGACGTGCCCGCCATCGGGTGGCCGCCCACGTAGCGCGACTCCATTCCGCGCTCCAATACCTGCTGGCGTACGGCTGTCTTCACGGAGACGACGTCCGTAATACCGCAGCTCGGCGCGTGCTCCTGAATGGCGTCGAGCACCTCGCCCACCGCGCCCATAGGCACGGCTATGACAATGAGCGCGTTTTCCGTCTCCGCGCGGGTCAAAATCGCCGGAAGATCATCGGTGACGTCAAAACCCTGCTTTACTGCAGTGCGGGCGCCGGACGTGGAGTGGTTGTAGCCAAAAACGTGGTGATTGTATCCGGCGAGATCGCGCAGCAAAGAGCCGCCGATGAGGCCGAGGCCAATAATGCAGATAGGGCGTTGAACATCTTGAGAACTCACGATGACAATTGTGGCACAACACGACTAATCTCACGAGGTATGAGCAACGAAAATTACTCCTTCGCAGTAACCGTCGCCCGCAACGCGGGCCAATGGCTGGTGCGCAGCTTCAACGATGACTTTGAGGATCCGCAGACCTCCATCAATGCGGTGCGCAGCCTGCGTTCCGAGGGCGCTGCGTTCGCGCTGCTGTGCGTGGAGGATGCCTATTTTATTGCCGTGCGCCCAGTGCCGGGCGGGGTAAAGATGCTCATCTCGGACGCCACCTATGGCGTCGACGATGACTTCGCCGCCGATTTCATGGATATCAACGATCATGAAATCCCGGATGTGGACCCCGAAGAGGCCGATCCTTATGGCGAGGGCGATTTCGATATCTTCGCTGACCTTGGTCTATCCGAGGACCAGGTGGGCTACATCATTGACAATGATGAGGACTGGCCTTCCGATATGTTGCTGCGCATCGCCGGCGAGCTCGGCTTTGGCGATGAGTTGGAAGACGTCATTGATAACGCCTGAGCCCTTGCTGCGCGCTGAGGCTCGGATGCGCCGCGCCCTCGACGTCGCCAAGCGTGCGCCGGCCGGCGACGTCCCCGTGGGTGCGGTGCTTTACGACGCCACCGGAACCGAACTTGCCACCGGCGTCAACCGCCGTGAAGAGCTTGCGGACCCGACCGCCCACGCCGAGGTCGAGGCCATTCGCCAGGCCGTCCGCGTGCACGGCGATGGCTGGCGGCTTTCCGGCTGCGAACTCGTCGTCACCCTAGAACCCTGCGCCATGTGCGCCGGCGCCTTGCAAGCTGCCCGTGTTTCTTCCGTGGTCTTTGGCGCCTTCGAGCCCAAGACCGGCGCGTGCGGCTCGCTTATCGATGTCCTGCGTGCCCCCACTGCCCCCTTTACCCCGCAGGTCCGCGGCGGCGTCCTCGAAGGCGAGTGCGCTGGGTTGCTCCGGAAATTCTTCGACGGCCTGCGCTAAACGTGCGTATAGTGGTGGTCATAGAACAACCATCTACCCAAAGGAGTGAACATGGGCGATTTGGAAAACAAGAAGGATGGCCTTGTAGGCAAGGCAAAGGAAGCCTACGGCGAAGCTACCGACAACAAGGACGTAGCTAACGAGGGCAAGGCCGACCAGGTCACCTCCGAGGCTAAGGACAAGCTGTCTGACGCTGCCGAAGGCATCAAGGACAAGGCCAACGAGGTTATCGGTGGCCTGAAGGACGACTAATCCTCGTCCCCGTTTCTCATATCGCTGCGCTAGCACCCCGCCGGCGCAGCGATTTTGTCGCTCGGGCCCACTCCCGTAATCTGGAACGCGGTGGCGTGTCCGAGCGGCCGAAGGTGATCGCCTCGAAAGCGATTGTTGGGTAACCCCCAACCGCGGGTTCAAATCCCGCCGCCACCGCACCGGGATCCCGGCCTGTTTACGCAGGTCGGGATTTTCTTTTGCCTAATTTTTCGGTAGGCACGGGGAATCCGGCTGGCTGGCCGCCAGCTGTGAAAACTGGGACGCAGGTGGCTTCGCGATAGGGGATTGTGGGGTATGGCCACTACACTAGGGCAAAGTTCAACCCGTCCCCCACGCGAATGCGAAGGTACATCTACCCGTGGCTAAATTGCTTTATCGTCTTGGGCGCTGGTCTTTCCTCCATAAGTGGAAGGTCATCGTGGCATGGCTGCTGCTGCTCGCCGCCGTCGGCGGTGCCGCCGCCTTGCTGATGAAACCGATGACGAGCGAGTTCTCCATCAAGGGAACCCCGTCCATCGACGCCACCTACAAGACCATGGACCTCTTCCCAGAGGGCGGCAATCCTGCCAACTCGCCCTCGGTCAACGTGGTCTTCAAGGCCCCAGACGGCCAGAAGCTTTCTGATCCCGCAAACCGCGAGGCCATCGACGCCACCATCTCCTACCTCGAGGACAACCTAGAGATGGGCGATACCACGCGCTTTGGCAACCCGCTTGAGGTCTCGCCTCGATTGCAGGACCAGGTGATACACCAGTTCACGGACATGGGATTGCCGGAAGCATCCGCCCGCGCGGACGCGGACAACCTCGCCATGGTCAATGATGACGAGACCATTGCCTATACCACCTTTAATTTCGACGCCGAGTCGCCCTATAGCGTGGAGCAGGCCGATAAAGACACCGTTACCGAGGCAATGAATATTGCCCGCGACCGCGGCCTCACCGTAGAAGGCAATGGTGCCGGCTTCGGCGATGAAATCGCGGTCAATTCCACCTCTGAGATCATCGGCCTCGGCGTTGCCTTTATCGTGCTCATCTTTACCTTCGGCTCCCTGGTGGCCTCGGGTATGCCTTTGGTGTCCGCGGTCATCGGCGTGGGACTAGGCGCGCTGGGCATGTTCATTGCCACCCACTGGATTGAGCTCAATAATATGACCCCGGTCCTGGCCATCATGATTGGCCTTGCCGTGGGCATTGACTACGCGCTGTTTATCCTTTCGCGCTACCGTGCCGAGCGCCGCCGCATGGACGGGCCCGATGCCGCAGGCATGGCGGTGGGAACCGCCGGATCCTCCGTGGTCTTTGCCGGCGCGACCGTCTTTACTGCGCTTTTTGCGCTTCTCATTGCACGCATCGGCTTCTTGACGGCCATGGGCTTGGCCGCCGCCGGCACCGTCGCCATCGCCGTATTGGTGTCGCTTACGCTCATCCCCGCGATGCTGGGCGTGCTGGGCGATAAGGCCTTCAATGGCCGCATCCCCGGCGTGGCCGGCAACCCGACCCGCAAGGGCAAGCGCCGCCGTGGTCCCACCATGGGCAACCGCTGGGTGCGCCTGGTCCAGAAGGTCCCCGGCCTGGCCATGGCGCTGGTTGTCCTCTCCCTGGGCGCGATGACCGCGCCGGTGCTCGACATGGAGCTCGCCCTTCCGGCCGATACCACCTCCAATCCCGATACCACCCAGCGCAAGGCCGCCGATATCATGTCTGAGGGCTTCGGCCCCGGCGTCAACGGCCCCTTCCTCGCCGTGGTCGATGCCCACACGGTCAACGCGGAGGCCGGCGCCCTCGCCCCGCTCGTCGACGCCCAATCCCAGCCCGAACCAGCCCCCGCACCAGACGCGGAGGCCGCGCCCGAGGGCGCTGCACCAGAGGACGTTGCACCAGAGGATGTTGCGCCGGAGGACGCAGCCCCTGAGCAGCCGCAGCCGGACCAGCCCGCGGCCGAGGCCGAGCCGGAGATTGCCCCGGCCGCCGAGGTAGTAGACACCTCCGCAGACGCTGCGGACAATTCCTCGCCGGAGGACAAGGCCGCGCTCGCGTCCTTCCTATACACCGCGGACCAGCTTAAGGGGCTGGGCGGCGTGAAGCACGCGCAGATTGTCGGCCTGAGTAAGGACCAGCGCGCCGCGCAGATCATGGTCACCCCAGAAACCGCGCCGACGGACGCCGCGACGGTCAACGTCGCGCACGCGCTGCGCTCGGCCACCAGCGAGATTGAAGACGCCACCGGCACCGACATCGGCCTGACCGGCCTAACCGCCGTGCAGCTCGATATCACCGAGCGCCTCGAGGAAGCCATGGCGCCGTACCTGGCCATCGTCGTGGGCCTGGCCATCGTGCTACTGCTGTTGGTCTTCCGCTCCATCCTGGTGCCGCTGGTTGCGGGCCTGGGCTTCCTGCTGTCCGTCGGCGGCGCCTTCGGCCTGACCGTGCTGGTCTGGCAGGAAGGCCTGTGGAACCTAGTTCCCGCGCCGGGCCCGCTGATTTCCTTTATGCCCATCTTCCTCATCGGCGTGACCTTCGGCCTCGCGATGGACTACCAGGTCTTTTTGGTCACCCGCATGCGCGAGCATATCTCGCGGCATCCGGAGGGCACCGGCGGGCGATATAACGCCGTCGACGAAGCCACCATCACCGGCTTTACCCAGGGTGCCCGCGTGGTCACGGCCGCGGCCATCATTATGATTTCGGTCTTCGTGGCCTTTATTAACCAGCCCCTGCCCTTCATCCAGATTTTCGGCTTTGCCTTGGCCGCCGGCGTGCTTTTCGACGCCTTCTTTATCCGCATGACCCTCGTCCCCGCCACCATGTTCCTCATGGGCCGCGCGACGTGGTGGATGCCGAAGTGGTTGGCAAAGATTCTGCCCACCCTGGATATCGAAGGCACCGCCCTGGAAGAAGAATGGGAAGCTAAACACGCCACCCCGGCCCCAACCCTTAGCCCTGCAGACAAGGAAGAAGAGTAAAGATGGACTTGAGTTTCGACGTCGGCAAGCGCCTGCCTGAAGGCCCCGGCAAGCACGGCCGCAGCGGTGTCATCCACACCCCGCACGGTGATATTCAGACCCCGGCCTTTATCCCGGTGGCGACCAAAGCCACGGTCAAGACACTTACCCCGGAACAAATTCGCGCCACCGGTGCGCAGGCCATCTTGTCGAATGCGTACCACCTCTACCTGCAGCCGGGCCACGACATCGTGGACGAGGCCGGCGGCGTGGCCGAGTTTGAAAATTGGCATGGCCCGACCTACACCGACTCCGGCGGATTCCAGGTCATGTCGCTGGGCGTGGGCTTCAAAAAGGTCCTTGCGATGGACATTGCGGATCTCAGCGATAAGGACATCCGCGCCGCCAAAAAGGAACGCATGGCGCAGGTGGACGAGGACGGCGTGGATTTTAAATCCGTCATCGACGGCTCCAAGCACCGCTTTACCCCCGAGAAGTCCATGCAAATCCAGCACGGGCTGGGCGCAGACATCATGTTTGCCTTCGACGAGCTGACCACGCTCGTTGATACGCGGACTTACCAGGAAGAATCGGTCGCGCGCACGCACCGCTGGGCCAAGCGCTGCCTGGATGAGCACGATCGCCTCACCCGCGAGCGCGCCCACCGCCCGAAGCAGTCGCTGTGGGGCGTTGTTCAAGGCGCGCAGTACGAGGACCTGCGCCGCCAGGCCACCCGCGGCCTACTCGACCTCGACCGCGCCGCCCGCGAGGACGGCAAGCGCGGCTTCGGCGGCTTCGGCATCGGCGGCGCGCTGGAAAAGGAAAACTTGGGCACCATCGTCGGCTGGGTGTGCGATGAGCTACCTGAGGACAAGCCGCGCCACTTGCTAGGCATCTCCGAGCCGGACGATATCTTTACCGCCGTCGAGGCCGGCGCCGATACCTTCGACTGTGTGGCGCCCACCCGCTTAGCGCGCCGTGGCGGCGTCTACACCCTTGACGGCCGCATGAACCTCACTAATGCGCGCTTCAAGCGGGATTTTGCCGGCGTGGACGAGGAATTCGGCGGCTACGTATCCGAGAATTACTCCCGCGCCTACCTGCACCACCTGCTCAAGGCGAAGGAATTCCTCGGCGGCACGCTGTGCACTATCCACAATGTGGAGTTCATGATTCGCTTGGTGGACAATATCCGCGCCGCCATCGACGGCGGCTACTACGAGGCCTACCGCGATGAATTCCTCGGCCGCTACTACGCCGGCAAGTAGTCCTCGCGCTTCTTCACCCACTTAATGACCGCGGCCGTCACCGGCAGCATGACGGCCTCCATCAGGGTCTTCCACACGAAGCCCACGATGACGTAGTTGATAAACCCGCCCACGGTATCCACGCCGATGACCGGCGCGGCGATGGCGCAAAACAGCAGAGTATCGCCGAACTCGCCCACCACGGTGGAGGCGATAAGGCGCGCGAAGAGGCCCTTTTCGCCCGAGCGCTTCTTCATCGCGGTCAGCGTCCAGGCGTTGAGCAGCTGACCCACCAGGTAGCCGGCCAGCGAGGCGGCCAGAATCTGCGGCATCAGACCAAGCGTGGCGGCGAAGGCCTCCTGGCCCTCGTAGAAATCGGCCGCCGGCAGCCAGATGGCGATATAGAAGCACACGGCCGCCAGGATGGCCATCGCGAAACCAATATAGACTGCGCGCCGCGTGGATTTGAAGCCATAGCACTCGGAGAGCACATCGCCGACGATATAGGCCAGCGGGAAGAGGAAGAAGGCACCGTCGGTAACCAGCGGGCCGAGCTGGACACCCTTGGTGGCGTTGATATTAGAAATCAGGAAGGTCACCACAAACACGGTGACCAGCCAGGGGTAGAGGGTGGAGCGGACGGGAATGAAGCGCACCTCAGCGCCGTTCGATTTTTCCATGCCTGCCATTGTGCCAGCCCGTAGACTATGGGCATGAATTCCGCGACCACCGGCGCCGGCCGTTACGCGCCAAGCCCCTCGGGCGATCTGCACTTTGGCAACCTCCGCACGGCGCTTCTGGCGTGGCTTTTCGCCCGGTCGACGGGCAGGCGCTTTGTGGTGCGCGTGGAGGACATCGATAAGCAGCGCTCCTCTCAGGAAGCGGCCGAGCGTCAGCTCGCGGACCTGCGCGCGCTCGGGCTGGACTGGGATGGCGAGGTCATCTACCAGCACGACCGCGACGCCGCCTATGAGCAGGCCCTGGCTCAGCTGCCCACTTACGAGTGCTATTGCTCCCGTAAGGACATCCGTGAGGCCTCCCGCGCCCCGCACGCCATTCCCGGCCAGTATCCGGGCACCTGCCGCAACCTCACCGAAGACCAGCGCGCGGCCAAGCGCGCCGAGCTAGCGGCCCAGAATCGCCAGCCCGCCCTTCGCCTGCTTGCCGACGTCCCCACCTTCACCATCCACGACACCCTCCACGGCACCTATACGGGCGACGTCGATGACTTCATCCTGCGCCGCGGCGGCCAAGACACCGGCTGGGCCTATAACCTGGCCGTCGTCGTCGACGATGCCTACCAAGGCATCGACCAAGTGGTCCGCGGCGATGACCTGCTCTCCTCCGCGCCGCGCCAGGCTTATCTTGCCTCGCTGCTTGGCATCGAACCGCCGGAGTACATCCACGTCCCGCTCGTACTCAATGAATCCGGCGAGCGCCTGGCTAAGCGCGATGGGGCGGTGACCATGCGGGAGATGGGGGATGAGGGGGACGTCGTTAAGCAGTTGGCGGCCTCGCTGGGGTACGAAGCTCACAGTGCCGCGGAGCTGCTCGCGCAATTCGAGCCCGACCGGTTAAGCCCTGAGCCCTATACCTGGCGCGGGTAGAATCTGAGCCCATGGAAGTTCTTCTGGTTCTCATTGGGCTCATGCTGCTGACCGTATTCGTCGTCGCCATCGGTGACAAGATTGGGCTGCCATGGCCGGCGTTGCTGACGATCATCACCGCCTGCGCCGTCTTCGTCCCCGGCCTGCCCCAGTTCGAGCCGCCCACCGAGCTCATCCTGCCTATTTTCCTGCCGCCGCTGCTGTGGGCGCTGGCCCGGCGCACCTCGTGGGGTGTTATCCGCGAGCAATGGGTGACCATCTTGAGCCTGTCCGTGCTGCTGGTGGTCGCCACCACGCTGGCCGTTGGTTTCACGGCCTATGCCTTCCTGCCCGGCATCAGTCTCGCCGCCGCCATCCTCATTGGTGCGGCCATCGCCCCGCCGGACCCCGTCGCCGTTGACGCCGTGGCCGAGCCCGCCGGCATCCCGCGCCGCATCATCACTACCTTGCAGACTGAAGGCCTATTTAACGATGCCGCCTCTATCGTCGCCTTCAATCTCGCGCTGACGGCCGTAACCCAAGGCGATGATCTCTCCTTCGGCGGCGGCGTGCTGAACTTCTTCTACTCCGCATTCGTCGCGGGCGGCCTGGGCTGGGTCGTCGGCCGGCTGGTGGCGCTGTTTATCACCCACGTCCACGAGGTCACCGCGCGCAACGCGCTGACCTGGGTGACGCCGTTTGCCGTCTACCTCATCGCGGAGGAACTCGGTGCTTCCGGCGTTATCGCCGTGGTCATCGCGGCCGTAGAACTTAATTCCCGGGCCGATATCCAGGCCGAGGACCGCCTGTCCGGCCAGTCTTTTTGGGAGACCGTTGAGCTGCTTTTTACCGGCGTGGCCTTCGGACTCATTGGACTGACGGTCAATACCGCCATCGGCGAAGTGGGCTCGGACCTGTGGCATTCGGTGGTCGTGGGCGTCATCTTGTCCCTCGTGGCCTTTGTCGTCCGCTTGGTGTGGATGTACATCTATTACCGCATCAACGTCTCCCGCGGCCGCCCGCGCGTGGCGCCGTTGCGCTTGCAGGAGGTGCTGCTGATGACCTGGTCCGGTATGCGCGGCCTCGTCACCCTGGCGCTGGTTTTGTCCATCCCGGCCGGCGTGTTCAGCTTCCACCACGAGCTCGCGGTCATTGCGCTGACCGTCTTGCTGGTCACGATGGTGGTGCCAGGCCTGCTCTTGCCGTGGCTCATGGAGCGCCTCGATCTCACGGAGGCTTCCCAGATTGCCAGCGATAAGATGCGCGCCGCCGTGGTGGCCCGCGCGCGTGCGGCCAGCATCGAGGCGCTGTCACACTTCCGGCCGGACGGCCACATTACTGCCGACGCCGAAAAGGTGGATCCGGAAATTTCCGCCAACGTTATGCAGTGGTTCGAAGACCGCCTAGGCGATGGCGAGGATGTTTCTGAAGACTCCCGCAAGCAACGCGCCTGGCAGTTCCGCCACGTGGCTCTGGAGGCCCGCCGGACGGCTCTGACGGCGGCACAGGAGGAGCTGCTGCGCATGCGCGGCTACCGGGACTATAATCCAGCCATCGTGGATGAGGTGCTCGAGGAAATCGACCGCATGGTCTTGGGTACCATGCGCCACTAGGCTGGGCGGCATGGATCCCTTTGATTATGCCCAGCTCGAGGATGCAATGGACTACCTTTACGACTTCCTCGACCAGGACTTGGTGGACCGCGTGCGAACAGAGCGCGAGTACGTTCCGGACGGGCTGGAGGGCCTGCTTGCCGACGACTCCCTCGACGACTACGTCTGGCTCTGGATCAAGGACCCAGGCCCGAATGGCTTCCGGCAATACCTGCGCGATGGGGGCTATTCCGAGGCCGAGGTCTCCCAGGCTTTCCTCTGGGCGCGCACCGAGTGGGGGATGAATACGCCGCCGCACGTCGCGTGGCTGAAGGCGGATGGCTACGAGCCGCCGGTCATCGATTAGGGAGGAGGGGAGCGGCGTCGGCAAGCGCGGCCGCGCGCCCGTATACAACAAAAATCCCGACTCCGTGCTGTGTAGCAGGAGCCGGGATTTCCTCTGGCGGAGGATGTGGGATTTGAACCCACGAGGGGCGTGAACCCCGCACGCGTTCCAGGCGTGTGACATAGGCCGCTAGTCGAATCCTCCGAGAAGAAACATTAGCAGCCGTGGCAATTATTTTACCAATCGCCAGGTCAGGGGCTATTTTCGGCGATCTAAAGCTGTTTAGTATCGGATGATCCTTGGGCCGTGTACCTGTGGGCGGTGGCGGCCCGTGCGGTCGGAGTCCCATTTGGCTAAACCGGCGCGCGGGCGCTAAGGTATGGGACAGGATTCCGCGTGGCGTCCATCCTCTGAACTCCCCCAGGGCAGGAATGCAGCAAGGGTCAGGAGGCTCTGGCGGGTACGCGGGGTCCCCTTTTTGTATGGCGTGCGTTACTATTGGGGGCTAAAGTCGCCCTATACATGGAAGGTAGACATACGCATGTCGCTTCTTACTTTGGAATCGTCCGAGCTCGCGGAGCTCGCCGCCCAGGTCCGTAAGGACTACGAGGACCTTAAGGCTAAGGGTCTGAAATTGGATCTGACCCGCGGCAAGCCAGCGAAGGCGCAGCTAGACCTCTCCAATGACTTGCTCGCCCTGCCGGGGCTGGGGCGCTACACCGACGCGGCCGGAAACGACCTGCGTAACTACGGCAACCAAAAAGGCATCAAGGAACTGCGCGATATTTGGGGCGAGCTGACCAACATGGACCCCGAGCTGCTCGTAGCTGCAGACTCCTCCTCGCTGAACATCATGTTTGACCTGATTTCTTGGGCATTCCTCTTCGGCACCAATGATTCCGCACAGCCGTGGAGCAAGGAAGAAAACCTCAAGTGGATCTGCCCAGTGCCGGGCTATGACCGCCACTTTGCTATCACGGAGCAATTCGGTTTCGAGCTGGTGACGGTGCCGATGGAAGAGGACGGGCCGGATGTAGAGGCCGTCGAAAAGCTGGTGGCGGATCCGGCGGTCAAGGGCATGTGGGTAGTGCCGATGTTCGCTAACCCCACCGGCGCCGTGATTTCTGAAGACAAGGCCCGCCGCCTCGCCCGCATGCAGGCCGGTGCGCCGGATTTCCGCATCGTGTGGGATAACGCCTACGCTGTGCACACCTTGACGGAAGAATTCCCGGAAATCCTGCCGATTCTGGATATCGCCGCGGAAGAAGGCAACCCGAACCGCTTCTGGGCCATGTCTTCGACTTCGAAGATCACCTTCGCGGGCGCGGGCGTGGGTTTCTTCGGCACCTCGGAGGATAACCTCGAGTGGTACCTGGAGCACGCCGGCATCCGCGGCATCGGCCCGAATAAGATCAACCAGCTGGCGCACCACGAGTTCTTCGGCTCCGCCGATGGCGTGCGCGCGATCATGCGCCGCCACGCCGCGCTAATTAAGCCCAAGTTCGATGCCGTGCTGCGCATCTTGGACAAGCGCCTCGGCGAGTACGAGGTGGCGCAGTGGACCACCCCGAAGGGCGGCTACTTCATCTCTCTCGACGTCGTCGACGGCACCGCTAACCGCGTCTGGGAGCTCGCGCGCGATGCCGGCATCCTGCTCACCCAGGCCGGATCCGCCTTCCCGTATGGCCAGGACGACAATGACCGCAATATCCGCCTCGCCCCAACCCTGCCGCCGCAGGAGGAGGTTGAGGCGGCGATGGACGGCGTCGCTACCTGTGTGCTGCTTGCCGCCGTGGAGAAGCTGGGGGCCTAACATCAACGCCGACGAGTCTGCCCTGTGGCTGAGCGAGATTATCCCGGCCCCGCTGGAGTTCCGCTACGTCGATGAGCGCCGGCTAGGCCTTGCCTCGCTTGCCGACGCCCAATCGCTCGCCCTCACCACCACCTTCAACGCCACCGACACCGGCCTGCAGAGCCAGGACGACGGCACCGACGTGCGCTGCGAGCTGTTGACGGTGGCGCGCACCGGGCAGCCCGAGGTGGCCGCCGCCATCAACGCTGCGGCTGACACCTTCGAAAAGGCCGACGGCCTGCTGCCGGCGCAGCCGGGCGTGATGCTGCCGTCCATCCTCGACGTCCCTGACGTCACCGTGCACCACGGCCTGTTCATCGCGCCGTACCTGTGGGGCGGGCAGACCCCGCAATTTCGCGAGGAGGGCCGCCTGACCCTCATCTTGCAGCTGGTCATGCTGACGGATTCGGAATATGCGTTTGGGGTAGAAGAGGGCGTCGGCAAGCTGCAGGCGGCGGTGGCCGAGCAGGGCATTGACCTGCTGGACTGGTCGCGCGAGGGTTAGCCGGTAAACTGACTAACCGTGGCTTTATACCGGAAATATCGTCCAGCAACGTTCGCGGGGGTCGTGGGCCAAGAGCAGGTCACCACGCCGCTATCCGCCGCCCTTGATGCAGGGCGCATCAACCACGCCTACCTCTTTTCCGGCCCGCGCGGCTGCGGCAAGACCTCCTCGGCGCGGATTATGGCCCGCTCGCTCAACTGCGAGCACGGGCCGACCTCGACGCCGTGCGGCAAATGCGATTCCTGCGTCTCCCTCGCCCCCGGTGGCCCCGGCAACCTGGACGTGACGGAGCTCGACGCCGCCTCGCACAACGGCGTGGAGGACATGCGCGAGCTGCGCGACCGCGCCTACTACGCGCCGGCCGAATCGCGCTACCGCATCTTCATTATTGACGAGGCGCATATGATTTCGCCCTCCGGCGCTAACGCGCTGCTCAAGGTGGTGGAGGAGCCGCCGGAGCACGTCATTTTCATCTTTGCGACCACGGAGCCGGAGAAAATCATCGGCACCATTCGCTCGCGTACCCACCACTATCCCTTCCGCCTGCTGACCCCGCCGGCCATGAAGGGCCTACTGCAGCGCACCGTCGAGTCCGAGGGCGTGCAGGTCGAGGACGCCGTGTATCCCATGGTTATTGAGGCGGGCGGCGGTTCCCCGCGCGATACTTTGTCTCTGCTGGACCAGCTGCTGGCCGGCGCCGGGCCCGATGGCCTGACCTACGACCTTGCCCGGCCGCTTTTGGGTGTCACCGATGTCTCGCTGCTTGACGACGCCATCGAAACCCTCGCCAACCAAGACAAACCCGGCCTCTTCGCGATGGTTGACCACGTCATCGAGGCCGGCCACGACCCGCGCCGCTTCGCCGTCGATTTGCTCGACCGTTTGCGCGATCTGATGATTCTGCAGGCCGTGCCCGGCGCCATCGACGCCGGCCTCGTCTCCGCGCCCACCGACCGCGCCTCGGTGCTTACCGCCCAGGCGCAGCGCTTTTCTGGCCCGCAGCTGACCTACCTGGCCTCCACGGTCAACGACCGCATCAGCGACCTCACAGGCGCGACTTCGCCGCGCCTGCTGCTGGAAATCATGTGCGCGCATCTGCTTATCGGGTCCACCGGTCCGGCTGCTGCCGCGCCTGCATCCGCAGCGGCTCCCGCCCCCGCCCCCGCTCCTGCTGCCAACGCTGCCGCGGTCTCGCCCGCGCCGGCTGGTCCTGCGACCCCGGGCGGTGCTCCCGCGGCCAACTCTGCCGTCGCCGGCGCCCAAGACCCCCAGTCCGCCGCTGCTGCCATCATCGCTCGCCGCCGCGCCAAGTCCCAGGAACAGCAGGCTTCTGCCCCTTCTCCTGCTCCAACCCCTGCACCGACCGCCCAGCCAAAGCCGCAGGCCCCGTCCCAACCGGAATCGCAACCGGATGCGCAGCCGCAGGCGCAACCCGAGCAGCCGGCCGCCGCCGAGGCGCAAAGCACGCAGAAGCCTCAGGGCCAAGAGCCGCAACCGCAGCGGCAAGAGGCTGGGGACCCGTGGCAGCGTGAGCGGCAAATCCCGCAGGCAAAGGTGCCCGAGCAGCAATCGGCGCAGTCGGCGCAGAGCGAGGCACCGCACTCAGCGCCAGCTCAGGAGAAGCATCGCGAGCCACTGGAGAAACCCGTGCCGGCCCGCGCGGAGGAAACAGCGCCGGAAGCCGCGGCGCAGCCCGCATCGCAACCTGCCCCGCAAACGCAGGCGGCAGCCAAACCGGACGGCGACTTCGCGGAGGCCGTGAGGGAGAAATGGGTGGCGTTGAGGGGGAGCGTCGGCAAGCGGAATAAGGTGGCCGAAATCATGCTGGCCGAAGCCCGCGTGCTTGGCTTCCGCGATGGCGCCCTGACGCTGGGACATACCACCGGCGCGCTGGCCGAGCGCATCAATGCGCCCGCCAATAATGCCGTCATCGTGGAGGTGCTCAAGGAAGAGTTCCAGCGCGATGTGGCCGTCAACTGCGTGGTGGGTACCGACCCGAAGACCGCCGGTTTCGATGCGCCGCGGCCGCCACAGCGCAAGGAAGCCTGGACCCCCAATCAGCCGGCGCGCGAGCCTGCCGACGACCAGGAGGTGGAGAGTAAACCGGAAATGCCCGGGTGGCGTTCGCGCATCGCACGGGCGACGCAGGCTGCCAAGCAACGCGATGAATCGCAGTTCAGCAATGGCGTGCCGCTGCTGCCCGAGCCTGAGCCGGACTTTGCCGCTCCGCCGGAGGAGCCGCCGGCCTACACCCGCGACGACGAAGAGCGCGACATGATGGAGGCTGCACAGTCCACCGGCGAGATGGATCATCGCAGCGCTACCGAGGTAGCTATGGAGCTGCTGGAGCGCGAGCTGGGCGCGCGGCGTGCCTAACCGGCAAGCACGGTACACTCGGGCGGTAGCGAAATTTACAGTTGATTTAGAAAGGAATCGACATGGCTGACCAAGACCCAATGCAGCAGGCAAATGACATGAACGACCTCATCGCGCAGGCCGCGCAGGTACAGGCGGATCTGCAGAAGGCGCAGGAAGAAATCCTTGCCACCAACGTCGAGGGCCAGGCAGGCAATGGCCTGGTTAAGGTGACCATGACCGGCGGCGCCGAGCTCGTGGACCTGCAGATCGATAAGTCCGTCGTGGACCCAGAGGACGTCGATACCTTGCAGGACTTGGTCATGGGCGCGTTCAAGGAAGCGCATGCTGCGGCCGGCCGCCTGGCACAGGAGAAGATTGGCCCGCTGTCCCAAGGCATGGGCGGCCAGGGCGGCCCGTCTTTTGAGGATGTCTTCGGCGGCAACCAGTAGCCCGCGCGATACGATAAAAGGCCGTTGCCCCGCGTTGGGGCCGCGGCCTTTTGCTGATTTTGGGAGTAATTGATGTTTGAAGGACCTCTGCAAGACCTCATCGACGAGTTTTCGCGCCTGCCGGGCATCGGCCCGAAGTCGGCGCAGCGCATCGCGTTTCACGTTTTGCACATGGAGCCCGAGGACATCGAGCGGCTACAAAACGCGCTGGGCGCGGTGCGCGATGGCGTGACCTTTTGCCGCATCTGCTGCAATATATCCCGCGAGGATGTCTGCCGCATCTGTATTAATTCGCAGCGCGACGCCTCGACCATATGCGTGGTCGAGGAGCCGAAGGATATCCAGGTCATCGAGCGCACCGGCGAGTATGAGGGCCGCTACCACGTCTTGGGTGGCGCGCTGGACCCGCTGGCGAATGTAGGCCCGCGCGATTTGAATATTTCCACGCTGCTGCAGCGCCTGGGTGGCGTGCTGCCAGACCGCGAGCTGGCGGATTCCACCCCTGAAGCCCCGCTTTACGACGCCACCCCCACCATCCACGAAGTCATTCTCGCCACCGACCCCAATACCGAGGGCGAGGCCACCGCCGCATACCTGGTGCGGTTGCTGCGTGACTTCCCTGATTTGAAGATCACCAGATTGGCCTCCGGCATGCCGCTCGGAGGCGATTTGGAGTTCGTGGACGAGCTCACCTTGTCGCGTGCGCTTTCTGGCCGCCTGACCATTTAGCACGTTGGCGCCCCAGCCAGTGGCACGCGTGCGTGCACGGGCGTGCGCGGGTGAGCGCGGGTTAGGGCACGGCGGCCGTGGGACCGTTTCGTGCGCGGCCGGTGAACACCGGCGGCCCGTGTGCTCTGCTCGCCTTCCCGTCAACCGCGCTGGTGGGCGGGAGCCAGGCGATTCGGCCGTTGACGCGCGCCATCCGTCCGCGACCCGGCAGGCCGTTGATGGAGTTGTGATACGGGCAGAGCAAGGCCATGTTTTCGGGGTGGGTGAGGCCGCCGCGGGAGTATTCGATGAGGTGGTGGGCTTGGCATTCGGAGGCGGGGCGTCGGCAAGCGGGCCAGGCGCAGCGGGCGCCTTCGGCCTCGAGCATGCGACGCTGCTTCGCGGAGGCCTGCCGGGTGCGGTAGAGGTTGACGGGGCCGCGCTCGGGGTGGATGAGCGTGAAAAGGCCGGCGCCCGCTAGGGTGCGGCGGACGAGTTCGGCGCCGGTGATGGTAGCGCCGTTAGTCATGGCGAGGCGGACGTCGTCGCCGTCGCCAGCCAGGATTTTCAGGTAATCCGGCAGCTCGATGATGACATTGGTGGTTACAGTCGCGGGCGCGGCGGCCCGGGAACCGGTGAGCCAAGCCAGCGGGTCGGATTTGGCGGCGGCCCAAATATCGGCCATCTGCGCGGCGGGGCCGGTGAAACTCAGGGTGGTTTTCTCGCCGTGCATGATGCGGCGGCCGCCGTCTTCGCGCTCGGGCGGCGGGTTGATTTCGCGCAGCAGCCGAGTCGCCGCGCGCGAGACCTGCGCGGTAGTTCCGGCGGTGGCGCATAGCTTCTCGCGAAATTGCCAGCGCTTGGTGGGGTCAGAAATGCCGCGGGAGCGGCGGGCGATGAGCGCGAGGGTCTCCAGGCTGTGTTGGTTGCGGCGCGCGGCGGCCAGGGCGCGGGATTGGTAGCGCGAGTGGCTGGTGGGAGAGAGGAAGGCCGCGGCGGTGCGGCGCACGATGCGCGCTTGATCCGCGGGCAGGGGCAGGCTGGAGGCGGCGTGGGCCTCTTCGAGAAGGTCCACGCCGCGCTTAGCGATGTCGCCCAGCTGCTCCAATAACGTCATGCCCCGCAGCCTATGGGCGGGGGCAGGCGGCTACAAGGGCAGGCGGCCGAGCCTGTGGATAACTCGGGGTTTCTGGGGCTGCTGGGCGAAGTTATCCACAGGTTTTGGCCTATCTTTGGGAGCGCGGGGGCTCAGAGGCGTTGAAACGTTCGACGCGCAGGCGGTCGACGGCCGGAATCTCAAGCGGCTCGAGGTCCGCGAGGGCCACGCCCATCGCTTGGGAGAGGAGGAGATCGGCCAGCTGCGGGTTTCGGGCCAGCGCCGGGCCGTGCATATAGGTGGCGATGACGCTGCCTTGGACGGCGCCTTCGTAGGTGCGCTGGGCGGAGCCGTCGCTGAGATCGGCGGTGGCGGTCTGGTCGGCATTGCCATTGCCGCGGGTGAGCGTGCCGAGCGGCTGCGCGGAGGGGCCGAGGATGGTGGCACCCAGGTGGTTTTCAAAGCCGGTCAGCGGTTCGGTGAGGTCCGCGGTGACTCCGGCGCGGGTGGGCTCGGAGGCTACCTCGCCGATGGCGCGGTCCTGCATGCCGGCCGTGGTGGCGTCGAGCAGCCCGACGCCGTCGATAATGCGGCCGGAGGCGCGGAAGGATTCGCCGAGGACTTGCAGGCCGGCGCAAATGGCAAAGACGGGGCGGCCGGCGTTAGCGGCGCGGGTAAGGCCGCCATCGGAAATCAGGTGGTCCGCAGCCAGGATCTGCGCGGTGTCTTCACCGCCGCCGAGGGTGTAGATATCCAGTGTCTCAGGCACGGGTTCGCCCAAGCGGATGGGGTGAATCTCTGCCTCGAAGCCGCGCATGCGGGCGCGCTGGCGCAGGACGAGGGCGTTGCCGTCGTCGCCGTAGGTACCGAGGACGTCGGGAAGCACTAGGCCGATATTAAGCATTGGTGGCCTCCTTGGAAAGCGCCTTCTTCAAATCGCGGAAGGCGGTGTAGTTGGCGAGGACCTCGATGCGGCCCTCCGGGCAGGCGGCGAGCGCGTCCATCGGGTTCGGGATGAGCTCGTGGGAGATATCGGCGTAGACCAAACGCACGGCCAGGTCGGTGCCGCGCTCGCCAGCGGCCTTGACGCTTAAGCCGTTAAAACCTTCGAATTTCACGTCCCAGAGCCAGGACATGTCGATGCCATCGGCCACCTGGCCATTGGTGGCGATGACCAGGCCATCGGCGCTGCGGTCCACCATGGACAGCGCTTCTTGCCAGCCGGCCGGGTTCTTGGCCAGCAGCAGGCGAATCTCGCGGCCCTTCCAGTGGATAGTGGAGTAGCGGCCGGCAACGTCATCGATGCCCTCGGCGGCCGCAATGGCCTTATCTAGGTCCACACCGAAGCCGGCTACGGCCGCGGCGATGGCCTGGGCGGCGTTGCCACGATTGGCGCGGCCGGGCAGCGCCAGGTTCAGCGGGCGCTTGGCGGTGGGGGTGATAATGCCATGCTTATCGACGCCCCAGGTAGGCTGCGGCCGGCGGAATTCGCGGCCGTCGGCAAGCGGCTTAACGGCATACCAGTCATCCTCGGTGCGCACGACGTGCCCGCCGGTACGCGGGCAGGTGACGGAATCGCCGAGCCAGCCGGCGCCGGCCGAGACCCAAATGACATTCTTAGCGTCGTAGGCCACGGAGGTCATGAGCACGTCGTCGCAGTTGGCGATGACGAGCATGTCTGGGTGGGCCTCCACGGCGCCGCGCAGCGCGCGCTCAATCTTGTTGATTTCGCCCACGCGGTCCAGCTGGTCGCGGGTGAGGTTGAGCAGGACTAGGGCCTGCGGGTTGAGGCTATCGGCCACGTGGGGCACGTGGAGCTCGTCCACCTCGAGGACCAAGTGCGAGGCGTCCTTGCCGGCCATGAGCGCGGAGATGATGCCGGCGTCCATGTTATCGCCGCCGTCGTTGGTGGCTACGGTGTGCTCGGCGCGGACCGCAGCGGCCAACATGCGGGTGGTGGTGGACTTGCCGTTGGTGCCGGTAACTAGCACGGCCGGGCGCCCACCGCCCAGGTTGGTCATGATGGAAGGGTCAATGGCATTGGCGATTAGACCACCGATCATTCCGCCGGCGCCACGGCCGGTGGCGCGGGAAGCGGTGGTGGCCAGCTTCGCGGCGGTAGTGGCGGTGGTGGTGCGCAACTTCTTTAACGCACCTGGGACTCTAAAACTCATGTCCCCTAGGGTAGTCGGGCGGGCGGCCTAGTCGTTCTTTTTCCCCGCCGAGCCGCCAGAATTTCGGCGGCCTCTGCCACGACCACCGCGGCCGCCGCGGCGCCGGCGACGCTTCTGGTTCTTGCCGCCGCCCTTTTTGTTGTTCTGAGACGAGCGGTGGGCCCGCGTCGCTGGTTTAGTGGATTCGGGTTCGGGCTCGGCGTCTTCGATGTGCGTGAGGGCGTCAAGAAACGCGGCGTCCGACATCAGCGGGATGCCTTTGCGGTGGGCGTGCATGGGTTTGCCCACCAAGTCCGTGGTGACATTGCAGATAACCAGCGAGGACTCGCGGGTAAGCTTCTCGGAATAGTTGAGCTCTTCGCGCATGAGCGCGGCGATGATGGTGTCTGGGTCCTCGAGGATTTCCGGTGCGACCACGATTTCCATGCCGCGGCGCAGCTCCTTGCCCGGTTCGTATTTGCCGGGGTTGTGGTGCTGGACGGGGGCCTCGGCGGCGTCGACGCGCACGTGGGAGCGTTGCAGGCCGAAGCGATCGGCGCGCACGTCCTCAGGCGCATAGCTGCGCACCGTGCCGCCTTCTTGCTTGCGGTAGAGCGCGATGAGCAGCTCGGTGTCCTCGCGCGAAGTTTCCGTCTCGGGGCGGGCGGCTCGCTCCACCGAGGCCTGCGGCGTGGAGTCTAGGCCGCTCTGCTTGGCGACGCCCCCCAGCCGCACATCATTTGCCCGCACTTGCTGCGCGTAGGAGGTGGCCAAGGTATCGATGATGCGGACGGGCGTGGGGACGTGCCCGACCTTTTGGCGGCGCCGGCGGCCCTTATTGCGGCCGCGGTTGCGCGCCCGGTTTTGGCGCGCGGCGGCCATCATGGCGCGGCGGGCCTCGGCGACGAGAAAGCCCCAGGTATAGGGGAGATCGTGGACGATGAGCGTGCGGCCGTCGATAAGCTTGTCTAGCGATTTAAGGATCTTGCCAAAAGCCGGTGCCTGCTCAATATCGGTGGTGCTCAGCCCGTGGAGGTGGCGCGGCCCGGCGTCGATATCGGGCTTGAGGACGGCGTGAAAGAGCTGGCCTTGTTCGCCGGCGGCGTTGAATGCGATGGCGTCGATAGTCACGATGCGCCCGGTGGAGGGATGGATGCCGGTGGTCTGCAGGGTGAGCGCTACGTAGGGGTAGTCGGCTGCATCGGTGGATGAGTCGGCCTGCTGCGGCTGCTGCGGCTTCTTGTTAGCCGCTTCCGGTGTGGCAGGCCGCTCGTGATGGGCTGGTGGGTGTGGCTTCGGCTTCGGTTTTGGCTTGGGTTTTGCGGCGTCTGGTTCACCGGACGGTCGCACCGCGCGGCGCGGCCGGGTGCGTCGCTGTTCTGCGCCCGGTTTGGGCGTTGTGGACCTGGCCGCGTGGCGCGAAGCCACCGTCGCGGGCGACGGGGCTGGGGCCGACGCTGACGTGTGCTGCGGGGAGGGGCCAGGTGTGTTGTTCATTAAACTCAGTGTAGTATCCCGCATTTCGTGCAGGGGGACAGGGCGCGCCGCTTAATTTTCGACGATGACGATGACCTTCGGCGGGGTCGTTGGTTCCTTGGGCTCCTCAGGTCGCCCGGGTTCCTCCGGCTCTGGCGTTGGCTCGAGCTCGGAACCTGGGATAGTGGTATCCGGCGCCGGCTCAGGCTCGGACTCCGAGGTCAGCAACGGAGACGTCGTCGTAGGCGCGGTTGACTCCGAGGGCTTTGGTTCCGAGGACGCAGGCTTTGAAGATTCGGGCTCGGGCTGTGCCGAAGTGGACGTAGAGGACGCAGAGGTAGGCGTAGACGGGTCTGCAGCCTGGGTCGGCTCAGACGTTGGCTCGCTCGTAGCAGAACTGGTGGCGGAGCTGGAAGGCTCTGTGGTCTGCTTTTCCGTCGAGGCTGCGGTGGTGGTTTCAGCCGTCGTTTTCTCGGAAGTTGTCTTTTCCGAGGTAGACGTGCTTGAGGTCGGCAGATCGGACGGCTCGGCAGGCGAGGATGCCGCAGAGGACGGCTCCGCAGATGTCGTGCTCTTCGTGGACTCGGTGGTCTGGGAAGGCTCTGCAGACTGGGAGGACGAGGAGGTTGCGGTCGGCTCCTTGGCCGCCGCTACCTGGGGTGCGGGTTCCGAGCTGGAGGATGGCGTCGAGGCAGGCGTGGTCTGAGGCGTTGTCGGTGCCGGGGCCGGGGCTGAGGTTCGGGCTGAGTCGACGTTGTCGGCTGCGGCACTGGCGGCAGCAGCCGCGGCGGAGGCGGCGCGGGAAATTGCCTGGGAATCCTCGCCGCGGTGGCCGCCGCGGGGTTCGCTGTGGTGGCCACGTCGGTTGTCGGAGGCAGGGGCGTGGGTCTGGGAATGGTCAGCGTGAGGAGAGTGCGTCGCGCTGGGCTTTTTCGTGGTCTGCGAAGGGTAGGTGTGGTGGTGCGGTGTTGGAGAGGAGGGGGCGTCGGCAAGCGGGGGCTGAGTCGAGGTACCGCTGGTGGGGTTGGCATCGTGGATGCGCGGCGTGG
>ERZ1031292.112-NODE-112-length-32077-cov-7.048810_pt1 | contig 32077 bp, 27 predicted proteins | sample MGYA00518215_ERZ1031292 | MGnify/ENA primary metagenome ERZ1031292 (study PRJEB33718, sample SAMN03159822) | human skin metagenome | collected 2014-02-25 | study: EMG produced TPA metagenomics assembly of the PRJNA266117 data set (Human skin bacterial metagenome... | reverse complement strand
ATCTCCACGTAAGGAGTCGTCGGCAGCGTCAGATGTGTATAAGAGACAGGTCCTGCGCTGGCAGCAGGAGGGCGCCGCAACAGAAAAAGTCGATAGCCTCGACGACCCGGTCTTCCAGGCCACCCGCACGATGCACGCCGCGCGCCGCCGCGGCGAGTGGGAGCAGGCGATGACGCACGAAAGCCTCCTGCCGTTTCTGCGGGAGGAGGCGGAGGAGGTCGCGCAGGCAATCGAGCGCAAGCTGCCTATCGACGATCTAAAGTCCGAACTGTCCGACCTCCTCCTCCAAATCCTGTTCCACGCCGAAATCGCGCAGGAGACTGGAGCATTCGATTTCGGCGACGTGGCCGACGCGTTCGTGCAGAAGATGCGCCGCCGCGCGCCCTACCTTTTCGACGGCTCAACCGGCCCCGTGGACAAACCCACCCAGGACCGGTTGTGGGAGGAAGGCAAAACCGCCGAGAAGAGCTAGCCGAGAAGCGCTAGCGCAGCGCGCCGATGTAGTTGCGGATGTCCGGCAGGTTGGCCTGCGAAGACATCTGGGAGCTCATGGCGAAGAACTGGTCCAGCGGGGTGGCAGGGTCCGGCTTGACGATGCCGCACTCCAGCGCGCGGTCCGCAAGCGCGCCGACCGTGGAGGCGGAGGCGAGGCGCAGGGTGGCGTCCTTGCCCACAACGTTGTTCACGTTGGACACCAGCTGGGAGCGGGTGGTGTCCGGGCCGACCATGTTGGTGGAGGTCAGGCCGACGCGCAGGGCGTCGCAGTTGGCGGTGGCGATGTTGCCGTTGAGAAGCTTGATCAGCTCGAGCGACTGCGTCTGAGCCTGAGCGGTGGCGGGGGAGGCGATGGCGGCCGCGGCCATCAGGCCAGCGGCGGCAAGGGTTGCGATACGGCGCATTGGGAGGGGTCCTTTCGGGGAAGAAACTAGGTCGCGGAGAATTATACATGTTAAACAAGTGACAGGTGTGACAGAAGTGGCTCAATCAAATTTCTCACCGGCGCGTTCACCATTCGCCACCACCCGCGCGGTACACTCTCCGGTCATGTCAGCAGCCAGGCGAGTAGCGCGCGGGTGCGGCTGCGCGGGTGTCCTCGTCGCGGCCGCCGCCGTGGTGATGGTGGTCGCGCTGGTGTCGTGGCTCATCGCCGCGTTTTCCACCCCGGACCGCCACGAGCCGCTGCAGCCGGTGCCCACCACCATGCCGCCGCCAACAGCCGCGGCACCCCCGCCTATCGACGTCCACGGCCCCGGCCGCACCTCCGATCTGCTCTTTGACTGGTCGCAGGACATCGGCAACGCCACCAACGTCTCCGGCCAGGCGATCCGCGCCTACGCCAACGCTGCGCTGATCGCCAACGAATCGTGGCCGGCCTGCAACCTGCAGTGGAACACGCTCGCCGGCATCGGCTGGGTGGAAACGCGCCACGGCACGTACACGGGCCACTTCAACAACTCGCAGCTGAACGAGGCCGGCTACCCGGAGCCGCCGATCATCGGCCCGAAGCTCGACGGCGACGGCTTCGCCCACGTCACGGACACCGACGGTGGCGCCTTCGACAACGACCCCGAGTTCGACCGCGCCGTCGGCCCGATGCAGTTCATCCCCGAGTCCTGGGCGCGCTACGGCAGAGATGCCAACGGTGACGGCCACCCGGACCCGCAGCAGATCGACGACGCCGCCCTCGGCGCTGCCAACCTCCTGTGCAACTCCGGCGGCGCCACGCGCGACCTGGCCACGGAGGAGGGCTGGCGTCAGGCGATTTTCGCCTACAACCAGTCCAACGACTACGTGGCCAAAGTCCGCGACGCCGCGGCGAACTACGCCATGAACCAACCAGCGCACCGATAGCAAGCTCCGAGAAGCAGCCCCCGGGCTAAGCTAGTACCCGGTAAGAAGCTTCCGACCCACGCAAGGAGTCACCATGGCCGACATCATGCACATCTTCGCCCGCGAGATCCTGGATTCCCGCGGCAACCCGACTGTGGAGGTGGAGGCGCTGCTCGCGGACGGCTCCCACGGCCGCGCTGGCGTGCCGTCCGGCGCGTCCACGGGCGAGCACGAGGCACACGAGCTTCGCGACGGCGACGAGCGCTACGCCGGCAAGGGTGTGCTGAAGGCTGTCGAGAACGTCAACGAGACCATCGCGGACGAGTTGGCGGGGATTGAGGCGGACGACCAGCGGATCGTCGATACGCTCATGCTCGAGCTCGACGGCACCGACAACAAGAAGAAGCTGGGCGCGAACGCCCTTCTGGGCGTGTCCATGGCTGTGGCGAAGGCCGCGGCGGATTCGGCTGCGCTGCCGCTGTACCGCTACATCGGCGGCCCGAACGCGCACGTGCTGCCGGTGCCGATGATGAACATCCTCAACGGCGGCGCGCACGCGGATTCGGGCGTGGACGTGCAGGAGTTCATGATCGCTCCGATCGGCGCGGAGACCTTCACCGAGGCGCTGCGCATGGGCGCCGAGGTCTACCACGCGCTGAAGAGTGTGCTGAAGTCCAAGGGCCTGTCCACCGGTCTTGGCGACGAGGGCGGCTTCGCCCCGTCCGTCGGCTCCACCAAGGAGGCCCTGGACCTCATCGTGGAGGCCATTGAGAAGGCGGGCTACAAGCTTGGCGACGACGTCGCGCTGGCCCTCGACGTCGCTTCTTCCGAGTTCTTCGAGGACGGCGCCTACAACTTCGAGGGCGGCCGTCACACCCCGGAGGAGATGATCAAGGTCTACGCCGATCTGGTGGAGCAGTACCCGATCGTCTCCATCGAGGACCCGCTGGATGAGAACGACTGGGACGGCTACGTCACCCTCACCGAGCAGCTGGGCGGCAAGGTGCAGATCGTCGGCGACGACTTCTTCGTCACCAACCCGAAGCGCCTGGCTGAGGGCATCGAGAAGGGCGCGGCCAACGCGCTGCTGGTGAAGGTCAACCAGATCGGCACCCTCACGGAGACCTTCGACGCCGTGGAGCTGGCCCACCGCAACGGCTACCGCACCATGATGTCGCACCGCTCCGGCGAGACCGAGGACACCACCATCGCCGACCTGGCCGTGGCCCTGTCCTGCGGCCAGATCAAGACCGGTGCGCCGGCCCGCTCCGAGCGCGTGGCCAAGTACAACCGCCTCCTGCGCATTGAGGAGGAGCTCGGCCCGGCCGCCGAGTACGCGGGCCGCTCCGCGTTCCCGCGCTTCAAGTAAGCATTTGCCTATCGACGCACCTCCGGCCCCGCCCGTTTTCGGCGCCGGGCCTCCGTCGTGTCGGTGAGATCCCCGAACGTATCTCACCTCTGGCGTATCATCTGCTGATTATGACGAAGCGCTCCCGCACCCGCCGCCCCAGCACGGTCCCCGTTGCCAGCCGCGACCGGGAAAACGCCGAGCGTGCCGCACGCCGCAAGCAGCGTGGCAGGGCCATCGCCTTTCCGAAGCAGGACATGGCCAGCGTGGTCATTCTCATCGCCGTGCTAATCCTCGTGCTGCTGGCCATCGCGGCCCCGCTGCGCAACTTCTACGAGGGCCGCGCCGAGATCGCCCGCGCCAACGAATCCATCGCCCGCCTGGAGGCCCAGAAGAAAGCGCTGGAGGACGACATCGCCATGTACGACGACGACGCCTTCCTCAAACAGGAAGCCCGCCGCCGCCTCGGCGTCATGGAAGAGGGCGAGACCGCCTGGCGCATCATCGACCCCCGCATGACCGCCCCCGAGGCAATCACCACCGGCAAGGACGACATCCCCGACACCCGCACCTGGCCGGAAGTGATGTGGGATTCCCTGCGCGAAGTTCCAGGGGAGGAGCTTCCGCCTATCGACGACGCTCCGCTCGCTCCCGCGCCCGAAGCCCCAGCGCCAGAAGTTCCGGCTCCGGAGGGGCCTGCGCCCGAGCCTGGCGCGCCCGAAGCACCGGCACCGGAAACGCCTGCCCCTGCGCTAGATGCTCCGGATGCGCCCTGATACGCGAAAGGCGTGGCCGACGGGTGGGGCTTGTGTGGAACCCAAAGATGGTGCCCTTCGACTCGATTGTGGGGCAGCAGCGTCAACCGTCGGCCACGCATTCAAGGATTCTAGCTGGTTTGGCAAGCAACTACATGATGCTCGAACGGGCGAGATGTCATGGGACAATAGACGCATGAAGCCATCAGACGACCAACTCGCCATCGTCGCCGAGCAGCTCGGCCGCACCCCGCGCGGCGTGCTCGCCATCGCGTACACCACCCCGGACAATCAGCCCGCAGTGGTGAAAACCGCGCCCAAGCTCGACGACGGCACCCCTTTTCCCACTCTCTACTACCTCACCGACCCGCGCCTGACCGCCGAGGCCTCCCGTCTCGAAGTAGCCCAGGTGATGAAGTGGATGGAAAACCGCCTCAATGCCGACAGCGACGAAGGCGAAGACCTGCGTGCGGACTACCTCGCCGCTCACGAGCACTTCCTCGCCGAGCGTAATGCCATCGAGGACCTGGGCACCGACTTCTCCGGCGGTGGGATGCCGGAGCGCGTGAAGTGCCTCCACGTCCTCATCGCCTACGCGCTTGCCGAAGGTCCGGAGCGCGTCCGTTTCGGCACCGAGGCGGTCGCTCTCGCCGCCGAGCATGGTGATCTTCGCGGAACCGCGATTCCGGCCGACTGGCCCACGCTCGACGACCTCGGCATCACCCTCGCTGAAGCAGGGGAGGGGCTGGCATGACGCGCGTCGCTGCCGTGGACTGCGGCACAAACTCCATCCGCCTGCTCATCCACGACACGGACACTGGCGAGGTCTCCCGCCGCAACACGATCGTCCGTCTTGGGCAAGGTGTCGACGAGACTGGCCAGTTCGCGCCTGCGGCCATCGAGCGCACCCGTGCAGCGCTTGCCGACTACGTCGAAGAGATGCAACGCGAGCACGTCACCCGTGTGCGTATGGTGGCCACCTCTGCCACCCGCGACGCCGCCAACCGTGAGGACTTCTTCGCCATGACCCGCGACCTGCTCGGCCAGATCCAGCCTGGTGCAGTCGCGGAGGTGATTTCCGGTGAGGAGGAGGCAGCGCTCTCGTTCGCCGGCGCCACCGCGGACATTGACCCCGCCCGCGGGCCGTTCTGCGTGATCGATCTCGGTGGCGGCTCCACCGAGTTCGTCATGGAGGACCACGCCGTGTCCACCCAAATGGGGTGCGTGCGCATCACCGAGCGCATCATGCGCACCGACCCGCCCACGGCGGAGGAGACCGCCGAGGCGCGAAAGCTTATCGACGACAACGTCACCGCCGCCTCCGCCACCGTGCCATTCGCAGACGCAAAAACCTTTGTCGGCTGTGCCGGCACCTTCACCACGCTCTCGGCACTGGCGCAGGGGCTGGAGTCTTACGACCCCACCCGCATCCACATGTCCGAGATCCCCTTCGAGCGGCTGCGTGAGGTGACTGCGGACCTGCGCTCAAAGACCGCCGCTCAGCGTCGCGAGAACCCCGTGGTGCACCCAGGGCGCGCAGATGTCATCGGCTCGGGCTCGACCGTGGTCGAGCAGCTCATGGACGCCTTCGAGTGCGAAGCCGGCGCCACCAGCTTCATCATCAGCGAAAAGGACATCCTCGACGGCATTGTCACCGGACTTGTCCAGGAGCCGGACGTGCCCCAGGACTAGCGTCGCGGGACGCTAGTCCTGATCCGGCTCGTAGATGGTGTCCTCGATTTCTTTGGCGGACTTGCCGCGCAGCTTTTTTCCTTTGCGAAGGTCTTTCACCTCGCGCATGCGCGGTTCCGGATCGATCTTGTTCGCGATCGCGCGACGCGCCGAGGTGGTCACCTGCTTGGTTACCGGCGAGTTAGCCACTGCCTGCGCAGCGTTGACAATCTGGTGGTAGCGCTTACGGCCGGCTTTCGTGCCGAGCACGTACCCGGCGGCGGCCCCGACAACGTATTGGTACATGGTGGCTAGGGTACAGCGAGAAGTGTTGCGGAGCTTGATGCCCTCACGCTCCAGAGCTCGGCGAGTTGTATTAAGTTGTAGTGAGTATCCCTGTGTTTGTCGACCCAATAAGGAAATCATGCCGGGTAAGCCGAAAATCATGACCGTCTACGGCACTCGCCCAGAAGCGATCAAGGTCGCCCCTGTTGTCAGCACACTTCAGAATGACGATCGTTTTGAATCCGTGGTGGTGTCGACCGGCCAGCACCGGGAGATGCTGGAGCAGGTAAACAAACGTTTCGGTATTACCCCGGATTATGACATGGCGTTGATGAAGCCGGGCCAGACGCTGAACGAGCTGGTAGCTCGCGCGATCCAGGGCCTCGATCCGATCATCGAAGAGGAACAGCCTGACGTAATCATCTCCCAGGGTGACACTTCGACTGCGATGGTGGCTGCCTTGGCCGGCTTTCATAAGGGGGTGAAGATTGTTCACCTAGAAGCCGGCCTTCGAACCGGCAATATCTTCTCTCCGTTCCCGGAGGAGGCGAACCGTAAGATCATCGGGCAGATCGCGAGTCTTCACCTATCGCCGACCGATGAATCGCGGGAAAATCTGCGCCGAGAAAATTTTCGGTCCAAGGATATCGTGGTCACCGGTAACACCGTCATCGATGCCCTGCTTGCAGCTTCAGAGTGGGACGTCGAGTTTGACGATCCACGACTTGAAAAGCTCCGGAACAGCGGTGAAAAGGTTGTCCTTGTCACCACACACCGTCGCGAAAACCTCGACGCGATGAAGGAAATTGGCGGAGCAGTCCAGGACTTAGCCAAGACTTACCCAGATCACATCTTCGCGCTTCCGCTGCATCTCAATCCGAAGGTACGAGATGCTGTGCTTCCTGAAGTAGAAAATCTCTCGAACGTCATAATCACTGACCCGTTGCCGTATGACCAGTTCACGGCTTTAATGAGCCGGGCCTATCTGGTCCTGACTGACTCGGGTGGAGTGCAAGAAGAAGCGCCGTCGCTCGGTAAGCCCGTTTTGGTGATGCGTGAGAATACTGAAAGGCCCGAAGCAGTCGTAGCAGGCACAGTGAAGCTCGTTGGCACAGATCGCAATCGCATCGTTGCGGAAGCAAAGAATCTACTCGACCAGGATGCCGCGTACGCAGCGATGGCAAACGCTGTAAATCCATATGGAGATGGAAAGGCGGCTAACCGAGCTGTTGAGGCAATCGCTGAACTAACTGGGGTAGGCGAGCGCATCGCCGAATTTGAACCGGATATCAATAAGGCCTAATTTACGCCCTGTTTTAACTACAGCAATGGGGCGCAAGGTAGTCTCTAAACATCGACGGCGGTACTCGGTAGCGGGTACAACAGGTTTCAAATCACCTCTACGAAAGGAAAGACTTGTGAGTGTTGTCCAACAGCACCAGTTCAAGGATGTCTGTGTAGTCGGCTTGGGCTATATCGGGCTACCAACCGCAGCTTTCATCGCATCGAAGGGGATTAAAGTAACCGGCATTGATGTCAACCCTGCTTACGTTGATTCCATCAACCGGGGTGAGGTCCCCTTCGTGGAGCCGGGGTTTGATGAGCTGCTTCGCGACGTAGTGGAAAAAGGCTTACTCACCGCACGATTCGACCAAATTGAGGCAGACGCTTATATCGTCTGTGTGCCTACGCCGTTCAAGGGTGAGAACCACGAGGTTGACACCAAATTCATCAATTCAGCGGTTGACGCCATGGCGGAGCACTTACGACCGGGTGCTCTCGTGGTTTTAGAATCTACCTCTCCTCCGGGCACAACTCGAGCCATGGCTGAATACATCATCGAGAAGCGACCCGACCTTTCTCTCGATGAGGGCGATGAAAACGCCATTTTTGTCGCTCATTGCCCAGAGCGAGTTCTCCCTGGTCAGATTATGGAGGAGATGGAGAACAATGACCGGGTCATCGGCGGTTTGACCCCTAAAGCTACTGAGCTTGCCCGAGATCTTTACTCGACTTTCTGTACTGCGGAATTGCTGTTAACGGACGCAACCACCGCGGAGATGGCAAAACTAACAGAGAACTCGTTCCGCGATGTCAATATTGCTTTCGCGAATGAGTTGTCGCTCATCGCTGATCGTTTGGACATTGACGTCTGGGAGCTTATTGAGCTCGCGAACCACCATCCTCGAGTAAATATTCTTCAGCCAGGGCCTGGGGTTGGTGGCCACTGCATTGCTGTCGACCCCTGGTTCATTGTTTCCTCGGTGCCTGAAGAAGCCAGAATTATTCGTGCAGCCCGCGAAATCAATGATGGGAAGCCCGACTGGGTTCTCGAACAAGTTGAGGCAGCTCTCGGGGACAAGTCGCACGGCGTTGTCGCGGCGCTGGGTATCGCTTTCAAGCGGGATATCGATGACCTTCGCGAATCGCCTTCCTTGGACATTGTGAAACAGCTTGGGTCCCGCAACTCTAACCTGGACATTCGCGTGGTCGAGCCGAACGTTGCGGAGCTGCCTGCCTCGCTGAAGGAGCTTGAGAACGTTAAGAAAGAATCCCTGGTAGAGGCGATCTCAGCTGCCGGCGTTGTACTACTTCTGGTCGATCACACAGAGTTTGCATCTATCGATCGCAAGTTGCTTGAGGGCAAAACCGTAATTGATACTCGAGGCCTCTGGCGGTAGGTCCAAGAGCGGGTCCACCACCATAGGGAACTAGTGGTTGACTCGTCTTTGGAAGAGAAAAGTAAGTAGTTTGGCTTGAAGATTCTGATAGTTTCGCAGTACTGGTTCCCCGAGAACGGCGTGCCGCAACGCCGTTGGCAATGGTTGAGCCAAATACTGACTGAGGCTGGCCATGACGTTGTGGTGATTGCGCCGCCACCCCACTATCAGAGGAAAGTCACTTTCAGAGACTGGGCGAGACGGAAGCACTCACTCACCCCTCTCCTTGGCAAGGGAGCGTCAGGCGAGTCTATCTATCGCAGTGCGTTCTTGCCCGAAGGTCAGTCGTTGATTTCGAGGGTGTTCAATCAGGCGTTTGTGGCGTTCGGAATGATATGGGTGGCAATCCGATCGTCGCGAGATCTTCGGGACATTGACGTGGTTATAGGTACTGTGCCCGCCCTACCTACGGCTGCGGTGGCTGCAACGGTGGCTAGGCTTTTTGACGCTCCTTATCTGATAGATTTGCGCGACGCTTGGCCTGACCTTTTGGAGGAAGCGACCAACTGGAATCGTGATCTAGGCAAGCGTTCCCTCCATGAAAAGGTTCTGAGCCAGGGACCCCTGCAGGCCATGCTTTGGCTTGCTCGAAATGTAATTAATCGTGTTCTGGAGCGCGCTCAGGGGATCTTTGTAACTTCCGAGTTTCTTAGAGAGCAACTGTTGCAGCAGCTTGGTTCGGGCCGACGAGATGTAACAACGATTAGGAACGTATTCCCACCCGAAACTCCATTAGTTCGTGATGGATGGAGTGCGCCTCAAGGGGGGCGCATCAATGTTCTGTACGCAGGGACGCTCGGTCGAGCGCAAAACCTCGGAAACGCGATCACTGCAGCTAACCTGGTGGCTGAGCGGGGCATCGAAATCAACCTTCGCCTGGTTGGCGCAGGCGTGGCGCGCAAGACCCTCTCCGGATTGATTGCCGAATCGCGAGCGCATATCTCGATCGAGGACCGTCGGGACGCTGACGCATTGGGGGATTGCTATCAGTGGGCTGATACAGCACTTGTTCATCTCACGGATTGGGAGCCTCTATCTCGCGCCGTTCCATCCAAGACATATGAGCTAATGGAATTGGGCATCCATATTTCAGGTGTCGTAGCTGGAGAGACCGCCGAGATTATTGAAAGGCTGGGTGCCGGAGATGTTGTCGAGCCTGAGTCCCCATCAGCTCTTGCCGATTTGTGGTGTGCCCTAGCTATGAACCCCGACCGGCTAATTGTCAGCGGGGATGGTGCAAGCTGGGTGCGGCGTGAAAGAAACGAAGTGGTGCCGCCCTTGTTAATCGACTCGATCGCAACAGCCAGGGAAAAGAAGCATCCATAAGGAGACGTGCAGTGGCTGACTTTCGGTTCAGAATGCGGCAGATTGGCGTGATGGTGGCTGTCTCGATACAGAGGGTTGCAATTGATCCGGCCCAATTCATGTCGCTTTTGAGCGAACGGATACGTCAGTCCAACATTCCACTTTCTGGAAGAATCGCCTCCATTGTCGCGTGGAGTTCGAAAGGCTTGGACAACCAGAACCGCGAAGATTTGCTTTGGGCGGCACCGTCCGACTCTAATGTCGGTGTTCTTCGAAAGAAATACTACGAAGATTCACGCAGAGAGTTTGACGCTGACTTCCCTCAGTACAGGTCTAGAAAGACATACTCACCGCGGGGTTCAGATGGTGAAATTCGCGTTCTTTACTATCTCAATAACAGCGAGCCACATACCAAATCGGGCTACACCGTGAGGTCCAGTGGGCTTCTGAAGAGTCTAGACTGTGGTGGTTTAGAGATATACCCAGTTACGCGATTGGGATACCCGGCTTCAGTTGGTCGACTTGCCTCGTCGCCGCTTGAATCTTCGCAAGGATTAAACTATCGGCGTCTTATTCCGAGAGTTATGCCGTTCTATCCATCAAGAATCCGGTCGAAAGCCGTCGAGATGCTGAATGAGCAGATCGCACACACCCCTGTTGACGTCCTCCATACTACGACACCGTTTCGCAATGCTCTCGTTGTTGCCGAGGTTGCCGATCATTGGGGTATCCCGTGGATCTATGAGGTGCGAGGCCAGCCAGAAGACACGTGGTTGTCCAAGCGGGAGGAAGAAGGCCAGAAGGATGCGAGGAACTCAGCGTTCTACCTGCATTCTCGCAATCAAGAGACTGCTGCGATGCAATCCGCAGATGCGGTTATCGTTCTGAGCAAAGTGCAGAAGGAAGGTTTGATACGCAGGGGGATCAAAGAAAACAAGATTTTTGTGGCTCCCAACGCCGTGGACGACCGAGAATTGGCAGATCTGCAGAAGCTGAGCGCCACTCGCTCCAAGACTTCGATCCGTGAAGAGCTCGGTCTACCGCGAGAACGCAAACTAGTCGGCATCATTTCGTCGTTGGTGGGTTACGAGGGAGTTGACGTGCTCCTGGAGGCATTTGAAAAGCTCCCGACAGACGTGAGTCTGGTTGTTGTGGGGGATGGTGAAGCACGCGTTGAGCTGGAGAAGAAAGCGAAAGATCTCCGTCTAGGTTCTAATGTGACTTTTGTAGGGCGGAAGCCGGCAGAAGAAATAGGGAAATGGTATGCGGCCTTGGACCTTTTTGTCGTCCCCCGGAAAGATACAGATGTGACGAGGTCCGTAACACCGATCAAACCAGTGATGGCGCTGGCTATCGGCTGCCCGGTAATTGCAAGCGATTTGCCGCCACTGCGTGAGATAACAGGGGGCCTCGCACGTTATGTTGCTCCGGGCGATTCAGGGGCTCTCGCGGATGCGATTTCAGAAGAGCTTGCCGACCCGCCCGATCAGCGAAGCACGGAGGACTTTGCTGAGCAGCACAGTTGGGGCTTCGTGTCAGAAACCTATCGCCACATTTACAAGCAACTTGTGCGGTTAAGTTCTTTCAGATAGCAGAACGATTTCTGTGTTCGGCTCGAACTTTTTCTGAACTCGGTCCATAATCTTGTCCATCTTGTCAGGACGCTTTTCCGCAGCAAAATGGCTCCAAGCCCTGTAAGCATCTGCTACTTCGTCGGATGGTCCGTCGGCGATAAAGGTTCCGTCGTGGATCCACAAGGCACGAGAACAATAATTCTTAATTGCTGTCGGGCCGTGTGACACCAAGAAGATGGTCCCGGACTGACTGAGAAAGTCATTCATTCGTTCTTCCGCACGCGCGGCGAAGGTGGCATCACCGGTCGAAAGTGCCTCGTCGACAAGCAAGATCTCTCTTTGCACAGCCGTGGAGATAGCAAAACGCAGCCTGGCGCGCATACCGGAAGAGTAGGTCTTCAGGGGACGGTCAATGGCATCGCCGATATCCGCCCAATCCGCAACGGGTTGTTCTAGTTCGTCAACCTCCTCGGGGCTTAGTCCCATTGCTAGAAGACCGAGGCGAATATTGCTACGACCGGGCAGATGAGCCTGCAGTGCGGCGGAAACCCCAAGAAGCGCTGGCTGAGCAGATACCAATACCTCGCCGGTAGTAGGGGATTCATTTCCCGCAATAATGGAGAGAAGTGTCGACTTTCCCGAGCCATTTCTGCCCAGTACACCGATTGCCTCACCCTCCGAAGCTACGAAGCTAATTCCCTTCAGAGCTTCGACATCAATTCTTTTCTTGCGCCGAAACAGGGACCTATTCGATCCACCAGGATAAATGGCGTAGGTCTTGCGAACATTCCTGACCACGACCGTGGGATTAGCGGACGCTTGCATATCTCGCCTCTGCCTTCCAGAAATAAACGAACCCGACCACAAATGTCAGGAGGGACCAAAGCGAAAGGTACAGCCAAACTTCTATTGAAGGGGCTTGTCCGTCGATTACGCAGGACCTTACCGCAGACAAAAACTGATAGATGGGATTGAGCTCAACGAAAGCTCTCAGCGATGGAGCGGTATCGAATCGGTCAATGGTGAAGAAAACGCCGGAAATGAAGAAGAGCCCTCTAACCAGTAAATTTACCAGGCCTTTTAGATCAGGAACGAATGCAGTGGCGCGCGCTATGAAAAACTCAAAACCGGCGATAAAGACATGAGTCAAGAGATACAGGGGCACCACTAGCAAAACAGTCCAGCTCGGCGGCACGTTTGGTTGAAACGCAAGTGCCAAAATTACTGCCATAAGAGCGGGCACGAGATTGTCTAGAAACTGCTTAGTTACCGAAGAAACAACTAAGGCTGCCTTAGGAAAGTGAAATGATGTGATCATGCTCCGTTGGCTTTGTATGAGAGCTGAACCACCATTGATGCCCTTGGAGAAGAATCCGAAGAAGATAACTCCGATGACAAGGAATCCGAGAAAATTGTCCATGCCACGGGATGTCTTAAGAATAAGACCGAATACCAACGCGTAGATGGCGACCTGGAGGAGCGGATTCAGGAAAATCCACACCCCACCCAGGAAGGTATCGCGGCCATCATTGAATGATTTGCTCTTTGAATCTTCCCAAATGAAGAAGCGTCGCTGCCAAAGCGCTTTGAGGTAGTGGTGCAACGGGGGGCGAGGATGGGTATGGGTAAGGTCTGCATCGTCTATCAAGATCACAGCTGGCGCGCCTTGATCTGGATGGTCGGGCAGATCCATTACAAGCTCCTCAGGGGTCAACGAAATGATTTGTAGATATTACACCTGCGGGGACCAAGTTAAAACTTGTGTTTAGCGGTCAGGACGGTGTGGTGTGTGACCCTAAGGTAAGGTTACGGGAGTTCGATTGACCTCGGAGTGAAAGTCAAGGCATTGATCCGGCCATCTAAAAACAGTCTCATCAGAGTGGCAGCAGCCACAGGGTCTTCTGTTCTCGCGGCGACGGCGGCGGGGGTGTCTACGAAGAAGCTCAGCACAGCCGCGCTTACCGGAACGGCGGTATTGGCAGCCCAAGCATCATCTTTTATTGGCGACGTGCACCTTGGACGCGCAGTAAGTAAGGCGCGTTTGGTGTCCGAGGGGGTTGCTCGAGATGCTCGTAACTGGAATGCGGCCGCAGGGATTGAGACCCAACTGAAAGCGCTGCAAGGGGCGGTGCGTCAGATTCAAGCTAAGCCGACCCAGGCGGTTAAAAAAGCCGTTCAAAAAGCCACTGTAGAAAGCTTCCCTGCTGCAGATCCGAAGACCCGGCGCACAGGCGCTCCTGCGAGTAACGTCTTGCCCCCCGCCGTCAAGGGGCGAGCTCGGATGGCGCTTACAGGGGCTGAGGCTAAAAGCTGGGTAGACTCAAGGACGGGCGGAACACCGTATCAGCCGGGTGAGTCCGACCCAGTCTACAGAGCGGCACCTGTTCCTTTTGCTGATGAAGTGCCAGTGGCGATGATCGCCGATGACTTCACCTACTACTCGTTCCAAACTGAGTTTCAAACACTGCGTCTTACGCCTTCCAACTGGCGTACGGTCTTTGAGAAACACAAGCCGGCTGTGTTCTTCTGTGAATCTGCATGGCAAGGTGGCAGCCCTGAAGAGCATCCATGGCAAGGGCGTATCTATGCGTCCATTCGATGGCCGAGGGAGAACCGCAAAGAACTCCTTGAAATTCTCGACTATTGCCATAAGAACAAGATTCCTACGGTCTTTTGGAACAAGGAAGATCCAACGCACTTTTCCGATCGCATCAACGATTTTGTTCGGACCGCAGGTCTTTTTGATTATGTGTTCACGACCGCCGAGGAATGTGTTGAAGATTACAAGAAGTACGCTGGTTGCAACTATGTTGACGTGCTTCCCTTTGCCGTGCAGCCGAAACTCTTCAATCCGCTCGGTAGGGACAATGCCACAAATGCGGTGAATTTTGCTGGCACCTGGTACGGCATGTATCCAGAACGCTGCTCGGCGCAGGCGGAGATCATGGATCAGGCCCTCGATGCTGGCTTAGACTTGGTCATTTTTGATCGAATGAAGTCCAGCCCGAATCCGATCTATCGCTATCCTGCTCGGTTCGAGGCGTATACCCACGAACCCATTAAGTATGAAGAGACGGCCAAAGCGTATCGAGAGTCCAAGTTCGGTATCACGCTCAATACCGTTGCGGACTCCAAAACGATGTTTGCACGTCGAGCATTCGAACTCGCCGGATCCGGAACTGTTGTCCTCTCGAACGAAGCCGAAGGAGTGCGCGCATTCTTTGGCGACTCGGTGATTTACGCAGACACAGATCCCAAGGCACTCGCGAACCTTACGGAAAGCCAATACCGTGATCTGCAGCGACGCGCATTGAACATCGCGCTGCGCAATACATATCGTCACAGGGCGGAGAAGGTACTCGAGGCTGTGGGCGTGCATTTCCAGTCGCGCATGCAAAAGCCAGCGCTGGTTCGGAAAATTGAGAGTCTACGGGAGTATGAAGAAACTTTAGAGCACTTCCAGAACAGTGCTGCTTACAACCAACTCATTGTCGTGGTGGCACCGTCCGCTGAGCAAAGTCTTGAATTCAAGCTTCTTCAAAAGCGTCATCCGAACGTGACGGTCATCAATCAACGAAGCCTGGATCAGGATGAGTTCCGCACACGAAGCTTTATTAGCAGTAGCCATTTCGTGGTAGGAGGAACTGATACAGAAAGTTTCTCCTCGGAGGAACTGGAAGAACTTTTGCTGCACACTGCATACTTCAAAGGGCAGATTATGTTCGCGAATGATGTGAGCGAGCGTTACTCGACTTCGGATGAAGTATTGAAGTCCTCTTCTCTGGTGTCGACCGAATTTTTCAAGGACGCTCTCAAAGGCCTGACCCTTCCAACCCTTGGTATTTAGAGGTAAAAAATGTCGAATTTTGACCTAACTATCGCGATTCCGACCTACAATTCAATCGCGAAGATGTCTGAAACGCTGAAATCTTTGGAGAAGGTCTGCGGTCTGGTCAACTGTGAGGTTGTTTTTGTCGACGACTGCTCTAAGGATGAGACCTTCAATCAGCTAGCTGATTGGTGCGACAAAAATGAAAACTGGCAGGTTTTTAGGCTAGAAGAGAACTCGGGGTCGGCCGCTGCTCCGCGCAATTTCGCAATCGAGCGTGCTAGGGGTGAGTGGATTTACTTCCTTGATTCCGATGACGTCCTTGAACCGCGCGGCGTGGAGGATGCGCTTCGTACAGCAAAGAACTACCGGTACGACGCTGTACGAACGTCACTCCGGGTGAGAATGGGCGATGGAACAGAGAGAACTGGGGACTTGATTCCCAAATGGGATGGTTTCCGCTCCCCAGAAGACCGAATTCGTGCGATCACTCGCCATCAGAGTCTCACCTGCAGCTTTTTTATGAAGCGGTCGATTTTGCTGGAAAACGACATTCGGTTTGATGAAAATCGGCGCATCGGTGAGGACATTAAGTTCACCTCCGAGGTTTTGCTGAACTGCCAGAGAATCGGATATCGCGCCCTACCGTCTCGCACCTACGTTCGTAATGCGGTGGGCGAGGAGTCGGTTACACAAAAAATCAATTCCGATCAGTTCGCAGATTTTGTCAAATCATGGAACGAAGTTGAAAGCAACTTGTCGGAGATCGGAATCTCGTTCGTCGCGGAACATGGATTCGCTGCTGTCCAATACGCGCTGCGTCAGTTTGTGTGGTTTGGCTCGGAGGATCTGACTGCAGAGACTTTTTCCCTTTTCAGCGATTTTTGTCTACGCCACAAAGCCACACTTCGCGCAGCGCCCTTCCAACCGCGCTACCGCGAGATTGTCGACCATGTAATGGCCGGCGACTATGAGCAATTTTGTGAAGCGGTGAAGCTCCGAGTTCTCATTGCTGGGCATGACTTGAAGTTCATGGGGGCTATCGAAGAAGGTCTCCGACAGAACTATCCGGTAAAGGTGGATAAATGGTCTGGGCATGTGCAGCATGACCAGAACGAATCAAAGCGGCTCCTGCAATGGGCAGATTTCGTTTGGGTCGAATGGATGCTAGGGGCGTCTGTGTGGTACTCGAAGCATCTGCGCGGGGATCAGCGGATGGTGATCCGAGTTCACAGGTCAGAGGTAACCGTCGATTACGGTTCGGAACTCAACCTAGATCGAGTAAGTGCGATTGTTTCCATTGCGCCGCACGTACTTGGAGATGTCGCCGATAAGTTTGATATTCCGCGTGAGAAGCTTTGGTTGATTCCGAATGCATTGGATGTCGATCAATACGACCGCGGAGCCTATACTTCTGATCGCCTAAAGAGAATCGCGATGGTGGGAATCGTTCCCCGGCTCAAGGGCTTTAAGAAAGCAATCCGTATGATCGGAGAGCTGAAAAAGACGCATCCTAATGTCGAATTGCACGTCTATGGTAAACGCCCGGAGGATTTAGAATGGGTCCTTTCGAAGCCTGCCGAAGCGGAATATTATGCGGAATGCGATGAGCTAATTGACTCGTTAGGTCTCAATGAATCCATTCACTACCACGGCTGGGTAGACACCAAAGAAGAGCTGTGCAAGAACGCTGCTGTGATCTCCATGAGCGATTTCGAGGGGATGCAAGTCGCTGTGGTTGAGGGGTTCTGCTCAGGCGGTTTGGGAATGACCCTGAACTGGCGTGGGGCGTTGGAGGGGTACCCACGTAAATGGGTTTTCGAGACTCCGGAGGATATGGGGACAGCTCTCGCTTCCGTCATTGACGGAGAGATCGATCTCGAAGCGGAATCTGCGGAAGCATTTTCTTTGATCAAGGAACTGTACTCGGCTGACAAAGTCGGGGAGCAAATCGAAGAAATGATGAAGGCTATTAGGGCATAGCAAACGGAGGGTATCGCTGGCACGGAGTTTCTGAAGATATGCGCTGGCCAGCGCAACTCCTTTCTTCAGGGCCGAGCTGTACCGAGTCGAGGTTCGATCTGGGCGTTGCCTCCGGCCGAATCAACTTTAAGGATCGAATGCTAGGTGCTTGATGAGTAATAAATCGGAATACTGGGAAAAATTCCCTGACGGATCCCCCCAGCGCTGGCATGTTGAAAAACGCGACAGGCACTGGAATATTGCCATGCCGAACGGTGCAGCTATTGATGTGGACATTGAGGCACCTAAACTGCACTACGATGCCGATTTTCCTCAAGATCGTGATTCGTCGAGGCTTTGGGCAAATTCGCTGCGCTATATCGTTCCGATGCTCGGTGAGGGAGACCATGAAACCGCTTGGACTCTCCTCGCACAACTAAACGATATTTTGGCGCAGGACTTGAAAGACCCACATGGGAGATTCAGCGGAAGCCTAGATCACCAGTTCGCCCTTCAATTAAGAACGCTGTGTGAAATGAGGGCGTGGCTGCTCAAGAGGCCTCAGTCTGACGACAATGCGGAGATGGACTCGGAATTGAAGAAAACGGTGGCGCTAATCTATGGCCACGTTCAATCCATAGGTCTTCTTCGTCCGAATAACCATGGAATCATGCTGGGGATAAGCCTGCTGCACAGCTTTTACATGTTTGAGGATGTCCCGTGGAATCCGTCCGGTCAGTCTAGCGAGTCTGGACGGAATGAAGTCGAAGAATTTTTGTTGGAGTCTCTCTTTTCGGTATTGGGCACAGACGGTGTAGCAAATGAAAATACGCCGATCTACCAGGGGTTCTACCTGAAACTGCTCAGTGGCATAACCGATTTTCAAACATGGGCCTATGGCTCGGCTCATACTGAGTTTGCCGAGATGAACTCCAGAGCTACAACTGCGTATCGGCACATGCTGCTTCCGAACGGAGCGGTTCCCCCATTGGGCGACGCTTCCGTCTCAATGCAGCGTCAATTCAAAGCTTTGCCCGGTCTTTGGGCCACAGTTGAAAACGGGCTTTTGATTCGATCTACCCCGGACTCCTTCTTCTCGTTTGTTTGTGGCTACCGAGGTGTGTTTCATAAGCAATTGGACGATTCCTCCATTTTCCTTTGGCACAAAGGAGATGCTCTCATTCAAGATGCTGGTCTGAAATCGTATGACGGAAACGATCCCGTGGCCGTCGGTATCCGAGGTCAACTGGGTCACTCGGGCCTATTCTTTCCTAGCTTCGATTCAGTGAGAGCGGAGAAGGTTGTTGCGTACGGATCGGGTACGCGATTGATTTCAGCGAGCATGGAGATGCGAAAGGATGGTTCTGCGGACTCTTTCCAAGCGGTAGGGCGCTATGCATTTCGCAATGTTGCGGTAGAGCGCTGCGTAACCTGGACAGGAGAGCGATCCTTTATGCTCCGCGACCTTGTTCGTGCCGACAGAGGGTCCGGACGTGCAGTTTCGAGGTTCCTTCTTGACCCGCAGGCAGAAGTTCGTTTTCTCGATAGTGGTGTAGTGGCTGTTCACACAGACCACGCCTGGATGACAATCGCCGCAAATGACGGCCGCGTAAACGTCAATCTGGCCAAAGGTGTTTCAGACAGAGAGGGTTCGTCCCGTGGATTCCTGGCACCGAAGAACTACTCTTCTGAGCCAACCTACTTGCTTGAATTTGAAGTTCCGCTTTTCACCGAGCCAGATTCTGATGCCGTCGTTGGTAAACATCTGCTCCGCATTGTTTACGGCGGAGCAGACGAACCGTTGACCGTGCACCAGTAAAATTGAAAGGCATGTTAGTAAGCTGGCGCCAATTCAATTCGGCTCTGTTGAGAGTATTCGAAACTGCACTACTACGAAAAGCTTAGGAGCTAGCATGTTTGTCGGCCAAACAAGATTTAGCATTTACAACCCCGGATCTGGTGCTTGGAAGTCTAGCTCCAAGACAGATAGCAATACCGAAGACGATTTTGCCGAGTATCTATACAGCGATTCGCGGTTGGCCCCTCGTGCAGAAATCTTCTTCAACTATTCATTGCCTATGTTGGCTCAAGCAGCCGAACGCCACAGGCTCCTGCACATAATTAGCTATTCAAGCAATTTGCCTGAAAAGTATCGTGATCAACTGAAGTCTGCCGCGCTAGCTCATCCGTTTATCGTGCTGGATGAAAAAGAACCGGGAGAGCAAGCGTCGAGTTGGATGGAGCTGGTTCCCTCCAACCTTGCGATTGGCGACATTGTAGGTGCGTACCGCTTAGATGACGACGATCTTCTCGCGAGCGATTTCTTCGATAGGATGTCCCAATATTTGGATCCTGCTTTTGCGGGTATGTGGGTGTCATTCGCTAATGGGTACACCGCGGTACTCAGCGACGGTGTAGTGGTGAACCCGCGGCAGCTGACTTGGCCGAAAATCGCAATTGGGTTAACCGGGATCTACCGCAAAGACCCCGATCAGACATTTTCAGGTCCCAGCTTGCGCGGTGGGCACAATCGGGTGGATCAAAATAGTCCAGTTATCTTGGATTCTCGTGAACCAAGCTTTTTGTGGCTGCGCTCTGCTGGCCAGGATTCGCTGGTGAATGTCCCGGTGGGTGAGCGGGAACAGACGGTTCTTGATCAATTAAAAGAATATGATTTTGCCGATGAAACAGAATTCAAGGCGTTGTTTCCTCAAGTAACTCAGGTGAAGTTTCCTCGCGTACTGGAGTTTAAAAAGGGGCGTACCGTCACCGGGGAGCCTGAGCAGTTCGACTTCGACAGTCCTGCGCGGAAGTTCGCGATTAGGTACAGCTATCGGTGCGACAGTGTCGTTGATCATCGTCACTACCTACTCAAGTTTGATCTGCGAGGGCGGAACGGCGTTTTGAACGACGCGTCGAGAAATATAGGCGATTTGCCCAAGATTGAAGGCATTTCCCGTTCGCCGAACCCAGATGTGGGATTCTTTAAGTACTTGCCACTTCGTCGTGGACGCGGAAGCGGACGTGTAGCAGTAGACCTGCCACCAGGACTGGAGTGCCACGGTATAGAGATCCGGGAATGGAAGAAGCCGCACACACCATTACGAATCGCGTCACTCCAGGTGGAGGTAGAGCAGTGAACCAAAAGCCCACAAACTTGACGCCCATGGATGTCCGAGTGCGACTTGGCCGTGCTGATAGTACCGGTGAGACGGGCGGATATAGCGTTATTGAGCAGGATGCGCACCGAGAAGGACCGGTAGATCCGCAGGATCTGCGGTGGGACAACCTTTACGGTGAGTTCCGGCCGTTTAGTTACGGTCAACTGCGTGGGGGAATTACAGAGTGGGATGCACGGAAAAGTCTCAAGCACGTTTTTGTTTCAAGTGCGGTGCCGCTCGACCTTGCAATTCTCATATCTGTTCCGGGATTCAAACAGATGCGTCAGGGGCGGTTCATACACCTCGTTGACGAGGGCGGAGCACGCGCCGGTGAATTGGAACTGATCGGGGTAGGCTCAGCTCGCCTCTCTCAAGAGCAGTCACACTCGTCCGAGTGGGTTGCCTATCACCTCGGAGAGAGCCTAGATATAGAAGTAAGTATTAGGTTCCGAGACAATGAGTTTGTCGTGAACGACCGTTCTTTCGAGCTTCTTACGCAGGTCGACCAGTTTGATGCTCCTACACCTGTGCGATACCTCAAGGTCGAGGGCACCACAGATGAGGTTGCATTCATCTTTTCGGCGATGTCAGCTGTCGGTGACTTGACTTTCAACTACAAATCATCACTCGCTGAATTCAAAGGTACACAATATTTCATATTGGATGATTCTCGCGAGCAAGGAACGTATTACCTCTGCGAGAACCGAGATTTCCAGATTGCTAGATCGGTCCAGAAATTCATTCAGGCAAAGGTGTCTCAGCTCAATGTGAGCGAAGACAGGGTCTACTTCTTTGGCTCATCTAAAGGCGGCACCGCTGCAGTGTGGCATGGGCTGAAGCTTGGCTTTGGCAACATTGTTGTTGCGGCACCGCAGTTTCTTGTAGGTGATTTTCTGAGGAAGCCGCACCCCGGAGTCTTGGAGTATATGGCAGGGCGGCGCAGTCAAGAAGACATTGATTGGTTGAACCATGTTTTTCCTCGTACTTTGGATCCGGCAACGTTCCAAGGCAAAGTTCGAGTATTGGTCGGGGACAATGATCCCCATAAGGATTCCCACGTTCCAGAGCTGATTAAGTTTTTGAAGAGTGGTGGTGTGGATGCCATCACAATGCCGGTTTTGGATGCGAATCACGGCGAGACTGGGATGATTTACGCTTCGATGCTGCGGTCATTCTCACTTCAAAATGATGCGGAGAATCGATTCTTCTACGCCCTGTCTGCAAACGACGAGGGAGTCAGGTTGAGCACTTCGCCGCTTGCTGAAGGCTCGGTGATGGCGGTCCGCGTCTATCAGGACGGCAAGGAGTTTTCGATGGACTGGTACCAAGCCTCGAACGTTTGGAACTGGAAGAACATTTCTTCCGGAGAATTAGTGTTTAGGGTGTTTGAAAGGCCTGCTGGCGAAAAGGATCCAGCGTACATTTACAACACTCGGCGCGTTGACTTAAACAGCCTAAAGAGCAGGAAGTATTAGATGGAAGCCATGATAGCGACCAACGGTATTCGTTTGGATCTCCCCACCGAGTTTCCTTCGCAGGTTGCAGAGAACTCTGGGAACATCATTCACGGTAATGCTCCCCGAAATCTTTTTGGTACGACCGTCTCGACCCTGGAGACATCCTGGCGCAAAGTTACTCCGTCGGGAAGCTTTCGAGACTTCGTAAACCAACATTGCTCTCACCTTGTGATTACGATGGCCAACTTTTTCAGACTCGGTGATCATTCACCGACTATGCGCCAGCGTTATGACTATTTCTCTCGAGCGTTGGAGGGGTACGAGAAACCGATCGTGCTATTCGGTCTCGGTTCTCAGGCCAAAACTGGCGTCGAAATTACGGCAGACTCACTGCCCCCCGAGGGCAAGAACTGCCTCGAAACCATCATGGACAAAGCTGCGGCGGTTTCCGTGCGTGGGCCGTTTACTAAACGTATCATGGAATCGGTGGTCGGCGATACTTCGGGTCAAGTTTTCGTTACCGGTTGTCCGAGCTATTTCAGCAAGCCGGATGCGTTTGAACGGATCGCGCAGAACCTTCACTCGGGAGTATCGCCTTCGACAACGGCGGTTAACGTCACCAACTACGCGAGGTCCGCAGACCAGAGCCTGGTTCGACAAGCAGTTGAGAAGGGCTACTTCCTGGTGGAGCCTGAAAATAGAAATATTCATGGGTACTACGTCGACGTCGTGCGTGGCGACAGCGAGAAGCCTGTTCCGAGAATCCTAGATTTCGTTCACCCCGATACCTCTGAAGACCAGAGGAAGAAGGAATTGAGGCAGTTCTTCGCCACCAAATACCGGCTCTTTAGGCACATGGAACCGTGGCTTGATTTCAACCGTGAGATGGTTGACCAGACTATTGGTACGCGGTTTCACGTCAATATGGCGTCGTTGCTTTCCGGGGTTCCAGCGGTGTGGATTACCCATGACGAACGAACAGTCGAGCTGACTGAAACGCTTGCTCTGCCGGCGGTCTCTATTGACCAAGTGGAGAAGAAACCGGTCGAGGAGCTCTTAGAGGAAGCTGATTTTGATCGGTTCCTTGACACTGTTCCGGAGAATTTTCGTCGATTCAACGAATTCCTAGATGCGGCTGGTCTCCCAGGGGTTGCGGCACCAAAACTCACCGCATCTGCGTAATAGTTGAGGGCCCTATAGAGAGGACTTAAGTGAAAAAGCTTGAAGTTTCGGTTTACGGAAGCTGCGTTTCTCGGGACGTTGTAAGGGTTGCGGAATCGGCTCTTGAACTGAAGAGCTACTACGCGCGGAGTTCATGGATCTCGTCCACGACTGAGCCGGTTGCTTTACCGAGTCAGCCTTCTAAACTATCGAGCGCATTCCAGCAGCGGATGGTGGAGTATGACTATCAATCGCGTGCCTTGCGTGGAGCTGCTTCTTCGACTGGTGACGTAGTATTGCTGGATCTCGTGGATGAACGCCTCGGTGTCTACCCCGTGCAGCCAGCTGGCTATGTCACGTGGTTGAACGAGCTAAATCACTCTGGTTGGCTCCCTCTTACACCGCATGGCCCGATGATTGAGTTTGGTTCGGATGAACATTTCGCTTTGTTTGAACAAGCAACTCAACAGGTGGCGGACAAACTCGAGAGCACCAATGCGGTTTTGCTGAAGTTCAAATTCGCGGCAGAGTCGATTGAAGGGCTGCAGGTTCCTGAAACCCGAGGAAAACCTGGAGCTTGGTGGGATGAGCAGTACGAGCGCTACTACGCGGCGGCTGAGGACGCCGGCATAGCTCTGCTTGAGGTGCCCGCAGAGCTGTGTGTGACTACGGAAGGACACCAGTGGGGAATCGCGCAGTACCACTATGTGGACGATTTCTACCTGTGGGTTGCGGACAATCTGGGTTCCGTAGCTTCCCGCTAGGTGGTCTAATTCAAGCGTAGCGAGACCCCTGGGTATACTGTCGGGGCGATTCGCTTGGGGCTATAGCTCAGTCGGTTAGAGCCGCGGACTCATAATCCGCTGGTCGCGGGTTCGAGCCCCGCTGGCCCCACAACACATGCCAACGGCAGTGGTTGATGCTAGACCCCTCTGCCAAGCGCATGCACGGACCAGCCTGCGTCGCGCCAGGTGTTGACGTTGAGGACGTTTCGGCCGTCGATAAGCAGTTGCTTGGCGACGAGTGTTGCCGCCCACTTCGGGTCCATCTGCTCGAACTCGTTCCACTCGGTGGCCAGGATGACCAGCTCCGCGCCGCGCAGAGCGTCTTCGAGGCTGACGGCGTAGTCGAGGGTGGGGAACACCTTGCGGGCGTTGTCCATGCCCTGCGGGTCGTAGACGCGCACGCTTGCGCCGGCGAGCGAGAGCTGGCCGGCCACGGCGAGCGCGGGCGAGTCGCGCACGTCGTCCGAATTCGGCTTGAACGCGGCACCGAGCACGGTGATGTTGCGGCCGATAACGCTGCCGAGCTCCTCGCGCGCGAGATCGATCACGCGCTGGCGGCGGCGCATGTTGATCGCGTCGACCTCACGCAGGAAGGTCAGCGCCTGGTCGGCGCCGACCTCGCCGGCGCGCGCCATGAACGCGCGGATGTCCTTGGGCAAGCACCCGCCGCCGAAACCGAGACCCGCGCCGAGGAATTTGCGGCCGATACGGTCGTCGTAGCCGATGGCGTCCGCCAGCTGGGTCACGTCCGCGCCAACGTTCTCGCACACCTCACTCACGGCGTTGATAAACGAGATCTTCGTGGCCAAGAATGCGTTGGCGGAGACCTTCACCAGCTCCGCGGTCTGCAAATCCGTCACGATGAACGGGGTGTTGTTTTCCAGCGGGGTGGCGTAGACCTCGCGGGCGATCTCCTCCGCGCGGGAGTTCTCGGCGCGGTGGCCTAGTACGATGCGGTCCGGCTCGATGGTGTCCTTCACGGCGTAGCCCTCGCGGAGGAACTCCGGGTTCCACGCAATCTCGACGCTGGCTTTGCTGCCGTCCTCGGCAGCGAGCTTGTCGGCGCGCTGCTGCAGGGCAGCAGCAGTGCCGACCGGGACGGTGGACTTGCCCAGGATCAGGTGCTCGCCCTCGAGCTGGGGCACCAGATCGTCGATGACGGCCTCGACGTAGCGGGTATCGGCCGCGTAGGAACCGCGCTGCTGCGGGGTGCCGACCCCGATGAAGTGGGCGTTCGCGAAGGCGGCGGCCTCGGCGTAGCTCGTCGTAAAGCCAAGGCGTCCTGCTTCGATGTTGCGCTCAAGCACCTCGGGCAAGCCCGGCTCGTAGAACGGCACCTTGGAGTTTTTCAGTGCCTCGATTTTGGATTCGTCAACGTCCACACCCAGCACCTCGTGGCCCAATTCAGCCATGCACGCCGCATGCGTCGCGCCGAGATAACCAGTGCCAATCACAGTCATCCGCATAGCAATCAAGTCTACAACTTGGGCGACATTAGGAATTACTTGTGCGCAAACAGTACGGTCTTTGGCCATTGTCAGCGTCGGCTTCAGTGCAGCGAGCGTTGAATGGGGGAGGGTAGTGCAGCAAAAGAACTGCTAATAGACTACCTTTTCAATGAAACCTGGCTGCGAATTCGGTCGTAGCCTACCTTGCGATACCAGAAGGTTATTGAAAGATGCTTGGCGCAGAACCTAATCTGGCTTTTCTGAGTCAGTTCGACGAGATGACACTTATCTTCGATGAGGAGTTATCTTTCGGAGATCGCGATTTCGCGGTTTCTTTCAGCTTTTTTGACGATACGGGTTGTGAGCTACCTAGCTCGGCGATTGATGCGTCCTATTCTGAGGGCCTTGGTGGTTACTACCGATACCTCAAGCCGAGCTTGGGCAAGCTTGGAAGCGATGCGGTTATACCAATTCGACTAAGCCGCCCGGCGGCGAGTGCACGCGTGGAGATTCGCCCCTGGAAGAACAAAAGCACTGATGTAGCGAGAGATATGCAGAAGCGTGTTTTTGTGTGCGTGAAATCTACCGAAAAGGACAAAGTGTGGACAAGAAGGATTGGCAGTAAATGAGTGTCTCGGTAATTCTGCATTCGCTTCCTGGCGATAGCGACACGTGGGGTCCCTATATTGACCACTTCCGTCAGATTCCGGGGGTGTCTGAGTGCCGACTCGTCTTAACTGATGCGTCTGATGTAGACCCTTCACGAATCTTCCCCTTTGCTGACGATTTTTTTAGGTTTGAATACTTCGCCGAGCCGCTTAACGATGCGGAGAGGCTCAACCAATCCGCCGCTTCAGCTACCGGTCAGTCACTCCTGTTGCTCGAAGGTCCGTATTGGATCACCGGTGAGTTTGGTAATGACTGGTACGATCTCCGATCGCCGAGAACCGTCCGCTCTCTAGCAAGACGCGTCTCGAATTCATTGCACACAGGTCAGTCTGTTGCTCTTTCAAACACACTGCCTATTGGTGATGATGCTTTAGGGGCAGCGTTCATCGTCGGGAGAGATCATTTCCTGGAAATGCGTGGCTACGACGAACGTGACGAGGTCAGTGGTGCGCTGGGGTTTGACTTCCTGTTGCGGCAACGTCGTTGTGGTTTAGGGGTTGAAGTTCCGTCTCTTGGCGGAGGGCCAGTTGCAGTAAGTGGTGACGCGCCGATACAGCTCGACAATGAGACGGAAATTAAACGCGCGGTCCTTCAGGATTTGACCCTCTTCAGGAACTTAGAGTCCTGGTCGGTTCCGGCTGAACAGCGAAAGCCGTTGATCACAGTTGCTATCGCGACGAAGGACCGGGGACCGATGCTGATCGAGAGCATTAACTCGGTTCGCTATCAAAGCTTTCAGGAGTTTGAAATCATCGTCGTAGATGATGGGTCGGCGGATCAAGCTGCAGTGAAACGCTCGGTAGAAGATTTGGGCGATCCGAGAATCAAGTTTTTCGAGCACACAGAGAGTCGTGGGGTTGCCGCAGCGAGAAACACTGCTGCGGAGTACTCGCGTTGTCTATACACCGCAGTGCACGACGATGACGACATTATGCTTCCGGATCGTCTGCTCGACGGACTCAGGCCGTTGAGCAGTGAGGTTGACGCTACTTACGGTAGCTGGATCAACTTTGATCATGACACAGGTGAGCTGCGAGGCTTTCTCACCAAAACTGGCTTTAACGAAAACATGATCGCCTTCAATGGCGCGGGCCCGGGGCATAGCACTTGGACTGTGCCAACTCGGCTGGTTCAAAAGTTCAAGTACGACGAGCGTCTGACTTCGTCCGTCGACCACGAATTGGCGTCACGGCTAATGAACGCAGGAGTCCGCTGGCTGCATGTAGAGAAATTCATGTATCTCCGCAGGGTGCATGACCTCCAGATCACAGCGCAGGACACAGATAACCAAAAGGCTGGTCATACCCTTTCGAAGCTAGCCAATAGGTTTCTAACATCATCCCGAGGGTTTGAAGCTATGGTGCAGCTTGGGCGCGATCTTCCTTATCCCAGAACACCGGGATCGAAATCCCTTAGCAGCACGTTTTCGGGGTACCTTCCGGACCACTTGGTAAAGCGTGACATCGTCTTCAGCGGCGATACGGTGAACAAGTCTCGTGTGGCTGACACGCCGCATCGAGTTTCAACGATCCTGACTGAGCGTGACCTTCTGACCGGGAAGGCCTTGGCGGAAGAAGGTTCGATTGAAGATGTGACATTTGAGGACTTCGTCACGTTCCGGCAGCTCGGCGTGGCGGATTTCACCGTTAAGTCGCACCTTCGGAATGACGGCGAAGCAAAGCCTCCCGAGAGCGATGGCAATTCCATCACCGATGAGGGTGCGATCCGCTCACGCGTACGGGATATGGTGATGAAACGTATCGACGTGACGGTTGCGAGGATCAACATCACTGAAGAATCGAGGCTGCATTTTGTGCTGGTCTTCTTTGAAGACGGTTTGAAGGGGTCTGAGGGCGATTTGGTCGAGGGGAACCCACAGGTCGTCCGAAGGGTTATCTGCACCGGTCAATTTGGATTCAACACGACTGCGTATCTTCTCGGGTACTCTTCACTGACCCGCGCCATCCAGGCTATGGATACGTTGACTGAACGTTGCGATAGTGCCGACGTGCTATTGATGGACGAAGATCCACACGTATTCGTTCCAGCACTGCGACTGGAGCAATTCCACGCTGCAGTGGTTGATTCGGAAGACGATTCCGGTTTGGCCGGGGAGTAGATATGCGCATTGTTTTTGAGAACAAACCGAACGGAAAATTTTCGCTTCGCCAGGAGACTGAATCCACAGGCGACATTGTTAGCTTTCCTCGTGAATTTCTAGCGGACGTCACGCTTCTCGAGACACAGTCAGCGAACGCTCTTTTGGCCGCGATGATTCTGTTTCAAATTTCTGAGGGTAACGGCGTGCTGACTACCCCTCCTTCGACTACGCAGTTCGATCGCACGCTACGGCGTGTTCTCGCGGAGCATTCACCTCAACTCACTGTGGACCCCTTGTTATCGGTGACGCCGGAGAGTCACACGCAGCTGCTGGTAGGGGAATACCGTGAAGGCAAGGTGGCAGTTCAACCAGATGGCAAGGGGCGCAATGTTCTTGTGCAATACTTAGACAGTGCACGATGGACTGGAAAACTCTTTTCTGTAGATAGGGTTGTCGTCGCGTCAAACGTCTCAGCGTTCAACGAGACAAAGCTGAGCCCGACCGCCTTTAGGGTCGCGCTTGGTCTTTTGCTAGCAGGCGATTGGAAATCCTCGACTCTCATCGTCGAGGAAGCCGGCGCTGAGGAAGGCCTGTTCTCAACCGCCATGATGCAGGAGCTGTGCGCCGCGATCGGTGTGCGTCTTCTGTTCGTCGACGGGCACGAGATGGAAGGGATGTTGCAAGATGGCCAAGCGTAGGATTCTCATGCCCGTTCGCACCGTTGCCGAATGGGGAGGCGTGCACGAATGGACCGTGGATGCGGCATCGGCGCTAATTCAAGCGGGGCACGAAGTCACGTTTGTCGGCAGTGGCGTGGTCTTTAAAGAGAGAGCTGAGGCTACAGGTGCCTCTTTCCGTGTCGTGAACTGGCGCAAGGGTTGGGAATCTGTTGCGCGATCGGTAGGGGAGGAAGCTGATTTCGATCTCATTTTCTCGCATGCACCAGCTGGCAGGCAGTTCGGCTTGCTGGCGAATGAGCAGGCGAAGAAGGAACATGTCGTGATGGTGCACGGCGCCTATCACGACTATGTGTACGAGTGGTCGGACCAGGTGGACGCATTTGTAGCTGCGAGCCCTTCCCTGGTGCATTTCGTTCAGCAATTTGGTCGTGTGGCTCCGTGGAAAGTGACCAATTTGCCTAATGCTGCGCCTGATGAAGTGTTCGATCTGCCCATAATGAGTCACGATGAAAAAATTGAGGGGGGCGTGGGGCACATCGTCACGGCTTCGCGCTTGTCCAAGGACAAAGTCGTGCAGATTGATTCGGTGGAAGAGGCAGTGCGTTCCCTAGCTGCGTTGTACCCTGACGTGCAATGGGAAATTAACGTGTGTGGTGATGGGCCGCTACGGGACTACTTCGACCAGCGTTACAACTTGTTGGAGATGTCTGTCCCTAACGTTTCTCACACTATGCATGGTTGGGTTGAACCTGCAGAGATTCCTCTGATGATGAATCGCGCCTACTTAACCGTGGCTGCCGGTATGGCCGGCATGCGGGCGCTCGCTTCTGGTTCGCTGTTGCTTGGGACTGGCGCTCGAGCCTCGGTTGGCATTCAAACTGGAAATAATCTGCGTGCGGGACTTTGGAGCAACTTTGGGGATCACGGCATTTTCAGATTTACTCCGACTGAGGTGGGGGTGGACCTGGGTCGAATATCTAATTCAGATGCTTACGATGAATGTGTCGCAACTGCTCGTTCTGTGGCAAAGAACGGTAATTCGCAGTCTGCCGTAAACGCCTTAATGCATGCAGCTTTGCATTGTGATTAGGAAGTGGAAGGGCACCCCATTTAATTGAGGATGCATCGGTACAGAGGAGATATACATAGTGGGTCAAAAATTCAGTGAAATTTTTCAGATTTATCGCCGTAACCAGCTTGTAGTCGATGGTGTCCCAGTTAAGGTGCCTTACTGGGCAGTTGACAAATTGGGGCTGGAAAAGTTCTGCATCGAAAATGATATCCCTAGACCAGAGGTCTATCAGACTTGGTCAGAACCTTCGGAAATTGACCTCAACGGATTGCCCAATGAGTTTGTGATCAAGCCAGCAAATCTTAATTCTTCTAAAGGTGTTATGGTCCTGGAGCGCCAGGAAGACGGCATGTTCTACGACCATTACAACGGTGGAACCGCATCCTTGCACGATGTAGTAGCGGAACAAACGCGTCATCTTGATTGGATTAAGGAGCATGAGCCCCACCGTTTGCCAAAGTATCGAGTAATGGCTCAAGAGAGAGTGGTGGATCTGGGAGGCACCGGTGGTCCTGTAACAGATTACAAGTTTTGGATGATCGGCAACTCTGTCGAATATATTCGCGCAAATGAGGGTGGGGACTACGACACTATTGATATCTGTTTTTACGATTCAGAGTTCAACGATGTGCCCGTCCATAACGCGATGTTCCAGTTGAATCAAAAGGATGCGCGTCCGATGATCCACCCAAATGTCCCCGTTGAGTGGCGTAAACGAATGCTTGAGTTTGCCAGCATGGTTGCCGATAAAGTAGGGGCGACCTTTTGCCGAGTAGATCTCTACCTAACTCCGAATGGAATCCGTCTTGGTGAAATTACCCCGACCCCTGGTTCGCCGTTCAACGGTCACTATTTCAAATTCACTGAGGATTATGATCATGCGCTAGGTGACAAATGGATGGACGAATTAAAGCGATTCGCTGAAGCAAAAAAGGCTACAAAGCAGTGATTGGAAAAGATTGTATGTTCAGCGCACTTCCGTTTGAAGATCTGGGAGAGGGAGGCTTGAATGCTCCTCGCTACGGCATCCCAAATTTAAAAGAGTTCGAATTCTCTCAAAGAGAGGGTGCAGCTCAGTACCGATACGACTATGACGGTAAGCCGTTGGACTGCCTATTTCTGAAAGAAGAATCAGATACTTTAATCGTATCGTTTCATGGTGCGTTGAACCGGAAGCGTTTTTCACTTCCGCGGTATGAGCGACTCAAGTCCATCTCAAAATTCGGGACCAGCTCGATTTACTTCAGCGACCCTACATTGTGGCTCGACGATAGCCTGCAGCTCGCTTGGTATACAGGATGGGGGGAAGTCGATGTTCAGGCTGATATCGCTGCACTTATCGTGAAGGCGAAGATTGCTGCAGGCGCGAATAAGGTAATCGTAAGTGGATCTTCGGGAGGGGGCTTCGCGGCTCTGCAAGTTTCGGCTCTTATCCCAGAAAGCGTGGCCGTTGTTTTTAACCCGTCAGTGTATGTGCAAGGGTACCTCGTTGACGGGAAAGAAGGAGGGCATGGGACTGAAAGAAAGTATCTGGAAGTAGTTCGTCCTGAGGTATTGCCAGTCCCCGCCACACAGTACCAGTTCGACATTGATTGGGCTTCCGAAGTCGGCGACAAAGTTTCGGCGCTCGAACGCTATGCCACTCCGCGCGAAAATTTTGTGCTTTTTTGTCAAACCCCAACCGACTGGCACTATGAGCAGCACTACCTACCTTTTCTCGCAGCTTGTGCTAAAGGAGATAATCTGGCGCGTGTTCGCGTGCATGAGTACGGGGAGCGAATCGGCCACTTCCCCCCGACGCCGCAAGAATTTGACGGGGCAATCGTTGAGGCTCTGCGGTGGGCGAAAGAACTTCATGGTTAGTCTTTTCCCTAGCTAGCGGTTGTTGCCTGAGCGTCGTTGAACCGTTGTTTACGCCACGCTGGGTGCGTAGCGAGCACGGCGTTCCACCGCTTTCACTGAACTTACTGGTTTGAAAATGAAGGTTGTTTAACCGTGAATACAGGCGATAAGAAAAATCACAGCACTACGCTTTCCTGCGTGAAGACTGTTGTGGTTCCGGCGGCGGGTATGGGGACTCGTTTTTTGCCGGCGACTAAGACGGTGCCGAAGGAGCTTTTGCCGGTGGTGGATACTCCGGGCATTGAGCTGATTGCTGAGGAGGCGGCTGCTTGTGGGGCGCAGCGTTTGGCTGTGGTGGTCGCGCCGAATAAGGAAGAGATCATGCGGCATTTCGGCGAGTTTTCGGACTTGCAGGAGCTGAT